>ERZ724513.1328-NODE-1328-length-12422-cov-4.754023_pt1 | contig 12422 bp, 5 predicted proteins | sample MGYA00376046_ERZ724513 | MGnify/ENA primary metagenome ERZ724513 (study PRJEB28724, sample SAMN07190883) | activated sludge metagenome | isolation source: activated sludge of sewage treatment plant in Hong Hong | place: Hong Kong | collected 2016-03-17 ... | reverse complement strand
TGCTGTCGGCAGTTGAAAAACTAAATGGAGAATAACTTTGCACAGACGAAAGTGTTTTTCCCTGAAGACGGGTTGTGTTGAGAGCCGAAAATTTGGCCAGCCACCGTTTCCACCGTGTAGATGGTAGCTGACCCTGGCTCCACCATCTCGATGGTTCCATTCTGGCACTGGTTTGAAGTGCAGTGTTGTTGGTAGTAGTAAATTCATTGTTGGGTACTACAAAGCGGGTATAGGCCGCCAATGGATTTCCAGGATCATACCTGAAGTCATTGATGTTTTTTACGGTTGCGCTGTCGGGTCCTACATATATATATTCTCCTCTAAGGTTTTCCACTTTTTGATACACATATTCCAGCTTTGGTTCCTGTCCGGAACTTACCTGGTAATTGGAAGATAGTGTAAGTACAGTTTTAAGCAGCCGAAGCCCAAAATCTATATTGCCAAGAGTTGAAAGTTTGGATTTGTCCTGTGGTCTCAATGTTGGGTTGAGCGCTTTAAAATCCCTGACTTTTAAAGTGGCATTGATATTGGCATATTTACCGGAAGCAAGAGCAAGGCTTGACTCATATTCTGTGATGTCGGTTATTTTTTCAAGTTCAGTTTTTCCTGCCAGCTGATCCGCTCTTTTATTGTAAGAAAATCGTAATGCCTGACCGTTGCCCAGTGTCCATTCAACAAAGGTTTTAAGGTGTTGAAATGAAAAAGACAACGGGGATATGATATTTGTTGATATTGAATCTATTAGATTTTTTTCCCCTTCATAATCAATACCTATGTTAACAGTTGGAAGAAAGGGCAGCGACTGCACAATTCGGAAGTTGGGTCTAACAAATTGGGCGCGGGTTGCTGAAGAACTGGTTTGTGTAAAAGAAGGTTTGCCTGAAATTTGGAGGTTTCTATACTTTATAACAATATCACTTTTGTATTGGACACCAGTAAAATCACCACCGGTATCCAGTCTTTGATAACCCAGATTGATGTGGTTGTTTTCTTTATGCCTGAATGTTATTCCTGCTCTGAATATATCTTCTGTCTGTGCCAATTTGGGCATGTAATTCCAATCTCTGAAAAATTCTGCCTGCCTGTATTGGTTCAATGCTTTAAAAGTAGTGTTGGTGTGCTCGTGACTCAATTCATAAGAAAGTTGGAAGGAGTCTTTTTTGCTTCGCATTACCTGATCCCCGCGTAAAAAAAGGTAGGCTGCCCATCCTGCATTATCACCATCATCAATCGGGGAAAACAAATTTTTATCCAGTTGGCTCAACGACAGTTCTGCTCCCGTGCTGTGTTTTGAACCAAGGGCTGTGTTAAATGCCAGGCCCATCATTTGTTTTTTTTCGGGAGCTACCAATCTTTTAACAGCATCGTAATTGCCTTTGCCATTACCTACAAATTTGTAAACCCTGCCGTTGGCACCCACGTTGGCATCAATGGTGTATGCTCCTTTGCCGGCACCAACTTCAGTAAAGGAGGAGGTATAAAGTTGTTCTGAAATATCAGTGGAATATTCTAGTACCTTTGGATTCGGATCAGCCGGGTAATTGGGATTGTCGATGAGACGGTAAGTAACCCCGCTTACATCATTATTTTTTACCAGCTGCAGTTGACTCACATTGTAGCGGTCGGCATTGTCACCACCCGACTTTAAGGTTTCAATGGAAGCTGAATCCAATTCAATTTGAGAGGTAGTCTTTTTACTATCCTGTTCTGAATAAAAGAAAAAACGGAGTGTACCCTTATTGATATTCCAGCTCGAGTTTGCAGTATAAAGTGTTCTGTAATAGTTTTGATCGGTATATTCATATTCAACAATTACCCTCGATTCTCTGGCCACCAGGCGGTTGGGGGAGAAGGTGATTTGTGCCAGATTGTAATCAATGATATAGTCTCGATCCTGTCCGCGGGTGAGCAATTCACCGTTGAAGTAGATTTTTTCAGTTCCCGAAAGTACAATCAGAAATCGTTCATTGTTGTTTCCCGTAAGTTTGTATGGGCCCTGGTTGCCCTCCGTCACTGCAAGCGTCTGCCTGGCAAACTTACCCCTCGAGCTGGCAATGTTGACTTCAGATTCGTGCGCAGTCTTACCAAAATGCTGAGCTGTCTTTACACCCAGGCCTTTGATCTTTTTGAAGTAATTGACAAACCACGATTGGGGTCTCTGTATAACATAATCACCCGCTTGCACCTGGGTACGATCTTTTTGCAATGAAATGTATATGCGGTCAAATTCCTGCAAAACCTGGGTGTTACCCTCGGGCTGGATGGGAATATTATCATCTGTAATGGCCGCCTGTATTTTGATGCCATTGCCGATTTCTCCATTCAACTGCAGGTCAAAACGGGAATCCAGGGTTAAGCTTTGGGCATTGCCCAGTGAAAAACCCCTTGTAAAACTTCCCGTATACTCAAGTCCATTGTCGAACAGGCCCTGATTTTTATTTAAAAACTCATTTTTCCGAAGATCAAAGGCAATGTATTTTTCTCCTGGTTTTCGTGTTGTGTTCAATGAGTCAATTATCTTAAAACCAAATTTTTTTGGCAAATCCAGTTTTCGGTATTTGATCTTAATTTGTTTGCCCTGCCATTGACTACATGGGCTTATGTCTATGGTCAATGGCTCAAAAGAAGTTATTTGACACTGTATTTTGATACCATTTTCTTCAGCGGCAAATACTTCTATGGATCCTGGCAATACATAGCCGGTATCTACCAATATCTGGCAGTCATTAACCAGCATCAACTTAACCCTGCGGTTGTCTGACATTGGATTTTGTGCCAATGACTTGACCATCGACACGAGTACCAAAAGGAGGGTGAACAGTTGCGTATGTAATGCCATTACCTACTAAACGTTATAATGGTCTATTCATTGAATGTCGCCTGTTTTTTTATGCTTCCATCTTTTATGCGACCAGAGCCAGGCCTCCGGCTGCTTAATAATGGCTTCCTCCAGGTTTTGTACAAAACTACCGGTAATATCTGGGTTTTGAATTCTTTCAAAATTCACAGTGTAAGTACTGCCATGAATTCGAGAGATGGTTTGAATAAAAACAGGCAAGCCATACTTTTGGGAAAGTAATGCAGGGCCATCATAAAAGAGCGTTTCTTTACCTAAAAAAGTATGCCAGCTGCCTGAAGTTACATCTGCCGGACTTTGATCGGAAACGAAAAAGAAAACGGCGGGATCGTGTTTTTTACTTAAAAATCTTATTACCTCCTTCATATTGAGCAGACCAAGGCCAAATCTTGACCTTGATGCTTTGACTGGCGCGTCCAATGATTTATTGGATAAGGGCTTGTATACAGCAAAGGCAGGTAGTTGGGTCATAGGAGGAAAAAGCACAGCCGACCACTCCCAATTGCCCATATGGCTGCCTATCACTATTACGCTGGATGATGAAAGACATCGGCGGATTTCATCAATGCCGTTGTATTGGATGCGCCCTTTGAACCAGGAAAGATCCTTTGCAAAAAGTTGAATGCTTTCCAGGATATAGGCAGTGAGGTTTTTGTAATACTCTTTGACTACAGCCTCCAATTTTGCAGGTTGATCTGAAAAGAGAGTGGCATTTAGGTTTTGGGTAATCACCTTTTTACGGTATGAAAAGACGTCGGATAAAAGATAGGTACAAAATTTGTGTATATAACCATTGTAGTCCATTGGAATAAATTTAACAATGAAAATCAATGCTTTATATATTGCGTTGTACATCATTTGATTATTTAAGCCGCTGGATTTACGAAGAGTTTCTACAATTTTAAGAATCAAAGTTAAATTTTTTGACGACAATCAGCTAAGATGCCAAAGAACATGGATCGGAGAAGTTTTATGACCCTGGGAGTAGGTGGAAGCCTTGTACTTTCCATGGCTAAATTCAAACCCGGTAGCAGGTATGCTCTGCCTTTGGTCATTAGCACTTGGGACAATCGCAAGGCCAACAAGGCCGCTATGATGGCACTGAGGTCGGGCGCTTCCTCACTTGATGCCGTAGTGGAGGGCATCAAGATAGCAGAATCCGACCCAAAAGACAGGTCGGTAGGATATGGCGGACGGCCAGACAGATCAGGCAGGGTTACATTAGATGCCTGCATTATGAATGCGGAGGGCAAAGCAGGTAGTGTTACCTACGTACAACGGGTCAAGCACCCAATAGCCCTGGCGCGTATGGTAATGGAAAAAACGCCCCATGTCATCTTATCTGGCGATGGTGCAGAAAAATTTGCCCGCGAAATGGGCTTCCCCGAAGAAGATTTGCTTACAGAAGAAAGCAGGATTGAATACGAAGAGTGGAAAAAAACCTCAAAATATCAGCCCATCATCAATATAGAGAGGCACGACACCATAGGCTTGCTTGCCATGGATTCAAAAGGTGTGCTGGCGGGGGGCTGTTCTACCAGTGGTATGGCTTACAAGATGGAAGGCAGGGTAGGGGATTCACCCATCATTGGTGCCGGCTTGTTTGTAGACAACCAACATGGTGCATGCGTAGGTACCGGGCACGGGGAATACGTATTAAGAGCCCTTTCTGCTTTTTTGGTGGTAGAGTTTATAAGGCAAGGCATGCATCCCCAAAAAGCATGTGAAAAAGCAATTAAAAGAATTATAGAAAAGAATAAAGGTGCAGTTGAAGCCTACCAGGTTGGCCTCATTGCGGTAGATAAAAAAGGCAATGTGGGCTATTTTGGTGTGAGAAAAGGATTTTTATGTGCGATAAATTCTGCTGATAATGAGCTACTTATGGAAAGTAAATACGTATGGGAGCTATGATTTTTCAGAATTTGGCATGCATTTTGTTTTGATAATGTGTAAACATAAAAGCGACCAACTTATATGCAACCAGTGAAGGTAATATTCATTGACCGACAAAAAATGTTCGTCCAGGGAATAATGGCCTTAGCTGAAAGAATAAAATACCCTGTAATAAAGATTGCAGGACAATACAGTGTGACAAAATATTTTTTGGAAGATTACAGTGGTGGTGCTGACGTCATTGTAGTAGATCTTAATCTGGAAGATTCTGATGGCATTGATTTCATTGCTACGCTAAAGGATGGTTTTCCGGAACAAAAAATAATGGTGCTTTCATCGTATGCTGAATACAAATTTGTGAAAGAGGCCATGAAAAAGGGTGCAGATGGCTACATCTTAAAAACTGCAGATTATTCTGAGTTTGGAAATTGTATCATCGACATTATGCAAGGCAAGACCTTTTTAGGTTCTGGTGTATATGTTACCCCACCTGCAACACTGTACAAAAGAGAATTTGCCTCTTCGGCGCGAAGGGTGATGAATGAAGACAGATTTCAGATCAAACAAAAGCTCACCAAAAGAGAGCTGGAAATTTTGAGGCTGATCATTCAGGCCAAGACCAATGATGAGATCGGAGATCAACTGTTTATCAGTCACCAGACGGTAGGTGTCCACAAAAAAAATATCATGCGAAAACTGGGTATGAGAAGTACCATGACGCTGATAAAATATGCCATAGAAAATGAACTGGTTTAAGTAACCACAGTCGTTCCCCCGACTTACTCAAACCGTACATACACAACAAAAGCTTGACATGTCCTTAATCATGCTGAATAAATATTATTTAGTAATGTTTAAACTATGTTGCAAACTAAAAACCGATTAAATCTCATGAAACTGGAGAATTTTACACATGACTACAAAACACTTTCTGGCCGGATGGTCACGATGTGTTTTTTCTTCCTGATGTTCCTGACATTTGGAAGAAACGCTAACGCACAGTCTTGTCCATTAGCATGTAACAATTTGGTGCAAGTATCACTTGACGATGATTGTAGAGTGGAGGTGACTCCAGACATGATGCTTGAAGGACAAGGCACTGACCCCTCCTGTACATACCAGGTGACTGTTTTGGGTGCCAATGGCCTTCCCATAGCAGGTACGCCGTTTGTGACAGGAAACCACATTGGTATGACCCTTACAGTAAAAGTAAGTTTGGGTCTTAACTCATGTTGGGGAACGATCAAGGTGGAAGACAAACTTGCACCTGTTATCAACTGTCCTGATGACTTGACCATCAGCTGTTATGACAACCAAACTTTCCCGTTGCCATCTGCTACAGACAACTGTGGTGGAAACCCAACGGTAAAACTGATTTCCGATATTTTGGATGATCAGGGTTGTGATGACGATTGGTCGGCAGTAAGAACACTTACTTATCAGGCAACCGATAAGAGTGGCAATAAATCTGCTCTCTGTATCAGACAAATTTTCTACTATAGAGTAGATTTTGAAGAACTTGACTTTCCACTCAACAGGGATGATGTTGAAGCTCCGGCTTTGGAGTGTGATAACATTCCAGCATGGGATACCAACAACAATGGCTACCCTGATTATCAGGAAACTGGGGTGCCAACTATTGATGACTATCCAATTTATCCCAACAAATCACTTTGTGAGTTGAATGCAACATTCTCAGATCAAAAACTGGAGATATGTGCTTCTAGCTTCAAGGTACTTAGAAAGTGGACTGTACTGGATTGGTGTACTGGCCGATTGGCAGAAGACTTCCAAATCATTAAGGTAGTGGATAGAGAAGGTCCTATTGTGACTTGTGCTCCTGATCAGATTGGAGGGTTCTCTATATTCAGCGATCCATACGATTGTCAGGCTGACTGGGAAGTACCCGCACCGGTCGTAATCTACGACTGTTCATCTACAACATATTCAGTAGATTACCTTTTGGCTGATGCCAATGGCAATCCTCCTGTAAATGGTGTGTATATCAATGACAATGTTGTATTAGTTAATGGTAAGTTTATCATCAGAGACCTGCCTGTGGGTAGAACCTGGGTAAGGTACACCGTTAAAGATCAATGTAACAACTATACTTACTGTTTCACAGAAGTAGACGTAGTTGACAATGTACCACCGGTAGCTGTTTGCGACGAGTTTACAGTAGTAACCTTAACAACAGGCGGTGTAGCTCAGATTTTTGCTGAAACATTTGATGATGGTTCACACGACAATTGTACAGATGTATCATTTGATGCACGCAGAATGACTGCAGGATGTAGCGCAAGTACTGTAAATTATACAAAAGCAGTAAACTTCTGCTGCGATGACGTAGGAAAGGACATCATGGTTCAAATGAGAGTTTACGATGATGGTAACGGATCAGGCATCTTTGGTGATGAAATCAACATATATGAAGACACCAACGCAAGCGGTATCCTGGGTGACGTAGTACAAGGCATTGCAGATAAAATTGTAGGAAAGCGTCCAGACAACTTCAACACTTGTATGGTCACAGTAAGGGTACAGGATAAAATCGATCCAAAAATTGTTTGTCCAGCCAACATTACCATCAATTGTGATAAAGACTATAAAGATACCAACATTACAGGAAAACCGGTTGCAACAGACAACTGTGGAACACCTACAGTGACCAATACAGATAGCGGTTCATTGAACCAGTGCGGTATTGGAAACATTGTAAGAACATGGAGAGCAACAGATGCAGGTGGAAGATTTGCAACATGCAATCAAACCATCAGCGTAAGAAACGAAAAACCATTCACAGGTACAGACATCAACTGGAATCCGGTTAGCAACAAGACCCTGACAGGTTGTATCGACATCGACACAGATCCTTCTAAGACAGGCAAACCAAGCTGGACTTCTGATCAGTGTGATTTGATTGCCTCTACTTATAGCGACCAGGTATTTACCATCGTTGACAGCGCTTGTTTCAAAATTTTGAGAACATGGACCGTAATTGACTGGTGTACATTCGATCAGAACAATCCTTACCAGGGCGGTATCTGGCAATACACACAAGTAATTAAGTTGAACAACACTGTGAAGCCTGTATTTGCAGCATGTGCAGATGTAACAGTGTGTGCTTATGGTGAAAACTGTAATGGTTTTGTTGACCTGAAAGCTACAGCAACTGACGATTGTACTCCTGAAGAAAAATTGGTTTGGAAATATGCCATCGACCTCAACAACGATGGAACCATCAATACAACAGGAACAACCAACAATGCAAGTGCCATCTATGCAGTAGGAAAACACAAAATAACATGGACCGTAGAAGATAAGTGCGGTAACTTGTCAACTTGTTCTTACCTGTTCACTGTAAATGATTGTAAGAAACCTACACCATACTGTTTGAGCGAAATTACTACTGTAATCATGCCTTCTTCAGGTAGCATTGACATCTGGGCTTCTGACTTCGACAAAGGAAGTTTCGACAACTGTCCGGGTACATTGAAGATTTCATTCTCAGCCAATGTCAACGATACAAAGAGAACCTTTAATTGTGATAACCTTGGCATCAACAACCTGCAAATGTGGGTAACGGATGCAGCAGGAAACAAAGAATTCTGTAGTGTGAAGATCAACATTCAGGCAAATCCTGGAGCATGTGGTACCACAACAGGCAACATCACAGTAATCTCTGGTAATGTAGGCACAGAACAGGGTAGAAAAGTAAACAACGTATCGGTATCACTTACCTCAACAGAGACCATGATTGTGAAGTCAAACACAGACGGACAATTTGCCTTCCAGGGTATGACTCCTAATACGGAATACAACCTTACTGCAGACCACAATGATAAGTACGACAATGGTTTGTCGACACTTGACCTTGTAATGATTCAGAGACATATTTTGGGTTCTCAGAAACTGGATTCACCATTCAAATTGATCGCAGCCGATGCCAATGCCGATACCAAAATTTCTGCATCTGACCTTGTAGAATTGAGAAAGATCATCTTGGGTGTGAAAGAAAAGTTGGACAACAACAAATCCTGGAGATTCCTTGATGCAGCCCAGACATTTGCAGACCCATCTAAGCCTTGGCCTTTCGTAGAAACCGTTAAAGTCAACTTCCAGGGTACTTCTATCCAGAATACCAACCTGAAAGGAGTGAAGATCGGAGACGTAAACGAGAGTGCAGCTGTAAACCTCAATGGAGTGGTTGCTGAACCAAGATCCAACAAAACACTTAGCCTTGAATTGGGTCAACAGGTTTACGAGCAGGGATCTAGAATCATAGTACCAGTGTATGCTGGAAAAGATGCCAATGTTTCAGGTATGCAATTTACATTAAACTACAACGAAGCGGGCCTCAAATTCGTAGGCATGGTTCCAGGTGTGATTGACATGGATGAAAGCAACTTCCATGCGGTAAATGGCAAAATAGCAGCTTCCTGGTCCAACAACGGAACCCTTGAAATAGCAAAGAATGATGAGTTGTTTGCCCTGGTGTTCGAAGCCAATACAACCGGTACCATGAGCCAAAGCCTGAGTCTTACTTCAGACGCAGTAAAAGCAGAAGCTTATGACGATAATCTGGATGTAATGAATGTTGAAATGTCATTCAGAAATGCAGAACAAATCGGAGGTGTAACCTTGATGCAGAACGTACCAAACCCATTCGTAAGTCACACTACGATCCAGTTTGTAATGCCGGAAGCACAAAAAGCAACCCTCAAAGTATTTGACATCACAGGTAAGACCGTCTTCACAAAACAAGGCGACTTTACCAAAGGCAATAATCAGATTGTGTTGACAAGTGACCAATTGGGAGCAGCCGGAGTATTGTACTACCAGTTGGAGACCAATGGCTTTACTTCGACCAAGAAGATGATTATGATGAATAAATAATGCGCAGAAATCCCATAAACACAAGACAGCCGGTTGGTTTCCTCCCGGCTGTCTTTTTTTTTGTCCCAAATCATCCTCAATTTTCTTGGTGGTTTGGGCATTTTAGCTATTTTTGACCTGCCTTGCGGTAGTTGCCCTCAAAGCAACTTTAAAAGGGAATCCGGTGAAAATCCGGAGCTATCCCCGTAGCTGTAAGCCTGAAAAGAAACACTTACCATTGAATCCACTGCCCTTTTTGGGTGGGAAGGAGGTAGGTGCCAGGCAAGCCAGAAGACCTGCCCCATGGCCTATATACAACCATATACTTTCGGAGGAAAAGCGGTGGTACAATTCAGGTTCAATTGCTCATATCACGGAGCATAGTATGTACCCGTATTGTATAACGCGATACCGGTACAACAATGATCAAAAAGCAACTTTTTATTACTGTAATTTTAACTGGCCAATTTGTGTTGGGCAAAGCACAGTCATTGACAGTTCAAGCTGATACAGTATATGTGGTTGCCAGTCGCGACTGGCCATTCACCAGGCAAGTTGCAAACATAGATTCTAATTTAAGTGCTCCACATCAATGGATGGCCATTCCTGCCATCTCCTTAAACGCGGTGAGCATCAATGGCCTTGCCACCTTATCCAACAGGGGCATGTCATCCCGACACACAGCTGTCTTATTTGAAGGCATACCTGTCAACGGTATTACAACGGGTGTATATGATGCCTCACTTATCCCAATATCGTATTTCAACTCCAACAAATTGTTGAAAGACGGGCTAGCAGCCACCTTTGGTGATCATACCATGGGGGGTGGTTTGCTGCTGTCACACAAACCCTTATCTGGCAATAATTTGGAAGCAGCTTTGTATACTTCTACGCTCCATAATTCCACTGCAGTGCTCTCCATACAAAGGAATTCACCAAAGTTGGGCTGGAGTCTGGCCTGGGAGGAAAATGATCACCAAAATGTTATTTCATTTCAACAAAATGGACTCATCCGCAAAAGTGATAAATTTGAAAAAAAAGGTAGGAACATCAATACAGGATTGAGCCTGCCGCTTGCTGCCAATCAAAACCTCACAGCTGCGGCCTGGCTCCAAAACTTTAACAGAGCAATTCCCGGTCCCTATTTTGTGGACTTAAATCAAAACCAAAGGGATCAAAACCTGCGGTTTTCATTGGTACATAGCTTACTCATCAAGGACTTGAAATTCAAAAGTCAACTTGCTTATTTCGATGAAATCCTTCAATACACTGCTTCAGGTGTCAATTCCATGGCCCATAGCAACTTGTTTCAGTGCGTTTCAACTGCTGATTGGAAAAAAAGATGGATACTGGCCGTTACCTTTCGCAATGAAAAAGTAGATGCCAATTTTTATACCAATCAAAAGCAAAGAAATACGCTGATGCTTTCAGTAGGCGGCAAATGGCAAATGTTAGGCGCAAGATGGCAAGCCCTCATTTCACCACACTTTATAAACGGCGGCACAAGCCCTATAAATGCAGAACTCAGGTGGGAAGGGCCCTTGTTTTTTGGCAGTTTGATGCGCAATTACAACCTACCAGGCTTCAATGATCTTTATTGGCCCTCAGGTGGCAATCCTGATCTTAAACCCGAACAGGCACACCAAGTTAACCTGGGCATAGATAAAAAATGGTCTGAAAACTGGAAAATCAATGCTACCGTATTTAGTTATTGGGTAGACAATTACATTCAATGGATACCACAATCTGCCAGTGTGTGGACACCAAAAAATATCAGGAGCGTATGGTCAAGGGGAGGGGATATGGTAGTGGAATATTTGCAAAATAATAAAAGCCACTCTATTATGATTCATATGCAATATGGCCTGAGCAGATGTACCAATACCAAAGATACACAAACAGCAGCCATTGGCAGGCAATTGCTATATGTGCCTATCCACAAAGCAAGCGTGACTGCCGGTTTTACCAAAAAACAATGGCATGTGATGGCTACTGTATCCTATCTGGGTAAACGTTTTGATACAACAGACAACTTTCAATCACTCCATCCGGCTGTCACTGGTTTACTAAAAACAGAATATAGATTTAATATAAACAGGATTTTAATTAAATCAGGAGTGGGTATCGACAATTTGTGGCAGACCGATTACCAGTTGCTTCGTTCCTATCCCATGCCTCGAAGATCAATTTCTTTTTTTGCAAACTTTCAATTCAATTCATAAAATATGAGAAGATTTCATTTTTTGCTGCTCTGTTTTTTCTTATTTTTTATTGTTTCGTGCCAAAAGGACGATAATCCATCTGCTTCAAAAATTACAACAGGTGTTTTTGTTGCCAACCAGGGCAAGTTTCCGGATGGCAATGGAAGTGTGACCTGGCTTAATGAGAATACAGTAAAAGAAACCGACCTTTTTGCCAAAAACAATGGAGGAAAGTTACTGGGCAATACTGTTCAGTCGGTGTTTTTCAACAATGGTCACTATTTTATAGCAGTCAATAATGCAAAAAATATCATCATTACAGATGAAACCTTTAGCGAAGTAAAAAGCCATTCATTGACCAGCCTGCCGCGTTATTTTGTTGCCTGGGGCAAAAAAACGATTGCCAGTGGCTGGGGTGTCAATGGAGCCAAAGGAGAGATCATTGTATTTAATGAAAACAACGACATTGAAAAAACTATCCAAATGGACGGTGCCCCGGAAAGAATGTTGGTAGAAGGCAATTCGCTGCTGGTATGCCAATCCAATGGTTTTTCGGTAGACAAAGGCCTTGCAAAAATTGATCTGCAAACCTTTTC
>ERZ724513.1326-NODE-1326-length-12426-cov-13.761458_pt1 | contig 12426 bp, 11 predicted proteins | sample MGYA00376046_ERZ724513 | MGnify/ENA primary metagenome ERZ724513 (study PRJEB28724, sample SAMN07190883) | activated sludge metagenome | isolation source: activated sludge of sewage treatment plant in Hong Hong | place: Hong Kong | collected 2016-03-17 ... | reverse complement strand
CCGAGGAGCTCCTCGAGCGCACCGACCACTCGGTCGACTGGGTCGCCGGCGAGGTGGGCTTCGGCAACGCGGCCACGCTGCGTCACCACTTCGCCCGGGTCCGCGGTCTGAGCCCCCAGCAGTACCGTCGCCGGTTCGCCGGTTGACGTGCCGGCTCCGAAGCCCAGCCGCAGAGCGGTCGTCGTCGGTGTCGCTGTCGTGCTCGTCCTGGGCCTCGCGGCCTCGCTGGCCGTCGTGCTCGGTCGCATGACCTCGGCACCGGACGCGGGACCCACCCGGGTGCTGCTGGTCGGCGACTCGGTCACCCAGGGCTCGTCGGGGGACTGGACCTGGCGCTACCGCCTCTGGAAGCACTTCCGCGACGTCGGTGCCGACGTCGACCTGGTCGGACCCGACGAGGACCTGGCCGGCCCGCCGCCCGGCGTGCGCAACCTCGACTACGCCGATCCCGACTTCGACCGGGACCACGCCGGCCGCTGGGGCAAGGCGTTCACGTCCCCGGACTGGCCCGTCGACCGGCTCGTCGCGGCCTACCACCCCGACGTCGTGGTCGAGCTCCTCGGCGTCAACGACGCCCTGTGGAGCGGTGCCACCGCCGAGCAGCTGCTCGAGGACGCCGAGCAGTTCGTGGCCGACGCACGCACCGCCGACCCCGACGTGGACATCGTGCTGGGGGGCCTTCCGCAACGCTGGGAGACCGCCGTCGCGGCGTACGACGACCGGCTCGACGCCCTGGCCGAGCGGCTGGACACCGCGCGGTCGCGGGTGATCGTCGCCCGGGCGCCGGAGGTGTTCGTCCAGGAGGTCGACACCTACGACGCCGTCCATCCATCGGCGAGCGGCGAGGTCAAGATCGCTGCCGGCGTCGCGGACGCCCTGGCCGGGCTGGGCATCGGGGCGCCCTACCCGCGGCCGCTGCCCACCGTCCCGCCGGTCCCGACCCACCCCGCCGTGCTGTCGGCCCGGCCCGGACCCGGGTCGGCCGTCCTGAGCTGGGAGCCGCCGCCGGGTGGGTGGACGGCGTACGTCTGGCTGCGCGACGTCAGCGTCGGCGAGCAGTGGCGCCGGCTGCCGGTCCCGGTGGCCGGCACGACGTGGACCGCCGGGGGGCTGGTCCCGGGCGACACGCACGAGATCCGCGTCCAGATGGCCAAGGGGACCTCGATCTCGGAGCTCTTCTCCAATGTCGTGACGGTCGTGCCGGAGCCGATCTAGGGTCGCGGCGTGGTCCGGTCGCTGCTCGCGTGGGTGCTCGTGACGTCGGCGCTGGTTCTGGCGCCGTCGACGACGGCAGCGCACGCCGGCGAGCCGCTCAGGGTGCTGGTCGTCGGGGATTCGGTCACCCAGGGCTCCGTGGGCGACTGGACGTGGCGCTACCGGCTCTGGAAGCAGTTCGAGGCGAGCGGTGTCCCAGTCGACTTCGTCGGGCCGCGCGACGACCTCTGGGACCTCGAGGCCGACGACGGCGGGTCCCACGCCTACCTCGACCCGTCCTTCGACCAGGACCACGCCGCGAAGTGGGGCATGCAGCTGGGGCGGATGCCGGTGCCGATCGGGGACCTGGTGGCCACCTACCGACCTGATGTCGTCGTCGAGGCGCTCGGTGTCAACGACCTGGGGTTCGGCGAGCTCTCGCCCACGGAGGTCCTCGACCTGGCACGCGGCTTCGTCGCCGATGCTCGGGCCGCGGACCCGGATGTCGACGTCGTCCTCGGCGCGGTCCCGCAGCGTTGGGTCGCCGGGGCGGTCGACTACGACGCGGCCCTGCCCGGGCTGGCCGCAGAGCTCGACTCGGACCCGTCGCGGGTGACGGCGACCGACGTGGGTGCCGGGTTCACGGAGGAGGACACCTGGGACGGCGGTCACCCGTCCGCGACGGGGGAGATGAAGGTCGCGGTGTCGGTCGCGGCGGCCCTGAGCCGCATCGGCGTCCCGGTCGCCTTCCCGGAACCCGCTCCGACCGTCGAGAACGGGCCGCCCGTCGGTGCCGTCCTCGAGCTGACCGGCACCACCCGTCACGGCGTGTCCCTGCGCTGGACACCGCCGCTGGGCGCGACGTCGGAGCGCGTCTGGATCCGTGACCTGACGGAGGGCCCGGACTGGTTCCGCGGGGTCTTCGAGGAGGAAGGCACCTCCTGGTCGTCCGGGTACCTCGACGACGGTCACCACTACCAGTTCCGGCTGCAGGCGGCGAAGGGCACGGCAGTCGCCGAGCACGTCTTCTCCAACGTGGTCGACGCCTGGCCCGCGCCGCCGGCGCCCAGCCCGGTGACAGACCTGGTCCTGACGCCCGTCGACCACGGCCTGACGGCCGGGTGGTCGGCAGCCGACGCGGCCACGCGCTACCGGGTCCGGTGGTGGCCCGTCGACGCGCCCGAGGAGACGGCCCAGACGGAGACCGTCGACACGACGGCGGCCGTCACCGGTCTGCGGGCCGGTCGGCGCTACGCCGTCTCGGTCGAGCCGCTCGACGACTGGGTGCCCGGGCCGCCGACGGTCGCGACCGGGATCGCCGGGGGACCGGTGCCCGTCGCGCCGGGGGGCTTGCGCGTCGTGCTCGACAAGCGGCACCGGGGCGCGATCTCCTGGGCCGCCGACGGTCTGGCCACGTCGTACGTGCTGACCCTCGACGGCGGCGTGCCCGTCACGACCACGCAGACCCGGTGGCGCTCGCCAGCGCTCCCGGTCGGCCGCCACATCGTCGCCGTGCGCGCCTGGGCCGAGGACGTCCCCGGACCAGCCGCGCGACTGCGGTTCAGGGTGCGCTGAGGCGCGCCTGCCGTCTTACCGGTCGGCGAGCCGGTCGCGGCGGACCTTGCCGGTGAGCGTGCGCGGCAGGTCGTCGAGGCGGTGGTACTCCTTGGGGCGCTTCGGGGGTGCCAGCCGTTCGCGCGCGAACGCGTCGAGCTCGGCGGCGCCGACGGTCCCCACGACCGCCGCACAGACGCGCTGGCCCCAGCGCTCGTCGGGGACGCCGTACACCGCGATGTCGACGACGCCCGGGTGCTCCCGCAGCGCGTTCTCGACCTCCAGCGGGTAGACGTTGACGCCGCCGGTGATGATCAGGTCGTGGCGCCGCCCCTCGAGGTAGAGGTAGCCGTCCGCGTCGAGCCGCCCGACGTCGCCCACGCTGAACGAGCTGCCGCGCCAGGCCGCGGCGGTCTTCTCGGGGTCCCCGAAGTACTCGAACCGGGCGTACGGCGGCACCGCGCACCAGATCGTGCCGTCGTCGTCCACCGACAGCGACCGCCCGGGCCGGGCGCGGCCCACGGTCCCGGGACGCTCGAGCCACTCCTCGCTGCGGCACGCGGTGAACTGGCCCTCGGTCGAGCCGTAGAACTCCCAGGTCGACCCGGGCGGGAAGGCGTCGATCAGCCGGTGCTTGAGCGCTGGCGGGCAGGGCGCGCCGGCGTGCGCGACCAGCCGGAAGGAGGACAGGTCGGGACGGCCGTGCTCGTCCCAGTGCGCGAAGAGCCGCTGGAGGTGCGCGGGCACGCAGAACATCGTCGTCGGCCGTTCCCGCTCGATCGCCGCGGTCACCAGCGCGGCGTCGAACGGTCCCGGCACGACCACGCGGCCGCCCGCGAGCGTCGTACCGCTGGCGAACCGCAGCGGCGCCGAGTGGTAGAGCGGGCTGAGCACGAGGTTGACGTCGTCGGCGTCGAACCCCCACAGGTCGCGCTCCTCGTCGACGAGCGCCCGGGCGTCCTCGGCGCCGAGGACCCCGCTCCAGACACCCTTGGGGGTGCCGGTCGTCCCGCTGGTGACGTGCATCGGCCGCGCGCGGGGAAGGCCGAGGTCGCCGGTGAGGCCGGCCAGCGCGTCCTCGGTCTCGACGACCCGGGTGGGGGAGAGGGTCCCCAGGATCCGCTCGCGCTCGTACGACGTCAGCCGGGGGTCGAGGGGGATCGGCACCACCCCGCGGGCGAGGAGGGACTGGACGGCGGCGAGGTAGACCAGCGAGCCCGGCACCAGCAGCGCGACCCGGTCGCCCTCGCGCAGGCTGTCGTCCACGGGCTCACGGTAGCGGGCCGGCGCGGGGCGCCACGGGTGGTCGGGGTCGTCACCGGTGGTCGAGCTTGTCGAGACCCCTATGGTGCGGGCCGGGCGCTGGTGCCGGCATTCTGCGGGTCGGCTTCGGTTGCGATGGACAGGCCGGCTACGCGGGACGGCGCCGCTCGGGCTGGCGCTGCGTCCCGGGTTGCGGTCGGCGCCGCTAGGTGGAGTCCTTGACGTACCAGGTACGTCACGGACTCCACGTTCCCGGACACTGTTCCGGCGCTGTTCCAACGACTGTGGAAACAGCCCACGGATCGTGACCTGATCGTGACCAGAACCCCTGTGGACAAAGGGTTCTGAGAACCTGGGACTGTCGGTGGCTGGTGCTCGACGTCACCTTCCACATGCGGACGTGACCGGCCGGGCACCGGATTGACGGCCTCGCCGGACGTCTCGCTGTCCGAGGGTCGTGCTGTACTCCGCAGGTGCACAAGGTCGTGGTCGGCGCTCTGGTTCGTGAGGGTCGGGTCCTGCTCGTGCACCGGAGGCCGACGAAGCGTGCCCGCCCGGACCTGTGGGACCTGCCCGGTGGCGTCGTGGAGACGGGCGAGTCCGAGCTGGGTGCACTCGCCCGTGAGCTGCAGGAGGAGCTCGGCGTACAGATCGCCACGGGCACCGTGTCGTTGCTGTCCCGGCTGGTCGCCGGCCCGGCAGCAGAGCCCGCCCTCCTGAGCGCGTGGCTCGTGCCTGACTGGCAGGGGACGCCGACGAACGTCGCTCCCGAGGAGCACGACGGCCTCGGGTGGTTCGGCGTGGCGGAGCTGCCTCCACCGCCTCACGTCGTCGCGCGCACAGCTCTTGTCGAGGCGCTGGACGCCACCTGCCGCTCCGTGTCGACCCAGTACGGTGTGCACTCCGAACGGACGTGATGTGTGAGGAGACGACCGTGGACACCCCGGACCTGCTGGACTCCGTGCACATCGCCGCGTCGCCCGAGCGGGTGTGGTCCCTGGTGAGCGACGTGCGTCGCATGTCCGAGTGGAGCCCGCAGGTGGAGTCGACCCGCCTCCGGAGCGGGTTCGAGAGCGTGCGGCTCGGCACCCAGTTCACCAACCGCAACCGTGACGGCGAGCTGGTGTGGACGACCCACGCCGAGGTCGTGCGTTTCGAGCCCGGGTGGGAGATCGCCTTCCGGATCGAGGAGAACTGGGTGATCTGGTCGTTCGCGATCGTCCCCGAGCAGGCCGGCGTCGAGCTCGTCCAACGCCGGGAGGCGCCCGACGGGATCTCGGACCTGTCCCTCGAGCTCACCAACGGGTTCATGGGCGGCGTGGAGACCTTCACGGCCTCGATGCGCACCGGTATGCGCTCGACCCTGGAGCGGATCAAGGCCGAAGCGGAGTCGTGACCGCCGTCGGCCGGCGGCGCCGGCGCGCCGATGAGAGTCGGCGCCGACCGTGGTCTGAGTACGGTCCGGTGAAGACGGTGCACGCGCACCATGGGGAGGTCAGGCGAGATGAGACCGCTGCGGTACTCGATCAACGTGACGCTCGACGGCTGCTGCCACCACGAGGCCGGGATCCCTCCTGACGAGGAGTCGATGCGCTACTGGACCGCGCAGATGCAGCGCGCCGGTGCCCTGCTGTTCGGACGCGTGACCTACCAGATGATGGAGTCGGCGTGGCGGCGGCCGGCCACGGGCCCGTGGCCCGACTGGATGGACGAGTGGGAGATCCCGTTCGCCGAGACCATCGACCGGGCGAGGAAGTACGTCGTGTCGAGCACGCTCGGCGCGGTCGACTGGAACGCCGAGCTGGTGCGAGGCGACCTGGAGCAGGTGGTGCGGCAGCTCAAGGAGGAGCCGGGCGAGGGCTTGTTCGTGGGGGGCGTGACGCTTCCGCGAGCGTTGGCAGACCTGGGTCTGATCGACGAGTACGAGTTCCTGGTGCAGCCGGTCCTCGCCGGGCACGGGCCGACCCTGCTCGCCGGTCTGCGCGAGCGCGTGCGGCTCGAGCTCGTCGATCGCCAGGAGTTCCGGTCGGGGGCGGTCGCCCTGCGCTACCGGCCCGCGCCGGCAACGGTCTGAGCTCGGCCTCAGGCCAAGCCGAGGTCGGCGGCGACCTGGTCGACCACCTGGGCGAAGTGGACGTCGTAGTCGAGGACGCCGCGGTGCATGTGCCCGAAGAGCTCCAGCGAGATGTGGCCGAAGAGAGTGGCCCACGCGGTGAGGGCCCGGACGGTCATCTCGTCGCTGACGGTGGGGGAGAGCATGGTGGCGACCGGCTGGACCGCGGCGGCCTCGACGGGCGGGACCGGCAGCACGCCGGCGGGGTGCACGCCCGCCTGCTCGGCGTCGCGGACGATCGCGAGGAGCAGTCCGGTGATGCGGGTCGCGGGGGTGACGGTGTCCTGCGGGGCGGCATACCCGGGCACGGGGCTGCCGTAGAGGAGGGCGTAGCGGTGCGGCTGCTCGCGGGCCCAGTCGTGCACCGTGTGCGCGACGGCGCGCCAGCGGGCCGCGTGGTCGGTCCGGTCGTCGACGGCGGAGTCGGCGGCCTCGGCGCGGCCGCCGAGGTCGTCGTACCCCTCGACGATGAGGGCGGTGAGCAGCGCGTCGCGGCTGGGGAAGTAGCGGTAGACCGCTGACGACGCCATGTCCAGCTCCCGGGCGATCCGGCGCACGGAGAGGGCGGCCGGACCGACCTCGGCGAGCTGGTGGCCGGCCAGGTCGAGGATGGCGCGGGTCAGCTCGGCGCGGGCGATGGCGCGGGCGGTGCGAGGCGCGGACACGGGACGATCCTGTCGCATTTCGAGAGCGGTGGCAACAAACGAGAGCGATGCTCTTGCTTTCTGGGGCCGACCGTGCCAGGCTGGTGCGAGAACAGAGAGCACCGCTCTCGGAATGAATCCACGAGGAGCCGTCATGTCCCACCACCACGTCGTCGTCGGAGCCGGACCCGTCGGCCAGGCCACGGCAACCGAGCTCGTCCGCCGCGGCGAGGAGGCGCTCCTCGTCAGCCGTTCCGGCAGCGGACCGGAGGTCCCGGGCGCCCGTCGTGAGGCGGCCGACGCGGCGGACGCGGACGCCCTGACGAAGCTCGCGGACGGTGCCGCAGCCGTCTACAACTGCGTCAACCCACCGAGCTACGACGTCTGGCCGACCTACTGGCCGCCGGTCGCCGACGCGCTCGCCACCGTGGCCGAGCGGACCGGAGCGGTGCTGGTGGTCACGGGCAACCTCTACCCCTACGGGCCGGTGGACGGCCCGATGACCGAGGACCTGCCCGACGCTGCGACCGGGGTCAAGGGCGCCCTGCGCGCCCGGATGTGGGCGGACCTCGAGCGCCGGCACCGCGACGGCCTGCTCCGTGCGGTGGAGGTGCGCGGCGCCGACTACATGGGCCCGGGCGTGACCGGTGCGCACATCCCGATCGCCGCCAAGCGGGCCGTGGCCGGCAAGTCCACACGCGTCTTCGGAGACCCCCACGCACCGCACTCGATGACCGACGTGCGCGACATGGCGGTCGCACTGGTCACCGTCGCCGCCGAGCCGTCGGCGTGGGGCCGCGTGTGGCACGCGCCGACCAACCCGGCCCGCAGCCAGGCCGAGACCCTCGACGACGTCTGCCGGGCGATCGGCCGGCCGCCGGTGCGGGTGCGGTCCTGGCCGGCTGCGATGCTCAGCGTGGGCGGGCTCGTCGTACCGCTCCTGCGGGAGATGCGGGAGACCGTCTACCAGTTCCAGCGGCCCTACGTGCTCGACTCGACCGCGATCACCGAGGCCTTCGGGCTCACGCCGACCCCGTGGGACGAGGTGTGCCGGGCGACCGGTGAGCAGGCGCTGATCGCCTGACCCGCCGGGCCGCAGGCGTGACGCGGTCCGGCAGGATGGCGGCATGCGAGTGGGACTCACCGGTGGGATCGCGTCGGGCAAGAGCACCGTGTCGGCGATCCTGGCCGAGCTGGGCGCGACCGTCATCGACGCCGACCAGCTGGCCCGTGAGGTGGTCGCGAAGGGGACGCCCGGGCTGGCGCAGGTCGTCGAGGCCTTCGGGCCCCAGATCCTCACGGCCGACGGTGAGATGGACCGCGCCCTGGTCGGACGGATCGTCTTCGACGACGAGGCGAAGCGGAAGGTGCTGGAGGGGATCGTGCACCCGCTGGTCTTCGAGAGGTACGCCGAGCTCGAGGCCGCCGCCCCGGCCGACGGGATCGTGGTGCACGACATCCCCCTGCTCGCCGAGTCCGGCCGGGCTGACACGTTCGACGCGGTCGTCGTGGTCGAGACGCCGGCCGAGGTGCAGGTCGAGCGGATGCTCCGCGACCGCGGCTGTACGCGCGCGGACGCGGAGTCGCGGATCGCCGCCCAGGCCACCCCGGAGCAGCGCCGGGCGATCGCGACCCACCTGGTCGTCAACACCGGGACGCGCGAGGACCTGCGCCGCCGGGTGGAGCAGGTCTACGCCGAGCTGACCGCGGCCGCCGAGCACCGCTGACGACCGGGAAGATGGTCTCGACCCGCCGGCGCAGCGCCGGCGGGTCGAGCGGTCGGGGTGGAACAGGCGGTCAGGCGGCCAGGTCCGGGTCGCCGAGGCGGCGGAGCTTCTGGAGGGCCTCCCGCTCGAGCTGGCGGACCCGCTCGGCGGAGATGCCGTGCTTGGCGCCGATGTCGGCGAGCTTGTGCTGGCGGCCGTCGACCAGCCCGTAGCGGGACCGGATGATGTCGGCGGCGCGCTCGTCGAGCTGGCCGACCAGGCTGTTGAGCCGGTCGCGGGACTCGACGTCGATGAAGTTCAGGTCGGGACCCGGGGCGGTCTCCTGGGCCATCAGGTCGCCCAGCGAGGTGTCGCCGTCCTCGTCGACGGGGGTGTCCAGCGAGACGTGCTCGCGGCCCCACGCCATCAGGTCGAGCACGCGGTCGATGTCCATGCCGAGCTCGGCCGCGATCTCCTGCGGGTCGGGCTCACGGCCCAGCTGGCGCTCCAGCGTGCGCCGGGCGCCGCCGACCTGGTTGAGCTCCTCGACGACGTGCACGGGCAGCCGCACGACACGGGCCTGCTGCGCGATGCCGCGGGTGATCGCCTGCCGGACCCACCAGGTGGCGTAGGTCGAGAACTTGTAGCCCTTGGTGTAGTCGAACTTCTCGACCGCGCGGATCAGGCCGGTGTTGCCCTCCTGGATCAGGTCGAGCATCGGCATCTGGGCCCGGCCGTACTTGCGCGCGATCGAGACGACCAGGCGCAGGTTGGCGGTGATGAAGGTGTCGACGGCCTTGCGGCCCTCCTCGGCCAGCCACTCGAGCTCCTCCTGCGAGGCCTGCATCGGGGCGCCGCCCTTCTTGCGGCCCACGCGTCCCTCGGCGAGCAGGGCCTCGGCCATCAGACCGGCCTCGATCGTCTTGGAGAGCTCCACCTCGGCCGCGGCGTCGAGGAGGGGGTTGCGGGCGATCTCGTCGAGGTACAGGCCGACGCTGTCGCGGCCCTCGATCTCGCGCGTGCCGACGGGTGCAGTACGTGTTGCCATGGGACGCCCCTCCTCTTCTCGGTGGACGGCGCCGGGCGCCCCCACACGTGCTGTACAACGTCCACGGTGACCATCGGATTCCCGAGGCAAACCTTCGGACCTGTCACCCGGAACGACGTGCGAGGGGCCCACCGAGTTGCGTCCGAGCCGAACTCTCAGAAAGTTCTCAGGGCCGCCGACGCTCGAGCGCTCAGGGGCGGCGCTCCGCCAACCCCATCCGGTCCAGCATCCACGCGAGCGTGAACGCCCGGTCCTGCCAGGACTTGTACCGCCCCGAGACGCCCCCGTGCCCGGCCGCCATCTCGGTGCGCAGCAGGAAGTCGCGACGCCCGACGGCGGTGGCGCGCAGGCGCGCGACCCACTTGGCGGGCTCGACGTAGAGCACCCGGGTGTCGTTGAGGGAGGTCTCGGCGAGGATCGGCGGGTAGTCCAGCGCCGCGACGTTGTCGTACGGCGCGTACGACGACATGTAGTCGTAGACCTCCGGGTCCGCCTCGGGGTTGCCCCACTCGTCGTACTCCGTGACCGTCAGCGGTAGGGAGGCGTCGAGCATGGTCGTGAGCGCATCGACGAAAGGCACGCCCGCGACGACGCCCGCGAAGAGCTCGGGCGCCTGGTTCACGACCGCGCCGACGAGCAGCCCGCCGGCGCTCGCGCCCTCGGCGACCAGCAGCTCCGGGCGCGTCCACCCGTTGTCGACGAGGTGGCGCGCGCAGGCCACGAAGTCGCTGAAGCTGTTCTGCTTGTGGGCGAGCTTGCCGTCGTCGTACCAGCGGCGGCCCATCTCGCCGCCGCCGCGCACGTGGGCGATCGCGAAGGCCGCGCCACGGTCGAGGAGCGAGAGCCGGGCGATCGAGAAGTAGGGGTCGATCGAGGTCTCGTAGGCGCCGTACCCGTAGAGGAGCAGCGGGATCGGCTCGCTGCCTCCGCCCACGCCCTCGCGGGAGCCACGCCGGGCGACGACCGAGATGGGCACCCGCTCGCCGTCGTCCGCGGTCGCCCAGAGGCGGTGCTCCTCGTAGTCGGCCGGGTCGTAGCCGCCGAGGACCGGCGCGCGACGCAGCAGCGTCAGCTCGCGGGTCCGCACGTCGTAGTCGTAGACCGACGAGGGCACCGCCATCGTGGTGTAGCCCAGCCGCACCACCGGCTGGTGGAAGCCGGGGTTGCCGGCCGACCCGACCGTGTAGATCTCGTGGTCGAACTCGACGAGGTAGTCCTCGCCGAGGCCCGACTCCGACAGCTCCACGATCCGCAGCTGGGTCAGGCCCTCGCTGCGCTGGTGCACGACGAGGTGGCCGGCGAAGGCGTCCACGTCCTCGAGGCGTACGGCGGGGTCGTGGGCGATCAGCGGTCGCCACTGCTCCGGCGGGGTGGGTTGCACGGGCGAGGTGGCGAGCTCGAAGTCCGGGCCGGTGCCGTTGTGGAGCACGAGGAAGGTGTCGGTGCCGCCGATGACCGCGTGGTCGAGGGAGTACTCCAGCCCCTCGCGGCGCTCGCTGAAGACCCGGAGGCCGAGCTCGGGTGCGTCGGCGTCGAGGAAGCGGTACTCCGAGGTGGTCTTCGAGCCGCTCGCGACCACGATGAAGCGGTCGCTGCGGGTCCGGCCCACGCCCACCCAGAAGCGGCCGTCGGTCTCGTGGTGCACCAGCGCGTCGTCGGACTGCGCGGTCCCGAGCCGGTGCTGCCAGATCTTGTCGGCGCGCCAGGTGTCGTCGACGGTCGTGTAGAAGAAGCTCTGCCCGTCGCGCGCCCAGGTGGCCCCGCCGAGCACCCCGGTGATCTCGTCGGCGCGCAGCTCGCCGGTCGCGAGGTCCTTGACGTGGATCGTGTAGCGCTCGTCGCCGACGACGTCGGTCGAGTAGGCGAGCAGGTCGCCGGTGGGGCTGATCGAGGAGCCGCCCAGACTGAAGAACTCGTGTCCCTCGGCGAGCGCGTCGAGGTCGAGGAGCACCTCCTCGCCGGGGAGGGCCGGCTGGTCGGGGGCGGTGTCCTCGGCCGGCCGGGGCGGGGTCCAGTCGTCGGGGTCGACGACCGGCACGCGGCAGCTGGCGCCGTACTCCTTGCCCTCGAAGGAACGCCCGTAGTACCAGTGCCCGCGGTTGCGGGTGGGGACCGAGAGGTCGGTCTCGCGGGTGCGGGCCTTGATCTCGTCGAAGATCGACTGGCGCAGGTCGGCCAGGTGGGCGGTGCGCTCGCGGGTGTAGTCGTTCTCCGCCTCGAGGTAGGCCGTCACCTCCGGCGACTCCTTGTCGCGCAGCCACTCGTAGTCGTCGCTCCGGGTCCGCCCGTGGTGCTCGGTGGTGGTCGGCCGGCGCTCCGCGGCCGGGGGCGTGACGGGCGGGACCTCGGTGGACTGCATGGCGGCGACGATAGCGTCGGGTCCGTGCCGACCCCGCAGCGACGGATCGACCTCAACGCCGACCTCGGCGAGGAGGTCACCGACGACGCCGCCCTGCTCGCCGTGGTGACGAGCGCGAACGTCGCCTGCGGCTACCACGCCGGGACGGCCGCCATCATGCGCGCGGTCTGCGAGGAGGCGGCGGTCCGGGGCGTCTCGGTGGGCGCGCAGGTCTCCTACGCGGACCGGGAGAACTTCGGCCGGGTCGCGCGCGAGGTGCCGCACGACGTGCTCCGCGAGCAGGTGGCCGAGCAGGTCGGCGTCCTGGCCTCGATCGCCGGCGAGTCCGGTACGTCGGTGCGCTACCTCAAGCCCCACGGCGCGCTCTACCACCGGGTGATCGACGACGAGGCGCAGGCCGCCGCCGTGCTGGCCGGCTCGGGCGACCTGCCGGTGCTCGGCATGCCGGGGGAGCTGCGCGCCCAGGCGGTCGCCCAGGGTCGGGTGGTCTACCGCGAGGGGTTCCCCGACCGCGGCTACGGCGCCGACGGCCGGCTGCTGCCCCG
>ERZ724513.1322-NODE-1322-length-12439-cov-6.780604_pt1 | contig 12439 bp, 9 predicted proteins | sample MGYA00376046_ERZ724513 | MGnify/ENA primary metagenome ERZ724513 (study PRJEB28724, sample SAMN07190883) | activated sludge metagenome | isolation source: activated sludge of sewage treatment plant in Hong Hong | place: Hong Kong | collected 2016-03-17 ... | reverse complement strand
CGACGAGCTCCTCTACGACGACCCCATCTGGGTCAGCCAGGCCAAGCGCGACCACTTCGACTTCATGGCCAAGATGCGCGACCGCGGCGTCGAGGTCCTCGAGATGCTCGACCTGCTCACCGACGTGGTGCGGATCCCCGAGGGCCGGGCCTGGATCCTCGACCGCAAGATCACCGACGACCAGGTGGGCTCCGGGCTCGTGCACGAGGTGCGCGCCTGGCTGGAGACCCTGCCCGCGGAGAGGCTCGCCGAGCACCTGATCGGCGGCGTCGTGCTCGCCGAGGTCCCCTCCGAGATCGGCGGGTCGTTCGTGCGGGCCTTCCGCGACGCCGAGGTGTCCCAGCTCCTGCTGCCGCCGCTGCCCAACACGCTGTTCGCGCGCGACAACAGCTCGTGGATCTACCAGGGCGTGACGCTGAACAACATGTACTGGCCGGCCCGGCACCAGGAGACGCTGTTGACGACGGCGATCTACCGGTTCCACCCCGACTTCGCCGACGAGCAGTTCACCGTCTGGTTCGGCGACCCCGACCAGCGGCCCCTCGACCGCGGCCAGGCCACGATCGAGGGCGGCGACGTGATGCCGGTCGGGAACGGCGTGGTCCTGATCGGCATGGGCGAGCGGACCTCCCAGCAGGCGATCACCCAGGTCGCGGGCGCGCTGTTCGCCGCCGGCGCGGCCGAGCGCGTGATCGCGGCCAAGCTGCCGCGGACGCGGTCGGCCATGCACCTGGACACGGTCTTCACCTTCTGCGACCGAGACGTGGTGACGTCGTACGGACCGGTGGTCGACGCCATTGACGCGTTCACGCTGCGCCCCGACGACTCGACCCCCTCGGGCCTCGACGCCCGCCGGGAGGACGGGTCCTTCATCGACGTCGTCGGCGCCGCCCTCGGGGTCCGCCTGCGCGTGGTGCCGACCGGTGGCGACCGCTACGGAGCCGTGCGCGAGCAGTGGGACGACGGCAACAACGTCCTCGCGCTCGAGCCGGGCGTCGTCGTCGGCTACGACCGCAACACCCACACCAACACCCAGCTGCGCAAGGCCGGCATCGAGGTCATCACCATCGACGCCAGCGAGCTCGGGCGGGGCCGAGGCGGCGGGCGATGCATGACCTGCCCGATCCTGCGCGACCCCATCGACTACTGACTCCCCGGTCAGGGACAGAGAGGAATCACCATGCCGGTCAACCTCCGCGGGCGGCACCTGCTCAGCCTGCGTCACCACACCCCCGACGAGATCCGCCACCTGCTCGACCTCGCCCGGGACCTCAAGCGCGCCAAGTACGCGGGGACCGAGCGCCCGCTGCTCGCCGGCCGCAACATCGCGCTGATCTTCGAGAAGACGTCGACCCGCACCCGCTGCGCCTTCGAGGTCGCGGCCTACGACCAGGGAGCGCACGTCACCTACATCGACCCGACCTCCTCCCAGCTCGGGCACAAGGAGTCGGTGAAGGACACCGCGCGCGTGCTCGGCCGGATGTACGACGCGATCGAGTACCGCGGCTTCTCCCAGGCGGTCGTCGAGCAGCTCGCCGAGTACGCCGGCGTGCCGGTCTTCAACGGGCTCACCGACGAGTTCCACCCGACCCAGATGCTCGCCGACGTCCTGACGATGCTCGAGCACACCGACAAGCCGCTGCACGAGATCGCGTTCGCGTTCGTCGGGGACGGTCGCAACAACGTGGCGAACTCGCTGCTGCTGGTGGCCGCCAAGCTGGGCATGGACGTGCGCATCGGCGCGCCGGAGGGGCTGTGGCCGGCCGAGGACCTGGTCGCGCTCTGCCGGGAGCTCGCCGACTCCTCGGGCGCCCGGATCACGGTCACCGCCGACCCCCGGGCCGCGGTCGCCGGTGTCGACTTCGTCTACACCGACGTGTGGGTCTCGATGGGGGAGCCGGTCGAGTCGTGGGGTGAGCGGGTCGAGCAGTGCCTGCCGTTCCAGGTCAACGCCGCCCTGCTGGAGGCGACGGGCAACCCCCGGGTCCGCGTGCTCCACTGCCTGCCCGCGTTCCACGACGTCGAGACGGGGGTCGGCGCACGGGTCGCCGAGCAGTACCCGCAGCTCGCCGCCGGCGTCGAGATCACCGACGAGGTCTTCGAGTCCGGCGCGAACATCTCCTTCGACCAGGCGGAGAACCGGATGCACACCATCAAGGCGCTCCTCGTGGCGTCCTTGGCATGAGGAGGAGGAACCGATGCGCATCGTGATCGCCCTCGGCGGCAACGCGCTCCTGCGGCGCGGCGAGCCGCTGACCGCGGGGAACCAGCGGGCGAACATCAAGATCGCGGCCGAGCGGATCGCCGAGATCGTGCCCGGCAACGAGGTCGTGGTGGCGCACGGCAACGGGCCGCAGGTGGGGCTGCTCGCCCTCCAGGCGGCCGCCTACCAGGACGTGCGGCCCTATCCGCTCGACGTCCTCGGCGCCCAGACCGAGGCCATGATCGGCTACGTCATCGAGCAGGAGCTCGGCAACGTGCTGCCGGTAGACCAGCACATCGCCACGCTGCTGACCATGGTGCGGGTCGACCCCGAGGACCCGGCGTTCCAGGACCCGACCAAGTTCATCGGTCCGGTCTACCTCAAGGAGGACGCCGAGGAGCTCGCCGCCGAGAACGGGTGGTCGATCCGGCGGGACGGATCGGCGTACCGCCGCGTCGTACCCTCGCCTGCACCGCAGGAGATCTACGAGGTGCCCTCGATCCGCACGCTGGTCGAGGCCGGCACGATCGTGGTGTGCGCCGGGGGCGGTGGCATCCCCACCGTCCTGGACTCCGACGGGGTGCTGCACGGCGTCGAGGCGGTCGTCGACAAGGACCTGGCCGCGTCGCTGCTGGCCCGCGAGCTGGACGCCGACCTGCTCGTCATCGTCACCGACGTGGACGGCGTGTACACCGACTGGGGCACGCCGCAGCAGCGGCGCCTGGATCGCACGACGCCGAGCGAGCTGAGCAGGCTGAGCCTGCCCGCCGGGTCGATGGGTCCCAAGGTCGAGGCGGTGTGTCGGTTCGTCACCGAGACCGGCCGCCCGGCCGGGATCGGCGCGCTCCACGACATCGTCGACGTCGTCGCCGGCCGGGCCGGCACGCGCGTCGAGCCCGACGTGCTCGAGGCGGCTGTCGACGCCTGAGGTAGGGTTCGTCCGAACCGACATCCTTTAACGAGCCGTCCCGTGAGGCGGAGAAGGAGGTCCGAGGCACTTGCCTGCGCACCCTCATGAGCCATCACCTGGCGAGCGCGTCGTCCTCGACGAGCGCGACATCTCCCGGGCGCTGACCCGGATCGCCCACGAGATCCTCGAGCGCAACAAGGGCGCTGCCGATCTCGTCCTCCTCGGCATCCCGAGCCGCGGCGTACCGCTGGCCCGCCGGATCGCCGAGCGGATCGCCGCCGTCGAGGGGTACGCCGTCCCGGTCGGCTCGCTCGACGTCACGATGTACCGCGACGACCTGCGCCTGAAGCCGGCGCGGGCGCTGCTCCCGACCGAGATCCCGTCCGGCGGCATCGACGGCCGCACCGTCGTCCTCGTCGACGACGTGCTCTTCTCAGGCCGCACGATCCGGGCCGCGCTGGACGCGCTCAACGACCTCGGCCGCCCGCAGGCGGTGCAGCTGGCCGTGCTGGTGGACCGCGGACACCGCGAGCTGCCGATCCGCGCCGACTTCGTCGGCAAGAACCTCCCCACCTCGCTGGTCGAGCGGGTCCGGGTGACCCTCGCCGGCATCGACGACACCGACGCCGTCATCATCATGGGGACGGCGCCAGAAGGGGGTGCCGAATGAAGCGCCACCTGCTCAGCGCGGCCGACCTGAGCCGCGACGACGCCGAGCTGGTCCTGCAGACCGCCGCCGAGCTGCGCGAGCTCGCCGACCGGCCGATCAAGAAGCTGCCCGCGCTGCGCGGGCGCACGGTGGTCAACCTCTTCTTCGAGGACTCCACCCGCACCCGGATCTCGTTCGAGGCGGCCGCCAAGCGGCTGTCCGCCGACGTCATCAACTTCTCGGCCAAGGGCTCGAGCCTGTCGAAGGGCGAGAGCCTCAAGGACACCGCGCTCACGCTCGAGGCGATGGGCGCCGACGCGGTCGTCGTCCGCCACGGCGCCAGCGGCGCCCCACACCGGCTGGCCCACTCCGGCTGGGTGCGCTCCAGCGTGGTCAACGCCGGCGACGGCACCCACGAGCACCCCACCCAGGCGCTGCTCGACGCCTTCACGATGTGGCGGCATCTCGGGGAGTCCAAGCCCGGCGGTCTCGAGGGCCGCAGGGTCACGATCGTCGGCGACGTGCTGCACAGCCGGGTCGCGCGCTCCAACGCGCTGCTCCTGCACACGCTCGGCGCCGAGGTGACCCTGGTGGCGCCACCGACGCTGCTGCCGGTCGGCGTCGAGGGCTGGCCGGTCCAGGTCTCCTACGACCTCGACGCCTCGATCACCAAGGCCGACGCGGTGATGATGCTGCGCGTCCAGCGCGAGCGGATGAGCGGTGGGTTCTTCCCGACCGCACGCGAGTACTCCCGCCGCTACGGCCTCGACGGTCGCCGGATGGCGACCCTCCAGGACCACACCATCGTCATGCACCCGGGCCCGATGGTCCGCGGCATGGAGATCACCGCCGACGTCGCCGACAGCGACCGCTCGGTCATCGTCGAGCAGGTCACCAACGGCGTCGCCGTGCGGATGGCCGTGCTCTACCTGCTGCTGGGCGGCTCCGAGCCCGCGGTTTCGACAAGCTCAACCACCGAGGCGGACCTGTGACCACCTACCTGATCAAGAACGTCGGCGTCCTCGGTGCGGAGCCGACCGACCTGCTGCTCCGCGACGGCGTGGTCGCGGAGGTCGCCTCCGGGATCTCGACGAGCTCGATCGCCGATGCGGTCGAGACCGTCGACGGCACCGGCCTGATCGCGCTGCCCGGCCTGGTCGACCTGCACACCCACCTGCGCGAGCCCGGCCGCGAGGACGCCGAGACCGTCGAGTCCGGCACCCGCGCGGCCGCGGCCGGCGGCTTCACCGCCGTGCACGCGATGGCCAACACCGAGCCGGTGGCCGACACCGCCGGCGTCGTCGAGCAAGTCTGGCGGCTGGGGCGCGAGGCCGGCTACTGCGACGTGTTCCCGGTCGGCGCGGTCACCGTCGGCCTGCAGGGCCAGCAGCTCGCCGAGCTCGGCGCGATGGCCGACTCCGCGGCCCGGGTCCGGGTCTTCTCCGACGACGGCAGGTGCGTCAGCGACGCGGTGCTGATGCGCCGGGCGCTGGAGTACGTCAAGGCGTTCGACGGCGTGGTCGCCCAGCACGCCCAGGAGCCGCGGCTGACCGAGGGCGCCCAGATGAACGAGGGCGAGCTCTCCGGCCGCCTCGGCCTGGCCGGCTGGCCGGCCGTCGCCGAGGAGGCGATCATCGCCCGCGACGTGCTGCTCGCCGAGCACGTCGGCTCCCGGCTGCACGTCTGCCACGTCTCCACCGCCGGCTCGGTGGAGCTGATCCGGTGGGCCAAGGGCAAGGCCGCCAAGGATGGGACGTGGAGCGTGACGGCCGAGGCCTGCCCGCACCACCTGCTGCTGACCGACGAGCTGGCCGCGACGTACGACCCGATCTACAAGGTCAACCCGCCGCTGCGCTCCGCGGCCGACGCCGAGGCGCTGCGCGCCGGCCTGGCCGACGGCACGATCGACGTCGTCGCCACCGACCACGCGCCCCACCCGCTGGAGGACAAGGACTGCGAGTGGGCGGCCGCCGCGTTCGGCATGCTCGGCCTCGAGACCGCGCTCTCGATCGTCCAGGAGACGATGGTCGACACCGGCCTGCTCGACTGGGCCGGCGTCGCCGACCGGATGTCCTACGCCCCGGCGCGGATCGGCCGGGTCGCCGACCAGCACGGCCGCCCGATCGCCGAGGGGGAGCCGGCCAACGTCGTGCTCTACGACCCGGCCCCCCGCCGTACCGTCGACCCGGCCGAGTCCGCGAGCCTGAGCCGCAACACGCCGTACCGCGGCATGGAGCTGCCCGGGCGCGTGGTCGCGACGTTCCTGCGCGGCAAGCCGACGGTGCTCGACGGGAAGCTCTGCTGAGGGACTCTGCACGGTTCAAGTCGTGATGCGCGCCGAGCGTCCGGGCGCACGCTGAGCATCACGACCCGCTCGGAGGTGCAACAGTGATATCGTTGTTGCATGTCCGCCATCACGATCCGGAAGCTGCCCGACCACGTGAAGCAGCGGCTGCGCATGCGAGCCGCCGCCAACCAGAGGTCGATGGAGGCCGAGGCGCGCGACATCCTGGTGAATGCGCTGGACGAGCCGGCCCAGGTGGATCTCACCTGGATCGAGATGCTGATGGCGGCGGCCGAGTCCTACGGCGGCTCCGGGGGGGTCGAGCTCGACATTCCCCCTCGAGACGAGCCGCGCGACCTTCCCGACTTCACCGGTCCTGAGTGGTCCCACCTCGACCGGTGATCATCCTCGACACCAACGTCGTCTCCGAGCTGATGCGCGTGGAGGACGCGGACGCCAGAGTGCGCACCTGGCTTCGCTCGCTGCGGGAGCAACCGGTGACGACCGTGATGACGCGGGCCGAGATCCTGGCCGGGATCGAGGTGCTGCCACCCGGAGCTCGCCGCGACGAGTTCCGGGTGTCCGCCACGGCCGCGTTCGAGCAGCTGGGAGGTTGCCTGCCGTTCACAGCGGAGTGCGCGGAGGACTACGCCCGTCTGGTTGCCGATCGGCGCACCCGGGGCCGGCCGCTCGTCGGCTTCGACGGGCTCATCGCCGCGATCGCGGTCCGAGTCGGCGCCACCCTCGCCACCCGTAACGTCGGCGACTTTGAGGGCCTCGGCATCGAACTGGTCAACCCCTGGCACTGAGCACGGGTACGGGCTCGGGCGCTGATAAGGTCGGAGCCGCCCGAACATCCTTTAACGATCCGTCCCGTGAGGCGGAGAAGGAGGTACGGCGTGCCGTTGCATGCCACCGATCGACCGGCCGCTCCCGGCCCCGCCCTCCTCGTCCTCGAGGACGGCCGCACCTTCCACGGCGAGTCGTACGGCGCCGCGGGCGAGACGTTCGGCGAGGCCGTCTTCAACACCGGCATGACCGGCTACCAGGAGACGCTGACCGACCCGTCGTACCACCGCCAGGTCGTCGTGATGACCGCGCCGCACATCGGCAACACCGGCGTCAACGACGAGGACCCGGAGAGCCGGCGCATCTGGGTGGCCGGCTACGTCGTCCGCGACCCCGCCCGGAGGGCGTCGAACTGGCGCAGCCGGCGCAGTCTCGACGACGAGCTGCGCGAGCAGGGCGTGGTCGGCATCTCCGGCATCGACACCCGCGCGCTGACCCGCCACCTGCGCGAGCGCGGTGCGATGCGGGTCGGCATCTCCTCGACCGAGACCGACCCCGGCGCGCTGCTCGAGCGGGTTCGCGCGTCCGGCGAGATGGCCGGCGCCGAGCTCGCCTCCGAGGTGTCCACCAACCAGACCTACGTCGTCCCCGCGCTCGGCGAGAAGCTGTACACCGTCGCCGCGCTCGACCTCGGCATCAAGTCGATGACGCCGCACCGGATGGCCGAGCGGGGCATCGAGGTGCACGTCCTGCCGGCCACCGCGAGCCTCGACGACATCCGCGCGGTGCAGCCCGACGGGCTGTTCTACTCCAACGGCCCGGGCGACCCGGCGGCGACCACGCACCAGATCGAGGTGCTCCGGGGGGCGCTCGCCGCGGGCATCCCCTACTTCGGGATCTGCTTCGGCAACCAGCTCTTCGGCCGGGCGCTGGGCTTCGGCACCTACAAGCTCAAGTACGGCCACCGCGGCATCAACCAGCCGGTGATGGACCGGACGACCGGCAAGACCGAGGTCACCGCCCACAACCACGGCTTCGCGGTCGACGCACCCCTCGACGGCAGCACCACCACGCCGTACGGCGAGGCGACCGTGAGCCACGTCTGCCTCAACGACGGCGTCGTCGAGGGCCTCGAGCTCCGCGACGCCGAGGGCAGGCTGGCCGGCTTCTCCGTCCAGTACCACCCCGAGGCCGCCGCCGGGCCGCACGACGCGGCGTACCTCTTCGACCGCTTCGTGCAGCTCATGGGGTCTCGATACGCCGGTCGCTCGTCCCTCGCGACCGGCTACTCGACCACCGATGACCGTTGGTCGAGCAGCGAGCGCAGCGAGCGTATCGAGACCCCCGGAGAGGAGGCCTGATGCCCAAGCGCGAGGACATCACGAGCGTGATGGTGATCGGCTCCGGGCCGATCATCATCGGCCAGGCCTGCGAGTTCGACTACTCCGGCACCCAGGCCTGCCGGGTGCTCAAGGCCGAGGGCCTGCGGGTGATCCTGGTCAACTCCAACCCGGCGACGATCATGACCGACCCCGAGTTCGCCGACGCGACGTACGTGGAGCCGATCACCCCGGACTTCGTCGAGAAGGTGATCGCCAAGGAGCGACCCGACGCACTCCTGCCGACGCTGGGCGGCCAGACCGCGCTCAACGCCGCGATCGCGCTGCACGAGGGCGGCGTGCTCGAGAAGTACGGCGTCGAGATGATCGGGGCCAGCTTCGAGGCGATCCACCGGGGTGAGAACCGCCAGCTCTTCAACGCGATCGTGGAGAAGGTCGGGGGCGAGGTGGCGCGCAGCTCCATCTGCCACTCCCTCGACGACGCAGAGTCGGCCGTGGCCGAGCTCGGCTACCCCGTCGTCGTGCGGCCGTCGTTCACGATGGGCGGCACCGGCTCCGGCATCGCCTACGACCAGACCGATCTCGCCCGGATCGCCGGCGCCGGCCTGGCCGCCAGCCCGACCACCGAGGTGCTGCTCGAGGAGTCGATCATCGGCTGGAAGGAGTACGAGCTGGAGGTGATGCGCGACAAGGCCGACAACGTCGTCATCATCTGCTCGATCGAGAACCTCGACCCGATGGGTGTCCACACCGGTGACTCCATCACCGTCGCCCCGGCGATGACGCTCACCGACCGCGAGTACCAGCACCTGCGGGACCTGGCCATCGGCATCATCCGCGAGGTCGGCGTCGACACCGGCGGGTGCAACATCCAGTACGCCGTCAACCCGGCCGACGGCCGCGTCATCGTGATCGAGATGAACCCCCGGGTCTCGCGGAGCTCGGCGCTCGCGTCCAAGGCCACCGGCTTCCCGATCGCGAAGATCGCGGCGAAGGTCGCGATCGGCTACACCCTCGACGAGATCCCCAACGACATCACCACCCGTGAGGACGGCCAGAGCACGCCCGCGGCGTTCGAGCCGACGCTCGACTACGTCGTGGTGAAGGTGCCGCGGTTCGCGTTCGAGAAGTTCCCCGGCGCGGACCCGGTGCTCACCACCCACATGAAGTCGGTGGGCGAGGCGATGGCCATCGGCCGCAACTTCACCGAGGCCCTCCAGAAGGCCCTGCGGTCGCTGGAGAAGAAGGACGCGGTCTTCGACTGGGAGAAGGAGTGGGTGGACCTCGACAAGGCCGCGCTCCTCCGTGAGATCCGCACGCCCCACGACGGGCGGCTGAAGAAGGTGATGGACGCGATCCGCGCCGGTGCCACGCCGGAGGAGGTCTTCGAGGCCACCGGGATCGATCCGTGGTTCGTGGACCAGCTGATGCTGATCAACGAGGTCGCCGCCGACGTGACCGCGGCGCCCGAGCTCACCCCCGACCTGCTGCGCCGGGCCAAGCGGCACGGCTTCTCCGACCACCAGATCGGCAAGATCCGCGGGATGACCGCCGACGTGGTCCGCGGCGTGCGGCACGCCCTCGGCATCCGGCCGGTCTACAAGACCGTCGACACGTGCGCGGCCGAGTTCGCGGCGGCGACGCCGTACCACTACTCCTCCTACGACGAGGAGACCGAGGTCGAGCCCCGCGAGCGCCCGGCCGTCATCATCCTCGGCTCCGGCCCCAACCGGATCGGGCAGGGCATCGAGTTCGACTACTCCTGCGTGCACGCGAGCCTGGCGCTGTCGGAGTCCAAGGGCGGGGGCGGCTACGAGACCGTCATGGTCAACTGCAACCCCGAGACGGTGTCGACCGACTACGACACCTCCGACCGCCTCTACTTCGAGCCCCTGACCCTCGAGGACGTCCTCGAGATCGTGCACGCCGAGCGGGAGGCCGGCCCGGTCGCCGGCGTCATCTGCCAGCTCGGCGGCCAGACGCCGCTCGGGCTCGCGCAGGCGTTGAAGGACAACGGGGTCACCATCGTCGGCACCTCGCCGGAGGCGATCCACCTCGCCGAGGAGCGCGGCGCCTTCGGACGGGTCCTCCACGAGGCCGGGCTGCCGGCGCCCAAGTTCGGCACCGCGACGTCGTTCGCCGACGCCCAGGAGATCGCCCACGAGATCGGCTACCCGGTGCTGGTGCGCCCGTCGTACGTCCTGGGCGGCCGCGGCATGGAGATCGTCTACGACGACGAGGCGCTCGAGGGCTACATCGAGCGGGCCACCGAGATCAGTCCCGAGCACCCGGTCCTCGTCGACCGGTTCATCGACGACGCCGTCGAGATCGACGTCGACGCGCTGTACGACGGCGAGGATCTCTTCCTCGGCGGCGTGATGGAGCACATCGAGGAGGCCGGCATCCACTCCGGCGACTCCTCGTGCGCGCTCCCGCCGATCACGCTGGGCGACGCCGAGATCGAGCGGATCCGCGAGGCCACCGAGGCGATCGCGCGCGGCGTCGGCGTGCACGGGCTGCTCAACATCCAGTTCGCGCTCGGCTCCGACGTCCTCTACGTCCTCGAGGCGAACCCGCGCGCCAGCCGCACGGTGCCGTTCGTGTCCAAGGCGACCGCGACGCCGCTGGCGAAGGCCGCGGCCCGGGTGATGATGGGGGAGTCGATCGCCGCGCTGCGGGCCGCCGGGGTGCTGCCCGCCGAGGGCGACGGCGGGACGCTGCCGCCGGACCAGCCGATCGCGGTCAAGGAGGCCGTGATGCCGTTCAACCGGTTCCGCACCCCCGACGGCCGCCAGGTCGACACGGTGCTCGGGCCGGAGATGAAGTCGACCGGCGAGGTGATGGGTCTCGACGCCGACTTCGGCACGGCGTTCGCGAAGGCCCAGGCCGGCGCGTTCGGGCCGCTCCCGCTCTCCACCCAGGAGGGCGGCGCGCGCGTGTTCGTGTCGATGGCCAACCGCGACAAGCGCATGATGATCTTCCCGATCAAGGTGCTCGCCGACCACGGGTTCGAGATCCTTGCCACCCAGGGCACCGCCGAGGCGCTGCGCCGCAACGGGGTCCGGGCGACGGTCGTGCGCAAGCACTGGGAGGGCGAGGGCCCGAACGGCGAGAAGACCACCGTCCAGCTCATCCTCGACGGGGAGGTCGACCTGATCGTGAACACCCCGCACGGCACGGGCAGCGGCAGCTCGGTCCGCGTCGACGGCTACGAGATCCGCACCGCCGCGGTGATGGCGAACGTCCCGTGCATCACGACGGTCCAGGGCCTCGGCGCGGCCGTGCAGGGCATCGAGGCGCTCGAGCGCGGTGACGTCGGGGTGCGGTCCCTGCAGGAGTGGGCCCGCGGCACGACATGATCTACCGCACCCTGTTCGACCGCGTCCTGACCCGCACCGACCCGGAGCGGGCGCACCACCGGGCGTTCCGGGCGATCCGCGCGGCGCGGCCGGCCACCCGCCTCCTGGCCAGAGCGGACGGAGCGCCGGGGGAGCCGGTGTCGGCGCTCGGCCTGACCTTCCCCAACGTGCTGGGCCTCGCGGCCGGGTTCGACAAGGACGCCGTCGGCATCGACGCGCTCGCCGCGCTCGGCTTCGGGCACGTGGAGGTCGGCACGGTCACCGGCGAGCCGCAGCCGGGCAACCCGCGGCCGCGGCTGTTCCGGCTGCCCGACGACCGCGCGGTCGTCAACCGGATGGGCTTCAACAACGACGGCGCGGAGGTGGTCGCGGCACGGCTGGCGGAGCGCTCCCGGAGCCTCGACCCGCTCGACCGCCGGCGGCCGGTGCTCGGAGTGAACATCGGCAAGAGCAAGGTCGTCCCCGAGGACGAGGCGGTGCGCGACTACGAGAAGTCCGCGCGGCTGCTCGCGCCGTACGCCGACTACCTGGTCGTCAACGTCAGCTCCCCGAACACCCCGGGGCTGCGCGACCTGCAGGCCGTCGAGAAGCTCGAGCCGATCCTGACAGCCGTCCAGCGAATCGCCGGCTCCGGTGACCGGCGGGTCCCGCTGCTGGTGAAGATCGCCCCCGACCTGGCCGACGACGACGTCCTCGCCGTGGCGGACCTGGCGGTCGCGATCGGGCTGGACGGGATCATCGCCACCAACACCACGATCTCCCGCGACGGCCTCCGCACTCCGCCGGACCGGGTGGCCGAGGTCGGCGCGGGCGGCCTGTCCGGGCGGCCGCTGACGGCCCGCTCGCTCGAGGTCGTGCGCCTGCTGCGCGGTCGCGTGGGCCCGGACCTCACGCTGGTCGGGGTC
>ERZ724513.1320-NODE-1320-length-12459-cov-4.047565_pt1 | contig 12459 bp, 14 predicted proteins | sample MGYA00376046_ERZ724513 | MGnify/ENA primary metagenome ERZ724513 (study PRJEB28724, sample SAMN07190883) | activated sludge metagenome | isolation source: activated sludge of sewage treatment plant in Hong Hong | place: Hong Kong | collected 2016-03-17 ... | reverse complement strand
GGGAGGAAGGATTCGAACCTTCGCATGCCGGAATCAAAATCCGGTGCCTTAACCAACTTGGCGACTCCCCAACGGCCCGCCAGTCGGCGGTCGAAAACCCAGCATTTTCGGGGTTTTCCCCCTTGCTGTCAAATCCCTGCGAGGGGGTGGCGGTCGATTCCGCGGGCAACGAAACCACGCATGCCGGCCGGCAGGGCCGCCAGCGCGGCGCGGGCCTGGGCCTCGCTGGCGAAGTCGACGAAGCAGCACGCGCCGGAGCCGCTCATGCGGGCATTGCCATAGGTGCGCAGCCAGGCCAGATGGCGCTCCACTTCGGGGAACAGCGAACAGGCCACCGGCTCGAGGTCGTTGCGGCCCTCGCCGGGACGCCAGTCGCGCGCAGAAACGGCCGGAGTGTCCCGGCGCAGAAGCGGCGACCGGAAAATCTCGGGCGTCGGTACCGATACTGCAGGCACCAGCACCAGGTACCACGCCGGCGGCAGGAGCACCTCGCTAAAGCGCTCGCCGACGCCCTCGGCAAAGGCCGAGCGGCCGTGGATGAAGATGGGGACATCGGCGCCCAGGCGCAAACCGATTGCCTGCAGCCGGGACGAGTCGAGACCCGTGTGCCACAAGTGGTTGAGCGCGATGAGCGTGGTCGCCGCGTCCGAGCTGCCGCCGCCGAGGCCGCCGCCCATCGGCAGGCGCTTGTCCAGGTGCAGCGTGACTCCCGCCGATGCGCCCGTTGCGTCGCGCAGCGCTTCCGCGGCGCGGACCACCAGGTCGCTGGCCGGGGCAACGCCGGGCAGAGGCTCGGCGCGGACGATGCGACCATCGGTGCGCCGTTCGCAGCGCAGCGTGTCGCCGTGGTCGAGGAAGCGGAACACAGTCTGCAGCAGGTGATAGCCGTCGCTGCGGCGACCGACCACGTGCAGGAACAGGTTCAACTTGGCAGGGGCGGGCCATTCGCGATCCCAATCGTTCATCGGCCCCGCCCTATTCGGCTATGTCCCAGTCGTCGATGACGAGACGCAGGTCGACTTCACCGCGGCGAACCTCGACGGAACTCGGCAATCGGCGATCCTTGTGGGGCGCGGTGCGACTGGCCACCACCTGCCAGCCTTCGGCCTCGGCAGTGCTGCGTGCCCCGCGCAGCCAGTCGCCCAGGGCATCGAGCGGAAGCGGCGCGGAAAACAGTTGCTGTGCGAGCTGCGGCAGGCCCGGCGCCTCGAGGACCGGCTCGTTGGGCCGCAGCAGGCGGGCACCCGCCCCGTCGCGCTGGAGTTCAGCCATGCCCTGCCCGAGCGGCGTCATCAACAGTACCCGATCGCCGCGCGCAGAACGCTCCCAGCGAAAGCGCAGATGGTCGCTGCGCTCGCCGACGCGCAGGGCGATACGGCCCTCGGCGGCAAAGCGCTCGAGCGCCGGGCCGGCGGATGCGCCGGCGCCGGGCTCGATCTCGAGCGTCGCGCACGCCGCCAGGCAGAGCACGGCGCAGATGCCAAGAGCGCGGCGCATCAAGGCGTGAATCGCTTGATCGTGGCCGCCAGCACCTCGTTGTTCGGGTGCGCCTTGGCAGCCTGCGCCCATACCGCCTTGGCCTCCGCGGGACGGCCGAGCGCCCAGAGCACTTCGCCGATGTGCGCGGCGATCTCGGGATCGGGACGCTGTGCGAAGGCCCGCTGCAGCGCGGTCAGGGCATCTGCATACCGCCCCTGGCGAAACAGCAGCCAGCCCTTGCTGTCGAGAATGAACGGGTCGTCGGGCGCCAGCGCGAGCGCACGTTCGATCAACTGTGCCGCTTCCTCGAGGCGCACGTTCCGGTCTGCCAGCGAAAATCCAAGGGCGTTGTAGGCCGGGGCCGAATTGGGCCGGATTTCCATGAGGCGGCGCAGGTTGCCTTCGAGCACGTCCATGCGACCGAGGCGCTCCGCCGAAAGGGCGGATTCGTAAAGGAGATCCGGCTCGTCCGGTTGCGCTTGCAGCGCAGCCGCCAGCAGGGCATAGGAATCGGCGTGCCGCCCCGCGTCGCGCAGCAACTGCGCCTCGGCGATCAGCAGGCGGGCATCGTCGGGTGCCAGGGAGCGCGCCGCGGCAAGCCGCTCCTGCCCTTCCTCCGGCTTGTTCTGGCGAAACAGGATCTGGGCGGCGCGCACGCGCGCCGGCGTGACATGCTCGCCAGCGCCGACTTGGTCGTACCAGTTGATCGCCTCTTCCGGGCGGCCGGCCTGTTCGGCGATCTGGCCGAGGTAGAAGCGTGCGGTATTCACTTCGCCGCGGCCGAACTCGACGAAGCGCCGCAGGTGCCGCTCGGCCTCGGCCGTATCGTTGGCCTGCAGCGAGAGGATCCCCACGGCATAGAGCATGTCCGGATTGTCCGGATTGTTTCCCAGAAGGCGGCGGAACTCCGCGCGCGCCGGCTCGTAACGCTTTTCGCCGACCAGGGCACGGGCATAGCCCAGGCGCACGTCCTGCGCATCCGGGTGGGCGGCGAGCCAGCCCTCAAGATAGTCGAGCTGGGGTGCCCCGCGCGGCAGGAGCTCGGCCTTGAACAAGGCAGCGCGCTCCCAGGCAGGCTTCAACTCCAGCGCCAGGTCGATTTCCCGGCGCGCTGCCTCGCCCTTGCCGGCGCCGATCGCCGCCTGCGCCCGCACAAAGCGCGCTTCGGGCAGGCCGAGGAAGGGTTGCGTTACCTGGTCAAAGACCCTCTGCACGGCAATCCTGTCGGGATACCGCGCAAACGCCCGCAGCATGCGCATCAGCGCATCGCCCGCCTTCTGCGGATCTGCGGCAAGTTCGCGACCCAGGCGCTCCGCAAGCTCGTCGATGCGGCCGCTGGCCAGCAACAGCGTCGCCAGCGTTTGGCGCGCCGCAGGGGCCTCGGGATCGAGTTCGATCCACAGGCGCGCCGCTTCGAGGGCCGAATCGTACTGCCGCGCATGGAACGCGATCTCCGTGGCCCGCCGCACGATACGTGGATCGCGCGTGGTCTTGGCGAGGTCCAGGAAGGCGGCGGCGGCAATGTCGAACTGACCTCGCTGGGCAGCGATCTCGGCAAGCAGGAACTGGTAGAGCACCTGTCCTGTGAGTTCCAGCTTGGGCAGGCGCTCGTCGGCGCGGGGGCTTTCGTCGCTTGCAGCGGGCATCTGCGCGTGGACGCTTGCCGCCACGGCGATTCCGATCACGAAGGCAAGGAGGGGGCGTTTCATGGCGCGTCATCCAGGCTGAGCCCGGCCGGGCCCGGCCGCGGTCAACTACAATGGGACGATGTTAGCAGTTTCAACATTGCTTTCGCGCAAGCGCCCATGCCCGAGCTACCCGAGGTCGAAGTCACCCGCCGCGGCATCGCCCCCGCGCTGACGGGCTGCCGCATCACCGCCGTCCGCGCGCGGATTCCGGCCCTGCGCTATCCGCTGCCCGCGAAACTCGGGAGCCTGCTGGCGGATCGGCGGCTCGAAGGGGTACATCGGCGCGGCAAGTACCTGCTGCTCGATTTTGGCGCGGGCCACCTGCTCATCCACCTCGGCATGTCGGGCAGTCTGCGCCTGGTTGCCGCCGACAGGCCGGCGGCGAAGCACGACCATCTGGATCTGGTGTTTTCCGGGCGCGATGGGCCCGTCGCGCTGCGCTTGCGGGACCCGCGGCGCTTCGGCGCCGTCCTGTGGCTTAGCGGTGATCCGCAGCAGCACGCCCTGCTGGCACCGCTCGGCATCGAACCGCTCGACGAGGCCTTTACGGCCGACTGGCTAGAAAAGGCGCTGGATGGCCTCGTGGCACCGATCAAGACGACGTTGATGGACAGCCACCGCATCGTCGGCATCGGCAACATCTACGCGTCGGAGAGCCTGTTCCGCGCCGGCATCGATCCGCGCCGCCCAGCAGGCTCGATTTCACCGCTGCGACTGGGGCGCCTGGTTCCGGCCATCAAGCAGACCCTGACCGCGGCGATTGCCGCCGGCGGCAGCAGCCTGCGCGACTTCATTCAATCCGACGGCAGCGCCGGATACTTCCAACAACAGTATTTCGTGTACGGGCGCACGGGCGAGCCCTGCCGCAACTGCGGTCGCCCCATCCGCGAACTACGGCAGGGGCAGCGCGCCACCTTCTATTGCGCGCGCTGCCAGCGCTAGGGCCGGATTACTTGGCCGCGGTCAGCTGAAGGAACTTCGCCATCAGCTGGTCCTTGGTTTCGACGTGGTTCGGGTCGGCGGGGATGCAGTCGACCGGACAGACTTCGCGGCATTGCGGGGTGTCGAAATGGCCGACGCATTCGGTGCACTTGTTCGGGTCGATGATGTAAATCTCGTCACCCTGCGAAATGGCGTTGTTCGGGCACTCCGGCTCGCACACGTCGCAATTGATGCATTCGTCGGTGATGATCAGGGCCATGGATGAATCCTCAGTTGTTGAGTTTGGATTTGAGTCGTTCCGCGACGAGCGGATGCACGAATTTGGAAACGTCCCCGCCCAAGGTGGCAATTTCGCGCACCATGGTGGCGGAAATGAACATGTAATTCTCGTCCGGCGTGAGGAATACCGTCTCGACGTCGGGATGGAGGCTGCGGTTCATGCCGGCCATCTGGAACTCGTATTCAAAATCGGACACGGCGCGCAACCCGCGCAGGATGATGGAGGCCTTCTGCTGGCGCATGAAGTCCATGAGCAGGCAATCGAAACCCTGCACCTCGACGTTGGGCACGTCCGCAAGAACGCGGCGCGCAATTTCCACGCGTTCCTCGAGGCCGAACAGGGGATTCTTCTTGCGGCTTTCCGCGATGGCGATGATCACCTTGTGGAACAGCCGCGAGGCGCGCCGGACGAGATCCTCGTGGCCGCGCGTGAGCGGATCGAAGGTTCCCGAATAAACGGCAGTGGAATTGTTCATTCCCGCTCCAGCAAGTGAAAGAAGACCTGCCCCGCCCTGCCCTGCCGCGTCACGACCCAGGGACCGAGTCGCTCCAGTGCGGCTTCCGCCTCGACGTACAAGCGCGCGCCGGGAGCCGCAATCAGGGCCAGGCGGGACTCTACCCGCGCCAGCCATCCCTGGCCATAAGGCGGATCAAGAAAAACGAGATCGAATAGCCTCGCGGACGGGGGGGCGAATTTTAGCGCATCGCAGCAAAACAGTTGCAGGCGCGGACAGGCAAAGGCTTCCGCATTGCGGCGGAGGGCGGCGAATACCGGGCGGGAACTCTCGACCAGGGTCACCTGGTCGGCGCCGCGCGAGGCGGCCTCGAAACCCAGGATTCCGCTGCCGGCAAACAGGTCGAGGCAGGCAAGCCCCCGCAAGTCCTGCCCCAGCCAGTTGAACAGGGTTTCGCGCACGCTGTCCGGCGTCGGCCGCAACCCGGGAGCATCGACGACCTGCACGCGCCGGCTGCGCCATTCCCCCCCGGTGATGCGAAGCCGGCTCAATCTGCGGCGACGATCAGGGTGACCAGGTTCTCGGCCTTGACGTGGCGCGCGAAGGCGGCTCGCACCTGCTCCGCCGTGACGGTGCGCACGCGCGCGGGGAACTCGTCCAGGTAGGTCAGCGGCAGGCCGTAGAAGCCTATCGTCGAAAGGTAGCCGAGCAGCTTGGCATTGCTGTCCATGCGCAGGGCGAGGCCGTCGATCAGGTTCTTCTTCGCCGCAGCGAGCTCCTGGGCGGTGGGCCCCGAGGCGATGTACCCGTCGAGCACTTCGGCGACCACCTTGAGCGCGTCGCCCACCTGCTCGCGCCGGGTCTGCAGGCCGATTTCGAACGGGCCCTCGAGCTTGCGCGGGGCAAAGTAGGAGTAGACGCTGTAGGCGTAACCGCGCTTCTCGCGCACCTCCTTCATCAGGCGCGAAACGAAGCCGCCGCCGCCTAGGCTGTAGTTGCCTACGAGCAGCGGGAAATAGTCGGGGTCATCACGGCGTATTGCCGGCAGGCCGATATGGACGTGGCTCTGGCTTGCGGGGTGTGCCACCTTCACCGTCTGCCGCACCGGTTTGACCACCGGCGCGGGCGGCGCGACCGCGCCCCCGGAAGGAAGCGCCTCGGTCAATCGTTGGGCAATGGCCTCGGCCTCGGCGCGCGACACGTCGCCGATGATCGACACTACCGCGCCCGCCGCACCGTAATGACTGCGGTAGAAGGCGACGACATCGTCGCGCCCGATTGCGGCTACGCTTTCCGGACTGGGACTCGTGCCATAGGGATGACCAGGGTAGATGGCCGCCGCGAATCGCTTCGCGGCAATCGAATCGGGTCGCGTCTCCGCTTCGCGGATGGACGCGATGCTGCGCGTCTTCTCGCGTTCCAGGGCCTGGTTCGGAAATGTCGGCGACGAAAGCACGGAGCGCATCAGATCGAGTGCTGCATTGCGCTCGGCAGCAGAAGAAAGGGTGCGCAAGCTGACACTGGCGCGGTCGCTGTCGACGCCACCGCCAAGCCGGGCGCCGACGTCAACCAGGCGTGCGGAAATCGCCTCCTCGTCCATGTCGGTCGTGCCGGTGTCGAGCAGGCCCCGCGTCAGGCCGGCAAGGCCGGACTTGGCTTGGGGAACATAGGCGCCACCGGCGGGGAAGTCGATCTGCACGTCGAGGATGGGGACGACGCGGGTTTCGACGAAATACACCTTGGCGCCCGATGGCGCGATCCAGTGCTGGATGACGACGCCGGCGTGCACACGCGCTGACGCCAGAAGCGCAATGAAGAGGAGCGGCAGGATACGCATCAGTGCCTCACCGGCCCGACGGGCCTTTTGGGTTTGCTTTGCTCGGGGGGTTGCGGATCAAGCACGGCAACGGTCAGCGTGTCGTCCTTGAAGTACTTCCTCGCCACGGCCTGGACCTCCTCGGCCGTGACGCTGCGAATCTTTTCGAGCAGGGTGTCGATGTCGCGCCAGTTGTAGCCGGCAGCTTCGATGCCGCCGATTTCCATCGCCTGCGCCATCAGGGAATCACGCTTGTAGGTCTGGGCCGCAACCGTCTGGGTCTTGACTCGCGCCAGTTCCTCGGCCGAAACCCCCTCGTCCTGGATCCGGCGAATTTCCGCGCGCAGCGCCGCTTCCAGGTCGGCCACGCTGCGCCCTTCCGCCGGCTGGCCATCGAGCGTGAAGCTGGCTTCGCCGCGCAGCGTGGCATCGTAGCCGGCGCCGGCTGACTGGGCAATGCGGCTGCCGCGCACGAGGTTGCGCGCAAAGCGCGAGGCGTCGTGCCCGTCCAGCACGGAAGCCAACACTTCAAGCGCGTAAGGCTCGCGGTCGTTGCGCACGTCACGCAGCTTCGGCGCCTTCCAGGACATCGCCAGGTAGGGCAGCTTTGCCGGCGCCTTGACGCTGACCCGCCGGATTCCTGCCTGCTCGGGTTCGTTCTGCGGCTTGCGCTCCGGGAGGGCATGGGGCCGTTGCGCACCATAAAGCTTTTGCGCAAGGCGAAAAACCTCGCGATGATCGACGTCGCCGACGACGACCACATACGCGTTGTTCGGCGCGTACCACTGGCGGTACCAGTCGCGCGCATCCTGCACCGTCATGTGCTCGAGATCGTCCATCCAGCCGATCACCGGCCGGCGATAGGGGTGCGCCTGGTACATGGCGGAACTGAGCGCCTCATGGACCAGAGCCTGTGGATTGTCATCGGTACGCAGGCGCCGCTCTTCCATGACCACCTTGATCTCGGACGCAAACTCCTTGGCGTCGAGTACGAGGTTCCCCATGCGGTCGGCTTCGAGCTTCATCATCTCGGGCAGCGCACCCTTCGGCACGATCTGAAAGTAGGCCGTGTAGTCGTGGCTGGTGAACGCGTTGTCGCGGCCGCCGGCCTCCGCCACGCGCTTGTTGAACTCGCCCGAGCGCAGGTTCTTCGTGCCCTTGAACATCAGGTGCTCGAGGGCATGCGCGACACCCGACCAACCATCCTTTTCGTCGATGCTTCCGGCGCGATACCAGACCATATGCACCACTGTCGGCGCGCGATGGTCCTCCTTGACGATGACACGCAGGCCGTTGGCAAGTGTCGTTTCGAACGGATTGGCGAGCGCCGCCGGCGCAGCGGCAACCAGGGCGGCGGCACCGGCCAGCAGCAGGATGGAATTCATGTATCTCCGGGATGGCATGAGGGGTTCCGATATAATTCGCGAGCCGCCAATATTAGCGCGGCTTCCGGGGAAGTACCGCAGTTGCCGGATGCCGTCGCAGGGCGCTCCACGACCCTCTCTGACCGCTGCGCGCATGTTTGGTTTCCTCAAGAAAGACGAGCCGCCGGCCGCCGCCGCAGCGGTGCCGCGTGCCTCGTGGCGCGAGCGCCTGCGGGCCGGGCTGTCGCGCACCCGGGCCACGCTCAACACGCCGCTGTCCGAGCTTTTCGCGCGCGGCCGTATCGACGACGAACTGCTTGAGGAACTGGAAACGACGCTGCTGATGGCCGACTGTGGCGTGGAAGCGACCCAGTGGCTGCTTGCGGAACTGAAGGCAGCGGTCAAGCGCGACGGGCTCGAGTCGCCGGCGCAACTGCGCGAGACCCTGGCACGCAGCCTCGAAGCCCTCCTCGCGCCCCTCGAACAGCCGCTGCAGATCGAAGGGCACCATCCCTTCGTGATCATGATCGCGGGCGTCAATGGCGCCGGCAAGACCACCTCGATAGGCAAGCTCGCCAAGCACTTCCAGGCGCAGGGCAAGGAAGTCCTGCTGGCGGCAGGCGACACCTTTCGTGCGGCCGCGCGCGAGCAACTGGCGGCGTGGGGGGAACGGAACAAGGTCACGGTCATCGCCCAGGAATCCGGCGACCCCGGTGCCGTCGTTTTCGACGCCATTGCCGCGGCAAAGGCGCGAGGTGCGGACGTGGTGCTGGCTGACACGGCTGGAAGGCTTCCCACCCAGTTGCACCTGATGGAAGAGATCGCCAAGGTTCGCCGCGTCATCCAGAAGGCCGAGCCCACGGGCCCCCACGAGGTCCTGCTGGTGCTCGATGCCAACATCGGGCAAAACGCGGTACAGCAGGTCAAGGCGTTCGACAAAGCGCTCGGCGTGACCGGCCTGGTCGTCACCAAGCTCGACGGCACGGCCAAGGGTGGCGTGCTTGCGGCGATCGCGCGCCAATGTCCGAAGCCGGTGCGCTTCATAGGTGTCGGCGAAGGCATCGACGATCTGCAGGCCTTCCGCGCGGACGAGTTCGTGGAGGCGCTGCTGGGACTGGCCGAGTGATTCGCTTCGACCAGGTTGGCAAGCGTTATCCACCCGGCGTCGACGCCCTCGCGGACCTCAGTTTCGAGATCGGCGAACAGGAGATGGCGTTGATCGGCGGCCATTCCGGCGCCGGCAAATCGACCCTGCTGAAGCTGATCGCGGCCGTCGAACGCCCGAGCTCGGGCGCAGTCCTCGTCGGCGGACAGAATATCGGCGCCCTCCCCCAGGGCGCGCTGCCTTATCTGCGCCGTCGTATCGGCTTCGTTTTCCAGGACCAGAAGCTGCTTTTCGATCGCAGTGTGTTCGACAACGTGATGCTGCCGCTGGCAATCGCGGGATTTCCTCCGCGCGATGCGGCCCAGCGGGTACGCGCCGCACTCGACAAGGTGGGCCTTGGTGCCCGCGAAAAGGCGATGCCCATTGCCCTGTCGGGCGGCGAGCAGCAGCGACTGGCCATCGCACGTGCCGTCGCGAACCGGCCTCGCCTGCTGCTTGCGGACGAACCGACGGCTCACCTTGACGAGGAAGCGGCACGCGACGTCGCGCGCATCTTCCACGAGTTCCACCAGGTGGGGGTCACCGTGGTGATCGCCACCTACGCCGCCGGGTTGTTTCCTGCAGCGCGGCGTCTGCAGCTCGATCACGGAAGGCTCGCGTCGTGAGGGCATGGCTCGCACAGCATCGTGACGCCGCCCGCCTGGCCTGGCGCAGGTTCGCCACGGCGCCGTTGAACAGCCTGCTCTCGCTGCTGGCCATCGGCGTCGTACTGGCGCTGCCCGCCACCGGACAGATGCTGCTCGCCGCGGCAGGCCAGTTGGGCGGAGGGGTCGCCCCCCAGCCGCAGATTTCGGTGTTCCTCGCCGCGGACGCCGAGCGCAGCGCCGCTACCGAGGTCGAGTCGCGACTGAAGCGATTCGGCGGGGTGAAACACGCTCAGTTCATTCCGCGCGAAGAAACCCTTGCCCGCCTCAAGTCGAACCCCGGCATGCGCGATGTCATCGATGCCCTGCCAGGCAATCCGTTCCCGGATGCCTTCGTCGTGACGACAGACGACGACCGGGCAGAGGCCATGGAGCGCTTGGCCGCCGAGTTTCGTCGCTGGCCGAAGGTGGAGCACGTGCAGCTCGATTCGGCCTGGGTACGCCGCCTCGACGCCCTGCTCAAGCTCGGACGCACGCTGCTGCTGCTGCTGGGCGGATTGATCGGCGCCGGCCTCGTCGCCATCAGCTTCAGCCTGATCCGTATGCAGGTCCTCGCCCACCGTGCCGAAATCGAGGTCAGCCGGCTGCTCGGTGCCACCGATGCCTTCGTTCGCCGCCCATTTCTCTATTTCGGTACGCTGCTCGGCCTGGGCGGAGGCATGGTAGCGTGGTCCATTGCCGCCATGGCAGCATTCGGCCTGCGCACGCCACTGGCCGACGTCGGCCGCCTGTACGATTTCGCCCTGATCGTGGAACCGCTAGCGCTGCGCGACGCCGCCATCCTCGTCGTATTCGCCGCCGCGCTCGGCTGGCTGGGCGCCGCTACGTCACTGAGGCAGCAACTGCGCGAGACCTGATCCGCGCAGCCAAAAACCAACAACTGCCGTCGCAACCGGAGCGGCGCTGCAACGGAAATCCGGATTCAGGCGATAATGCAAGGATGAACGAAGAACCACCGATCGAGCCTGCGGCGACGGATGCCGCCGAGATGCCGGCGGTCGAACCGCAGCGCGCGGAACCGCCGCAGCAGGACCAGCGTCGACGCCTGCGCGAGTTGCTGGCAATCCCCGACCACCAGCGCACCGACGCCATCTGGGACGAAATCATCGAACTCGAGATTTGCCTCGCGCCCGGCAACAGGATCCAGCCGGGATCCCAGCAGGATGCCGGACGTCGTCCGCAGGGCGGGCAAGGCCAGGGCCGGCAGCAGCAGGGCCGCCGTCCGGATAATGCCGGCGCCAAGCCGGGCAAACGCTTCTTCAAGAAGTCCAAGCGTCCGCCTGGGTCGGCACCCAAGCCCTGAAGCCCGGCAGGGGCTGCCACGAGCAGCATCCCTGAAAATCCAAGGAGTTGCGAATTCCCGACAATTTCTATCGGGAACTTTGCCTACCATTAGCACTCTAAGTCAATGAGTGCTAATATTTCGATCAAGGAGGTTGGCAATGAACGCATCCCTAGCGATAGATCAGTTCCCGATGGTTTCGGCCAGCGGAAGCATTGAAGCGTACATTTCCGCGGCGAACCGCGTGCCGATGCTTACCGAGGCGGAAGAGCAGAGTCTGGCGCGTCGCTTCCGTCAGGATGGCGATCTGGAGGCTGCCCGGCAACTGGTCACGTCCCACCTGCGGCTGGTGATCGCCATCGCGCGCGGGTACTTGGGTTACGGCCTGCCCCATGCCGACCTCATCCAGGAAGGCAACATCGGCTTGATGAAGGCCGTGAAGCGGTACGATCCGGAGCGCGGCGTGCGTCTGGTTTCGTTCGCCATGCACTGGATCAAGGCGGAGATCCACGAATACATTCTGAAGAACTGGCGCCTGGTCAAGGTCGCCACGACCAAGGCCCAACGCAAGTTGTTCTTCAACCTGCGCAGCATCAAGGCCTCGCTGGCCCAGGATGGCGGCGAGCGGCAGGGCTATGGCGCGCTGGGGGCGGATGAGGTGCGATTGGTTACCGGACAACTCGGCGTCAAGCCGGAAGAAGTCATCGAGATGGAGACGCGCCTGACGGGCGCCGACGTATCGCTCGAGCCCTTGGTCGACGACGACGAGGATAGCTACGCGCCGATCGCCTACCTTGCTGCGGATCGCAACAGCGAGCCGACCGCCATCCTCGAGCGCAAGGAATACGATCGACTGCAGGACGAAGGGCTGGGTCAGGCGCTGGCCAGCCTGGACGAGCGTAGCCGCGACATCGTGCGCCGCCGCTGGCTGGTTGACGATGGCGAGGAGGCCGCGACGCTGCATGAACTGGCGGCCGAGTATGGCGTATCGGCTGAACGCATTCGCCAGATCGAGGCGAAGGCACTGCAGAAGATGAAGGGACGCTTGCTGGCCGCCTGATCGCGGTCGCTGCACCCCGACGGGCAGCCGCACGGCTGCCCGTTTTCATTTCGGGATGCGTCAGAACCTCAGGTGATGGTCGACGAGCAGCGCCGCGAAGAGCACGGCGAGGTAGAGGATTGACCAGCGGAAGGACTTGCGCGCCACGTCATCCGAATAGCGTCGCCAGACCTGCCAGGCCAGGCGCAGGAACACGGTATCGAGCGCGACGGCGCAGGCAAGGTATAGCCAGCCAGACATGCCGATGAAGAACGGAACCAGCGTCACCACCGTCAGGCCGACCGT
>ERZ724513.1318-NODE-1318-length-12465-cov-4.873409_pt1 | contig 12465 bp, 7 predicted proteins | sample MGYA00376046_ERZ724513 | MGnify/ENA primary metagenome ERZ724513 (study PRJEB28724, sample SAMN07190883) | activated sludge metagenome | isolation source: activated sludge of sewage treatment plant in Hong Hong | place: Hong Kong | collected 2016-03-17 ... | reverse complement strand
AAACCCGTTGCCCCAAAGGATCCGAGCGGGCGGCTCAACGGCACGTACAACGACTACATCCTGACGACACCAATGCGGGTTTCTGAGTTCGCTCAGGTCTTGAACATCGATGCAGCCGACAACTTCATCGGCGTCATCCCGTCCGATCACAACTTGATTCGTGCCACGCTCTGGCTGCCGTAGCTCGCGTCGGCGCCGCATCCCGAGCGATAAAGTACCGACCTGTCTTCTATGAGCCCCACTTCGGGGACGGTTCCTTTCTGCACCACAAGTGGCCCCTGACTAGCGCTTGGTGCGTTATGGAACCGTCCCTCGACTACACAAGACCTAGTCAGGGGTAAGTTGCGATGCAGAAAGGAACCGTCCCCGGCGAGGGGAGCGCTACTTCTTGGGGAGGGCGAACAGGCGCTCGACGACCCGCTCGGCGGAATGGCCGTCGTCGTGGGCGTTGAACTTCTCGCGCCAGGCGACGTACTTCTCGGCGTAGCCGGGGGCGTCCGATTCAGCGTTGCGGATCGCCGCGACGACCGCGTCCTGGGTGAACAGCACCGGGCCGGGCGCGGTCTCCTCCAAGTCGAAATACACCCCGCGGGTCTGGTCGCGGTACTGCTCCAGGTCGGGCACGAAGAAGATCATCGGCCGCCCGGTCACCGAGTAGTCGAACATCACTGAGGAGTAGTCGGTGATCATCATGTCCGCCGCCAGGAACAGGTCAGTGACGTTGGGGTAGCTGGTCACGTCAATCACGCCGGGCACCCGGACGTTGCCGTCGGTGCGTAGCGTCCGGGAATGCCCACGCAGGAGAATGACGTAGTCATCGCCCAGTTTGCGGGCCATGTCAGGCAGGTCGAGGAAGTCCACCAGGGTCTCCTCGGCATCATCCCGCCAGGTCGGCGCATAAAGCACCGCCTTCTGGTCCGGTCGGATTCCCAGCAGCTCCCGAATCGGCTCACCCGACTTCGTCGACATGTCGTCGTTGCGAGGGTAGCCCTCCTCCCAGATCGGCCCGTCCCAGGCGTACGCCGAGCGGAAGATCGCCGTCGAGTGCGCGTTCTGCGACAACAGGACGTCCCACTTCACCCGTTCGTAGGCCAGGAACGTCTGCTCGTCCTTGCTGAAGTTCGGCCGATCCAGCCCGATCCGCTTGAACATCGACCCGTGCCAGGTCTGCAGCACCACCTGGAACGGCTGGTGCTTGAACTTCTGCCGGATCCACTCGTTGGTGATGATGTAGCGGCACGTCGACCGCACGTCCCACCACTGCAGGGTGCCCTTGAGTACGGGAATCGCGCCCTCGGGCACGGCCACTGAATAGTCCAGCACGCTCCAGTAGCGCTTCAGCTCGGGGAACCGCCGGGCCACTTCGCGGTCGAGTGCGTAGGTGTTGCACGTCGCCGCCCGGCCGTTGAAGCTCTCGAAGTACACCGCTTCCTGCGGCTCGAACGTGCGCGCGTGGTACTCGGCCTTCAACCGGGCCTGCTGGTAGTCGCCGACCAGCTGGTCTTGCAACGGCGCGCTGAACAGACAGGTCACCCGGCGTCCGGACGCCACCCCCACCCGCAGCTTGATCAACTCACCCATGGTGCGCAGCGGCGTCCGCTGGATCAGCGCCGACGTGGCCCCGACCCGCAGCCAGGCCCCCGCAGCGGTGCGTCCGCGCAGCACGTACGCGCCGGTCTGCGGCGGCAGCTTCGGCCCGCCCCAGGCGCTGATCAGCAGTGGCGCGACCGCGGTGAACCGGTCACCGTCGATGGTCAGCTCCACTTCGAGGTCCTGCCGCGGACCGGTCAGCACCAGCTTCGCGCCCTCCAGCCGACCGAGGGCATGCCCGGTGTAGCGAAGGCTAAGCGGCTCGTCCACCAGTTCGACGTCGTCCACCAGCAGCATGGCCGCGGTGTCTCGGATCAGCAGCGCGCTGCCCGGCCCGGTGTAGGCGTAGCGCGCCTGGCCGGGCGTCCACTCGGCGTCCCGCTCGTCCAAGCCGCTGGCCACGGTTGCCTTATTGCCAGCCGAGTCCCACACCTGCACCAGCCAGTCGTGCACCGCCAGCGAAGCACCCAGATCCTCCGGGTTGTTCTTCTCCAGATCGGGCTCGGCAACGTTGGCGACTGCGGTCGGCGTGGCCAGGGTCGCGCTCAGCCGGTAGCGACCAGCACCCAGCGACTCGACGGCCAGCGGCGCCTTGTCTGCTTCGACCAGCGCAGCCCGCGCCACCTCGAACTCGGGCGCCAGCACCACCAGTTCCACCCGCTCGCCGTCGAAACTTGCCGTCTCGGCGACCACCGGCGGCTGACGCAGCAGGAACTTCAGCCCCGTCTCCTTGCCTGTCCACACCGGCTCCAGCTGCCGATCACCCGCCGTGCGTGCCACCAGGAACGCACCGGCTGCGGTCTTGGCCCGGTTCTTCAGGGTGCCGGTGAGCTTGCGCTCGGTGTCGTCAACGGTCACCCGGACGGTCCAGCTGTCGCCGATCTCACCGGCCAACGCGGACGCGAGGTCGAGCGTAGCCACGAACGCGTAGTTGCCGTAGTCGACCGGCATCAGCCGGGCCCGGATGTTCGCCGCCGCGTCGTAACGCTGCGTGGCCTTGGCCCGGATCTTCTGCTTGGTGCGGTCATTGGTGCAGGTCACCGTGACCGTCGGCACCACGTCGTTGCTGCCCGTCCCACGCTCGTAGGCCCAACCGACCAGCTCGAAGGAGGTGGTGCCGACCCAGCGTCCAGACTGCATCCACGCCACCCAGCCGACCTGCTTGCCGGTGAAGCGGTTGACGACCGCGCGATACGCCTTCCGCCCGGAAAGATAGCCGGTGTACAGGAACGCGAACCGCGACCTCCGGGTGCGCCGGATCAGGGTTTCCAGTCGGTTGTACTTGGGGGCCACAGTTCGCCTAACTACTTGCCTGAGTCCAGTTTGCGGGGCAAACGGACGCTCACTCGAAGGTCTCGGCCTGGCTGCGCGCCTGCTCAATGATGTCCGCGATCGCGATCGACTCGGCCGCGCGGAGCTTGAACGACTCCGGCGTGCCGTTGCGGATCATGAACGCGAACTCGGCCAGTTCGTAGCGAAGGCCGTCGCCGTCGAACTTGTAGTAGTACTTCTTGTTCCTCGACTGGTCCTCGAAGCGGGTCTCGAAGTACTCGGTCAGCCACCACGGTGCCGGCACGTAGACATAGCCGTTCGACCCGGCGACGATCAGTTCGCCCTCGGCCTTCACCCCGATCCCGGTACGTGCGGACGCGATCCCGCCCGGGAAGTCGACGTCGATCCGGCTGAACACCTCCACCGGCGAACCTGCCGGCTTCAGCGAGTGTGTGGTCACCTTCGTGTAGTCGGTGCCCAGCAGCTTCACCACGGCCAGCAGCGGATAGGTGGCCAGCTCGGAGATGCTGCCACCGTCCTCGCCCTCAAGCTCGCGACCGGACTTGACCAGCTTGGTGAACGTCGCGTCCACCGATCGCACCTGGCCGATGGAACCGCTGCGGGCCACCGCCACCATGCGCTGGAAGCCGGGCGCGAACGCGGTCTTCACCGCCTCGAGCAGCACCACCTCGTGCTGGGCGGCAAGCTCAAACAGCTCCTCGGTCGCTGCCTTGGTCAGCGTCATCGGCTTCTCGCAGAGCACGTGGACGCCGGCCTCGATGGCCTGCCGGGCGTAGTCGTAGTGGGTGGCGTGCGGGGTGGCGACGTAGACCGCGTCCACATGCTTGAGCAGGTCGGCGTACGTCTCGTTGGCCCACTCCAGCTCGAGCTTCTCGGCGAACGCCTCGGCCGATTCGAAGCGCCGCGAGTAGACCGCCTCCACCGAGACACCGGAGACGTAGCGGGCTTCGGCGACGAAGCGTGCGGCGATCCGTCCGGAACCGACCACGCCGAGGCGGATCACACCGGCGCTCTCGTTGCGCAGCTGGGTGCTGGAGACGCCCTTCGTCCGGTCGAGGTAGACCACTTTGCAGTAGTCGCCGAGGTAGTCGAACTTACCCAGCCAGTCGGAGCCGATCGCGAAGATGTCGACGCCGTGCTTCTGGATGTCCTGGACCTTCTGGCCCTCGTACTCCTCGATGATGATCTCGTCGGCGAGGCCGCTGTCCTGCACGTTTCGGATGCGGTCCATCAGTGACTGGCGGACGTTCAGCTTGCCGCGGGAGTCGTCGTAGTTCTCCGTGGTCACCCCGACGATCAAGTAGTCGCCGAGAGCCTTCGCACGCTCCAGCAGCCGCCGGTGCCCTTCGTGGAACAGATCGAAGGTCCCGTAGGTGATGACCCGCATTCGCGTCCTTCCAGTCCTGGCCGCACCCCGGCCGGCGCCGGTTGGCCACGTGCTTAGATTGTGGCAGATAGCCGAAGGAGTCACCCTGTGAAGCTGCCCGGACCGCTCAATCGAATCACTGGGAGGGGCGCGGACGCAGCCCCCGCCACCGGCCGAACCGACCGCCGTCCGGACGCCCGTCCGCTCGACCCGGCACCCTCGCTGCAGCCCTTCCCAGCGGCGCGCTACCTGTACGCGGTCAACGCGATCCCCCGCAACTACGCCGGACGCAGTTCGTCGATCATCACCAAAGCGCGGGTGTTCGCCGAGCAGGCCGGCGTCCGCTCGACCCTGGTGACCTTCCTGCACTCGGCCGAACTCGCCGACATCGAGCACGACCTGCGTGAGCGCGGGGTGCTTGGCGATCATCTCGACTTCGTCTGCCTGCACGACTACTACCCCGACGAGTCCAGCTACGCCGGCGAATCGGTCGAGCACCCGATCGACGACCCGGAGCTGAACTGGCTGAAGGAGCCGACCCAGCCGGTCTACCGCTACTTCGACAGCACCGGCACCTACCGCCGCTATCGCCGCTACGACCACGCCGGACGCCTGATCGTGCAGGACCATTTCAACCCCAATCGTGGCCGGACGCTGCGCGAAGAGTTCCGTCCCAATGGGACGCTGCGCCGCCGGGTCTACATGGACCTGGCCCACAACCTGCCCCGGCAGGAGATCCACTACCGCGCCGACCAGACCCCGGCGTTCACCGTTTGGTGGGTGGTGGACGCGGACGCACAGGAGTCGGTGGTCGAGAAGGTGATCACCTTTGACGAGGCCGGACGGCCCACCGGCATGGCCGACAGCATGGACGCGATCAACCACCTCTGCCTCGACCGGCTGATCGGGGATGAGCAGGCCTTCGTTATGGTCGAGGACCGGCATGTCGACCGCTACCTGCTGAGCTACCAGCGTCCCCACGTACGGATGCTGTACGTGCTGCACAACGCGCACATCAAGGAGCCGTACGACGACCCGAACGCGATCCGGCCGAGCTTCCGTCCGATCCTGACTGCACGTCACCGGGTGGACGCGATCGTTTTCCTCACCGCAACCCAGCGGGACGAGGCCGAGGCCAAGTACGGACGCGCCGACTCGTTCCGCGTCCTGCCCCATTCGGTGGCCGCGCCCGAGTTGACGCCGGGGGTCGCGCGCGAACCGAACCTGGTGGTGATGATGGCCAGGCTGGAGAGCAAGCAGAAGCAGGTGAACCACGCGATCGAAGCGTTCGCGCAGGTGGTGGCGCAGTTGCCGCAGGCCCGGCTGGAGATTTACGGCCGCGGGCCGGAGCAGGCCGCGCTGCAGACCCTGATCAACGACCTGGGCGTGGCCAAGCAGGTCAAGCTGATGGGCTTCACCAAGGAACCGCACCTGGTCTACCAGCGCGGGGCGCTGTGCATCCTGACCAGCAGGTTCGAGGGCGCCCCGCTGACCGTCCAGGAGGCGATGAGCTACGGCTGCCCGGTGGTCAGCTACGACCTGCGCTACGGTCCCGCCGACGTGATCACCGACCATGTGGACGGGCTGCTGGTGCCTTACGGCGACCGCAAGGCGATGGCGGCCACGGTCGTCGCCGCGCTGCGCGACCCGGAACTACTGGCCAGGATGTCCGCCGCAGCCCCCAAGCGCGCAGCCGAGTTCGGCGAGGCACCCTTCGCCGCCCGCTGGAGCGCACTGTTCAACGAGTTCGCCCCCAAGGGCTGAACGATCAGCCCTGCTCGCGCTGGCGTCGCCGCCAGGCCAGGAGGCCGGCGCCGCCGGCCAGGGCCAGCGCGACCGCCCCGCCACCCAGGATCCACGCGGTGGAGTCACCGAGGTCGACCGGTCCCACCGGTGCGGGGCTGGCCGACACAGTCGGCGTGGCCGCCGGTGACGGCGTGGCGATCGGAGTCGGTGTGGGCGTCTCGGACGGGGTTGGCGTCGGTGCCGGTGTAGCCGAGGGGTCCTCCACGTCGTCGAGGATCGTGGGCTGCTGGTCCTCGCCCTGCCAGACCTCAGACTCCAGCGGCGTCCAACTGCCCTTGCCGTAAGCGAATTGGAAGGAGCCGCCACGCTTGTCGCCGAACTCGTCCACCGTCCGATAGATCACCGTGTAGGTGCCCTTCGGGAGCTTGCTGCGCAACTGGGTGGTGACGTTGGTGCCCTCGACGATCAGTGGACCGGTGGTGACGTTCTGCCCGTTCGCATCAAGCACCACGATCGTAGCCAGCGAGGGGTCCGAATCGGCTTTGAAAACCAGGGTCACCCAGCCCGGAACCCGCTTCAATTCCTGCTGCGGAGCGGGGTCGCTGGAGTCCAAGAAGTCGTCCGCTGCCCACGCCGAACCGTGCCCGATGAATCCCACCATGAGTAGGGCGGACACCATGACGGCTAGCCAGCGTGCACTCTTCACAGCAACTCCATAGTCTGCTAGGCAGGGTCGAACCTGTTTACAGGGTAGCGCGCAGCGTGAGTTATGCTGTCTTGAAAGCACCCTAAGAAGAATTCTCAGCCACCGGGCCGCCGGCTCGATGATGGCAGCCACGACGAGGGGGACGGATGCCTTCAGCCACGCCACGGAAACGATGGACCCATCGGATTCTGGCGGTGTTCGGCGCTGTGTCCCTGGTCGCAGCACTGGCGACCACACCGGCCGCCGCGATCGACTGGACGATCAACCCCGACACCCAGGAGGCCGCAGCGGCGACGAACGCCAGCGCCGACGCTTCCAGCTGTCCCACGCTCACCACGGTGCCGGGCGGCGTCGAGGCCTGGTTCAACACCGACGACATGGAGTACCGCGGCCTGGGTGACACCAACAACGCCCCGTCCGCCACGTGGAGCTTCGCCCACAAGGTCGCGCAGATCATCTGCGGCGCCAAGCAGGGCGCCAACATCTACGTGGGCATGTACTTCATCCGGGCGATCGGCACGGCCGAGCGTCCCGAGACCGACACCGACGTCATCTGGAACGCGATGAAGTACGTGATCGCCAACCGCGGCGTGAAGATCGGCTTCGTGATGGACGGCGGCGGCATCACGTCCTCCAGCTCGAAGGCACAGATCAAAAAGAAGCTGGCCGAGATCGGCGCCGGCATCTACTGGTGCTACAACGGCTGTCTCAACACCAATACGGCGAAGAAATTCCCGTACGCGATCAACCACGAGAAGTTCCTCGCGATCAGCGACACGATCTGGGCCGGCGACAGCGCCCAGCACCCGGCGGTCTACTCCTCGTCCGGCAACTTCGCCCGCAGCCAGGTGCGCAACTACTGGCAGGAAGCCACGCTGGTCTACGACGACGTGCGCCTTTACAACTTCACCGTCGACCGCTACAACGCCATGAAGGTTTGCACCGGCAGCAGCACCGGCGGCAGCAACTGCAAGTCGGGCAAGTTCCCCGGCGCGAAGCAGTCCGGCATCGTCACCGCGGCCGGCAGCCTGAAGAAGCTCCGCGGCATCTGGACCGATTCGTACTTCCGCCGCTACACCGACGCCGGCCGCGGCACCACAATCTCCTTCAGCCCGCAGCCTGAGACCGTGCTGGACTACTACGTCGAGCAGTTCAACGACGTCGACTGCACCGTGGACAACAAGATCCGGGTGGCGATGTATCGGCTCACCGACACCCGCGCCGTCCGCTTCATCGACACGGTGAAGACCCTGAAGAGGCAAGGCTGCGACGTGCGCATCCTGCTCTCCCAGACCGGCGGCGCGCAGACCATCTCCAAGCAGGTCTCCAAGCAGATCAAGGCCGCCGGACTGACCGAGCAGATCAACTGCACGCGGATCCCGATCCACACCAAGATGATTCTGATCGGGCCGGCCACCAACAACAACGGACGCATCCTGTTCGGCACGGCCAACATGAGCACCTCGGCCATCCGGTACAGCGAGGAGCACGTGATCACGATGGACTCCCGCCGCGCCGACGATGCCATGGCCGCCGACATCCGCCAGGTCTACGGGGTCTACCAGGCCGGCTGGAACGAGCTCAACCAGGGAAGCAGGACGTGCAAGTGAACACCAATCGCACCCACCGGCACAGCCCCTGGTTCGCGCTGCTCGCCGCGTTCGTGGTCGTCCTCGGCCTGCTCGTGCCCGCCGCCAACGCGGACGCAGCCAAGTACCCGTACAGCGCTCCGCCGGAGCTCTCCGCAGTGAACTCCGCCAAGACCTCGGTAGAGCTCTTCTGGCGCACGGTCACCGGCGCACCCGGCTACCGCGTCCGCGCTGTCGGCGGTGGCCAGACGCTGTACCAGAACACCGGCTCGGACGGCACGACGGTCTTCAAGGGCCTGGCCCCGAGCACGTCCTACACCTTCAACGTGGCCGTCCTGCAGGTCACCGACGGCAAGCAGCTAAGCGCCTGGTCGAAGGCGAAGGCGACCCGCGCCACCACCGCGGCGACCATGCTCGAGCCGCCCACCGACCTGAAGATGACCAAGCAGACCCCGAACACCCTGACCTTGTCGTGGACGCCGCCGGCCGGCTTCGACCCGGCCGCCCACGCCATCCGGGTCGACTACGCCGAGGACCAGGCGATGACCACCGGCAACGGATCGCAGTTCTTCAGCGGTAACTCCGGTACGCTCAACGGGCTGAGCACCAACACCAACTTCTTCGTCCGCGCCACCGTGGTCGGCATCACCGACCACGCCCAGGTCGGTGACCGCAGTACTGCCGTGCTCGCCAAGACGCTCTCCCCGATTGGCTGGATCCACGGGACTGTGACCGGAGCGCCCGACGCCGCGTTCGCGAACTACTCAGTAGCTGCGTACTCGGTGGCCAGCGGCGACGTGAACCAGCAGGTGAACCTGACCAAGAAGGGCAGCAGCTGGGAATACACGCTGCAGGTGCGTCCGGGCGGCTACTACGTGCAGGTGGTCAACGTCGGACCAGCCAACTACACCTCCCTGTGGGCCAAGTCGGGTGCCGACGGCGCTCTAATCCAGAGCCAGGGCACCCAGGTGAGTGTGGCCATGGGTGGCACTACCGAGGCGCCCGCGGTAACCGTGGGCAAGGGCACCGTCCTCAAGGGTCAGATCGACTGCCCCGGGCAGGGCACAAAGGACAGCTGCTCGATCGACGTGAGCGCGCTGCTCGACGGTCAGGTCGTGGCCGCCAACCGCAGCGATTCGTCCGGCAAGTATGAGATCGCGGGCCTGCCTGCGGCGACGTACACCGTCCGCACCAATCACGCCGAGGACCGGTTCGTGGCCGCAAAGGAAACCGTTGCGGTCGCTGGTGACAGCGTCACCTACAACCACACCATGGCTAAGCGCGACTTCCTCACCACCTACAAGGTGAAGTTCGTCAAGAAGGGCAAGGTGCTGAAGTGGTCGAGTCGCGCCTACCTGGCTGCGGTGCTGCCCACCGAGCGCGCCGACAACAACGACTTCCAGTGGTACCGCAACGGTTCCCCGATCTCGGGTGCCACCGGCAGCAGCTGGCGGATCTCCGGGGGCGGCAAGATCAAGCTCTGCGTGCGCTACGGAAGATTCGGCTTCCACACCGCTTCCTGGGCGTGCTCTTCGGCCAAGAAGGTCTAGTCACAGAAGGTTGAGTCCATGCTGAAGCACCCCCGGCGCTGGGTTCGCCGAGTGCTCGGCCGTTCGAAGACCGATGCGCAACCCGCCGTCCTGCGGCTGGAGTTCAGCACACCCGAGCAGTTCGCCGCGTTCGTCTCGGATCCACGGGCCAGGCGCAAGTACCGCGCCCTCGAACTGCGGGTCTCGCCCTGGTACGCGATCCGTCCGGATTGGACGGGACGGCTGGGGCCCCTGAAGGGCGTCCGTTCACTGCGGACGGACTTCGACCAGGCCGGTCGGGTGGCGAGCGCCGGGCTCGTCCTGGCTGAACCGATCGCCGGCTACGAGCTGGTGCGTGCGGCCTTCGGGCTGTTCTACCCGGTGCGGCCCACGACCGGGTGGGGCGGCCGGCGGGTGGCCGTCGATGCCGGTGCTCCGGTGGCGGACTGCTGGCAGCCGGGTGGCGGCCTGCGTCCGCTTAATCCAAGGAAGCAGAAGAAGCAGTTCACCGACTTCGAGGTGTTGGTGGACGGCGAGGGCGAGTTCTGGCTGGGGGAGCATCCGGCGCCACCGGTGCTGATCGAGCGGACACCCGGGTCGCAAATCCTGATCGATCCGAAGGTGCACCGCCCGCTGGAACGCCGGCAGCCGTCACCCAGCACCGTTTCCGCGACAGCGCGGGTGCGGGATGGCCGCCTGCTGATCGACTCGAACGGCTCGCTCCTGGTCGATGCGGACGCGTCCGCGGGCCTCACCGCCACCAACCTGCGCCAGTTGGGGCTGGTCACCGACATCGACGCCTCCGGCGTCGGTGGCGGGCTCGTCGCGGGCCGCCTGGTGGCCCAACTGGCGGCCTATGGGGCCGTCGTGCATGACGCTGCCCCCGGTCTGGAACTGTCGCCCGAGCTCGCGCGGCTGGTGGAATCGCCGTTCGCGCGGATGGGACTGCTCGACCACATGAACCGGTCGCTGGCCCAGGTGCGCGCGGTGATGACCGGGCATACCCGTGCCTTCACCGAGGGCGAGCTGCCCTCTGTCTCGGTGATCCTGTCGTGCCAGCGGCCGAACCTGCTGGTGCGCATCCTCGAGCAGTTGGCGGCGCAGGACCATCCAAACGTCGAGGTGGTGGTGGGTTGCCACGGCTTCCCCGCACCGGCGCGGGAGTCGTTCCCCGAGCCGGTGCTTGGGGTGCTGGGGCCCGTCCTCGAGTTCGGCTCGGACATGCTTTTCGGCGACGTGCTGGCTGGACTCTCCGCGGCCGCGTCCGGTGACTTCATCACGAAGGTCGACGACGACGACTGGTACGGCCCGCATCACCTCACCGACCTGCTGGCCGCCTGGACGTACTCCGAGGCGCACCTGGTGGGCAAGAAGCTGGCCCTGGTGCACTTCGAGGAGGACGACTCGCTGGTCATCCGCCGGTTCTTCCTGGAGGGCTACCGCTGGCAGGTGGCCGGTGGCGCGGCGATCATCGCCAAGCACGACCTGACCGCGGTCGGCGGCTGGCGCTCGCAGCGGCGCGCTGTCGATCGGGGCCTGTGGACCCGCATGGAGGAGGCCGGTGCGCTCACCTACGCCTGCAGCGGCCCCGGCTACGTGCACACCCGCCACGCCGGCCCACACACTTGGGCGGTCAACGACCAGCACTTCCGCGAGTCCTACGCCGAGGAGACCCTTACCGGCATTCCCCCCGCCGCGCTCGGCGTCCGCTGACGCTCAGCTCTTGACGCGGAACTCGTTCTGGATGGACGCGGCGTGCAGCTTGGCTTCGGCGGTGATCCGGTCCCCTTCGGCCACGAATGCGGCGAGCGGGCCGGCGGGCAGGTCGCCCAGCACGTACTTCTTCATCTTCAGCCGGTCGGCGCGCAGCGAGTCGTCCGCGAGCGCGTCCGCAAGGATCTGCGAAAGGTTCGACAGGTCGTGCTCGAGGATGTACGACGCGCGCTGGGTCGGGAAGGTGTTGTAGTACGTCGCCAGGTCGAGTTCGCGCGGGTTGGAGGTGATCAGCGGCCGCTCGGTGTAGAGGTAGTCGGTGACCACGCTGGAGATGTCCGAGATCAGCGCGTCCGCAGCATCGAAGCACTCGTACAAGGTGATGGACGCCTCCGGACCGACATACAGGTGGCCGGCGTTCGCCGCCGCCAGCAACTCGACGATCTCGACCCTGGCCTGAGCCATGCCGGGACGCTGCACACCGCTGGCCGGGTGCGGCTTGAAGATGATCCGGACGTCGGGCAACTCCGCAAGGATCCGGCGGATCATCTGCGGGCCCATGCGCTCCAGTGAGGAGTAGTTGGACTCCTCGTAGTAGCCCTCGAAGGTGGGCGCGTACAGGATCGTGCGGCGGTGGTCCTCCGCGATCGGGCCGACCCTCAGCTGCTCGACCTGCGGGCGTCCGATGATCGCGTACTGGCTGTCGGGCATGTGGATGCCGGCCGCCTCGTAGCGGTCGATCGCCGCCTGCCCAGCCACCCAGACGCCGTCGTAAACGCGAGAGACCGGGTTGGCGGACGTCGACTTGTCGGAGTCGCCGTGGTTCAGGAAGACGTGCCGGATGCTGGCCTCGCGTAGCAGGTGGACGTTCTTGCCGGCGTTCGCCAGGTAGTAGGCCACCAGCGTGGTCGGGCGGATCAACTCCTCGACGTG
>ERZ724513.1317-NODE-1317-length-12466-cov-9.895415_pt1 | contig 12466 bp, 7 predicted proteins | sample MGYA00376046_ERZ724513 | MGnify/ENA primary metagenome ERZ724513 (study PRJEB28724, sample SAMN07190883) | activated sludge metagenome | isolation source: activated sludge of sewage treatment plant in Hong Hong | place: Hong Kong | collected 2016-03-17 ... | reverse complement strand
CAAACATCTGGCGAGTTAGGGATTGACCAGCTCCAGGTTATAGAGACCGGCAATGCTCCAGCCGTCGGTCAGATTCAACGGCGGGACGGGCGGCTCGGTGCCGTCGCCATCATGCGGGAAGTTCGTCCAGACCGACTCGTTCACGGTGTGGAACGACTGCGGCCGGTACATGAGCGTGAAGGAGGGCACGTCGGTCAGGTAGATGCGCACCAGTTCCGTGTAGGCCTCGTTCAGCGCGGCGGGATCGGTCATGCCGGGGATGGCATTGATCAGGGCGTCGGCGTCGGGGTTGCTGTACTGGCCCCAGTTGCCGTTCCAGTTGCTGGCCATGCCGATGAACTCCGAGCTCATCAGCTTGCGGATGCGGCCCCACGGCTGCGTCGGGCCAGCGCCGTCGCTCCACATCATGAAGATGTCATAGTCTTCGGGCAGCGGGGCGTCGGACTTGGTGACGACGGTCTGGTAGACCGACCACTCGGGGAAGTTGGTCGTGATCTCGATGCCGATCTTTTCGCCGGCCGCGGCAACCACTTCGATAGCCGCTTGCCAGTCGGACCAGCCGTTCGGGCACAGGGCGATGTAGCTCAGGTTCTCGCCGTTATATTCGCGGATGCCGTCGCCGTCGGTGTCAACGATGCCGGCTTCGTCGAGCATTGCGTTAGCGCCGTCGATGTCGTTGCCGACCCACTGCAAGTCCGCCACGGCCTCGTGGTCGTAGGTGGCCTGCTCGCCGGCGGTCGGGTTCATCAGCGACCGCGGCACCTGGTCGAAGGTGGCCGACTGGTTGGTCATCGCGTTGGCGATGATGGTCGGGTAGTCCACGGCCATGGCGATGGCCTTGCGGACGGCGACCTGGTCAAGGCCGGGCGAATTCAGGTTGAAGAAGGCGGTCGGCAGGCTGGCGCCGATGCCGTAGGGGGCATCGGGCAGGTAGGTGCTGATGGGCAGGCCATCGACCAGCCACAGGTCCTGCACGTTGGCGTTGAACTGCTGGCTAACGTCCACCTCACCGGCCTGCAGAGCGGTCGTGCCGGCGGCGTTGTCCTTGAAGATCGTGTGCGCCAGGTACTTGGGTACGGGCAGCTTGCCCCACATGGAGGCATCCTGGCCCCAGTAGTTGTCATCGCGCACGTAGATGACCTTGCTGTCATCGGCGAAGTACTTGCCGTAGGGGCCGGAGTAGGCGACGTCCTCAGCCGTGTCGGCCAGCAGCGCCGTCGCGTCGCCGGCGACGCGCTCTTCGAGCGTCTCCGTCCACGCCTTCTGGATGACGTAGTTGGTGCTGACGTAGGCGGCTACGAGCAGCGGGTTCACCGCCGCGCCGTCCTCATTCAGCTTGGCCTTGATCGTTACCGTCTGCGCATCGACAGCCACGATGTCTTCGATGAAGTCGATGTTGGCCGCGCCGGTGGGGGTGTTGTACTTAATGTGGGTCGCCCAGGTATAGGCCACGTCTTCGGCGGTCACGGGCGTGCCGTCGTTCCAGTGGGCCGCCGGCTTGATCTTGAAGGTCAGCTCGGTGCGGGCGTCGTTCCACTCATACGGGCCGTCGGCTAGCAACGGATAGACCTGACCGTCGAGCATGTTGTAGAGATAGGGCGTCTCGAACATGATCACGCGGGCGTTGTCCTGCTGGGCAATGGCCATGGCGTTGTTGTTGCTGTTGGAATAGGGATTCCAGCCGACAACCGCGCCCCACTGCTGGCCATTGTTGTACAGCGTTTCGTTGCGTGGCAGGGCGTTGGGGTCGGCTTCCGTCTCGGCCGCCGGCTCTTCGGCCGCCGGTTCCTCGGTGGCGGCCGGTTCCTCGGTGGCCGCCGGCTCTTCAGCCGCCGGTTCCTCGGTAGCCGCCGGCTCTTCAACGGCCGGCTCCGCCACGGTCGGTTCCTCAACCACCGCGGGCTCCTCCTGGGTCGTTGTGGTCCCGCCGCAGGCGGCCAGCGCCAGGGCGAAGATCACCAACAGCCCGAGTAGGATGGACAGCAAACTCTTACGATTCATTGTGTACCTCTCCTCACTTGGGAAATGAATGTTCTTTGCAGCGTGTTCCAGCCCAGGACTGCCGTTTGGGCCGGCTGTCTGCAAGGTCGAACTAAGGTTTGGTTGTCCGGCAGCAGACAATCCGTCATCGTACAGACAAAATACCAGATATGACCGGCGCTTGTATATATTGTTTTTGGCGGATTTACCTAGAGGGCTGGATGACCAAATTGGAGGGAAGCGACAAAGAAAACGTTTGTGGAATTGGACAGTGTTACCCAAATCGGCTAGAATGCGCTTGATTTGGGTAACTTCTATGCCGCACTGAGTCAACCCAAAGCAGGTTCACCGCCTGCGGCCAGCGCTGGCTTATCGCCCGGGGAGTAAGGGAACATGTCATGGCCCTGCAGGAAGCAGTGAAGCCGGTAGTGAAGGAAGGCCTGTTGTGGACGGGCGAGACGAAGTCGGACAACGCGCCCATTGTGCCCAACTCGGCCGAATGGGACGCCTGGCTGGCCGAGCACGACCAGTTCCGCTTCGTCGGCGCGTCCGGCCACTTCTCGGCCCGCCGCGAGCGTCGCAGCGGCGGCGACTACTGGTACGCCTACCGCCGCCGCGACGGCGTGCTACACAAGGCCTATCTGGGTAAGGCCGACGATCTGACCCTGGAGCGGATGGAAGAAGTGGCGGCCGGCCTGGCCGGCTGGGCTGTGCTGGCCCAACTCTCGCTGGCCGCCGACGCGCCCGGCCGCCCCAATGGCGATAGTTGGCTTGGCGACACGTCCTTTACCGGCCTGGCCAAGTTCCGGCCGCCGACCCTGCCGCCTACGCTGGTGACGCGCCCCCGCCTGACAGACAACATCAACACGCCGGTGACGATCATCGCTGCCCCCGGCGGCACCGGCAAGACCACCATCCTCAACGCCTGGCGACAGCAGCGCGACGGACGTGGCGGCGCGGACGCTGTCGTGGTCGCCTGGGTCGCCCTCGAACAGGAGGACAACCAGCTGTTGCCGTTCTGGGCCACGGTGGTCATGGCCTTGCAGGCGGCGCTGGGCGCGGTGCAGCCCGGCCTGGGCCAGCAGTTATTGCCGTTCCTGCAACGCTCCTCGCCCATCGCGCCGGCCGAGATCGTCGCCCGGCTGGCCGATGAGCTGGCCCGCGCCACCGCTACCGCCGGTCCCCTCGCCCTGGTGCTGGATGATTTCCACCACATCCAGTCGGCCGATATCCATACCTCGGTGCAGCTCTTGATGGAGCACCTGCCACCGTCTGTCCAACTCATCCTTGCCGGGCGGACGCGCCCGCCGCTGGCCCTGGGACGCTTGCGGGCGATGGGGGTGGTGACGGAACTGGACGCCGACGAACTGCGCTTTACGCTGCCGGAGGGCATCTCCTTCTTGCAGCAGCACATCACCGCTGAGCCGCTGGCCTATGGCGACATGGAGACCCTCGTGCGGCGTACCGGTGGCTGGGTAGCCGGTCTGAAGCTGGCTGTCCTGGCCCTCAACAAGCAGCCCGACCGGCGGCGCGTTATCGACACCTTCAGCGGCGCCCACGTCTTCCTGCGCGAGTATTTCACCGAGACAGCCCTGCGCCAGCAACCGGAGGCCGTGCAGAGCTTCCTGCTGAAGACCTCCATCCTGAAGCAGCTAACCGGCGGCCTGTGCGATGCCGTCACCGGGCAGAGCGATGGCGCAGGCATGCTCGCCCGCCTGTGGCAGGACAACTTGTTCATCACCTGCACCGAAGACCAGACCTGGTACCGCTATCATGACCTCTTCGCCGAAATGCTCAGCAGCCAGCTCCAGCGGCAGTGGCCCGACCAGATCGATGACCTGCACCGGCGAGCGGCAACCTGGTATGTGGCCCATGACATGTCCGCCGACGCCGTGAACCACCTGCTGTTCATCGAGGACTGGGAGACGGCGGCCGAGGTCATCGAAGACGTGGGCTTGCGGGAACTGGCCGAGTCGGGCGAGGATTCGCGGCTGCTGCGCTGGGTGCAGCGCTTGCCGGAGACAGTGGTACAACGGCACAAGACGCTGCTGTTCGTCTATCTGCGCCTGGCCAACCTGGCGCTGCCCCGCGACGAGGTGACCCGCTTTCTGCACTGCATCGAACAGAACCTGACCACCAAATCGCCCGCCGCCCTCACCGCTGACGAGCGCGAAGTCCTCGACGAAGTGCGCCAGATCACCCACCGCCTCGTAGCGCAGGATGTCATCCTGCCCGCCAGCCACCTGCCCGATCAGCGCTGGCAATTGCTCGACGCCCTACTCATCACCGAGACCTTCTACAAGCCCAAGACGGACGAAGTCGGCGCGCGCGTGCGCGAGATCTACAACCAGGCCCGCGCCGAGGGCAACCTGTTCGCCACCATCTTCGCCGGCACCGACCTGTCCAACCGCGCCCTCGTGCGCGGCCAGCTGCGCCAGAGCGAAAAGCTGGCCTACCAGGTCTTGCAGCAATGCCTGTTGCAACGCGGCCATCTGCCGGAGCCGGCCAGCATCGCCCTGGCGCTGTTGGCCCAGGTCTGCCTGGCGCGCAACGATCTGACCCGCGCTCACCAACTGCTCGACCGCGCCCTGGTCGTCGATCCCAACCCGACCAGCTCCAACATGCCCCTGACCATCGCCATGATCCGCGCCCGACTGCAATCGGCCGAGGGACGGCACACCGAGGCCGAGGCGACGATGGCCGCCGCGCGCACCTTGCAGGCGCTGCACCCGGCCGGTGCGTGGCGCGACCGCGACCTGGTCGCCCATGAGGCCCGCATTCGCGCCCGCCAGGGGGATTGGGAGGCGGCGTGGCAACTGCTGATCGAAGCGGAGACGGACGAACCGCACGCGCTCTCGCAACTGGTGGCCGCCGAAATCCAGCTGGCGCGCGAACAGTCCGGCGCGGCCGAGTCGCTACTGGCCCAGTTCGTGGCCCAGTACCCGGCCGGCTTCCCCAATGAATCCAGCCTGGAGGCCCGCCTGCTCTGGGCGCGCGCGCTATCGGCCCAGGGCAAGATGAACCAGGCGCACCGGGTGCTGGCCGAGGCGGTGCGGCTGGCCGCCGCGGAGGGCTACCTTCGCCCGTTTCTCGACCAGGGCCGGCCGCTCGTGCCCCTGCTGGCGTTGATGCTCCACATGGGCGCGCTGCCGGCGGATGGAGAGCGGTTCATCAGCGAGGTCTTGCGGCTGCTGGAGGGTTCACCCCTCAGCCTTCATCCCTCATCCTTCGCCCACATGCCGGCCGAGGGCCTGGACGCAGTGGCCACGGCGACCTCTATCACCGCGCGTGAGCAAGAGGTGCTGCGGCTGCTGAGCGAGGGGCTGTCGAACCGGGAGATCGCCGACCGGCTGTGCGTCTCTGTCGGGACGATCAAGACGCACCTGACCAACATCTACGGCAAGTTGGGCGTCAACAGCCGCATGCAGGCCGTGGCCGAGGCACAGGCGCTGCGAGTGCTCTAGGGACCGATGGCCGCCGCCAGCGCGGGGATGGCCGCCGGGTCGGCCAGCAGCCAGCGGGCCAGTTCGTCGTGGGGCAGGTCGTTACGCCAGCGGCGATAGGTGTCCTGGGGCAGGTCGCGGTAGAAGAGGGCCACGACGATGGCCGCGGGGTCATCCCAGCGATAGGCGTAGTAGACTGTCGTCAGCACGCCCGGCAGCGCGCCGTTCTTGTAGCCGATGTTGCTGCCCCACTCTAGATTGTTCTCAAACTGATTGGGCCACTCCAGATAGCGCCGCGCCTGGAAGCTGCTGTCGGCGTTGCTCAGCCCATTGCCGGCCAGCAGGGCCATGAGGGCGGCATAGGCGCGGGGCGTGCCGCGCGGGGCCAGACGGGCGGCAAAGGTGCGTTGGGTGTCGATGGACGGCCGCCGGTTGCGCTCGCGCCAGGCGACCTCGGCGGCGCGGAACTCCGCCTGCCCGGTGTAGGCGTCGGCCAGCAGGGCCACGTCGCGGCCGTAGGCGGCCTCGTCGTCGAAGTAGGCCACCAGAGCGGCGGCATCGTTGGCCAGCGCGCGGGTGTGGTTGGCCATCAGCAGGAATTGACCCAGGAAGGTACAGGGGGCGCTGTGGCTGCCGGCGGGGTTGTCCAGCCCCAGGGCGCGGGCTGTGTCCTCGATGCGCGCCTGGCCCAGGCGCAGGTGCAGATAGTCGGCCGCGGCGTTGGAGCTATGGCGGATCATCATCCACGGCACTTCCGACAGGGGCACAGCCGGGTTGTCATCCGGCGAGAGGAGGCGGCCCTCGGCGCGCAACTCGGCCAGCGCCCGCTGGTGCGCGCCCAGGTCGAAATTGGGCAGGTAGAAGCGCTCCAACTCGGCCAGCGGCACGATCTCCTGCGGATTGAGCTCCCCGGCGGCGACCGCTTCGACGTAGGCGACGAGGGTGATGACCTTGGCCACCGAGGCCAGCGGCATGGGCGTGTCGGCGTTCCAGTAGATACCCTCCGTCTCGCGGCCGACCTGATAGGCCACCAGCCCCACGGTTTCCGGTGCATCGCGCAACTGCTCGATGGCCGGCCAGGCCGCGGCGGGCACGATGGCGCGCAGGGCGGCCTCGCCGGTCAGCGTGACGCTGGACGCGGCCGGCCCGTCGGCAGGCAGCGCCGGCAGGCTGAGGCCGCACGGCAGCGACAGCGGGCCGGCATAGATCGGCGTCGCCGTGGCGCGATTCTCCTGAATCGCGTTCGTGGGCGAGGCGGCCGGCGTGGCCGGCGCGGCCGTGGCGCGATTCTCCCGAATCGCGTTCCCCGTCGCCGTCGCCGTGGCGCTGCTCAACGGCGCGCTCGTCGGCGCAACCTCCGCCGGCGCGCGGCAAGCCACGACGAGAACCGCAGTGATGGCGATGGCCAGCAGGAGGAACGCGCGACGCATAAGCGAAAGCCAGCGCCCAGACCGGCGCGCGGCTAGTGCCCCGCCTTGCCGCCCAGACGCTTGAGGACGATGAGGGTCATGTCGTCGAACTGCGCCGTCTGGCCGGTGTGGTCGCGGATGTTGTCGGTGATCTGGCGGACGACGTCGCCCGCCGGTCGCCGGGCCGCCGCCCGCGCCGCCACTTGCAGCCGCTCCAGTCCGAACTCGTCGAAGTCCTCGTTGAGCGCCTCGGTGATGCCGTCGGTGTAGAGGATGATCGTCTCGCCCGGCCGCAGGGTGATGGTGTGGCTCTTCATGGTCAGTTCCGGCAGGATGCCCAGGGCGACGCCGTGGCCGAGCAGCGGCTGGAAGTTGCCGTTGGGCTGCAACAGCAGCGGCGGGTTGTGGCCGGCGTTGGCGTAGGTGAAATGCTCCGTGGCCGGGTCCCAGACGCCATAGAACACGGTCACGAACAGGTCGGAGCGCGCCTCGCGGCCGATGATCTCGTTGGCCCGCACCAACACCTGCGCCGGATCGCTGTGGCTGAAGGCCACGGCGCGCAGGATGGTGCGCGTCAGGGCCATGAACAGGGCCGCGGGCACACCCTTGTCGGCCACATCGGCGATGGCAATACCCCACTTGTCGTCGCCCAGGGGCAGGAAGTCGTAGAAGTCGCCGCCCACCTGCCGCGCCGCCTGCCAGTGCGTGGCCACCGAGCAGCCGGGAATGCTGGGGCTGCCGTCGGGCAAGAAGCTGGCCTGGATGGTGTGGGCCACGTCCAATTCTTGCTGCATCCGGGCACGGTCGGCCGACTCGCGGTAGAGTTGGTTGTTGACGACGGCCGTGGCCGCCTGCTGAGCGATGCCGTTGAGGATGTTGATGCGTCGATTGGAGAACGGCGTCCGGCCCAGGCGGTCGTGTTGCAGGCCGACGATCTTCGCCCCCACCAGCCGGCCACGGGCCACCAGCGGGAAGTTGTAGGCCGTCGAGGTTCCCAGCACCGTCTCCAGCCAGCCGGGCACGCGCATGGCATAGTAGCCTGCGCTCGGCAGGCGCGGCTGGCCCGCCGTAGCGCGGGATGCCATCCCGCCAAAATCGGAGCCAAGCCCCGGCGACATATCCAGGAACTCGTCGCGATCGATCTCCAGCGTCTCCACCAGCCCGCGCCCCATCGTGCTGACGCCATAGCTCGGCCCGGCCTGGAAGATCTGGCGGTCTTCGTCCCAGACCAGGATGAAGACGGTATCGACGCCGACCAACAGCGGCACCAGGCGGACGATGGTGTCGAGAATCTCGTTCAGGTCGGTCAGGCTGTTGACGGCCTCGGCCACCTGCAACAGGGCGGTGTTGACCCAGGCTTCTTCCTGCTGGGCCATGCGCAGGTAGGTGCTTTCCAGCCCGGCGGCCGTCTGCCGGGCCAGGCTCTGCACCAACTCCTCACGGCGAGCTTGGAACGAGGGCGAGCCGTTGGCCGTTTGGGCCGGCGTGGGGCAATCGTCCGCGCCGTTGTCGAAATCGACCAGCATCGCCCCCAGCGTCTTGACCGGGCCGCTGACCAGCGGGTAGAGGCGCAAGCAGGCGCGCGCCGGGGAGATATGCCCTTCCAGCCACGCAGGCAGTTGCGTGATGGTCAGCGGCTCGCGGCCGACGTGGACGGCATCGAGCGCCGTCCAGTCGCCGATGGCCAGTTGCACGTTGGCGAAACTCTCGTCCTCGTTGCCGCGCCGGTCGACCAGCGTCGCGCCGCTATAGGTCTCACTGTCCTCGTCCCACAGCAGGAAGGCGCACAGGTTGACCCCCGCCAGCAGCGGGGCCAGCCGGGCGACGGCCGTCAGCATTTCTTCCGGTTCGTCGTGGCGGCCGATGGCCTCGGCCACTTGTAGCTGAGCCGTGGTGATCCAGGCCTGCTCCTGCTCGCGGGCCAGTTGCTGCGTTTTGTAGACGGCGCTGGCGAGTTCGGCGGCCAGCGTCTCCAGCACAACCTGCTCGGTCGGACCGAAAGCGCCCACCTGCGGACTCTGGACATCGAGCACGCCCAGCAGTTCGTTGTGGACCAGCAGGGGGATGGCGATCTCGGCCTGGGTGTCGGGGTTTAGCTCCGGCGGCACGCCATCGAGATGAGGCAGGAAGCGCTCGTCTTCGCCGGCGTTGTTGACAGCGATGGTGCGGCGCGTGGCCGCGGCCGTGCCGATGATGCCCCGTCCCATCGGCAGGCGCAGCCGCGGCCCGCTGCCGTTGGCGACGTCCAGTTCGGGGATGGTGCTGGCCTGGACGCTCACTTCGCGCGTCAGCGGGTCGAGGCCGAAGACGGTGACGGGGTGGAAGCCAAACGTGCGGCGGGTCAGGCTGACGGCTTGCTCCAGCACGTCGTCGAGTTCGTCGGCGGCGTTGACCTGGCGGGCGATCTGCGTCACCAGTTCCAGGTGGGCGGCGCGGGTGCGCTCCTGGGTGAAGAGCCGGGCGTTGGCGATGGCCGCCGCGGCCTGGTTGGCCAGGATGGTCAGCCGGCGCATGTCCTGTTCGCTGAAGTGGTCGGGCGTGGCGCTCTGGGCGGAGACGATGCCCACCGTGCGCCCGCCACTGACCAGGGGCAGGAAGAGCGCCGCGCGGGGCGGCGAGTCGCTGTGGTAGGCCGGCCGCGCCGGCAGCTTGTCCATCTCGCGCAGGAAATCGCGCACCAGCAGCGGCTGCTGTGCGTCGCGCACCCACCCCACCAGCCCGCCCTCATCCCTCATCCCTCCGCCCTCCAGGTCGAAACACTGCGGCACGGGCTGCGGCCGGCCGTCTATGGTCCAGTAGCGGATGTCGTAGCAGCTGCCCTCGAACAGGCCAACCTGGAAGGTGCGGTTGTCGATGACCTGCCCGGCTTGCTCGGCGATGAGATGACAGAGGGCGTCAACGTCCAACTCGGCGGCGACGATGGCCCGGCCGGCGGCGCTGAGGGCTTCCAGTTCGGCGACGCGCTCCACCAGCGCCTGGCGCGAGCGCCGGCGGCGCAGCAACCGGGCGATCAGCAGCCCGGCCGCCACGATCACGAGCAGGATGGCGGCCGCGAGAAGGATGGATTGCGTCTGGGGCATTGGCATTGCGACCACCGGCCACTGGCCACTGATCACTGGCCACTGACCACCCGCCTCAGGAACGCATTCCCTTGCGTGCCTGGCCGCGGGTGGCGGCGCAGTCGTCGAGGATGGTGAAGACCTTGTCGAAACCGACCATGGCGAAGATCTCTTGCAGCCGGCTGTTGAGTCCGCAGAGGGTCAGCGCGCCTTCGCTGGCCTTGGCTCGCCGCCAGGCGCTGACCAGGCAGCGCAGCCCGCCGCTGTTGATGTAGGTCGCATGGGTCAGATCGACGACGAGGCTGACGTGGCCGTTGTCCAGCAGTTCGTTGAGCGCTTCTTCCAACTTTGGCGTCAGGCTTTGGTCGAGGCGTCCGCTGATGCCGACCAGCCACGTATTGCTTTGGGGGAGTTTCTCCTGCCAGACGCTCATTGGTCGCCGTCCTTCTGTAGCTTCTTGACCATGACGAGTTGGTTGCCGTGGCGGCGGTCGGCCGTGTAGGTGACCTCATCCATCAGGTTACGGATGAAGTGCAGCCCCAGGCCGCCGATACGCATCTGGTCGGCCAGGTCATCGTGGCGCGATTCTCCCGAATCGCGTTCCGTGCCCACGTCCACGCCACCTCCGCCGATGGCCGGTGGCGGAGGCACGTTGCCGGGGTCGAAGGCCTGGCCGGTGTCGCGCAGGACAATGGTGAAATCGTCGTCATCCACGGCGTAGCTGATGGCGATGTCGCCGACGCCCTCCTCGCCATAGGCGTGCTCGATGATGTTGGTCGAGGCCTCGTCGCAGCACAGTTCCAGATGGAAGATGGTCTTGGCATCGAAGCCGGCATCGGCCGCGCCGGCGGCGACGAATTCGCAGATGCGCTTGATTTCCTTGTATCGTCCGGGAACGACGAGGAGTTGTTCCTGTGCCATCTCGCCCCGCTACCCGTTGGCAAGTAAAAGCCGACACCCGCCCGTGCCGCGGGCCGGTTCATCCTTCATCCCTCATCCCTCGAAAGGTGCAACTAGAAGCTGCCGACGGCGGCCGTCTCGCTGTCGAAAGTCTTGAAGACCGTGTTCAGGCCGGCCAGGGTCAGCACTTCGACGACGCGCTCGGACGGACTGGCCAGCAAAACGTCGCCGCGGTGCTTCTGGCACTCGCGCCAGAGGGCGACGATGGCCCGCAGGCCGGCGCTGCTGATGTATTCGACGCCGCTCAACTCCAGGACAACGTTGTGTTTGCGGCCGGCAACTTCCTTCAGGACGCGATCGAACTCGGCCGCGTTGCTGCTGTCAATGCGACCACTGACCCGCACCAGTTCTACCCGTTTCAAGTCCTCAACCTGAATGTCCACCAACGATTCGGCCATGTTCACCTGCCTCCTGCTTTCCAAAAATGTCCCGACTGCGATCCGGCCCGCTGCCGGCGGGCCACCCATCGGCCTGCTCCGGGGCCAGAGCGGGAGTTTCCCACTGAGCAGCCCGATTATAGCATAGGATCAGGCCAAAACGTCAATCGCGGGCAGGAATGGTATCATTCCGGTGACATGCACCTGCCCGCCGCCCCACTCACGGTCGAACTGAAAGCCCAGGCCGCCGCGCTGGGCTTCAACCGCGTTGGCGTCATCCCCGCCGTGCCCGCCCGCCGGCTCGACGCCTACCTGGCCTGGATCGCCGCCGGGCGACATGGCGAAATGGGCTACATGGCCCGGCCCGACCGCGTCGCCCGCCGCCGCGACCTCGGCGTGGTGTTGCCCGGCGTCCGCTCGTTGGTCGTCGTTGGCCTCGACTATGCCACCGCGCCGCCCCCGGCCGACATCGCCGCCGACCCGGCCCGCGGGCGCTTCTCCAATTACGCCTGGGGGGCGGACTACCACGACGTGATGGCGCCGCGGCTGGCTGCCCTGGGCGACTGGCTGCGCGGGCAGACGAATGGCCAGGTGGCCAGCCGCGCCTACGTGGATACCGGCGCGCTGCTGGAGCGCGACCACGGCGAGACGGCCGGCCTGGGCTTCACCGGTAAGAACACGCTGCTCATCGACCCGCGGGCCGGCTCGTGGTTCTTCCTGGGTGTGCTGCTGACGACGCTGCCGCTCGACTACGACCGGCCGCCGGCGGCGTCGCCATCGTGTGGGCGCTGCCGGCGCTGCCTGGATGCCTGTCCCACGGCCGCCTTCCCCGCGCCTTACGTCCTCGATGCGCGTCGCTGCATCTCCTATCTGACCATCGAACTGAAGGGCTGGATTCCGGCCGAGCTAAGGCCGCTGATGGGCAACTGGGTTTACGGTTGCGACGTTTGCCAGGCCGTCTGCCCGTTCAACCGCTTCGCCGCGCCGGCGGCCGAGGCCGTCTTTCGCCCGTCATCGTGGGAGACTGTCGCCCCGCCGCTGCTGGCCCTGTTGGCGCTGGACGACGACGGCTTCCGCCGCCGCTTTGCCCGTGGGCCGGTGGGGCGCATTGGCCGGACGCGCCTGGTGCGCAATGCCTGTGTGGCCGCGGGCAACTGGGGCAGCGCCGCGGCCGTGCCGGCGCTCATCCCCCTGCTGGCCGACGCCGCGCCCATCATTCGCGGCCATGCCGCCTGGGC
>ERZ724513.1315-NODE-1315-length-12483-cov-8.222160_pt1 | contig 12483 bp, 7 predicted proteins | sample MGYA00376046_ERZ724513 | MGnify/ENA primary metagenome ERZ724513 (study PRJEB28724, sample SAMN07190883) | activated sludge metagenome | isolation source: activated sludge of sewage treatment plant in Hong Hong | place: Hong Kong | collected 2016-03-17 ... | reverse complement strand
CGTGTGGTGTATCCTCGTTCCATCATGGCAAAAGGCAAGTCGATCTACAGTTGCAGCGAGTGTGGCGCAACCAGTCCGAAATGGCAGGGACAGTGCCCCGGCTGCGGGGAATGGAACACGCTGGTCGAGAGCGTTGCCGAAAAGGCCGGCGGCCACCGTTTCGAGTCGCTGACACCTGTTGCGCGCCTGGTGAACCTGTCGGAAATCGAGACACGCGAGACCGAGCGCATCGCGACCGGCATCAGCGAGTTCGACCGCGCTCTCGGCGGCGGTCTCGTTGCCGGCGGTGTCGTGCTGATTGGCGGCGATCCCGGCATCGGCAAGAGCACGCTGCTGTTGCAGGCGCTGTCGCTGCTGTCGTCCGGCTGCAAGGTGCTCTATGTCAGCGGCGAGGAATCGGGCGAGCAGGTCGCGCTGCGCGCGCGCCGGATCGGGCTCGACACCCGGTCGCTGCGACTGATGGCGGAGATCAATCTCGAGCGCATCCTCGCTACCCTGCAGGCTGAACAACCCCAGGTCGCGGTCATCGACTCGATCCAGACGCTGTGGTCGGAGCAACTCTCGAGTGCCCCGGGATCGGTCGCCCAGGTGCGGGAATGCGCCGCTCAGTTGACCCGGCTGGCCAAGCAGTCGGGCATCGCCATCATCCTTGTCGGCCACGTGACCAAGGACGGGGCGCTGGCCGGTCCGCGCGTGCTGGAGCATATCGTCGATACCGTGCTCTACTTCGAGGGCGACACGCATTCCAGCTTCCGGCTGGTGCGCGCGGTCAAGAACCGCTTCGGCGCGGTCAACGAGCTCGGCGTCTTTGCCATGACCGACAAGGGACTGAAAGGCGTGAACAACCCGTCGGCGCTGTTCCTGTCGCAACACGGGCAGGATGTCGCGGGTTCGTGCGTGATGGTGACGCAGGAGGGGACACGGCCGCTGCTGGTCGAGATTCAGGCGCTGGTGGATACGGCGCACGGCAATCCGCGCCGGCTCACCGTCGGCCTCGACGCGCAGCGCCTGGCGATGCTGCTGGCTGTCCTCCACCGCCATGCCGGAATTGTCTGCTTCGACCAGGATGTCTTCGTCAATGCTGTCGGCGGGGTCAGGATCGGCGAACCGGCGGCCGATCTCGCGGTACTTCTTTCCATAACATCTTCTCTGAAAAACAAGCCATTGCCAGCTAAACTTATAGTGTTTGGTGAGATTGGGCTGGCGGGCGAGATCCGGCCGGCGCCACGCGGACAGGAACGCCTCAAGGAAGCCGCCAAGCTTGGCTTCACCCGGGCGCTGATACCGGAAGCCAATTGCCCGAAGCAGGCGATTGCCGGCATCGAAGTCATCGCCGTTCGGCGTGTCGAAGACGCGGTGGCGCGGATTCGCGACATCGAATAAGCTCTGCGGAAGTCCTGGTAACCAAACATGTTCAACCTTTCCCGTTATTTTTCGACGCTCACCCTGATCCTTATCGGGCTGGCCGCCGGACTTCTCGGTACGATGTACCGCGAAGTGTCGGTGCGCCAGATGACGATGCTGGCCGAAGACCGCAATGTGGCGATGGCGCGCGTTATCGAGAATTCCCTCGGCACGCCGCTGGCGGGCCTGATGGCAGCGTCGGTCGGCATCGATGCCTCGATGCTCGAGGCATCGGACGAATCGCAGGAGATGCAGACCCGTATCGTCGGGCTGATGGACGGCACGGGAGTGGCCAAGGTCAGGATCTACAATCGCCTCGGGGTGACGATCTTTTCGACCGATGTGGCGCAGGTTGGGGAAAGCCGGCCCGACAGTCCGGGATTCAAGTCCGCGCTGACAGGCGCGGTGACCAGCGACCTGAGTCATCACGACACCATGGAAACCCTCGCTGGCATCCGCTCGAACGTCGATTTGCTGGCGAGCTACGTGCCTATATACAGCGAGGGCAGGGCTGTCGAGGGTGTGTTCGAGCTGTATCAGGATGTGACGCCGTTCATGACACCGTTCCGGCAGGCGCTGTGGCTGATCACGGCGGTCGTCGTCGCCGTTTTCGCCCTGCTGTTCTTCGCGCAGCTCCTGGTGGTGCGGCGGGCTCAGGGCATACTCCACGACCAGGCCGAGCGTATCGAAGTGGCGCGCAGCACGCTGGAGGTGCAGGTTAACGCGCGGACCGAGGAACTGCGACGATCCAATCGCCAGCTCGAGGGCGAGATCATCGAGCGCCGTCAGGCCGAGAGCAAGCTGAATTATCTCGCCTACCATGATCCCTTGACCGGCCTGGCTAACCGTCGCTATTTCATCGAGCGCCTGGAGGCCAGCCTGATCGATGCCACCCGGAAAAATCACCGCGTGGCGGTCTTGTTCATCGATCTCGACCAGTTCAAACAAGTCAACGATTCACTCGGCCACGGGGTCGGCGACGAACTGCTGGTTGCGGTAGCCGCCGGGCTGTGCGAGCACGTCAGGCTGATCGACATGCTGGCGCGGCTCGGTGGTGACGAATTCATCTGCGTCATGGAAGCGGTACGCACCGACGAGGAGATCGAGATGCTGGCGCGCGAGGTGATCGGAGCTTTCGAACTGCCGTTCCTCCTCGGCGAACACGAACTCTTTCTTTCGGCTTCGGTGGGCATCAGCGTATTTCCCAATGATGGCACCTCGGTCGATGACCTCCTGCGCAATGCCGATAGCGCGATGTATCGTGCCAAGGCGATGGGGCGTGGCCACTACCATTTCTATACGCCGGAAATGACGCGTGATGCCCAGGAACGGATCCAGATCGAGACGCTGTTGCGCCGTGCCCTGGGCAATGGCGAACTCTCGGTACATCTGCAGCCGCAGGTCGAGGCCGAGGGGGGGCGTCTGGTCGGCGCCGAGGCGCTGGTCCGCTGGGACAGCCCTGAACTCGGCAGCGTACCCCCGGCGCGCTTCATTCCGCTGGCCGAGGATTCTGGCATCATCATCACGCTGGGCACCTGGGTCTTGCGCGAGACCTGCCGCCAGGTCATGAAATGGCAGGCGAGTGGCTTCGAGCTGCCGCAGGTCTCGGTAAACCTTTCAGTAAAGCAACTCGAGCGGCCCGAGTTCGTCGATACCCTTCTGGAAATTCTCGATGAAACCGGCATCGAGCCTTCCCGGCTCAAGCTCGAGATAACCGAGTCGGTGGTCATGGCCGTCGATGATGCGTTCTCGCTGCTCGATCGCCTGCGCAAAATCGGTATCAGCCTGGCCCTCGACGACTTCGGTACCGGCTATTCATCGCTCAGCTATCTGAAGATGTTGCCGGTGCAGCAGCTCAAGATCGACCGTTCGTTCGTGACCGGTATTGGCTGCAATCCTGAAGATGAGGCGATTATCCGTTCGGTCATGGCGCTTGCCCGGAGTCTTGATTTCGAAGTCGTCGCAGAGGGGGTCGAGACCGCCGAGCAGGCGGCGTTTCTGAAAGCGTCAGGCTGCCATCAACTGCAAGGCTTCCTGCACGGAACTGCGGTGGCCCCTGCGGAATTCCGCGCGCGCTGGTCCAGTCTGCCAGGATGACCGGACTTGCCTGGCGGCTGCTCGGCAGGGAACTGCGTTCGGGCGAGCTCCGTTTGCTTCTGGCCGCGCTGGTGGTCGCCGTGGCCGCCGTCACCGCGGTCGGATTCTTCACCGATCGGGTTCGTCTGGCGCTCGAACAGGAAGCACGACAACTCATCGGCGGCGACTTGTTGCTGATTTCCGATCATCCGTGGCCAGCGCCGATTCGCGACGAGGCTGTCCGGCGTGGTCTGAGAACAGCCGAAACGGTCGGTTTTCCGAGCATGGTGCTGGCGGGCGGACAGGCGCAGCTGGCGGACATCAAGGCGGTAAGCGGCACCTATCCCTTGCGCGGGATGCTGCGCCGGGCGGACCGCGCCGGCGAGGCGGGCGAGGCGACGCCGGGCGGTCCCGCACCAGGCACGGTATGGCTCGACGAGCGCCTGGCCAGCACACTGGAGACGGGGCCGGGGCAAAATCTGCAACTCGGGCAGCGAACGTTCCCGATAGCGGCCATCCTGACTTTCGAACCCGATCGCGGAATCAACTTCCTCGGGCTGGCCCCGCGCCTGATGCTGCATCTCGACGATCTGCCGGGAACCGGGCTGATACAGACCGGTTCGCGGGTGACCTATCGCTTCATGGTTGCCGGCGATACGGGCGCCGTTTCGGGTTTCCGCAACTGGGTCGAGCCGCGACTCGGACGGGGTGAACGGCTCGAGGACACTCGGAATGCGCGGCCGGAAATCCGCAGCGTGCTTGACCGGGCCCAGCGCTTCCTTGGTCTGGCGACGCTGTTGACCGTGATCCTCGCTGCGGTCGCCGTGGCGTTGGCGGCCCGTCGCTACATGCAGCGCCATCTCGACGCCTGCGCCGTGATGCGTTGCCTCGGCATCACGCAGTCCGGCCTGATTCGTCTGCATTCGGCGCTGTTCGTCTGGCTGGCGCTGCTGGCCGCGGCGGTTGGTTGTCTCGCCGGTTTTGCCGTGCACTTCATCCTCGTCTCGTGGCTCGCGGAACTGCTGGACTTGCATCTTCCCTTGCCGGGCTGGCTGCCGCTCTTCCAGGGTGCCGCGGTTGCCGCGGTCCTGTTGTTCGGTTTTGCCTTTCCTCCCCTCCTGCAACTGAGCAAGGTGCCGACCTTGCGCGTCTTTCGCCACGAACTGGGGCCGCCGCGGCCGTTCCTGCTCGGCGGCTATGCGCTTGGCGTCCTGGCGCTTGCCGGCCTGCTGCTGCTGGTTTCCGGGGACTTGTGGCTGGGCGCCTATGCGATCGGCGGATTTGCCGGGGCGCTGGTCTTGTTCTGGCTATTCGCCCGCCTCGGTGTGCGCGCGGTTTCGCGACTGCGCGGGGGCGGCGGCTTCGGCTGGCGGCAGGGGCTCGCTAATCTGGAACGACATGCGGCGGCAAGTACCCTGCAGATCGTCGCGCTGGCTCTCGGATTGATGGCTATGCTGCTGCTCACAGTGACCCGCGGCGAACTGCTCGAGGTCTGGCTGAAGGCGACACCGGCCGATGCGCCAAACCGTTTCATCGTCAATATCCAGCCGGATCAACGCCAGGCCGTTGCCGATGCGCTCGCCGCCAGCGGCATCGCCGTCGACCTTGCGCCGATGGTCCGCGGGCGACTGATGCGGATCGGCGAGCGGGTGGTGAGTGCCGCCAGTTACCCGGATGACGAACGCGCCCAGCGCCTGATTGAGCGCGAATTCAACCTTTCCTGGCGTGCCGATCTGCCGTCGGGCAACCGGGTCATCCGGGGCAACTGGTTCGGGCCTGAAGATTCGGGCAAGGGGCTTGCTTCGGTCGAGGAAGGTCTGGCGAGGACGCTTGGAGTCAAGGTCGGCGATGAATTGCGTTTCATGATCGGGGGCCAGGAGACGCTGGTGCGCGTCAGCAGTCTGCGCAAGCTGGACTGGGATTCGATGCGGGTCAATTTCTTTGTCCTGACGCCGCCCGGCGTGCTCGAGTCGGCACCGGCGAGCTACATCACCAGTTTCCATCTTCCCGAGACGCAAGCGGTGCTGGTGCGGACGCTGGTTGCGCGCTTTCCCAACCTGACGCTGATCGACGTCAGCGCCATCCTGGCGCAGATCCAGACGGTAATGGGACAGGTGGTACGGGCGGTGCAGCTTATCTTTCTGTTCTCGCTGCTGGCCGGGGCGATTGTGCTTGGGTCGGCCCTGCTCACGGCGTTCGACGAACGGCGTTACGAACTGTCGGTGATGCGGGCGCTCGGTGCCGGGCGCGACCAGTTGCGGCAGTCCCTCCTGGCCGAGCTGGCCGTGGTCGGCGCGATCGCCGGACTGATTGCCGGGGCCGGCGCGGCGGTGGTCGGGCAGGTGCTGGCGGAGAAGGTTTTCCTGCTCGACATGCCGCTGAGTCTTTGGCTGTTTCCGCTGGCGACGCTTTCCGGTGTGGCGCTTTCGGTCGGCATTGGCTGGCTGGCGGTGCGTCAGTTGCTCGGTACGCCGCCGCTCCTGGCGCTGCGCGCCGGAGCCTGATTCGACTCGGAATCCGGCGCTTCGCCCGATCCCTGATAGCAGTTCCACGTCGGGCACATTCCCGGGTGACCATGCCACGCATGGCGCGGCCGGCGGCTCAGGTAAAATACGCCATGGATTCAAATCAACACGTTACCAAGCCGCTCTTCGGCTACCGCAAGTTCTGGGCACAGCGTTTCGGCCCGGCGCCCTTCCTGCCCATGTCCCGTGCGGAAATGGACACATTGGGGTGGGATTCCTGCGACATCATTCTCATCACCGGCGACGCCTACATCGACCATCCCAGTTTCGGCATGGCGTTGATCGGCCGCCTGCTCGAGGCACAGGGCTTCCGCGTCGGCATCATTTGCCAGCCGGACTGGAATTCGGCGGTCGACTTCAGGAAACTCGGGAAACCTAACCTGTTCTTCGGCGTCACCGCCGGCAACATGGATTCGATGGTCAACCGCTACACTTCCGACCGCAAGATCCGCTCCGACGACGCCTACACGCCCAACGCCGAGGCCAACAAGCGCCCGGACCGCGCTGTCACCGTCTATGCCCAGCGCTGCCGCGAGGCCTACCCCGGCAGCAACGTGGTGATCGGCTCGATCGAGGCCAGCCTGCGCCGCATCGCCCATTACGACTACTGGTCGGACAAGGTGCGGCGCTCGGTGTTGCCGGACTCCAAGGGCGATCTGCTGGTGTTCGGCAACGCCGAACGCGCCATCGTCGAACTGGCGCACCGCCTGGCCAAGGGCGAGAAGATTTCCGATATTCGTGACCTGCGCGGCACTGCCTTCATGGTGCCCACCGGCTGGCTGCCTTCCGATCAATGGGAAGCGGTCGATTCGACCTCGGTCGACACGCCGGGGCCGCTGGTCAAGCATGCCGACCCTTACGCCATGGAAAATGGCCCAAATTCGCCGTCGACCGCAACAGGCCCCGGCGAACACACGGTGCGCATCGTTTCGCGTGCCGAGCGCCTGGCCGCGCTCAAGGACAAGCGCGCCCACACCGTCGTCCGCCTGCCGTCCTACGAGCAGGTCAGCAACGACCCGGTGCTCTATGCCCACGCCTCGCGCACCTTTCACCTCGAATCCAATCCCGGCAACGCGCGGGCGCTGGTGCAGGCGCACGGCGAGCGCGACGTCTGGCTCAATCCGCCGCCGATCCCGCTGACCACCGAGGAACTCGACGGCGTCTACGAGCTGCCCTACGCCCGCCGCCCGCACCCGGACTACGGCGAGGCGAAGATCCCCGCCTGGGAGATGATCCGCTTCTCGGTCAACATCATGCGCGGCTGCTTCGGCGGCTGCACCTTCTGCTCGATCACCGAGCACGAGGGGCGCATCATCCAGAGCCGCTCGGAAGGCTCGGTTCTGCGCGAAATCGAGGAGATGCGCGACAAGACGCCGGGCTTCACCGGAATCGTCTCCGACCTCGGCGGGCCGACCGCCAACATGTACCACCTCAAGTGCAAGGACGAGAAGATCGAGTCGGCCTGCCGCCGCCTGTCCTGCGTCTATCCCGACATCTGCGAAAACCTCGGCACCGACCATTCGCAGTTGATCTCGCTCTACCGCAAGGCGCGCACGCTTAAGGGGGTCAAGAAGGTGCTGATCGGCTCCGGCCTGCGCTACGACCTGGCCGTGCGTTCGCCGGAATACATCAGGGAACTGGTGACCCACCACGTCGGCGGCTACCTGAAAATCGCCCCGGAACACACCGAGGAAGGCCCGCTGTCGAAGATGATGAAGCCGGGCATGGGCGCCTACGACCGCTTCAAGCAGTTGTTCGACCGCTTCTCGCGCGAGGCCGGCAAGGAGCAGTACCTGATCCCGTATTTCATCGCCGCCCACCCCGGCACTCAGGACGAGGACATGCTCAACCTGGCCTTGTGGCTGAAGAAGAACAACTTCCGTCTCGACCAGGTCCAGACCTTCCTGCCGACGCCGATGGCGCTGGCGACAACCATGTACCACACCGAGAAGAACCCGCTCAAGAAGCTGCAGCGGCAGGGCGGGGAAGTCGTCGGCGCCGTGCGCAACGGCCGCCAGCGCAAGTTGCACAAGGCTTTCCTGCGCTACCACGACCCAGCCAACTGGCCTCTGCTGCGCGAGGCGCTGAAGGAAATGGGGCGGGCCGATCTGATCGGCAATGGCAAGAAGCAGTTGATCCCCGCCTGGCAACCGGCCGGTACGGGTGCTACCCGGACGCCCCCGCCGATCCGCCGGAGTGCCCCGGAAAAGCGCCCGTTGCGCCAGCACCGGCGGCGTCTGTCGGGAAAATAATTCCAATTGGATTTGACGGCATCCCCCAACCTGGCGATACTTGCGCAAAAAATCCGTTCAAGTCAATGGGCGAACATCCGGCACCCACACACGCCGGATTCGCCCCATTGGCTGACGACGCATGATGCCGGGAGTGGGGATGCGAAACGCGCGAGACGACAAGAGACGGGGACATGATCGCCGGGTAGGCGAGCGACGGCGCAACTGGAATCACAAGATCGATATCGGTGGGCTGCGTGGCACGCAGCACCTGCCGACCTGGGAAGACCAGCGCTCGCAATATCTGACCCGCCTGCTGTTTTGCGGCCTGGCCGTCGCCTATTTCAATGTCGGCGGCGAGGCACAGATCCGCCCGTGGGCCAGCCTGTGGCTGGTCAATGTCGTCATGTCGCTCTACGCCGTCGAAATTCTCGGCTTCATGTGGCATGCCCAGCGCCAGCCGCATGTCCCCTGGCGGCGGCATCTGACCATGTGGGTCGACATTGCGGCGGCCAGTTTCTCCGCCCTGGCCGATGCCACACTCAGCACACCGGCCTTCCTCGTTTTCCTCATGGTCATCCTCGGCAACGGCATGCGCTACGGCCTGAAGAGCTTCGGCGAAGCCGCCATCGGCAGCTTCGCCGCGTCGATCGTCATCATCTGGCTGCGCCTGCCGGACTATCTCGCCATCTTCTCGGTGAGCGCCATTTTCTTCCTCGTCTTCTGCGCCATCATCGTCCTCTACGCGTATTCATTGACCGCCAAGATCGAGCGGGCACGGGCCAAGCTTGCCCATGAGCGAAACATCGATGCGCTGACCGGTGTGCTGAACCGGCGTGCCCTCAACGAACGCGTGACGCAACTCTGCCAGTCGTCCACGGGGCACGGGCGCGAGGCAGTCGTCCTGTTCGCCGATCTCGACGGCTTCAAGAACGTCAATGACACGCACGGACACCATGTCGGCGATCGAGTTCTCGTCGCCGTCGCCGAACGCATTCGCGAAAGCGTCCGCAGTCTCGATGTCGTGGCGCGCTACGGTGGTGACGAATTCCTGCTGATCCTGCCCAATGCCTCACCTGAAGGCGGCGAGGTCGTCGCCCGCCGCATCCGGCGCGCGATCAACGAATGGGCGCAGACCAACCGGATCGAATTCAATGTCTCGATCGGCATCGGGCACTATCCATCGCACGGCAGTGACCTTGAATCGGTCATCGCCTCGGTCGACAAGGCCATGTACCGCAGCAAGGTCGAGCACGGTGGCGGCGGCATCCTGCATGTATGCTGCGATCCGGTCCCGGCCTGAGCCGGTGTACCGGCGATGCTCGGCAAGCCGGACGGCCTCGGGTAAACTCCCGGCTTCATTTCCTTGAGTTTCTGCCATGACCGTACCGGATGCCGCACCGACCACCTACGAAAAAATCGGCGGCGATGCTGCCGTCGGCAAACTCTGCGACCGTTTTTACGAGCTGATGGATACCGTTCCCCGGTTCAGCGAGTTGCGCGCCATGCATCCGGCGGATCTCTCAGGCTCGCGCGACAAGCTCTACATGTTTCTCTCCGGCTGGTTCGGTGGTCCCGACCTGTTCGTCGAGAAATTTGGCCATCCGCGTCTGCGCGCCCGTCACTCGCCGTTCGGGATCGGCACCAATGAACGCGACCAGTGGGTCGCCTGCATGGTACTGGCGATGGAGGATGTCGGCATCGAAGAGGGGATTCGCGCAATGCTGCTGCAGAACTTCTTCAATACAGCTGATTTCATACGCAACAAGCAGGGTTGAGCCAGATCCCGGCAGCCGCGCCGGCCGCAGCCCTCCGGCCTTGGTTCGCCTCAGGCACGAGGACTTCCCGGCGGGCGCATCTGATCCGGGCGCAGTGATGGCGTGAAATAAACGTCGGCGTCGTCCAGGTCGACCGGCTTGCCGTCCTTGTCAACCAGCGGCTGCTCGTAATCCTTCCAGCCGCGGACGCCTGTCTGCATGGATGCCACGTTGGTGTAGCCGAGCACCTGCATGGAATGCGCAGCCAGAACGCTGCGGTAGCCCGAGCGGCAGACCAGAACGATCTCCCGTTCGCGTGCCTGGACCAGTTCCGGGACGGTTTCTTCGTATTCCCAGTCGCAGGCCGACTCGAGAATCCCGCGCGGCACGTTGAGCGAGCCGGGAATGTGCATGGCGGCGAATTCGTCGGGTTCCCGCACATCGACGATCAGCAGCGACGGGTTTGCCGCGCGGCGCCTGGCGACATCCCAGGGCATGACTTCGCGAACATTGGTCAGCGAATCGCGGATCAGTTCCAGAAAATTGCGCATGGGCTCTCCTCGAGGCAGGTAATTGAATCCGGGTTTGTTTCCTTCCGGCAGCAACGGGCAACGCGTCGCCGGGGCAACTCCTCTCAGTATGGGAACGGCCGGCACCGGGGTCAATTCAGGATGCGCGATGCCCGGCGGCGCGGATTTTCCGAAATAAAACAGCAATTTCCATTACCGCATGAATGTTGCGGCGCAACATGAAGTGCTAGAATTACGCCTCTGATTTTTCAGGCCTTCCCCATTTCGGATCGTCCGATCCGCAACATCGCCATCATCGCCCACTTTGACCAGGGCAAGATCATGCTGGTCGCAAGCTGCTCCGCCAGTCCGGTACCTTCGCCGCGCACCAGCACGTGGAGGAGCGGGTGATGGACTCCAATTACCTCAAGCGCGAACTCACCGAGGCGGATCCGGCGATAGGGATCATTACCAATCCCGTAGTCCGGGAGGCGGCATTTCCCTGGCAGGAAGCAGGTGTTGTTCCTTCCCGCGAAACCTTGGCCGCGGTCTTGGAGAGTCCCTCTGTCGCGCGGCGATTGCAGGAACTCGGCGTAAGGTTCGTGATCTTCACGTTGGTCGACCACGACGAATGGTTTGGCGGGCCATTGATCTGCCAAGCGGGCCGCATGGGAATAGCCGTCGGCAAGGAGGTCACAACGTCGTTGCACTTCAGAGTTGAATCCGCCGGTCGAAAAGAGCAAGGCTGGCGTGTAAAGCGCGCTTGCGTGTTCTCGATGGCGGCACTCTAACGACAACGGAGGTTCAAAGCGTGCCGCTACTTGGATATGACGGCACGCTGCACCGATACAGTCCAGCGAAAATGGAACATTGGAATGGAAACTATTGACACGGTCGTCGTCGGTGCTGGCGTCGTCGGGCTGGCGGTGGCGCGGAAGCTCGCGCTGGCGGGGCGCGAGGTTCTCATTCTGGAGGCCGAGGCGGCTTTCGGGACGCAGACCTCGGCGCGCAATTCCGAGGTGATCCACGCCGGCATCTACTATCCGACCGGGTCGCTGAAGGGCGCGCTGTGCGTGCGCGGCAAGGAAATGCTTTACCGCTACTGCGCGGAGCGCGGCATCGGTCACCGGCGGATCGGCAAGATCCTGATCGCCAGCGAGGAAAGCGAACTGCCGGCGCTGGCCGGCTACGCTAGTCGGGCGGCGGCGAACGGCGTGCCGCTGGCGCCGCTGACGGCGGCCGACGTCGCCCGCCTCGAGCCGGCGGTGAAGGCGGTCGCCGGGCTGTTCTCGGAATCCACGGGGATCGTCGACAGCCACGGCCTGATGCTGGCGCTGCTCGGCGATGCGACGCAGGCGGGAGCGACGCTCGTTACCCGGACGCCGGTGATCGGCGGCAGTGTCGGCGATGGTGGCATCGTCGTGCGCACGGGCGGCGACGAGCCGTTCGCGGCGCGCTACCGGACGCTGGTCAACGCGGCCGGTCTCTACGCGCAGCGCCTCGTCCACAGCCTGGACGGGTTCCCCGCTGCCTGCGTGCCGCCGACGGCCTACGCCAAGGGCCATTACTTCACGCTGGCCGGACGCACCCCGTTCCGCCACCTGGTCTACCCGATGCCGGACCATGCCGGGCTCGGCATCCACGTGACGCTGGACCTCGGCGGCCAGTGCAAGTTCGGTCCCGATGTCAGCGGCTGGCCGGCGGCGCCGGACTATGCCTTCGAGAAAGGGCTGGAGGCGAAGTTCTACGGCGCCATTCGCCGCTACTACCCCGACCTCGCCGACGGCGCGCTGCACCCAGGCTACACCGGCGTGCGGCCGAAGGTGACCGGCCCCGACGAGCCGGCCGGTGATTTCATCATCCAGGGGGCGCGGACGCACGGTATCGACGGCCTGGTCAACCTGTTTGGGATTGAGTCCCCGGGGTTGACCTCGTCGCTGGCGATCGCCGAGCGCGTCGCCGCTGAGCTGGTAGCCGTCTG
>ERZ724513.1313-NODE-1313-length-12491-cov-7.348665_pt1 | contig 12491 bp, 10 predicted proteins | sample MGYA00376046_ERZ724513 | MGnify/ENA primary metagenome ERZ724513 (study PRJEB28724, sample SAMN07190883) | activated sludge metagenome | isolation source: activated sludge of sewage treatment plant in Hong Hong | place: Hong Kong | collected 2016-03-17 ... | reverse complement strand
CGCCATCAACCACCAGACCATGGCATTCCGAAAGTGGCGGCGAACTCCAGTCCGCGGGTGCGTGCAGCGGAATTCTCGAGGAAAGGCCCGCGCCAATCCTGACGCACGCGGGTGGTTACGTGTGCGTAGGTTCCATAGTCAAACCGAAGTTTTCCGCGTGCTTTTAAGGGACGCCCAGTATGAACGAGGGCAGGTGAGGCTGAACCCAGGTTGACAAGGGATTTCGTAGGCAGAGTCATCATAGGACGGGTGCTTCGTCAATTTTCTGCTCTTGGTCGGAAGGCCCGGGCTGGTAGCGGATTCTGCTCCACTGAGGACGAATTATCCGCGGCTCACGAGAACCGTTTCTCAGCCGCAATTCGCTTATCGCGTGTGGGTGTGAAACGCGCCACATTGATTGTGGGCGGAGCAACGGCGGACGGCCAAGTCGGTAGCCTTGAAACTCATCACAGCCCGGCTCGGCCGATCCGCTCGGCGCCTGGACTCTCACGTGCCTGTCGACGCTGGTGTTGACTGTCTACGTGGCGGCTGACCGGGACTCGGCTCTTCTGCGGGAGTTGGAGCGACTCCGGGAGGAGAACGCTCGGCTGTCGCGACTCTTGCAGTTGCGGGAGGGAGAAACGACTCCGGCAGCGGAGCAGCCGGTGATCCCGGTCGTGGCGCCCGGCCTGGTCACGATGTCATCACCGGTTTCGGCGAAGCTGGCCTTGTTCGCGGATCGATTCGCGGCCCGTCGGGACGTGTATGCGGTGCGGTGGGACAACGAACGCAAGGGCATCAGCGGGTGGTCGCCCGCGATCGCCGGTGGCTGGCGCAAGGGGATCGACAAGCGAGCTGTCCGCCACCTTCCGCTGACGCAGGAGGTACTGGTTGCCCACCTTGCTGGCGGGGTGTTCATTGGTCTGTACCCGCTGTTGCCAGGCAACCTGTGCCGTTGGCTTGCGGCCGACTTCGACGGCGCCACAGCGATGCTCGACGCCTTGGCCTTCGTGAAGGCGGCCGGCAGCCACCGCGTTCCCTCTGCCTTGGAAGTCTCGCAATCGGGTCGTGGGGCCCACGTGTGGATCCTCTTCTCGGGCGCAGTTCCTGCCGTCACCGCTCGAGCCGTGGGCACCCTGTTGGTGCACGAGGCGATCGTGTTGCGCGGATCGATGGATCTACGATCGTACGATCGGCTGTTCCCGAACCAGGACGTCGTACCCGACGGTGGCTTCGGAAACTTGATCGCCGCACCGCTGCAGGGTCGCCGACGCAAAGACGGTCTAACCGTATTTCTAAACTTGGCGACGCTCGAGCCACACGAGGATCAGTGGGAGTTTCTGTCGACGCTCGATCGCCTATCTCCAGAGAGAGCCGAACAGCTCGCACGGATCGCCGCCCGCTCGCACGTCGGCGGGAAGCTGGTCGCGCTCGAACGTTCGTCGGCAACCCGTGTGCAGCCGCGAATGCCGGCTGTCATCCGCGCCGAGTTGGGGGCTGGGCTGTCTATCGACCTCGCTCGGCTTACACCTGCAGCAATGGCCACATTCAAGCATGCGGCATCCCTTTCGAACCCGAAATTCTATGAGCTGCAACGCCTTCGCAAATGGACCGGCGACACCCCCCGATTCATTCAGGGCTACGACCTGACGCTCGATGAGCGTCTCGTCCTGCCTCGCGGTCTCAGGCATCGCATCGCCGACATCGTCGAGCAGTCCGGTTCGCGGTTGGACGTCACGGACGTTCGGAACGCCGGGCGGGAAATAGACGTCGCGCTTGGTACGGAACTCAGCGGTGCCCAGGCCTCGGCAGTGGGCGACCTGCTGGCGCACGATGACGGCGTCCTCGTGGCGCCGCCCGGGGCAGGCAAGACGGTGATGGCGTGCGCGATGATCGCCGAGCGCGGGGTGTCCACCCTGATCCTGGTGGACCGGAAAGCTCTTGCTGAACAGTGGCGATCCCGAATTGAGCAGTTCGTCGGTGTGCGTCCCGGGCAACTGGGAGCCGGCCGCAAGAAGCTCACTGGCCTGGTTGATGTGGCGATGCTACCTTCGCTGGCTCGCCGGCCTGACGTCGCTGAGTTGACCAGCGTCTACGGCCAGGTGATCGTCGACGAGTGCCATCACCTGGGCGCGGCGGCCTATGACCACTCGGTGAAACCAATCGCTGCGCGGTACTGGCTGGGGCTGACCGCCACGCCTTCCCGACGTGACGGATTGGGCGGCTTAGTCGACTGGCAACTCGGACCCGTGCGACACACGTTCGACGGTGATCGGCATCTGGGAACCCTGCTGGAAGCCGACAGCGAACACCGGGGGCCACGCCGCGAACTCCACATTCACCAAACGACGTTCGCGTACGGCGATGTCGACCTGACAGAGCCGGGGGCGTTGGCCGAGGTTCATCGGGCCCTTGCCAACGACGCCGACCGGAACGTTCAGATCGTCGAAGACGTCCAGGACGCGCTCACGCGTGGACGCAACTGCCTTGTGCTGACCCGACGCGTCGCTCAGGTTGAGGCGCTCGCCAGCGCGTTGAAGCAGAAAGGGCACCGACCCCACGTTCTCCAAGGCGGAATGGCCGTGAAGCGGCGTCGCGAGATCGTCGAGCAGCTCGCAGACGCGCGACCCGGCAGCGGAGTGCTCGTGATCGGAACCACTCCCTTCATCGGCGAAGGGTTCGACGCCCCAGCCTTGGACACGTTGTTCCTGGCCGGACCGATTTCCTTCGACGGCCTACTCATCCAGTGCGTAGGACGAGTCGTGCGAGCGTCAGTGGGCAAGGATGTGGCCGAAGTGCACGACTACCACGACGCAGGCACGCCGATCCTCGCGAGCACCCTCCAGAAGCGACTGCCCGGCTACCGTGCGCTGGGCTTCGTCAGGGCTGCCGACGGTCGCGGAGTGTAAGGGCCGGCCCGCGTCGCAGGGTGCTCTGCTGGGCCGCTGGCGTGTGTCAGTCGGCTGCGAGCATTGGGTTCAACACGTGCGCGATGAGCCTCATCTGGTCATCCAGAAGCTCTTCGCACAGATCCTGCGCACCATTCTTTCGGCGCCACGCTGCCCACTTCACCTGGGACGCTGCGCCGTAGCCGTCGACCACGGTCTCGACCGCACGCAGCTCCACATTCCGATAGTGAGCCACCGCCTCCAGAGCCTCACGGAGAGCCGCGGGATCTGTTCGCTGCCCTCGATGGAGTTGGACGATGTCGACGTAGTCGCGCCAGCGGGTGGAGGTGATGCCACGCTCGAGCAGTGTGACGACCTTCTCCGCGATGGCTGTTTCTGGGGCATAGGACCAGATCGGAATGGGGTCGCCGAGAACCCGTTGAAGCTCGATCAACCTGGGAGGCGGCACGATCGGGTCGCCACTGGAGACGTCCCAGGCGAGCTCCCCTCTGGCGCTACTGATCGTGGCCGGCATCCGCAGTCTGATACCGCGATAGCCCACCTGCTCACGGATGGTCTCCAGCGTGAGCCGGCCGGCATCGAACACAACGCCATCGGCTACGTCGAGCGCGGCCACCTCTCGTGCGATCCGGGTGAGCGATTCCTCACTGACGCGAACACCAATCGCGTTGCTGTCCACATCCTTGGTGGGCCTTCGAACTGCGTAAGCGCCCATCAGAAGGCCGCCCTTGAGGACGAACTGCCTGGCGTGCCCGGTGATCGCCAGTCGCGCCAGGAACGACTCGAGAATGTGCCGTGTGAGATACGCCTGGGTGGCGACGGGCCCACCGGTGGTTCTGCCCTCGGCGCGGGCGAGGCGCTGCAGCTCGTTGAAAACCTGCTCGCTCGACCGCCGAACGGCAGTGCGCCGATCGATTCCGGCGCCCTCGGTTCGTCGGACGTCTGCGGAATCGCTAACGTCGGCCACGGGGTTTCCTTCGTGGGTCTCGGGCATCACGGGACTCGATCGTTCAGGTCAGTGCTTGGAGGGCTTGCAGGAGAGGCGATTTGGCTCGAGGAAGCTTCGTGGCCACCGAGATCAACTCCGCCGGCTTGCCGCCGCGATCGAGCCAGGCGCGCAGGGCCGCGGTCGGCGTTTCATACCCCAGTTCGCCACGAAGGCGATAGGCGTCAGCGATACATCGTTCCGCGTTGTACATGCCGATCGTCAGGCCGTCGGTGCCGGGGATCGGGATCTCTTCGCGGCCGATGTCGAAGGTCGACTTGTCGAACAGGTGCCACGTGATCGCGCCGGCGGTCGCGGGGATGCGGGAGCCGCGGGGGAGCGCGACGTCCAGGGTGGTGGGGATCTCGTCGGTCAGGCCGTGATGGGCGAGCGCCGACACCAGACAGATGATCGCATCGGGGCGCCGGGCGGCCGCCTCGATCCAGTCCAGGTCGCCGGCCTCGGCGTCCGTGGGGCGGTAGATCCCGCGCGCTATCCGTTCGTAGCGGCCCGCCCTCACCCCTCGTGCCAGTTGGGCCTTCGATGTGCCATGGGCGGCGGCGTTCTTGGTCGTCACCGTGTTCATCCCGGCCTCCTCAGCGATGGTAACCAAGTGTATACAGATAGTCGTATCTGTCTACAGTCAGCGACAGTCTCGGTAGGGCTGGCCTGTCGCACGAATGTTGCATAAGGCGGTTACGCGACCATAGGTTGCCTAGTCAAATCCAAGTCTTCCGCGTGCTTTTAATCCGCGGGTTCTGGGTTCGATTCCCAGTGGGCCCACCAGTCGTCGGTCGAGCTTGTCGAGACCTTTCTCAGGGTTAGAACGGACTGGTGCCCCCGAGGGCTCCGTCATTCCGGCGAACGCCGGAATCTCTGGGCAGAGGCATACCTGGCCACTGCTTGGGGCGGTCTACCAGATCCCGTGTTGCGCAGCCTCTGCGGGGATCTCGGAGGTGAGCCCCGGGTAGGGGTCCTTTCAAGCCACGCGCTGGTCGCAGCACTGCATCCGTTCGCGCAGGAGCGCGCCATCGGTGCAGTAGCGGCCGCGGGTCTGTCCGTCGGCGCGCCCATGAGCCGCTCGGTTGGTGCCCGACCTTTCGGCGATCAAGCTCCGCGGGTCTTGGGATCGGTCCCAGGAGGGCCCACCAGGTCAGGGCGACGACCGCTGGGGGATCACGTGGCGATCGAGGCTTCGGAAGTACACCTCGAGACCGAATGCGGCCGCAACCCCTGACACGCCCGCGACCAGCCAGAACGACGGTCGACCGAGCCGGCGCCGTTGCGTGGCCACCAACCAGGCAGCAGTGGCGAGATTCATGCCCGCCCACACCGCGTTCAGCCTCGGGGAGGAATCCGCGCGTCCCGGCGGATCGGCGAACGGCGTGGGGAAGGGCTGCCGCATGACCGCGTGTGCCAGGTGCGGCACCGCATTGGCCGCCACGGCGCCGGCGGACGCCGCAGCGGCATGGTTCTTCAATGACACGGCAGGCTCCTTCAGACGACGGCGATGATAGCGAGCCGCGTCCATCACCGACCTCTCGTCAGTGGTGATCGAAGCCCAACTCGGCCGGGCTCTGGAGCCATCAGGGCTTCCCTCAGGAGTCGGAGGCGCGCATTCCGCGCAGGATCAGCCAGGCGGCCACCAGGGCGAGCAGGTAGCTGACGCCCGCGCTGATCGGTGCCATCAGCGGCAATCCGTCGACGAACACCAGGACGAACGGCGGCCACAGGGTCAGGATGGAAGCGACCTGGATGCCCGCCACCCATTGGGCGGGTCGGCGCCGGCCGTTCCAGGCCAGCGGCACCAGCGCCAGGGTCACCAACGCCGTCAACGGGCAGTAGATGGCGAGGAAGATCACCAGGATGTCCCACGCGGATCCGTCCAGGCCGATCTCCGAGACAGCCGGGATGGCGTTGAGCACGGTGAAGGCGGCCGCGAGCGCGAGGCCGATCCGCAGCGAGACGGGACGGCGTGGAACAGCCGGGGCGAGGGCGGGCATCGCCGGATTGATGGTGGCCATGGTTGACTCCTTCACAGGTTCGGTCGGACCGCGGTTCGGCCCGACAACGAGCCTGCTGCGGCAGGCGTCCCACACCCAGGGGGCTGAACCGCGATCCGCCGGGTGATTGTCGGGTTGATCGCCCGGCCGAACCGGGACGCCCACCCCACGCCGTCGGTCGAGCTTGTCGAGACCCATGTCGGGCCGTCGAGAGCCTGTGGCAACGGGTTTTGACATGCTCAACCAACGCGCACGAAGAGGAACCGCCCGGACATCTTCCCGGCTCATCTGGGGGCCGGCCCCTACAGCGACGGCGGTCCGGCGGGAGAGAATGCCGCCATGCCAACTCCCATTCGCGTGCTCGTCGCCGACGATCACCCGATCGTGCGTGGCGGTCTGGTCGCGCTGTTGAGCACGCTCGCCGACGTCGAGGTCGTCGGCGAGGCGTCGGACGGCGCCGAGGCGGTTCGCGAGGCACTGCTGTCGCGTCCCGACGTGGTGGTGCTCGACCTGCGGATGCCGAACGTGGACGGCGTGGAGGCCGCACGGCGAATCGGGCGGGACCTGCCCGGCACCGCAGTGCTGGTTCTCACGATGTTCGACGAGGACGACCTGGTCGCCGACGCCCTCGCCGCCGGCGCGCGCGGCTACCTGCTCAAGGGCGCGGAGCCCGAAGAGATCGAGCGTGCTCTGCGCACGGTGGCCGGCGGGTCGGCGGTGCTGGCCCCGCGGATCGCCGAACACGTGCTGGGACGGGTCACCCGCCGTCCGGCCGGCGAGTCGTTGCCTGAGTTGACCGCGCGAGAGCACGACGTGCTGACCCTGATTGCGCAGGGGGCATCCAACACTGCGATCGCGCAAGGCCTGGGGATCGCTGCGAAGACGGTGGGCAACCACGTGTCGTCGATCTTTCTCAAGCTCGGCGTCGCCACCCGCGCCGAGGCGATCGTGCGGGCTCGCGAGGCGGGGTACGGGCGATGATCATCCGGCGCATCGGCCTGGTGCTGGCGGTGCTGATCTCACTGGTGGCGTTGGTGCCCGCGCTCGACATCGGCCCCGACCCGGCAACCGGTCAGCTCGGGGTGACCGCGGTGGCCGCGGCGGTGCTGACCGTGCTGGTCGCCGTCGTGGTCGTGGTTCTCGTCGTGCCGGCGTGGCGCGGGTCGGAATGGGCCGGCCTGGCGATCGGGGGTGCCTTGCTGGCGGGCATCGTCACGTCCTTTCCGGTCTTCTTCGCCCCGCCGGAGGTGGTACCGGCCGGTGGTGTGATCGCGGCCGCCGTCGGCACGTTGGTCACGATCGCGGTCGTCGCGATGGTGCTGGTGACGTCGTCTTCGCTGGCGCTGCACGCCCTGGCCGTGATCGTGGTGATCGCCCTCTACGCGTCGGTGGTGTCGGCGCTGTTGACGGTCGTGCCACCGCAGGCCGAACGGCTCGTGCACGTCGTGACCGCGGTGGCCGTGGTGCTGCTGTACGCACCGCTGCTGACGCTGCTGCGACGCACCGTCGGCCGGGCCCTGTACGGGGGCCGCCTGGACCCTGCCGCGACGGCCTGGCTGGTCGGCGATCGGCGCGGCGCCGACACCGAGGTGGTGGCCTCGGCCCTCACCGACGCTGCTCGCGAGTTGCGGCTGCCGAGGATCGAGCTGGTCGCCGGCGATCGGATCCTCGCGGTGGGCGTCTCGCCGGCGCCTTCCGGCTCCGTCATCGTGACGCTTCCGCTGCGCACCCAGCCCGCGTCGGCCGAAGGCTCAGCTGCGCCCGACGACCTGTCGTTCCGGATCACGTTGCGGGTCGGTGAGCGACAGTTGCGCCGCGACGATCGGACCGCCCTGCAGTTGGTGGCATTGCCGCTCAGCCTGCTGGCGCGCGAGAGCGCACTGCTCACCGAGGTTCGCACCGCCCGGGCCGCGCTCGCAGACGTACGGGAGCGGGAACAGCTCACCCTGCACCGTGACCTGCACGACGGTCTGGGTCCGCTGCTCACCGGCGCCGTGATGCGTGCGGACGCGGCCCGTAACCTGTTGGCCACCGACGTTGAAGCCGCCAGGGACTCGCTGGACGCCGCCCGCAGCGACCTGCGGGTCGCGGTGACCGAGCTGCGTCGGGTCGTCTATCGGCTGTGGCCGCTGGAGCTGGAGCAGCGCGGCCTGTGGGGGGCCATCGCCACCAGGGCCGCACGCTCGGGGGCGGACCTGGTGTGCCCAGACACGACCGTGGACCTGCCTCCGGCGGTCGAGCTGGCGCTGTACCGGATCGTCAGCGAGGCATTGACCAACGCCGACCGGCATGCGCCGGGAGAAACCGCCCGGGTGGCGGTCGACGTCGGCCGGCAGGCCGTCACCGTGACGGTGACCAACCCGCTACCGGCCGGCGACACGAACCTCACCGCAGGAATGGGACGCACCTCGATCGGGGTGCGTGCCGAAGAGTTGGGTGGCTATGCCGAGATCGGGCCGACAGGTGCAGGGCGAGGCAACCTCTGGCGGGTGCACGCGGTGCTGCCGGCCGCCGCGTAAGAACCGGTCACGGTGATCGACCGGGGCCGACGTCAACGATCAGGGTGGTGAGTTCTTGCCATCGCCATCGCCATCGCCGCGCTGGTGGCACGTCGCCATGAGGCCGCTCACACCAAACCAGCATGCGTGCGTACAGTGGTGACCGTGCCGATCGCCCCGTCACCGCACGCCGGCATGGGCGCCGTGCCCCACCACGGCGGGGTGACGTTTCGGGTCTGGGCGCCGAACGCCCGCACGGCGCACGTGACCGGCGACTTCTCCGGGTGGCACGCCAAGGGCCGGGTGCCGATGGCCCCCGACCACGCACGGTCCGGCACCTGGTCGGTCTTCGTCGAGCAGGCCGACGCCGGCTCGCACTACAAGTTTCTGCTGCGTCGGGGTGGGCCGTACCGGTGGCGCATCGACCCGTTCGCCCGGCAGGTGACCCACAGCCGCGGCGACGCGGTGGTGTTCGACCCGCGCGCGATTGACTGGGGCGGGCAGCCGTTCGAGATGCCGGGCTGGGACGACCTGGTGCTCTACGAGCTGCATGTGGGCACCTTCGCCGCAGCGGACGACCGTCCGGGCACCTTCGACTCGGCGATCGGCCGGCTGGATCATCTGCGCCGGCTCGGCGTCAACGCGGTCGAGGTGATGCCGCCCTTCGGGTTCGCCGGGCCGCGCAGTTGGGGCTACAACCCGTCCCACCTGTTCGCCATCGAACCCAGTTACGGCGGCCCGCACGCGTTCGCCCGGTTCGTCCGCGCCGCCCACGAGCGGGGCATCGCGGTGATTCTGGACGTGGTGCACAACCACCTCGGCCCGACCGACCTTGACCTCTGGCGCTTCGACGGGTCGTACCGCCGGGGCTACGGAGGCCAGTACTTCTACAACGACCGCCGCGCCCTCACGCCCTGGGGCGCGACCCGGCCCAACTACGACCGTCGCGAGGTGCGCAACTTTCTGCGCGACTCGGCGGTGATGTGGCTGGAGGATTTCCGCGTGGACGGCCTGCGCTTCGACGGCACCAACTACGTGCGGTCGCGGTGGGGCAGCACCCACCGTGCGCAGGACCGCATCGCCGGCGGGCACCGCTACCTGGCCGGGGTGACCACCGACCTTCGCTCGCGGCAGCCGTGGAAGCTGCTGATCGCCGAAGACATGCAGCGTGACCCGCTGGTCACCGCGCCGGTCGAGCACGGCGGGCTGGGTTTTCACTCCCAGTGGGACGCCGACTTCGTCCATCCGGTCCGGCGCGCGCTGGAAACCCCGTGGGACGCCGACCGCGACGTGGCTGCGGTCGCCCGGGCGGTCACCGGCCACTACCTGCAGGCACCCCACGAACGGGTCGTTTTCACCGAGTCGCACGATGAGGTGGCCAACGGTCGAGCCCGCGTACCGGAGACGATCAACCCGGGCGCCGCCGACTCGTGGCCGTCGCGCAAGCGAGCCGCCCTCGGCCTGGCCCTCACGCTCACCTCGGCGGGCATGCCCCTGCTGTTTCAGGGTCAGGAGTTCTGTGAGGACGGGTGGTTCGACGACCGCAGGCCGCTGCGGTGGGACAAGGCCCAACGGCATTCGGGGTTCCTGCACCTGGCCAGCCAGCTGATCGGGCTGCGACGCAACCTGAACGGCACCACCGCCGGACTCAGGGGAGCGCACACTGCGCTGCTGCGCGTCGACAGCGAGCGCAAGCTGCTGGTGTATCACCGCTGGTGGCGCGGCGGTGCCGGCGACGACGTGGTCGTGGCCGTCAACCTGAGTGCCCACGTGGTCGGCGATTACCGGGTCGGCCTACCGCGGCCGGGTGTCTGGCGCTTGCGCTGCAACACCGACGCCCCGATGTTCGGCCACGACTTCGGCTGCGTTCACGCCGGCGACCTGCACGCCGAGCACGAACCGTGGGATCAGCAAAGCTCGTCGGCCGCTTTCACCATCGCCCCTTACAGCGCACTTGTGTACTCGCAGGATGCCGCCTGACGGAAGGCGTCCGGGGTGCGGCGAACGCTCACCCTGCTACTGACACCATCGCCACCGCATGAACCCCTGCCAGGGGGTGAAAAACGCTGCCGACGCGCGATCACACCCCAACGGACGGAACAGCCCAAGGGATGGCTGCAAACGGTGCTGCGCGGCGTAGCGTGAGGCCAGTCGGACTTCAGGAGGACCCATGCCCGCAGCGCACGCAGCGACAACGTCGACCACCGCCTTCATGGAGCGGCTCGAGCAGAGCGAATCCCTGGGCCGGGCGGCCGAAGAGATGGCGAAACCGATGGGTTCGCTGCTGGGCGAGGGCCCCGTGAGCGATGCGCTGAGGGGACGTCCGCTGGGTCACGCACTGCACCCGGTGCTGGTGCAGGTGCCGATCGGTGCGGTGCTGTCGGCGGCGGTGCTCGACGTGGTGCAGGGCCGCAAGGCACAGGCACAGTCGCGGCTGCTGATGGGGCTGGCCTGGGTCACGTTGGCGCCGGCGGCCCTCAGCGGCTGGGCGGAGTGGGTGCACGCCGACGAACGCACCCAACGGGTCGGCATCGCCCACGCGGGCCTCAACGCCACCGCGGCGGTGGCCTCGGCGCTGTCGTACCTGACCCGGCGGCGGGGCTGGTCGCCGGCGGCCGCGGCGTTGACCGGGGTGGCTGCGGCGGCGTTGAGTGCCGGCGGAGTGCTGGGCGGGCACATGAGCCTGGTGCGCAAGTACGCCTCGCACGACCGGCCGTCCGATTCCGAGGGTGTCACCAAGGGCAGGTTCGACGGCTAGCGCCCGCGCGCCACTCGTGCTTCAAAGGTGCGAGCCTCGGGTGAGGGGCCAGAGCCCTCACCACCCCATCGTGCCCGGTGACCCCTTGAACGGCCCGCTCACAGTGGGGGTGATCCAGCCCCCGTAGAACCCGCCCGGCTGGGGCGTGACCGGACTGCCGTCGACCAGGCAGGCGTCCATCTCACGGGCGTAGAGCGCCACGTGATCGCGCAGCACGGCGGCGTCGCCTCGGGGGTTGCGGTAGGTCCAGGCGGCCCGTGCGGCCACCTGGTCGCCGACCACCACGTCGTAGTAGCTGGCGGCACCCTTCCATTCGCAGACGGTGCCGACGCCGTCCACCTCGCGCAGAACGTCCGGCTCGAAGGCCGAGAGTGGCAGGTAGTAGGTGGGCGGGTGCGAGGTTTCGAGCACGCACCACGCGTCGTCGGTGGCTGCGATGGTCCGACCTGCGAAGCGCACCTCGACGTGCTCGTGCCACTGCTCGTACGCCGGTGGGCGAGGGAAGTCCCAGACCGACCGCTGGCCCGGCTTGGATGCGTCACGACGGGGTCTCATCGCCCCATGATGTCGAAAGCGTCGTCGCCCCGCAGTAGGTTCGCGCCCACCATGAACCGAGGGGAGGCCCAGCTGAGTCGAAACCGTCCGGCCCGGTCACCGGCGCCGACCAGGGCGTCGGCTTTCAGGTGAGCAAAGGGCCGGCGCGCGCCATCTGCTCGACCAGTGCGGGGGAGTGAACAGCGCTGGCGTGAGCAGCGATCAGAACCCGGGCGTCTCGCAGCTGACCGCGCACCGACTCGGGCGTGCCGTCGAACAGGTCGGGGGTGACGGCCCGGCCCGAGAGGTGCCGGACGTAGTCGACCGAGTCGAGGGTCACGAGGGCGGCGTCATCAGGCGTCCCTGCCCTCACCTGCCACTCGCCGCCGCCGGTGCCGCTCAACCGCAGAACGAACGCGGGGCCCGTCCAAGCCAGCCCCAGGTCGCGCACCACCTGGGCGACGACGTCGGCATCGGTGGGGTCGCGGGGTACGTCCACCCCCGTCGCGCGGCCGATGTCGTAGCGGTGCATGAAGCAATCGCGGGGCAGCACCACATCGGCCAGATGGCCGAAGGTGGCGTACTTCGGCAGCGAGGCGACCCCCATCAGCGGCAATGGCCGCGACCAGCCCGGCGGCACCGCCCTGGGGGTGTCGCGGCGCAGCACCTCGAGCAGCTGATCGGTGCTGAGGCGCCGATACGTCCTGATCGCGGCCTCGTTGGTGCCGTCCACGAAGTTGCGGCCGCGAAAGTGCAGCAGCCAGCCGGTGACCAGGCCGGCGTACGCGAGCGGGTTGCGGGTGTAGCTGAGCGTGCCGGCGATGT
>ERZ724513.1312-NODE-1312-length-12494-cov-9.560978_pt1 | contig 12494 bp, 13 predicted proteins | sample MGYA00376046_ERZ724513 | MGnify/ENA primary metagenome ERZ724513 (study PRJEB28724, sample SAMN07190883) | activated sludge metagenome | isolation source: activated sludge of sewage treatment plant in Hong Hong | place: Hong Kong | collected 2016-03-17 ... | reverse complement strand
ATCTACGTCATCTACGTCATCTACGTCATCTACGTCATCTACGTCATCTACGTCAAATAATTGCGATTTCCAGGATGATGCGTTTAGTACGGCTTGAAATAATCGAACGGTTCGCGGCAATCCTGGCACCTGTACAGCGCCTTGCAGGCCGTCGAGCCGAAATGCGAGGTTTCCACCGTGTTGGCCGAACTGCAGTGCGGGCAGGGCACGGCTTCGGTTTGCGCCGGCTTCGCGATGAAACGGACGACGCTGCTGCCGGCGGCGGGCGTCCCGTGCGGCGGGGCGATGCCGTAGGCGCGCAGCTTTTCCTTGCAGGTGTCGGTCATCCAGTCGGTCGTCCACGCCGGTGCCAGCCGGGTGACGACGCGGGCAGAAATTCCCCGGTTTTTCAGGGTCGACCGCAGGTCGTCCTCGATCTGGCCCATCGCCGGGCAGCCGCTGTAGGTGGGCGTGATGACGACTTCGAGGCCGTCGGCGCCGGCGCGGACTTCGCGCAGGATGCCGAGTTCGCGCAGCGAAACGACCGGAATCTCCGGGTCGGCCAGATCAGCCAGCGCGGCCCAGACGTCCTCCACCGTGGCGCTCATCGCCTTACCACACACCGTTCGGATGAGCGCGGGCGAGGCTCTGCATCTCGGCGAGCAGGTAGCCGAGATGCTCGGAGTGGATGCCCTCCTTGCCCTCGGGAACGTAGCCGCCGAGTGGCGGACGCTGCAGCGTGGCCTCGGCGAGCGCGGCATCGACGATGGTGTCCCAGTCAGATTTCAGCGCGTTCGGGTCGACGCCGATGCCGGCGGCAATCGCGGCTGACTCGGCCGGGCTGCCCGCCCAGAATTCCTGCGTGTAGGGCAGCAGGTGGTCGAGTGCCGCCTGGGTGCGGGCGTGCGATTCGTCGGTGCCGTCGCCGAGGCGGACCAGCCAGTCGCGCGAATGGCGCAGGTGGTAGCGCACCTCCTTGAGCGACTTGGCGGCGATTGCGGCGAGGTCGGCGTTGGCGGACTTTTCCAGCGCTTCCCAGAGCAGCGCCATCAGCGCGCTGTAGAGGAAATTGCGGACGATGGTCGTGCCGTAGTCGAGGCTGGCCTTGGCGTAGCCGGAAAGCGGGCCGTGGTGCGGCAGTTCGAGCAGCGTGTAGTTGCGGAACTCGTGCGTGTCGCGGAAGTAGGCCAGGTGGTCCTCGGTCGTGTTGCCGCCCTTGAGCGAGGCGACCAGTTGATAGAGCAGCCGGGCCTGGCCGATCAGGTCGAGGCTGACGTTGGCGAGCGCGATGTCTTCCTCGAGAACCGGGCCGTGGCCGCACCACTCGGCGTTGCGCTGGCCGAGGACCAGCGCGTTGTCGGCGAGGTGCAGCAGGTAGTCGATGGCGCTCGTCACATGTGCCCCACTTCGTCCGGGATCTCGTAGAAGGTCGGGTGGCGGTAGATCTTGTCGGCGGCCGGGTCGAACAGCTCGCCCTTGTCGTCCGGGTTGCTGGCGGTGATCGCCTTCGATTCGACGACCCAGATGCTGACGCCTTCCTGGCGCCGCGTGTACACGTCGCGCGCCATGTCCAGCGCCTGCGTCGCGTCGGCGGCGTGCAGGCTGCCGCAGTGCTTGTGCTCGAGCCCCTGCTTGCTGCGGACGAAGACTTCCCACAGCGGCCATTCCTTCAGTGCGGTGCTCATGCTGCCTCCCTCATGGCGCGTTCTCTCCTCTTTTCGGCGTGGGCCAGCGCGGCATCGCGCACCCACTGGCCATCGTTGTGCGCCTTGACGCGGGTCGCCAGGCGCTCGCTGTTGCACGGGCCATTGCCGCTCACCGTCGCCCGGAATTCGTTCCAGTCAATCTGGCCGTAATCGTGGTGGCCGCGCTCCTCGTTCCACCTGAGGTCGGGGTCGGGGAGCGTGACGCCGAGCACCTTCGCCTGCGGCACAGTGGCGTCGACGAACTTCTGACGCAACTCGTCGTTGGAGACGCGCTTGATGCCCCAGCGGATGCCCTGGGCGCTGTTCGGGCTGTCGGCATCGGGCGGGCCGAACATGGCCAGGCACTTCCACCACCAGCGATTGACGGCGTCCTGGACCATCGCCTTCTGCTCCCCAGTGCCGGTCATCATCACCAGCAGGGCCTCGTAGCCCTGGCGCTGGTGGAAGGACTCCTCCTTGCACACGCGCACCATGGCGCGGGCGTAGGGGCCGTAGGAGCAGCGGCAGAGCGGCACCTGGTTCATGATCGCGGCGCCGTCGACCAGCCAGCCGATGACGCCGACGTCGGCCCAGGTCAGCGTCGGGTAATTGAAGATCGAGCTGTACTTGGCGCGGCCGCCGTGCAGGCCTTCCAGCATCTGGTCGCGGCTGGTGCCCAGCGTTTCGGCGGCGGAATAGAGGTAGAGGCCGTGGCCGCCCTCGTCCTGAACCTTGGCGATCAGGATCGCCTTGCGCTTCAGGCTCGGCGCGCGCGAAATCCAGTTGCCCTCGGGCAGCATGCCGACGATCTCGCTGTGCGCGTGCTGGCTGATCTGGCGCACCAGCGTCTTGCGATAGGCCTCGGGCATCCAGTCCTGCGGCTCGATGCGGCCGTCGGCGTCGATACGCGCATCGAAGGCGGCCTGCCGGGCCGGGTCTTCGCCAGCGGAAGCCGATGGGGCGGGTTTGGCGCCGGGGCTGTCGGGCACATCGAGGGACTGCGTGTACATGCGCTTCTCCTTGCCGTGAGTTCAAGCTCGCTCGATGACCATGGCGATGCCTTGCCCGACCCCGATGCACATCGTGCACAGGGCGTAGTGGCCGCCACGGCGCTTGAGTTCATGGGCGGCGGTGGTCACCAGCCGGGCGCCGCTCATGCCGAGCGGGTGGCCGAGGGCGATGGCGCCGCCGTTGGGGTTCACGTGCGCCGCGTCGTCGGTCAAGCTGAGGTCGCGCAGTACCGCCAGCGCCTGCGCGGCGAAGGCCTCGTTGAGTTCGATAACGTCCATCTGCGCCAGCGTCAGGCCGGTCTGCGCGAGCACCTTGCGCACCGCCGGGGCGGGGCCGAAACCCATGATGCGCGGCGGCACGCCGGCGGTGGCCATGCCGACGACGCGCGCGAGCGGCGTCAGCCCGAACCGCCCGGCGGCGGCTTCGGAAGCGAGCAGCAGCGCGCAGGCGCCGTCGTTGACGCCGGAAGCATTGCCGGCGGTGACGCTCAGTTCCGGGCCGTTGATTCCCTTGAGGCCGGCCAGCATCGCCAGCGTCGTCTCGGGGCGCGGGTGTTCGTCGCGGTCGACCACCTTCGGATCGCCCTTTTTTAGCGGGATGACGACCGGCACCAGTTCAGCGGCGAAACGCCCGGCGGCGTCAGCGGCCGCCCAGCGCTGCTGCGAACGGAGCGCGAAGGCGTCCTGGTCGGCGCGCCCGATGGCGAATTCGGCGGCGACGTTGTCGGCGGTCTGCGGCATCGAATGCGTGTCGTACAGCTTCTTCATCGCCGGGTTGACGAAGCGCCAGCCGATGGTCGTGTCGAAGATCGCCGCATTGCGCGCGAACGCCGATTCCGCCTTGCCCATGACGAACGGGGCGCGCGACATGCTCTCGACGCCGCCGGCGATCATCAGCGCGGCCTCGCCGCACTTGATCGAACGCGCGGCGGTGCCGACCGCATCCATTCCCGAGCCGCACAGGCGGTTGACCGTGGTGCCCGGCACGTCGACCGGGAGTCCCGCGAGCAGGCCGGCCATGCGCCCGACGTTGCGGTTGTCCTCGCCGGCCTGGTTGGCGCAGCCGTAGATGACGTCGTCGACCGCCGCCCAGTCGACCCGCGGGTTGCGTTCCATCAGCGCCCGGAGCGGTATGGCGCCGAGGTCGTCGGTGCGCACCCCGGAGAGCGCGCCGCCGTAGCGGCCGATCGGGGTGCGGATCGCGTCGCAGATGAAGGCTTCGGTCATCGGCCGTTCCTCAGTTCTGCCGCGAGCGTTCGTCGATCACGCGCCTGGCCTTGCCGACCTGGGTGCGCGGGATCGTGTCGAACTCCATGACACTGACCAGGGTAGACACGCCGACGAGGGTCTTGATCCGGTGCCGCAGTTCCTTGCCGATGGCCTGGATGTCGGCCTTGCGCAACTTGCCGGAAAGCTCACGCTGGACCTCGCAGCGCACTTCCAGGTTGTCGAGGTGGCCGTCGCGGGTGACGACGACCTGGTAATTGCCGGAGAGGCGCGGGTCGCGCAGAACCTGCTCCTCGATCTGGGTTGGAAAGACATTGACGCCGCGGATGATCAGCATGTCGTCGGAACGTCCGCTGATCTTGCCGATGCGGCGGAACGCGCGCGCGGTCGGCGGCAGCAGCCGGGTCAGGTCGCGGGTGCGGTAGCGGATGACCGGGAAGGCTTCCTTGGTCAACGAGGTGAACACCAGTTCGCCGACCTCGCCGTCGGGCAGCACTTCGCCGGTTTCCGGGTCGATGATCTCGGGGTAGAAGTGGTCTTCCCAGATCACCGGGCCGTCCTTGGTCTCGATGCATTCGCTGGCGACGCCGGGGCCGATCACCTCGGTCAGGCCGTAGATGTCGATGGCGTCGATGCCGAGCTTGCGCTCGATCTCGGCGCGCATGCCCTCGCCCCACGGCTCGGCGCCGAAGAGGCCGACGGTCAGCGAAATCTCCTCGGGCTTGATGCCGAGGCGCTCGAATTCCTCGGCGATGACGAGCGAATATGACGGCGTGACCATGATGATTTCCGGCTTGAAATCCATGATCTGCTGGACCTGCTTTTCGGTCTGGCCGCCGGACATCGGCACGGCGATGCAGCCGAGGCGCTCGACCCCGTAGTGGGCGCCGAGGCCGCCGGTGAACATGCCGTAGCCGTAGGCGACATGCACCATGTCACCGGCGCGCCCGCCGGCAGCCCTGATCGAACGGGCGACGAGGTCGGCCCAGTGGTCGAGGTCGTTCTGTGTGTAGCCGACGACGATCGACTTGCCGGTCGTCCCGCTCGACGCGTGCAGGCGGCGCAACTGCTGGCGCGGCACGGCGAACAGGCCGAACGGGTAGTTGTCGCGCAGGTCGGCCTTGGTCATGAAGGGGAAGTTGGCGAGATCGGCAAGCGTCTTCAGGTCGTCGGGATGGACGCCGCTGGCCGCGCACTTCTCGCGGTAGGCGGCGACGTTGTCCCAGGTGTGGCGCAGCGACCACTTCAGGCGCGCCAGTTGCAGCGCCGCGATCTCGTCGCGGCTGGCGGTCTCGATCGGCTCGAGATCGCCGGGCAGGGGTTTCTTGACGGTCATGGTTGTCGTTTCCGGTAGTGGTCAGCGGTGTTCGTCGGCATGCTGCAGGCCGGCGATGACCTCGCCGTTGATGCGGTAGGACTTGCCGCGAAAGAGGGCGACGACCTTGCCGCTGCGCGTCCGGATGGTCACGTCGTACACGCCGGTGCGGCCCGACAGCGATTGCTCGACCGCCTCCGCCTCGAGGATGTCGCCCTCCTTGGCCGGCGCCAGGAAATCGATGTGGCAGGCCGAGGCGACGGTGTTCTTGTTGTAGCTGTTGCAGGCATACGCGAAGGCGCTGTCGGCGAGGGTGAAGATCAGTCCGCCGTGGCAGATGTGGTGGCCGTTGACCATGTCCGGGCGAACCGTCATCAGCAGCCGCGAATAGCCTGGGCGAATGGTCAGGATGCGCAGTCCGAGCAACTGGCTGGCGTGGTCGCGCGGCCACATGGCGCGCGCGACTTCCTCGGCGACCACTTCCGGCGAGTCCTTGGCGATCACGTCGTCAATCATGGAATTTCCTTGCGGCGAAAACCTTCTGGTGGAGGAGGAGAGAGATGCGGTAGCGGTCCTCGCCGTAGGCGGCGCCGAGGTTGGCCAGCACCTCGCGGACGGCCGGCAGGCCAATGGCATTGGCCCAAGCCAGCGGCCCCCGCGGATAGTTGACGCCAAGGCGCATCGCGGAGTCGGCGGCGGCGGCGGAGCAGACCCCCTGATTGACTGCGTCGGCGGCCTCGTTGGCGAGCATGGCGACGCTGCGCATGACCGCCAGTCCGGGAACGTCGGCAAAACGCGAGACAGCCATCCCGGCCGCCTGGAGCAGGCCGATAGCGGAGGAAACGGCGGCCGGCCGGCACTGTTCGGCGGCGGCGATGGCGATCCGGCCGACCGTCGCGTAGTCGAGCGCGAGGTCTATCAGCACCGTGTCGGCGACGCCGGATTCGGCGGCGCGGCGGGTGGCGCTGCGGCCGTCGCTGACGTAGAGCGCGGCGCCGTCGGCCTCGCCAATGCGGCTGTCGGATTCGGGGGCGCGTGCAAAGGCGATGCCGGCGGCCGTCAGGCGGGCGGCAAGGGCACCGGTTGCGGTCGACCCGCCAAAAAGGGCGATTTTCGCGGGGGCCGGCTGCGCCGGTTCGCTGTTCGGCGCCGGCGGCGTGGCGCCCTCGCGGTAATCGTAAAAGCCGCGCCCGCTCTTACGGCCGAGGCGCCCGGCGTCGACCAGTTCCCGCTGCAGCAGCGACGGCAGGAAGCGCGGGTCGTGGAAGAAGGCGTGCCAGACCGAGTTGGTGACGGCGAAATTGACATCGAGGCCGATCATGTCCATCAACTCGAACGGCCCCATGCGGAAGCCGCCGGCCTCGCGCATGACGGCGTCGATGGTCGCGCAGTCGGCGGCGCCCTCCTGCACCAGGCGCAGCGCCTCGGCGTAGAAGGGGCGGGCGACGCGATTGACGATGAAGCCCGGCGTAGACTTCGCATGGACCGGGGTCTTGCCCCAGGCGGTGGCGGTGGCGAACAGCGTTTCGGCGACGCCGGCGTCGGTGGCCAGCCCGGAGACGACCTCGACCAGCGCCATCAGCGGCGCCGGGTTGAAGAAATGGAGGCCGGCCAGGCGTTCGGGGTTGCGCAGCGCGGCGCCGATGGCGGTGACCGAAATCGACGAGGTGTTGGTGCACAGGATGCAGTCGCGGCCGACCATGCCTTCGAGATCGGCGAAGAGCGCCTGCTTTTCCGCCAGATCCTCGACGATGGCCTCGACGACCAGCCCGGCCCCGGCGAGGTCGGCGATCTCGTGGACCGGGATCAGCTGCATCCCGGCAGCGGTGGCATCGGCTGCGGTCAACCGTCCCTTTTCGGCCATTTTCGCGAGTTGCGCGCGGATGCCGGCGACGGCGCGGGCGGCGACATCGGGCCGGTTATCGAGCAGCCTGACAGAGTGGCCGGCGACGGCCGCGACCTGGGCGATCCCGGCGCCCATCGCCCCGGCGCCGACGACGGCGATCAGCGTATCCCTGGCGAGGGCGCTCACCGCTCAGTCGCCGGTGAAATTGGGCGCGCGCTTTTCCGTGAAGGCCTTGACGCCCTCGGCGTAATCCGGGCTCCAGCCGAGTTCGCGCATGAAGCCGCCCTCGAAGGAAAGCTGCTGTTCGAGCGTGTGGCCGGGGGCCGCGTGCATCGCCTGGCGGGTGCGCACCAGCGCCTTGGTCGGCATCTTCGCAAGCCGCGCGGCAAGGTCGTCGATGGTCGCCGCGAAATCGTCATCGTCGACGCACTGCCAGATCAGGCCCCACTCCGCCGCCTTCTCCGCCGGCAGCTTTTCGGCGAGCAGGGCGAGGCCCATGGCGCGCGCCATGCCGACGCGCTGCGGCAGGAACCAGGTACCGCCGGTATCGGGAATCAGGCCGAGCTTGCTGAACGCCTGCAGGAAGGCGGCGGATTTCTTGGCGACGACCAGGTCGCAGGCCAGCGCCACCGAGCAGCCGGCGCCGGCGGCGATGCCGTTGACGGCGGCAATGGTCGGCACGCGCAGGTTCTGCAGGCGCAGCGCCAGCGGCTTGTAGTTGGCTTCGACGATATTGCCGACGTCGGGCATTTTGCCGGTGCCGATCTGCATGGCGCGGTCGGCGAGGTCCTGCCCGGCCGAAAAGCCGCGCCCGGCGCCGGTCAGCACCAGGACGCGCGCCCCCGCGGCGTCACCCTCGCGGTTCTGGATCGCGTCGAGGGCGACGCGCAGCTCGGCATGCATGGCGTCGTTGAAGCTGTTGAGCCTGTCGGGGCGGTTGAGGGTCAGGCGGGCGATGCCATCCCGCGTTTCAAGCTTGATGTTTTCGGAATTCATGACGGGTTCTCAGACGTGGTAGCGGCGCTGGACGACGCGGAAGCGGTTGGCGACGAAGGCCGAATCGGAATACGAGGCGTTGGCCGCCGGGTTGCCGCCGGTGCCGTGGTAGTCGGAGTAGGCAGCCGACTGGTTCACGAAGACGCCGCCGGTCAGGTTGATCGACAGCGCAACCTTGGACCGCCAGGTGGCGGCGGTCATCGCCTCGATGACTTCGGCCCGGGTCGAGTACACGCCGGCGGTCAACGCGCCGTGGGTGGCGACGATGCGCTCGGAGAGTGCGATGGCGGCGGCGGTGTCGGCGACCTTGACGACGAAGGCGATCGGCCCGAAACGCTCCTCCATGTACGAGGCCTCGTCGCCGGCATCGCAGGCGAGCAAGACCGGCGTGCGCACCTCGGCTTTCGGGAATTCCGGGTTCTCCAGCCGGGTCGGGGCGAGGATGACCGTGCCCAGCATGCCCGATCCGGCTTCCTCGATGCGCTGGAGCGTATCGGCGGACTGGATGGCACCGAGCACGGCGTGGGCGACTTCCGGCTTGGCCAGGAAGCCGGTCACCGCCCTCGCGAGGTCGGCGCAGAACTCGTTGAACGATTTGTGGCCGTCGTCGGTATCGATGCCGGCGGCGGGCACGAGGATCGCCTGCGAGGTGGTGCACATCTGGCCCGAGTACAGCGCCAGCGTGAACGCGAGGTTGCCGAGCATGCGCTTGTAGGCGTCGGTCGAGTCGATGAGGATGTTGTTGACGCCGGCCAGCTCGGCATAGACCTGCGCCTGGCGGCAGTGATCGAGCAGCCAGCGGCCGAAGACGTTGCCGCCGGTGAAATCGACCGACTTGACCGCCGGGTGGGTGACCAGCTTCTGCGTCGTCTCGCGCTCGGCCGGCACGCACAGCGTGACCAGGTTGGGGTCGATGCCGTTCTCGGTGAGCACGGCGCGGATCGTCCGCACGGTGATCGCGGCGGGCAGGATGGCGTTGCCGTGCGGCTTGACAATCACCGCGTTGCCGGTCGCCAGCGCGGCGAACAGGCCGGGATAGGTGTTCCAGGTCGGGAAGGTGCCGCAGCCGACGACGACGCCGACGCCACGGCCGACGATCTCGAAGTGCTTCTTCAGTACCAGCGGCGGGTTCTTGCCCTGCGGCTTTTCCCAGGTCGCCTCGTGCGGCACGAAGCGCTGCTCGCGGTAAGCGTAGGCGACGGCTTCGAGGCCGCGTTCCTGAGCGTGCGGGGCGCCGGCCTGAAAGGCCATCATCCAGCCTTGGCCGGTGGTCATCATCACCGCATGCGCCAGTTCGAAACTCTGCCGGTTCAGGCGGTCGAGGATTTCCAGGCAGATCCAGGTGCGGCCGTCGGCGCCAGCGGCCTGCCAGCCGGGCATCGCCTCTTCGCCGGCGGCGATCAGGGCGTCGATGTCGCACACCGGGTAGGTCACGTTCAGTTCGATGCCGTAGGGCGACTCCCCGCCGCCCTGCCAGCCGGTCTGGCCGGGCTGGCCCAGCGCGAAGTCCTCGCCGAGGTGGGCTTCGAAGGCCCGCTTGCCGTCCTCGGCGGCGGTTTCGCCGTAGGCCTTGGGGCTGGGCATTTCATTGTAGGCCGACCAGTAACCGCGGGTGGCAATCGCGTGCAGCGCGCCTTCGAGCGTGGCGCGGTGCTTTTCGAGCAGGGGATGGGACATGTCTTTCTCCAGGGATTCTTGTTCGGATGCGGCCGTAGCTGCCTGCCCCGTGGGCATCGCGCTGCCGACCGACTCGGCGCGTGAAAGGAGAATGTATCATTGCGCGATGGTTGGCCCCAAGGTCTTGATTGCCGTCGCTGCGGCGAACGCGCGGCTCGCCTAGCGTCCGCCGCCGGACGCCGGCCCCAGAGCACCACCACGGCGCCGTCCTGCCGCTGGCCGCGATGTCGCTGCAAGTCGCAGCCTGAAAATTGGCTGTTTTTCGGGGTCGACCGCAGCAGTGGGATTTGTGTGGAAACGCCGGGTGCTTCGATTGGTTATCGGACCGCCATCGGCCAACTGGTTTCGTACTCCGCTTCGTCAAAGCCGCCATCTGAGCGACCGCTGCACTTCGAGACCTGCCGGATGAACGAAGTGGCAGGTCACGTAATCGAGTTGAAAGTCGGCGCTGATGAAACAACTGCGCTACAGGGTGGTCGGGCAATAAACGTCCTCCTCGCCGTAGCGGATGGCGGGACGGCGGATGGCCACGCGGGTAGACTGAGCGCCATGCACCCGAAACTGCCATGATGGAAAAATCTTCCCGGAATCGTCTGATTGGCCGGGCGCACCGGCTTGCCACCCGCGTCAGCGAACGGAGCGTCGAGCAATGATCTACCGGCTGCTGGCTGATGGCGCGTGGCTCCTCCACCTGGCCTCCATCGTCTTCGTCGTCGCCGGCGGCCTGTTCCTGCTGCGCTGGCCTTGTCTGTCGTGGTGGCTGTCGCTGCACCTTCCCGCCGTGTTGTGGGGGGTGGGCGTCGAACCGCGCGGCGACATCTGCCCGCTTACCCTGCAGGAGAACCGGTTGCGGCAGTTGGGCGGCGAGGCCGGCTATGCGGGCGGCTTCGTCAAGCACTATCTCGTGCCGGTCATCTATCCCGCTGGCTTGACTCGCGAGTGGCAGATCGCCCTTGGCCTCGGCGTGGCGACGCTCAACCGCGCCGCGTACGTGCGCTGGTGCCGCCAGCGACGCAATTGATGATCGGGCGCATCGTGCTGCAATTGATGATCATAGGACTGCTGCTGGCTGGAGGGATTGCCATGTTTCAGGATCGTTTGCTCTACTTTCCCGAACAAGTTGGATTGCCTGCCCTGCTGGCCGAAGCACAACGCGACGGTCTGCACACCTGGCCGGCCGAGGGTGAATTCCGCGGCCTGGTGCGCGAACCCGAAGGCCCGGCACGGGCGACGCTGGTGCTGTTCCACGGCAATGCCGGTCACGCCGGCCATCGCGCCTTCTATGCCGGTCTGGCGCGTTTTGGCGTTCGCGTTATCCTGGCCGAGTATCCGGGCTACGGCCCGCGTCCGGGCACGCCGGGTGAGGAGGCGCTGGTGGCCGACGCAGCCGAGACGATCGCACTGGCGCGCCGTAACTTTGGCGTTCCCCTGCTGCTGGCCGGCGAATCCCTGGGGGCAGGCGTCGCGGCGGCGGCCTATGCGCGCGTACCGCAAGCCGTTTCCGCGCTATGGCTGATTACGCCTTGGGACAGTCTCGTCAATGTCGCCCGTCATCATTATCCGTGGTTCCCGGGGAACTGGATGCTGCGTGACCGCTACGACAGCCTGACCCATCTGGCCGATGCACAGATCCCGGTCGCCGTCATGGTGGCCGAACGGGACACTATCGTTCCAGCGCGTTTCGGTCGCCATCTTTATGAGCAACTGCGCTCACCTAAACGCCTCTGGCAGGTGCCGGGCGCGGGCCACAACGACTGGCTGGACCATGTCGATGAGCGCTGGTGGGCAGAGGTGGCAGACTATCTGCTGCACTCCCCCCTTGCGAGAGGCGATACGGCTTCGGCCAACGGCAAGCGGCCTTGATCAAAGAGTCAAGCAGTGCAATCGAGATGAGTCGGTGCTGGTGGGACAGCGGCAGTCGGCCACAAGCCGACGAACATCTGTTCTCCAGAGCGGCCGTTTGTGCGGCCGCTTCACTTCCAAACCGGCCAGGTAGCCTATACCTGCAATTCGGCCGGAGGGGTCGTACCGTCGTTGGTGAGAATGTGTCGCCCAAAGGTGCGGCTATGTATGTAGCCGTAGAATGGCAGCCAAAAACCAAAGGATGTATATCCAAATGCCATTCAGAACATCGATTCACGACTATGAAATCGATCACCTGTTCCATCGATTTCGACACGTCATCGGGGATAGCAACTGGCGTCAGCGTGTCAAGAAGCTTGAGGAGGAGACCCGGGGAAACAAATTCCTGCGGCATTACCACCTTCTGGAAAATGACATCGCATACCAACTCAACAACTGCAGCAACCTGGAGCGGCAGCATGGTGCCTTGCCGGTTGGCCGAATGGACCTGTCTCCGGTCTATCCGGCGCTGGCATTCGCGTCCCACTGCCTGAGTACGTTGGAGAGAATGGACGCCACCAACCGCACCCGGGCAATCGGGCGAATCCAGGGCGCCTTCCGGAATCCTGAGGACATGCGTGCCTTGCAGCTCGAATTCACAGCCGGGCTGCATTTTGCCAAGCTTGGCCACCGGCTGGCGTGGCCCGAACTGGAAACCGGGGGGAATACCTACGATCTGCTGGTTGAGGATCTCGGGCCTACGGGCTTGGAAGTCGAGTGCAAGGCCATTTCGGAAGAAAAGGGCAGGCGCATCTGCACCCGGCACGCGCTCGATTTTTGGCATCTGATGCAGCGGCATCTCATGGCCCAGACCGTGTAAAAACGCAGCGTGAATTGGGCGTAGGCAATGCGTCGGG
>ERZ724513.1311-NODE-1311-length-12497-cov-7.706478_pt1 | contig 12497 bp, 10 predicted proteins | sample MGYA00376046_ERZ724513 | MGnify/ENA primary metagenome ERZ724513 (study PRJEB28724, sample SAMN07190883) | activated sludge metagenome | isolation source: activated sludge of sewage treatment plant in Hong Hong | place: Hong Kong | collected 2016-03-17 ... | reverse complement strand
TCGAAGCAGCCGCCAGCACACTCGTCATCGGCACCTGATGCCGCCATCGAACGATCACAGTAGGCCGCCACTGTTCACTGAACTCCACAGCTCTCAAGCACTGCTGGACGCCTGTAACGAGATCGACCGATTGTGTGACAGCGAGGACACCCATGAGCGGCGCCACGAAGAGCGACTACTACTACTCGAACGAGGTCGACGGGCAGCTGGACTTCTTCAACGAGTTCGGCATCGACCCTGACGTCGCGCTGGTGCTGAACACCGACGGAGTGTGGAACGGCAACCTGCTGGAGTTCAAGGTCTCCATCGGGGACGTCAACAAGGTTCTCTTCCAGGCGGTGAAGTACCTGGCCAAGCTGCGCGTGAACGGCCGCAACGTCCCTGCGAACATCCTCCTGGTCGACCTCAACGCGAAGGTCCTCTACAAGTTCGACTCGGCGGACTACTTCGCCGAGATCCACCAGACCTACACAACCGCAGCCAGCCGGTCGAACGAGGGCTTCAGCGCCAAGGCGGCGCCGCTCGTGATCAAGGACTTCTTCAACAGTGGTGCCGCCCAAGTGGTTGCGCTGCTCAAGGAGAACCGGTTCGTGCCGATCGAGATCACCGCCGACTGTGTCGTCGCTTGGGCTGAGCGCTACTACCGGGAGGTCAAGGGCTCCAACAAGGAGACCTTCCTGGCCAACGACCCGAAGAAGGGGCCACTGGGCGAGCTGAAGGACCCCCGCCACTTCAAGGGGCTGGTCCTCCCCTACCAAGGTGACGACTACGAGGAGTTTGCCCACATCCTCGACCGCTTGAACGACAAGCTGAAGAAGATCGAGCTGGGTGCGTTCTACACGCCGAAGCCCTACGTGTTGAAGTCCCATGAGCTTCTGCGCGAGGCGATCGCCCGGGTTCCCGCGGGCAACGACTACGTGATCATCGACCGGTGTGCAGGGTCAGGCAACCTGGAAGAAGGACTCACGGAAGATGAGCTGAGCCACGTCATCGTGAACACCTACGAACAGTTCGAGTACTTGGAACTGGCCCGTGAGTACGGACAGCGGGTCCGTGCGGTGATCCCACCCACCTACAAGGCCGGTGACCCGAAGCTGGGCTTGCTGCTGAATGGTGATGCCCTGTCGGACCGGTTCGTGCTGGGCATCGAGGGGCCCGACGGCGTCCGCGTGCCCAACGTGATCCAGCAGTACCTCGACGATCCGAAGTGCACGATCATCCTCTTCGAGAACCCGCCCTACGCGGATGCAGCGGGCGTGGAGTCGAACGTGAGTGGCAAGGACAAGTCCTTCGGCTGGCAGGCATCGTGGGTGAAGGCACAGATGGCGGCCGAGCCTACAATCGCCACCAATGGCACCAAGCCCCTGCGCGACCTGACAAACCTCTTCATCTGGTCAGCGTTCCGCTACTACCTGCGACAGCCCACTGATTCGTACGTGGTCTACTCGCCCAGCAAGTATTTCAAGTCGCAGAACTTGATCAACCGGAAGTTCGTCAGTGGATACCTCTTCAACCGCAAGCGATTTCACGCCACCAAGGACGCCGGGGTGTCCTGCATCCTGTGGGCGAACGAACCGGAGACAGGGCGCACCAACTACCCGCTTCAGGTGTACGACATCGACCCGAAGTCGGGGGAGCTGATGGCGGGAGCCGTACACAAGGACTTCAAGGTCGGCGCGGGACACATCGCCATGGGGACCGATGGTGTTCCGGTGGCCAATGTGAAGACCACCTCTTCGGTACTGTCGAGACTCTTCGACACGAGGAAGTTCCCCGACGATGAACCGGGAATTTTCTGTGAGACCAACGGACAGGAAGCACACCGCAAGGCCATCACGACCGCCGTCTATAACGACAACATCATTGGCTATCTGCGTGCCTATGGAACTTCCTTCGAGAACATCGACCTCTACTCGCAGCTGACTCGTTGCACGGCTTACAACGGCAACGGGTTCCACTTGCGTCGGGATACCTACATGACGAAGCTGCCATTGTTCGCCGTGGCCCGTACACCCTCCGAAGGACGATTCTGGATCCGCGGAGTCGTGAACCGCTGCGCCGACAACGGCGACAACTTCAGCCATGACCAGGACTTTGTCAAGGCGTGCCTCATCTTCACTGCGCTCGCCTACCACAACAAGTGCCGGTCGTTCATGGGCAGCGACGGTCGGTTCTACCGCAACGAGCTGTGCTTCGACGGTGACACTCAGGCGAGCACGGATCTGGCCGGCTTCACGCTCAACGGGCGCGACCAGGCGTTGCTGGACCAGTGGCACAAGGTGCTGGGGCTGGCCAAACAGACGAAGAACTACGACCCGGAGAAGACCTACGGCACCTTCCAGATTTTCGAGGAGCTGAACACCTCGAAGAGGGTTCTGGTGGGTCGCAATGAGACGACCGTCTACGACTACCCCGTCCTCAACGGTGAGCTGAAGACGCTGAAGGCCATGACGATGAAGTACCACGCCGAAGCGGTGGCCCCGTCGCTGTGGAAGTACGGGCTCTTGAAGTGAAGGTCGGCTACGCCCGCGTCAGCACCAAGGGCCAGAGCGAGTCGCTGGAGACCCAGCGTGGGGCTCTGGAGGCCGCTGGGTGCGCCCGGGTGTTCGAGGACGTCCTGAGCGGCGCCAAGGCCTCCAGGCCCGGCCTGCGGGCCGCCCTGGACTACATGCGCGACGACGACGTGCTGGTGGTCACCCGGCTCGACCGACTCGGCAGAACCGCGCTGGACACCCTGCGGACCATCGAGAAGCTGGCCCAGCAGGACGTCGCGGTGATCGTGCTGAAGCCCGAGCTGGATACCCGCACGAAGGAGGGCCGCCTCCTGGTGACGTTCATGTCCGGGCTGGCCGAGTTCGAGCGTGACCTGCTGATCGAGCGCACCAAGGAGGGCGTCGCACACGCGCGGGCCGAGGGCCGGGTCGCCGGCCCCAAGCCCAAGCTCACGGCCGAGCAGGTGCGCATGGCACGGGTGAGCATCGACGCCGGTCAGTCGGTGGCCGCAGTGGCGCGATCGCTGGGAGTGAGCCGGCCCACGTTGTATCGGGCACTTTCGCGCCAGGACAGCCAGTCGGAGGAGGATCGTGGCGAGTGAGCCCGGGTCGGTGATTGCCGCCATCGACGAGCTGCTCGAGGGCTGGGACACGTTCTGCGAGAGCGTGCGGGTCACCCCCGTCGCCAACGGTGCCCGACGGGGCCGTGATCGGACGATGGCGCAGTTCGCGGTGGTCATCAGCCTGGTGACCCACGTGCACGCCGTGGCGAAGGTGCTGCGACCGGCCATGCCGGACGGGATCACCGTCGCGCACATGCCCTTGGTGCGCTCCATCTACGAGGCGACGCTGACTGCCGCATGGTGCGATGAGGTGCCCGACAGCGCTGAGGCGATCATGAAGGAGGAGGGGCGCCAGCGTCGGAACCTGGACGTGGCGATGCGGTCGGCCGCCTCCTTCGCCTCCGCCAAGCCGATACCCCATGTGGACTGGGCCGAGGTCGAGACCCCGAGCGCGGTCCAGGGGCGCAACTTCGAGAAGCTGGCCGACGACGTCGCGCTCGACGGCGCCTACGTCCTGTTCAAGATCTTGAGCAGCTTCAGCCATGCGACGGTTCGGGTGGTGGACGAGTACCTCATTGAGGGTGGCGGCGACTTGGACATGTCCTTCAAGGAGAAGCCCGATCCTCTGGGCAGCGAGGGATGGACGCTCCTGGTCGCCGCCTGCCTGGTCTGGGCGGGCATGGTGGCGAACTTCTACGACCCCGCCCGGACACGGCGCAACGCGTTGAGGGCGATCGCAAAGCGTCTGGAGGTCAGCGACGAACTGCCAATCAAGATGACCGCCATCAACCGGGGGTCACGTCGGAAGGTGAGGCCGAAGGGCAGGTCGCAGTAGGCGCGCCAGCGACACGCTCGATACGCCTATTGCTGGGGATCGCCGAAGTCGATCTCGACCGATTCCGGGTTGAAACCCTTGCGCCCCCGCGGCTGCGGGTAGAGGGTCACGGTGGCCAGGGTGTCGATGACCTGCCGGCGCAGGTCGAGCCAGCCGTCGCGGAACGACTGGGCTGGATCATCCGTGCCCAGTACAGGAGCCAGACCACTGGCGCGGCCAACCTGCAGCCGCTCGGCCTCCAGCTCGGCGATGCGTGCCTCGGCAGCGTCACGCACCCGCTTCAGGTCGCGCCCCTCGATCACCTCGGTGTCGTAGTCGCGCTGGGCCCGCAGGATGCGCGCCCGCTGCTCGCTGATGGCCGCACTGATGCCCCTGACGGCCGGATTGTCCTCGGTCTGCATCTGCGTGCGCAGGGCATCTGGCCGGGACAGGCGCTCGGCGATTCGCTCGGTGACGTACGCGTCGATGGCAGCCCCGGAACGCACGATGTGGCCGGCGCAGCGGTAGCCACGGGGGCCGCCGGTGACCTTCTTGCCGCAGACCGAGCCGTCGACATCGACCACGACACCGCAGCGAAACAGCCCGCTCCCCAGGTGCTTGCGCTGGGTCGAGCCGCTGGTGTTGGTGACGCGCTCGGAGTCGTCCAGCACCTCCTGGGCGCGCCACCACGTCTCGTCGTCGACGATGGCCTCCCACTGCCCGCGGACAGGCTCGCCAGCCTCATCGCGCACGATCTGGGCACGCCAGGAGCGCCGCCGACCACCGTCGGCCTGGTACTCCTTCGGCGTGTAGGTGCTCATCCCTGCGTACCGGGGATTCCGCAGGATCCCCAAGACGGTCGACGGCGACCACGGGCCGTCGGCGGCGATGGGTCGCGGCTCCAGTCCCTGCTCCTCGCGGGCTCGGGCGCGCTCGGTCGAGACGACGTGGCTGTGCTTCGGCCTGGGTGCGATGCCCGGGATGTGCTGCGTGCCGCTGAGGCCCCGTGCCAACGACCGCAGCGACTCCGGGGACTCGGCGCGCGTGAACAGCTGGTAGATGGCGCGCACCGCCTCGGCCTCGTCGTCGATCACATCACCTTGGACGGTGTAGCCGAGTGGCCGCATGCCCTTCGGGGCCTTGCCGAGCTTGGCTCGCTGGCGCTGGGCCCGTGATTGCCGCTTGCTCTTGCGCATCATCTCGGCGCGGGCGAGCTGCACCTTGATGCCGGCGACAATCAACCCGTCCTCGTCGTTGAGGTTGGCTCGTCCGCTGACGGTGGCGATCTTGAGGTCGCGTCGGCGTGCCCGGTCGATCCAATCCTCTAGCTGGCGGGGCTGCCGGGTGAGCCGGTCGAGGTCCCAGCACACGATCGCGGAGAACAGTCCGGCCTCGTAGTCCTCAACCATCCGGTCGTAGGCCGCACGCTTCTTGGACATGTCGTAGGCGCTGATCGACTGGTCCACGTAGTGCGGCTCGACCACGGTCCAGCCCTCGCGGGCAGCAAGCTGCAAGCAGTCCTCGCGTTGGCGCTCGATCGCCAGGCCGTCCATCTCGCGGTCCTGGCTGATCCTGAGGTAGACGGCGGCTCGACGGCCGGGGTTCTCGGGCTTGCTCACGCCCTCCAGACTACTTCTTAGACGTTAGCCCCGTCCGGAACTCGACCACGTCGCCGTCAGCCATCACGTAGTCCTTGCCCTCCAGGCGCACCTTGCCGGCCGCCTTGGCCTGCTGCATGCCGCCCAGCCGGACCAGGTCGTCGAACCTGACGATCTCGGCCTTGATGAAGCCCTTCTGGAAGTCTGTGTGGATCACCCCGGCCGCCTCGGGAGCTGTGGCACCCTTGCGGATCGTCCAGGCGCGCGACTCCTTGGGCCCTGCGGTCAGGTAGCTCTGCAGGCCCAGCGTCTCGTAGCCGACCCGGGCCAGGACGTCCAGACCGGGCTCGGCGACGCCCATCTCCTCGAGGAACTCGCGGGCCTCGTCCGGCTCCATCTCGACGAGTTCGGACTCGATCTTGGCGTCCAAGAAGATCGCCTCGGCGGGCGCGACGATCGCCTTCATCTTCTCCAGCAGGGCGGTGTCGGTGAGCTCGTCGGAGTCGCAGTTGAACACGTAGATGTAGGGCTTGGCGGTGAGCAGGAACAGTTCCTTGAGCGGTTCGCGGTCGAGCCCGGCGGCGAAGACGCCGCGTCCGGAGTCGAGGACGTCGCGGGCCTCGGTGACCGCGTCGAGCACCGCCTTGCGGTCCTTGTTGAGCCGGGCCTCCTTCTCGAGCCGGGGGAGCGCCTTCTCGAGCGTCTGCAGGTCGGCCAGGATCAGCTCGGTGCTGATCGTGTCGATGTCGTTGCCGGGGTTGACCGCGCCGTCCACGTGGGTGACGTCGGGGTCGCGGAACACCCGGGTGACCTGGCAGATGGCGTCCGCTTCGCGGATGTTGGCCAGGAACGCGTTGCCCATGCCCTCGCCCTGGGAAGCGCCCTTGACGATGCCGGCGATGTCGACGAACGACACGGTGGCGGGAATGATCGCCTGCGAGCCGAAGATCTTCGCCAGCTGCGGCAGCCTTTCGTCCGGCACCCCGACCACCCCCACGTTGGGTTCGATGGTCGCGAACGGGTAGTTCGCCGCCAGCACCTCGTTGCGGGTGAGCGCGTTGAACAGGGTGGACTTGCCCGCATTGGGCAGCCCGACGATGCCGATTGTCAAAGCCACGCCGACAGGTTACGGGGCCCCGTCGGGGCGGCACGAATCGAGGGTGTCGGTGAAACGAATGCGCATAGTCGGGTGCTTTCATGCACCGCTCGGGCCGACGCCGCAGTTCATCGCTGAAACGCCAGGCAGAGAGGGAACGGGCGGACCTCAGCGGGATCAGGTGACCTCGCTCGGCGTCGAGCCGTCCCCGACAGAGATCCCGGCGTCCGCCGGGATGACGGGTACTGACCGTGGCGATGAGGTTGACGAGATGCCGGCGTCCGCCGGGATGACGCATCACGCGGCCATGACGCATCAGCGCCGATGACGGCAGGTCGCGCGGCATGACGCGTAGTGCGCCGAGGGCGTCCGACAGCCCTCACGTCAACGTAACTGCCTTTCTGACACCTGACTGCCTGCACGCAGGCAGCTACGTGTCACAAAGGCAGCTACGTTGAGCGTGGGGACCCCGAATCCGACGTTCGAGCTACGTGTCTTCGGGGTCGGCCTCGACCTCGGCGTCCGGCTCTTCTTCGGGCTCGAAGGTGTTCTTCTCGCCCATGCCCAGGCCTGCGCCGTCGTCGGACAGCTGCTCGGGATCGACGGCTTCACTTTGGGGACGTTCGGCGCTCTGCTGGCTCATGGTCGGCAACCTTTCGCACGGTGGTGCCTCCACTGTCGCTCGCTGGAGAAGGTGGCGCTACGCCCCTGGGGGCGTGATCGACGCTGGGTCGCGTGGACGTCCGATTCGCTCGGTCAGCCGCTCGCGAGCAGCCGGCCACTCGCTCGCCAGCATGCTGTACATCACCGTGTTGCGCACCGACCCGTCGCGTCGCCGCTGGTGATGCCGCAGTTCGCCGTCGCGCGTCGCGCCGAGCCGTTCGATGGCGCGCTGGCTGGCGTAGTTCTCGTTGTCGGTGCGCCAGCCGACCACACCCGCGCCGAGCACCTCGAATGCGTGGGTGAGCAGCAGCAGCTTGCACGCGGTGTTCACGTGGCTGTGCTGGGCGCTGGCGCCGTACCACGTGTAACCGATCTCGAGCCGCTTCACCGCCGGAGTGATGTCGTGGTAGCTGGTGCTGCCCAGCACCAGCCCGCTGGCCTCGTCGAGCACCGCGAACGGCACCCGGTCAGGCGTGGTGAGCGCCGTGTGAATGTAGGCCGGCTCGTCGCCCGGAGCGGGCACGCTGGTGACCCGCAGCGTCCACAACTCGCCGTCGGCGGCCGCCGCCGCCAGTCCCGGCGCGTGCTCGGCCTTCAACGGAACCAGCCGAACACCCCACCCTGTCAGGGTGACCGGCCCGACCCACAACTGGGTCAACGATCCGCCATCGGCACGTACTCGCGCCGCTCATAGCCGGTGTAGAGCTGCTTGGGCCGAATGATGCGCTGGTCGGGGTCGGTGAGCTGCTCGGTCCAGTGCGCGATCCAGCCCGCCGTGCGGGGCACGGCGAACAACACCGTGAACATCTCGGTGGGAAAGTTCAGCGCCTCGTAGATCAGACCCGAGTAGAAGTCGACGTTGGGGTAGAGCTTGCGCTTCACGAAGTACTCGTCGTTGAGCGCGATCTTCTCCAGTTCGACCGCGATGTCGAGCAGCGGGTTCATGCCGCGCACCTCGAACACGTCGTCGACGGCCTTCTTGATCACCTTGGCCCGCGGGTCGTAGTTCTTGTACACCCGGTGACCGAAGCCCATCAGCCGTCCACGCCCGTTCTTGACGCCCTCGATGAACTCGGGCACCCGGTCGAGCGACCCGATCTCGCGCAGCATCTTGAGCACCGCCTCGTTGGCGCCGCCGTGCAGCGGGCCGAACAGGGCGCCGATACCGGCCGCGGCCGCGGTGTACACGTCGTTGCCGGACGACGCCACGGTGCGCACCGCGGTGGTGGAGCAGTTCTGCTCGTGGTCGGCGTGCAGAATGAACAGCACCTCGAGCGCGCGCACGAGCCGCGGATCGGCCCGCCACACCCGCTGCTGCGACTGAAACAGCATGGCCAGAAAGTTCTCGACGTAGCCCAGTTCGTCGCTGGGGTAGACCGCGTGCCGGCCGATCGAGTGCCGGAACGTCGCCGCCGCCATCGTGGGCATTTTGCCCAGCAGCCGAAACGCATTCAGCTCACGCGACTCGGGTTCGCTCAGCCGCCGTGAACTGGGGTAGAAGGTCATCTGCGACACCACGCCGGCCATCAGCTTGGCCATCGGGTGCGCGTCGTAGCGGAACGACTGAATGATGTCGTAGACGTTCTCGTGCACCAGTCGGTGCCGGTTGACCTGGTATTCCCACTCGGTGAGTTGGGCCTCGGTGGGCAACTCGCCGTTGCTGAGCAGGTACGCCACCTCGAGAAACGACGACTTCTCGGCCAGTTCCTCGATCGGGTAACCCCGGTGCTCGAGAATGCCCGCGTCGCCGTCGATGTAGGTGATCGAACTGCGGCACGCCGCCGTGTTCACAAAGCCGGGGTCGTACGACGTGAGGGGCCCTCGGTCTGTCTCGACCGCCGCCAATCCGGTCGCCCGGATGGCCCCCTCACTGATCGGGAGGTCGGCTGTGACCTCTCCGGTGCTGATCTGCAACGAATCCGCCATGGTGGGCACACTAACCCGACCCGGTTTACAGCCGTATGTCAGCCGACTGCTGAGACCCAGCACGCACGGGTGGGTCGGCGTGCTCGCAACCGCAGTTCTCAGCCGGCGCCGCACGGCGACACGCGTCGCTGGCACGCTCGCCCGACGTCTACGATGAGTCAATGCTGATCGTCACCACCAACGACATTCCCGGTTACCGCATCGAGGCAGTCTTCGGCGAGGTGATGGGCATGACCGTCCGGTCGGCCAACATCGGGGCCAACTTCGTGGCGAGTTTTCGTGCGATTGGCGGCGGCGAGGTCAGCGAATACACCCAACTGGTCTACGACTCGCGTCAGCAGGTGATGTCGCGCATGTGGGAGCAGGCCACCCAGCGCGGTGCGAACGCCATCATCGGCTGCCGTTTCGACACCGGCGAGATCGCGGCCCAGTTCTCAGAGGTCTGCTGCTACGGCACTGCCGTGGCGGTCGTACCGATCGCCGAGGGCGAGCCGGGGGCCACCCCGCAGTCCATCGCCGACGCCAAGGCCCGCGGCATCATGCGCTGATGCGCACTTTGATCGGCGCACCCGACCTCACCCTGGCCCCGGGCCACTGGGTGTCGCGTGGGCTGATCGCTTGGCCGGTCGACGCGGTGCCCGTCGGCGTCGATCCGCACGCACTCGACTGGCGACTGCACTGGTCGCCCGACGGCGGCATCGATCCCGCCGCCCGCGAACCGGTGAACTGGAACACCGCAGACCTGCGGCTCGACCCCGAGGGCTTCCCCGAATCGGTGCTGGCGCAGCGGCCACATCTGGGCGGCTGCCTGGCTCTGCGGCTGATGCCCGCCACGGCGGCCATCGCCGAAGACATTCTGCGCGGTCAGGTGGCCCTCAGCCTGCACGCGCCCTCGGGACGGCTGGTGAACGCCGGCTCGCTGCAACTTCCCGGTGTGCTGGACGAACTGTACGCCGCGGCCACCGCTGCACGACTGGGCGTGAGTTGGGCAGGCGATGTGCCGACCCTGCGGGTGTGGGCGCCCACGGCCCGTCAGGTGGGACTGCGGCTGTGGTGCGTCGGCGACGACCTGCACGCACCGGGCCGTCCGCTGCCGGCAACCCGCGAACCCGACGGCTGCTGGGCGGTCACCGGCGCTCCCGACTGGCGCGGGGCGCGCTACCGGTGGGAGGTGACGGTGTTCGCGCCGTCCGGACGGCGCGTGGTCACCAACCAGGTCACCGATCCCTACTCGGTGTCGCTGACGGTGAACTCGACCCACTCGGTGATCGTCGACCTGGACGACCCCGACCTGATGCCCGCCCAGTGGAGTCACGCCCCGTCGCCCCGGCTGCAGCACGCCGTCGACCAGGTGATCTACGAACTGCACGTGCGTGACTTCTCGATCAACGACAAGACTGTGCCCGAAGACGAGCGGGGGAGCTTTCTCGCCTTCGCCCGCGACAGCCAGGGCACCCGGCACTTGAGCAGGCTGGCCGCGGCCGGGCTGAACACGGTGCAGTTGCTGCCGGTGTTCGACAATGCCACCGTCGAAGAGAGCCGCGACCGGCAGCAGCCGCCGGCCAAGGCCCAGCTGCGATCACTGCCGCCCGACAGTCCCACCCAGCAGCGGCTGATTCGGCTGACCGTGGTGGGCAACCCCTACAACTGGGGTTACGACCCGTGGCACTATCAGGCCGTCGAGGGGTCGTTCTGCTCGAGCCTGGCCAGCGCCGAGGGGTCGGGCCGGGTGACGGAGTTTCGCACCATGGTGGGCGCACTGCACGGCATGGGGTTGCGGGTGGTGCTCGACCAGGTGTTCAACCACACCGCGAGCTTCGGCCAGAACACCAAGTCGGTGCTCGACCGCCTCGTGCCCGGCTACTACCACCGGCTCAACCCGCTGGGGTTCACCGAGCACTCCACCTGCTGCCCCAACGTGGCCACCGAGCACGCCATGGCCCAGAAGCTGATGATCGATTCGGTGGTGCTCTGGGCCCGCGACTACAAGGTCGACGGCTTTCGGTTCGACCTGATGGGTCATCACAGCCGGGCCAACATGCTTGCCGTGCGCGCCGCGCTCGATGCGCTCACGCCCGAGATCGACGGCGTGGACGGCACCCAGGTGACGATCTACGGCGAGGGCTGGAACTTCGGCGAGGTGGCCAACGACGCCCGCTTCGTGCAGGCGCGGCAGGGCAACCTGGCCGGCACCGGCATCGGCACCTTCAACGACCGGCTGCGCGACGCCGTCCGTGGGGGAGGGCCGTTCGACGACGATCCGCGCGGCCAGGGCTTCGGCACCGGCCTCTTCACTGCTTCGAACGACGCGTGGGTGAACGGCGACGGCTACACCCAGCACGACCGGCTGAATCTCGACACCGACCTGATTCAGTTGGGCCTGACCGGCAACCTGCGCGACTACTGGCTGCCGTCGAACAGCCGCCACGCGTTCGTGCGGGGCGACGAGCTCGAGTACAACGGCCAGCCCGCCGGCTACGCCGCCGAGCCCGACGAGACGATCAACTACGTGGACGCCCACGACAACGAGACCCTGTTCGACGCCCTCACCCTCAAGCTGCGCCCCGACACCCCGATGGCTGAGCGGGTGCGCATGAACACGCTGTGCCTGGCGCTGGCCACGCTGGGCCAGGCCCCGGTGATGTGGCACGCGGGCACCGACATTCTGCGCAGCAAGAGCCTTGACCGAAACTCGTACAACTCGGGCGACTGGTTCAACTTTCTCGACTGGACGATGACCGACAACGGTTTCGGCGCCGGCCTGCCGCCGCACGACGACAACGGCCCGAAGTGGAGCTACTTTCAGCCGTTTCTGGCCGACCCGGCGCAGAAGCCGTCCCCTTTCTACATCGAGCAGGCGCACCTCGCGGCCCTCGAACTGTTGCGGCTGCGGGCGTCGACCAGGCTGTTTCGCCTCGCTTCAGGGCACGCGGTGCGCACCAAGGTGACCTTTCCGGTGAGCAACACCGCCCATCAGCCCCCGGGCGTGATCGTCATGCGCATCGACGACCGCGCCGGCGAGCCGGTGCAGCAGCAGTGGACGGGCCTGGTCACGGTGTTCAACGCGACCCCGATCGCGGTTCGGCTGCGCATCCCCGGCCTGAGCAGCCGGTTCGTGCTGCACCCCGTGCAGGCCGGCGGCCACGACCCGGTGGTGAAACGGGCCCGGGTCGAGGGCCAGTGGGCCTCGGTGCCGGCTCGCAGCTTCGCGGTGTTCGTCGAACCCCGCTGAGTCGCTGCGCCGGTTGAGCTCGCAACGTTGGTCGGGCTTGTCGACACCCGGCCGGGATCTCGAGCCACTCCACCGGCGGTGGGGGAGCCGACGTCCAGCTCTCGTTCGCGTGC
>ERZ724513.1310-NODE-1310-length-12499-cov-7.291868_pt1 | contig 12499 bp, 11 predicted proteins | sample MGYA00376046_ERZ724513 | MGnify/ENA primary metagenome ERZ724513 (study PRJEB28724, sample SAMN07190883) | activated sludge metagenome | isolation source: activated sludge of sewage treatment plant in Hong Hong | place: Hong Kong | collected 2016-03-17 ... | reverse complement strand
GTTCCGCATCATGACCGGCGACCGGCCCACCGGCGCGCTGCACATCGGGCACTACTTCGGCTCCCTCGCCAACCGGGTGCGGCTGCAGAACGCGGGCGTGGACACGATCATTCTGATCGCCGACTACCAGGTGATCACCGACCGCGACGGCACCGGGCCGATTCGCGAGCGGGCGATCAACATGGTGGCCGACTACCTGGCCATCGGCATCGATCCGACTCGAAGCACCATCTACGCCCACTCGGCGGTGCCGGCCCTCAACCAGTTGCTGCTGCCGTTTCTTTCGCTGGTCACCGACGCCGAACTGCGCCGAAACCCGACCGTGAAGGCCGAGCTCGAGGCGACCGGCGATCGTCCGATGTCGGGGCTGCTGCTCACCTATCCGGTTCATCAGGCCGCCGACATTCTGTTCTGCAAAGCGAACCTGGTGCCGGTGGGCAAAGACCAGTTGCCGCACCTCGAACAGACCCGCGTGGTGGCCCGCCGCTTCGACGAACGCTACGGCCGTGCGAACCCTGCGGTGCCGGTGTTTCCGCAGGCCGAGGCGCTGCTCAGCAAGGTGCCCACCGTTCTGGGCCTGGACGGCACCAAGATGAGCAAGTCCAAGGGCAACGTGATCGAACTGGGCATGGACGCCGACACCACCGCCCGGCTGATCAAGAAGGCGGTCACCGATTCGGACCGGCACATCACCTACGACCCGGTGAAGCGGCCCGAGGTGTCGAACCTGCTGATGCTGGCCGCCCTGTGCACCGACCGTGACCCTGTGGCCATCGCCGACGAGATCGGCGACGGCGGCGGCGGCGGGTTGAAGAAGCTGGTCACAGCGGCGGTGAATGAGTACTTCGCGCCGATTCGGGCCAAGCGGGCCGAACTGGTGGCCGACCAGGGCTACCTGCTGAGCGTGCTGCGCGAGGGCAACGCACGCGCCAACGCCATCGCCGACGCCACCCTCGACGAGGTGCGGCAGGCGATGGGCATGGTGTACTGAGCGACCGAGCCCCTCGGCGACGCAGGACGCCTGTGGCAGAGTTGCCGAATGGCGAGCGCCAAGCAGACCGAGACCCGGCAGGGCGTCGAGCTGACCAACCTCGACCAGCCGCTGTTCGGCGGCGCAGAGGCTTCAAAGCGTGACCTGATCGACTACCTCGAGGCGGTGGCCGACCCGCTGCTGGCCGAGCTGCGCGACCGGCCGTTGTCGGTGCTGCGGGTCAGGCCGGGGCAGCGACCCTTCATGCAGAAGAACCTGCCCGACTATGCCCCCGACTACGTGCGATGGACGCCTGTGTGGTCGGCGGCGGGGCACCGCGAGATTCGCTACCCACTGTGCAACGACGTGCGGACGTTGCTGTGGTTCGGCAATCAGCGGGCGGTGGAGTTTCACCCGACCCTGATGCTGCCCAGCTTCGGCGAGCAGACCGACGTGCTGGGCGGCACCGTCACTCACCTGGTGCTCGATCTCGACCCGCCCGAGGGCAGTGGGTTCGACGAGGTCGTGGCAGTGGCCCAACTGGCCCGCACGGCGCTCGATGCCGCCGGGTTGGCGAGCGCGGTGAAGACGTCCGGCTCGAAAGGCCTGCACGTGGTCGTGCCCGTGCGCGACATCGCTCTGTCCGACGCCGCGGCAGCAACCAGAGCGCTGGCCGCACGCACCGCCGCGCTCGACGAGAAGATCGCCACCACCGCGTACCTCAAGGCCGACCGTGGCGGTCGGGTCTTCGTCGACTCCACCCGCGCCGGCGGGGGATCGTTGGCCTGCGCGTTCAGCCCGCGCATTCGACCCGGCACCCCGGTGTCGTACCCGGTGCCCTGGAGCGACCTCAACGCAGTCTCACCCCGGGACTTCACCATTCGCAGCGTGCTGCCGTTGCCGAAGGACGACCCATGGCGGGCGCTGCTGCCGTCACCTCAACCTGTGCCCGCCGACGTGATCGCCGAGGGCCACGAGATTCCGATCGCCCGGGTGGTGGCCATGCACGAGGGCAAACGGCGCAAGCGGGCCACCGAGTCCTGAGCGGTAACCCGGCGACGGTTGGGCGCGCACATCGAGGAACCGCTGGTCTAGCGCGTCGAAATCCATCACCACGAGCGGTCTCGACAAGCTCGACCAACGAAGTCAGCTTGAACTACTCGGTGCCCAGACGCTCCTTCTCGGCACCGATCGTGGTGTCGTCGCCGTGGCCGGTCTTGACCACCGTGTCGTCGGACAACTTGAACAGCTTGGCCCTGATCGAACTCACCAGCGTGTCGTGATCGCTGAAGCTGCGACCCGTGGCGCCGGGGCCACCGTTGAACAGCGTGTCGCCGGTGAACACCGCGCCCAGGCCGGGAGCGTAGACGCAGACGGCGCCGGGGGCGTGGCCCGGGGTGTGCAGCACGCGCAGGGTTTCGCCGGCGATGGCGATGGTCTCGCCGTCGAACAGCTCACCGTCGGGCGGTGCGTCGTGGGTGAGGTTCCACAGCGGCAGGTCGGCGGGGTGCAGCAGCACCGGCGCCTCGGTGACCCGGCCCAGTGCGGGGGCCACTCGCACGTGGTCGTCGTGGGCGTGGGTGCAGATGATCGCCTTGACCCGGCGTCCGTCGATCAGCCGGACGATCGCGGCCAGGTCGTGCGGAGCGTCGATCACCACGCAGTCGTAGTTGTTGCCGATCACCCACACGTTGTTGTCGACGTCGAACGTCTCACCGTCGAGGCTGAACGTACCCGAGGTGATTGCATGGTCGATGCGTGCGGCCATCAGTACACCACCACCGAGCGCAGCACGTCGCCGCCGTGCATCTTGTCGAACGCGGCCTCGACGTCGTCGACGCCGATCTCTTCGGTGACGAAGGCGTCCAGCGGCAGCCGGCCCTGCAGGTACAGGTCGATGAGCATCGGAAAGTCGCGGCTGGGCAGGCAGTCGCCGTACCAGGACGACTTCAGCGACCCGCCCCGGCCGAACACGTCGAGCAGCGGAAGCTCCAACTGCATCGACGGTGTGGGCACGCCGACCAGCACCACGGTGCCGGCCAGGTCGCGGCCGTAGAAGGCCTGCTTCCAGGTTTCGGGACGTCCCACCGCGTCGATCACCACATCGGCGCCGTGGCCACCGGTGAGCGCCTGAATGGCCTCGACCGCGTCGGCGTCTTTGGAATTGACGGTGTGTGTGGCGCCGAGCTCACGAGCTCTTTCAAGCTTGCGGTCGTCGATGTCCACCGCGATGATCGTGGCGGCACCGGCCAGCCGGGCACCGGCGATGGCCGCCGCGCCCACGCCACCACAGCCGATCACCGCGACCGAGTCGCCGCGCTGCACGTTGCCCGTGTTCAGCGCCGCACCCAGGCCGGCCATCACCCCGCACCCCAGCAGCCCCGCGGCCGCGGGCCGAGCCGCCGGGTCGACCTTGGTGCACTGGCCGGCCGCCACCAGGGTCTTGTCGATGAACGCGCCGATGCCCAGCGCGGGGGAGAGTTCAGTGCCGTCTTCGAGGGTCATCTTCTGCTTGGCGTTGTGCGTGGCGAAGCAGTACCAGGGCCGTCCGCGCAGGCACGCCCGGCAGGCGCCGCAGACAGCTCGCCAGTTGAGGATCACGTAGTCGCCCGGCGCCAGGTCGTGCACCTCGGGGCCGACCGACTCGACGATGCCGGCGGCCTCGTGCCCCAGCAGGTACGGGTAGTCGTCGCCGATGCCGCCCTCGCGGTAGTGCAGGTCGGTGTGGCACACGCCGCACGCCTGAATCGTCACCACCGCTTCACCCGGGCCGGGGTCGGGCACGTTGATCGTGACCAACTCCACCGGTGCGCCCTTGCTGCGAGCAATGACGCCCTTGACCTGTTGCATCGGCACTGCCTTCCGTCGATTCGCCTGTGCGTCGATCCTTGCGGGGGGCGACGAAGCGGTCAACTGTACGCCCCGACCGACTACGCATATCTGACACTTGTGCCTAGCAGCGACCCGTTGAAGGCTGGTGGTGGACGGACCCACGCCCACACACATGGCTCCGGGGTGGACACTCCGCGGAGCCGGATCGGAGGCATCGATGCCGAGTCAGGAAGAGTTCGACGAACTCAAGGGCCGTTTGGAGAAGCTCGAGAATCACGTCGCCGGTGCTGCGACACCGCAGTTCACCGACGAAGAACTGGCCGCCTTCAAGAAGGTCTCGTCGGCCATGGCCGACACCGGCGACTTCTGCGGCATCAACGACTGCTTCCGGCCGCGGCTGTGCAGCACGGTGTGCAGCGTCTGCCGTACCTGCTGGACGGTCTGCATCTTCGAATGCACCTGCGGCCCGTGCAACCTCGGCGGCTTCAACGCCGGTGGCGTCCAGCGCTTCAACGGGCTGGGCGGCTGATCGCAGGTGAGTCCCGACACCCCTGCCCGGCGGCTCATGGCGGCCGCCGGGCTGGAGATGTTCGCCGACGGTGACGCGGTGATTCTCGCCTCACCCGCGGGCATGTTGCGGCTCGACGGGGGAGTGGCACTCGCTGTGCGGCAGCGCATTCTGCCGGCGGTAGAGAACTTGGTCGATCGTGACGACCTGGTGCGTGGGCTGGACGACCTGCCAGCCGGCGAGGTGAACCGCCTCGTCGACCGGCTGGTCGAGGCCGGCATGCTGGTCGAATCTGACGGCTCGGCCGACTGGCTGAGCCTGCTGAGCACTGATGCGGAGACGAGGCGGGCGCTGGCGGCGCGACTGGAGGCCGTCCGGTTGCTCGTGCTGGGCGACCTGCAGGGCACCGGCGGGCTGGTGGCACTGTTGCGCACGGCCGGCATCGGCGCGGTCGACGTGGTCGAACCCGGCGGTATGGCGCGCGACGAGTTGCCCGACCTGATCGCCGGCCGAGACCTGGTGGTGTGCGCGGTCGATGCGGGTTGGACGGCACTGCGCACCTGGGTGAACCGTGCCTGCCTGAAGGCCCACGTGCCCGCGTTGTATGTGGCACTCGCAGGGGCGTTCGCCTACGTCGGCCCCTTGGTGCTGCCCGGCGAGGGCCCCTGCTACCTGTGCTGGCGCATGCGCGCCCTGGCCTGCGCCGACGACTTCGAGCTGGCGATGGCGCGCGAAGAGGCGCTGGACGCCCGCCGCGCCCCGCTGCGCCGTCCGCTGCTGCCGGGGTTGGCGGCCACGGTGGACGGACTGGTCGCGCGCGAAGTACTGGCCCTGACCACGTCGGCACTGCAGCCCGAACTGGCGGGGCACGTCGTGGTGCTCGACCAGGTGAAGGGCACCAGGCAGGCGCACCCGGTGGTGCCGCGACCCGATTGCCCGGCCTGCCGAAAAAAAGCCCCGCCGCCGGCGTCCGGCCCGACACTGGCGGCTGAACCGCAGACCACCGACTTCGACGCCATCGAGGCGCGGGTGGTCAGCGAGGTGTGCGGGCTGATCCGCTACCTCGACCCCGTGCCGAAACCCGTGCAAGAGCCGGGCCAGCCGGTGATCGTGCGCGCCCAGTTGGCCAACGTGCTGTACGGCCAGGGCGAGGACGCGTTCGTCACCTGCTCAGGCAAAGGTCTCGACCTCACCACCGCCCGCAACACCGCGATCGGTGAGGCCCTCGAACGCTACGCGTCGCTGGCCTGGACGCCACCCCGCAGGATCACCACCACCAGGGCGGCTCTGCCCGGGCCGAGCCTCGACCCGCACGAACTGGTGCTGTTCGCCGCCGAGGACGCCGAGCGACTGCACTTCGCCCGCTACCACGACGACCTCGCCCTCGATTGGGTGCCGGCCCGCTCGCTGGTGAGCGACCGCGAGGTCTGGGTGCCGCACCAGGCGGCCACGCTGCACGGCAGCCAGTGGCCCCGCCACGACCTGCTGTTCGCACCGACGTCCAGCGGTTTCGCGGCCGGGCCGAACGTGGCGTTCGCCGCCGAGCAGGCGTTGCTCGAGGTGATCGAGCGCGACGCATTCCTGATCGCCTGGGCGCATCGGCTGGCCACCGAGCCGATGGACGCGCGGACCGTGCCCGACCCCGACTGCGCCGCTATGGCCGAGCTGTACGCCCGTCGCGGGGTGCTGATCGACGTGCACCTGCTGCCCACCGACAGCACCGCCTTCGTGGCGATGGCCGTGGGCTGGAGTGACGCCGACCCCGCAGTGGTGGTGGGCCTGGGGGCCGATCAGAACCCCGTGCGGGCCGCCCGCTCGGCGGTGCTCGAGGTGGGGCAGGTACGGCCCGCGCTGCGGTCGCGGCTGCTCGACCCGGCGGTGCTGGCCAGACGGGCCGAACTGGTGGGCGATACGGCCCAGGTGCATGAACTGGACGATCACGACCTGCTGTACTCCGACGCCGCGACGGCCCGGCGCGGGTTGGCGCACCTGCGCACCGGGCCGTCCGCCACCTGGCGCAGCCCGGCGCCACGCGGTCACGGGCTGCCCGACCTGGTCGATTCGCTGGCCCGGGTGGCCGGTGACGTGCTGATCGTCGACGTCACCCCCGACGACGTCGCCGACCTGGGCGTACGGGTGGTGCGGGGCATCGTGCCGGGCTTTCAGCCGATTCACTTCGGCGCCGACCAGGCCCGGCTGGGCCACCAACGGTTGTTCACCGCGCCGCACCGCTGGGGGTGGCGCGATCGGGTGGCCACCCGTACCGACCTCAACCCCGACCCGCACCCACTGGCATGACCATGCGCGACTTCACCTTCGCAGACGACGTTCCGGCCGCGTGGACCTACCACCGCAGCACGGCCCGTTGGCTGTTCAACGCGTCAGCGGGCGGCGAGTCGCCACCGGTGAAACCCGGCCGCGAGAACGGCGACCTGCCCTTCACTGCGTTGCCGGCAGGCGAACTGCCGACGCTGCCGCTGGCCGAGGCGCTGCGAGCGAGGGTGTCGTGTCGCACTTTCCGACCGGACGCCCTGCCGCTGGCTGACCTGGCCACGGTGCTGCGCTGCGGGTACGGGGTCGAGCACCGCAGCGGCACGGTGATGCAGGATCGTCCACCCCCCTCGGGCGGCGGGCTTTACCCCCTGGAGATCAGCCTGCTGGTACGGGCCGTCGAGGGTCTCGAACCGGGGGTGTACCACTACGTGCCGGCCGTGGACGGACTCGAACAGGTGCAGCAGATCGCGCTGCCGCGGGCGTTCACGACGTATCTGTTCATGGGTCAGCCGTGGGTGGCGGACGCCGCCGTGGTCGCGGTGATCAGCTTCGTCGGTGCACGCAGTCTCACCAAGTACGGCGACCGCGGCTATCGCTACGCGCTGCTCGAGGCCGGGCACACGATGCAGAACCTGAACCTGGCCGTCGCGGCGCTGGGACTGGGGGCGGTGAACCTGGGCGGCTTCTACGATGACGAGCTGGCCGTGCTGTGCGGCATCGACATCGAGCACGAGGTTCCGCTCTACGCCAGCGCGATCGGTCACCCCGATGCCCAGCGCAGCGATCGCATGGCGATGCGGGCGCTCGATCGCGGCTCCGTGTAGGCGCTGGTCGAGTTTGCCGAGTCCCGACCGGTTGGAGATCGCGGCGTTCGCCGGGATGACGATGGCGGGGTTGGTCGAGCTTGTCGAGACTTGCCCTGGCTAAGGGTTTCGACGAGCTCAACCAGCGGTCACGAACTCACTCTGCGGCGGACGATTGCGTGGGCTTGGTGCCCGACGAGCGCCGACGCCGGCGGCGACGCGGCTTGTCGGACGCGCCGTCCACGCTCACATCCGAGCTCACGGCCTCGGTGGTTTCGGGCTGCACCGGCTTGTCGCCCGAGCGCCGGCGGCGCTGGCGCCGCACCCGTCCGTCGGTGGTTTCCACCCGGTCGGCTTTCGGCCCACGTTCACGCTGCGGACGCGGTTCGCGAGGCTCGGCCGGCTTGGGCGGCGCGATGCGGCCCTTGGTGCCGGGCTCGATGCCCAGGTCGGTGAACAGGTGATGGGAGGTGGAGTAGGTCTCGGGCGGCTCGGGAAAGCCGAGGTCGAGGGTCTTGTTGATCACCTTCCACCGGGTCATGTCGGCCCAGTCGACCAGCGTGACGGCGACACCCTTGGCGCCGGCCCGACCGGTGCGGCCGATGCGGTGCACGTAGGTCTTGTCGTCGTCGGTGCACTCGTAGTTCACCACGTGCGACACACCCGTCACGTCGATGCCTCGGGCTGCCACGTCGGTGGCCACCAGCACATCGACCTTGCCCTCGTGAAACCGCTTCAGCGACTTCTCGCGCAGCACCTGATTGAGGTCGCCGTGCAGCGAACCCACGCTGAACCCGCGATCGGTCAGCTCGTCGGTGAGCCGCTGCGCCGAGCGCTTGGTGCGGGTGAAGATGATCGTCTTGGTACAGCCTTCGGCCTGCAGCAGCCGTCCGATGATCTCGGGCTTGTCGAGGTCGTGCGCCTGGTAGACGAACTGGTCGACCTCGGGCACGGTGACCGACGCGTCCTGCGTTTCGGCGCGCACGTTCACCGGCTGGTTGAGGTACATGCGGGCCAGCCCGACCACCGCCGACGGCATGGTGGCGCTGAACAGCAGCGTCTGCCGGGTGGGCGGGGTCTTGCTGATCAGGCGCTCCACGTCGGGCAGAAAGCCCATGTCGAGCATCTCGTCGGCCTCGTCGAGCACCAGCACCTTGACCGCAGACAGATCGAGCGAGCGGCGGGTGACCAGATCGAGCAGCCGGCCCGGGGTGCCGACCACGACGTCGACACCGGTGGTGAGGGTGTTGGTCTGAAGGTCGTAGCCGACGCCGCCGTAGACGGTCAGCACGCGCACCTTGCGCACGGTGCTGGCGACCTCGAGGTCATCGGCCACCTGCAGGGCGAGCTCACGGGTGGGGCACATCACCAGCGCCTGCGGCTTGCCCTTGGGGTGATGGTCGGCGTAGCCCTCGTCGCTGCGCGCCACGATGCGCTGCAACAGGCTGACCCCGAAGGCCAACGTCTTGCCGGTGCCGGTGCGCGCCTGGCCGATCATGTCGGTGCCGTTGACGGCGATCGGAATGGCGAGGGACTGAATCGGAAACGGGTGCAGAATGCCGACGCTCGCCAGAGCCTCGACGGTTTCGGGAATCACGCCGAGATCGGCGAACGTGGTTTGGACCTCTGGGGTCTGGGACTCTGCAACCTGCAGGTCCTCAGTAGCGATGTCGCTCAGTGCTATGGCCTTACGTGCACCGGCCGCAAGGCCGGAAATTGGAACACCCACTCCGGCGGCGAAGCTCGTTGCCACGGTCGTGGGGACGCACGTCCTGTGCGTACTTGGGGCTCACTCTACTCGGTGACGCCTTGCTGTGGCGAAAGGCGCTCCCGCCGGTGCAGGGGAGGCACCCCTCGTCGGGGCGAACGCCGGGATCTCAGCCAGGCAGGACGGCTCGCATTCCGTCGTCCCGGCGAACGCTGGGATCTCAGCGCGCACCCATCACCGGGCGTCGGGATCTCAGCCAGGCAGGACGGCCCGTATTCCGTCATCCCGGCGAACGTCGGGATGACGGCCAGGTGCAAACGCTGCCCAACCTCGTGGTCCTGGGAACGGGCCTCAGACGGCGCCGAAGCCCACCCGCCGCACGTGCTCCTGGCCGATCTCGAGGTACGCGATGCGGCTGGCCGGCACCAGTACCTTGCGGCCGCGCTCATCGGTGAGGCTCAGCAGGCCGTCATCGGCAACCGCCTTGGCAAAAGCCGACTCGACGGCCGCCGCGGTCTCTTCGGACTCGAGCACGATCTCGCGCCCACCCTGCACGATGCCGACCTTGATTTCCATTGCTACTCCTCAGCGCGACGACGCGGCCCAATCTAGTCGCGGCGAGGCTGCCGGTGCCGTGCCGTACGCCATCAGCGCAATTGCCCGGGCAGGGCCGAACCCAATAGTGGGTGCCTGCTGGGACACCCGGGTATCGTCGACACCGTGACTGCGCGGCGAGTGATGCGATCGGCCCCCTGGGCTTCGCGCGTGCTGGCCGCCCTGATCACTCTGGTGGCGGTGCTGCCCCTGTTGGCGAGGCTGCCCCGCGTCGCCGTGGTGGCGTGTTTCGACGCGGGCCACCCGCTGTACACGCTCACCGAGACGCATGCCAGCATCGCGGCCAACTGTGTGACGGCACCAGCACCCGTGGTCACCTGGACGCTGATGGTGGCTGCCACGCTGCTGGTACACGCACTGCTGCTGCCCGCTGCGTTGCTGGCCGCCGGCCTGCTGCTGCGCGGCGCGCGGCATCTGGTCGATTCCGGACGGCGGTTGCTGGCCGTCGTGCTGGGCCGGCTCCGGGCCATCGTCGTGGTGTCGTGGCCGGCCGCTCCGGCGCTTGTGCCGGTAACGGTCACCCGCCCGGCGTATGGCCGGACCAACCCCCGCCGCGGACCTCCGCTTTCCTGACCGGCCGCACCCGTCGCCTCCCGACGGGGTGCCGAACGTTCTCCTCGCCCGGCCATGAGTGCCCGCGCACCGGCTTCGTGCCGTCCGAACGCTTTCAACCAGGGCCCCTCGGCCCAAGTCAGGAACCAATCATGAGCACCACCAAGCAGACCAAACCCAACGCAAACCAACGCGCAGCACTTCGCGAGCAGCGCGAACGTCAGGCCGCGGCCCAGCGGCGACTCAGCCGCATCGTGCGCACCACCTGGATCGCCGGCATCACCGCCATCGCCGTTCTCATCGGCGTGATGGTGTGGGCGGTGGCCGGCAACCGCTCCGCCACCCCTGCACCCTCGAGCGGGGCGGTGGTGGCGCCGGCCAACGCCACCGACACCGGCGCGCTGCGCTTCGGCACCGGGCCCGTGACGGTCAGCGTGTACGCCGACTTCATGTGCCCCTTCTGCGGCAGGTTCGAGCGTGCCAACGGCGACTACCTGCAGCAGGCCGTTGCCGCAGGCAGCATCACCCTGGACGTCTACCCGCTGTCGTTTCTTGACCAGCAGTCCGGGGGATCGCGCTATTCGACCAGGGCCGCCAACGCGTTCGTGACCGTCGCCAACGCCGATCCCGTCACCGCCCTGAAGTTCAACAAGTTGCTGTATTCCAACCAGCCCGCCGAGGGCGGCAGCGGCCTGACCAACGCGCAACTGGCCGACTTCGCCACTCAGGCCGGAGCGTCGGCGGACGTGGCCGCGTCGATCAGCCGCGAGATCTACACCCCGTGGGTCGAACAGGCCACCCAGCAGGCGTTCGCCTCAGGGGTCAAGCAGACCCCGACGGTGCAGATCAACGGCACCGAGTTCACCGGCGACCTGTACACGGCCGGGGCGTTGCAGGCGGCCGTCGAGAAGGCGGCCTCCGGTGCCAAGTAGCGGCACGCTGGCGGCGGTGCGGCGATTGCGGCAGTCGAACGGGTGGATCTTCACCACCATGTTGATCTCGGCCCTGATCAGCCTGACCGCCTCGTTCGTGCTGTCGGTGGACGCCGTCGTGCTGGCCGCGGACCCACAGGCCGCCTTGTCGTGCAACATCAACGCCGTGCTGAGTTGCGGCACGGTGGCGACGTCGTGGCAGGCCAGCCTGTTCGGCTTTCCGAATGCGTTTCTGGGTTTGGTGGCCGAACCCGTCGTGATCACCATCGCGGTGGCCAGCCTGGGCGGGGTGCGGTTTCCGCGCTGGTTCATGCTGGCGGCCCAGGTGGTCTACACCCTCGGCGTGGTCTTCGCGTACTGGCTGTTCTTTCAGGCCTACTTCGTGATCGGCGCGTTGTGCCCGTGGTGCCTTCTGGTGACCCTGTCGACCACGCTGGTGTTCACCTCGCTCACGCATGTGAACGTTCGCGACGGCAACCTGCTGCTGCCCGAGCGGGTCAGTCGGGCGGCGCGAACCCTGATCGCGCACGACCTGGACGCCGTGCTGGTGGGAGTATGGCTGACCGTGGTCACCGCGATGGTGGTGGTGAAGTACGTACCCCTGATGCTGTAGCAGCGCATGTCGCATGGTGCCGCCATCTTGTGGTGGTTATGAAGGCGACCATCGCCTCAGTGCGGGTCAGGTCAACCAGCCATGCCACTTTTTGGTTGAAATAGATACCCCTGGTAGGTATCTATTTCAACCAGAAAGTGGCGACTTCGGCGAGGGCGCTTCATGAGCGCCTCCATTTCAACCAGAAAGTGGCGCGAGGTCAGCCCGAGGCGACTGCGGCGCTGATCGACGAGGTGGACGTCTCTCCAGTGGCGTTCGGCTCAGGCACGCGCGTCTTCGGCGCGGTGAACGGGCTGCATCTCGTGGACAACCCGAGCGACGTGACTCAGGGCGGCAGACTCAACGCTGAAGCGGTGCGGGGGGTCTCGACCCGTCATTGCGGGCTTGACCCGGAATCTCATCCGCAACCGTGCAGTGGAACGGAACAGAGATCCCGGCGTTCGCCGGGATGACGTGAGCCGTTGGCCGAGCTTGTCGCGACCGCGCACGCCATCGAAACGCTCAGTTGAAGCGGAGCGGGGGCGCCCCTGTCAGGGCGTGGTCGGGCGTTTGCGCACTGCGAGGCGCTAGCCGAGCAGTCCCGCAAGGGCGGGACAGGGGCGCCACCGCTCCGCGGAACCAGACCCGGCCAATCATGGCGCGGAGCCGCTCCGCGGAACCAGACCCGACCAACCAAGCTCGACAAGCTCCGA
>ERZ724513.1308-NODE-1308-length-12504-cov-3.773074_pt1 | contig 12504 bp, 9 predicted proteins | sample MGYA00376046_ERZ724513 | MGnify/ENA primary metagenome ERZ724513 (study PRJEB28724, sample SAMN07190883) | activated sludge metagenome | isolation source: activated sludge of sewage treatment plant in Hong Hong | place: Hong Kong | collected 2016-03-17 ... | reverse complement strand
TATCCTGTAGCTCTGTTCCTTCTGTTTTTGTGGATGTAATGGACTTTTCTTTTTCTCCCAAAGACATTACCATCGATGTTGGTACTACCGTGAGATGGACAAATAAGGGAGGTACCCACAATATTAATGGCAATCAATCTGTTTATCCTTCCAATCCTGCTTCTTTTGGTAATGGATCACCTTCATCAGCATTGTGGTCGTATGATTTTACATTCACCAAGGCTGGTGTATACCAGTATCAATGTGACCCGCATGCTTCTTCAGGTATGAAGGGCACGGTTACAGTTGGTTCGGTTTCTTCTTATCCTGCCTATTCCATTTCCTCGGTAACCCATGTCAACCAGGAAGGTGTTGCTGACTCATTAAATGTTAAGTGTCAGCTAACCGGCATCGTGCATGGATACAACCTCCGTCCGGGTGGTTTGCAATTTACATTGATCGACAACCAAAACAACGGCATTGGCGTATTCAATGGTACCAATGACCTGGGCTACACAGTTACTGAAGGTGATGCTGTCACCATCAAAGGAACCATTAATCAATTCAACGGTCTAACGCAAATCATTGCAGATGAACTGACACTTAAATCTTCGGGAAATGCCCTTGTCACTCCAAAATCTGTTCAGTCATTAAACGAAGAGGATGAATCCAGTTTGGTGGCTTTGCAGGGAGCATTCAACTACGTAGATCCTGCAGAATGGAAGGGAGACGGAAGTTCATTCAATGTAAATATCACAAATGGCACGCAAACAATCCTCGTACGCATTGATAATGATTGCAGTCTTTCGAATCAACCAGCCCCTTCAGCTCCTTTCACCATCAAAGGCATAATAGGTCAGTTTGATTCTGAAAATCCTTATGACGAAGGCTATCAATTGTTCCCCAGATACGCTGCTGATTTTGTTCCTGTGTCTGGCACCAATGAAAGTAACACCGAAAACATTTTTTCAATTAGCCCCAACCCCGGATCTAATTATGGCTACATCAAAGGCTTGACGGCAAATGATCGGGTATCTTTGTATACACTTTCCGGAAAATTGATACAAAACATAGCAGGCAATGATCATTTGGAAGCAAGTAATCTGTCAAACGGTTTGTATTTAGTAGAAATCAAAACCAAAGCCAAAACCCAAATCTTAAAGTGGGTAATAGCTAAATAAATTTACATGAAAGGATAAAGTCAACATCATCAGATCAGTTGACTTTATTCTTTCAATAATTTTACCAAATAACCCCGGATGGTTTCACTTGCATAATAATACCTATGCTTAAGAAGTCTGGGGGCTAATCCACGGTGATCCTGAATGTCAGAAACATCGATTTCATACACATTTGAAAACCCATCTTTTAGGGCTAATCCTTCTCTTCCAAGACGGTCATAGGGTACTATCCAGTTGGCTATTTCCAGCGTGCGGTCTGACTTACTTTTGAACACGTAGGTTTTTTGTGCAAAGTGTGTAAGCAACTTCAATTCTTTAGAAAAAATATCAGAAGGCACATCGGCAGCCAGCAGGAAAACCCGATTGATTTTCAACTCCATCTTATGCTCGAGCCAAAAGGTAAATATCTGTGCAAAAATGCGGTTACCCATGCTATGACACAGCCAGGACCAGGCTATTGATATATTCAATTTCGACAGTTCCTTTTGCAGTGCAAACAAAGTTTCAAACAATAAACGACTTTTGTCTGCAGCGGCTTTAATACTTTCTTTATAGTCGGGTTCAGATTCCCATTTCAATGATAAAATGATCGGGTATTGCTCTTCAACGGCATTAAAAACCTGATTTTGAAGAATGTAACCCACTTTTTTTTCAAAAAAACCAATGTGGGCCATAAAACCATGGATGTATACCAGAATTGATCCATTATCATGCAAATAGGGTGAAATTTGGGAAGCAAATTCTTGAATATCAATATATTGGTTCAAAGGCCCAAAACTATTTACACCCATGCCATACCTGCCAAATGACACTGTTTGCTCATGCCATTTTAAATGAATAAAAAAGTGCTGACAAGGCACCAGATCCTTTTTTCGTTTTATTATCCTGATTTTTTCAAACATGGCTTAAAATTGGCGAAATTTTATCGTTGCAAATGAAAGATATTGCGGATCATAAACGAACACATTATTGATTTTAATTATATTTTTATTCGGTTAAGCCGTTTTTGCCTCTTTTTTACGTATTTTTGTATCTGTTTTTTTGAATAGTAAACGTTTTCTACATTCAAACTCACGTCAATCGTTATAAGATGAAACAACAGTTTATCATTGCAGTTCTTCTATTATCGGTCTTATTTGTTAAGGCCCAGGACCCAAATTATGCCCGTGGCCTTGGTTTTAAGACCCTGTTTATTGACTATCAATCTCAAAATGGAGGCAATCTTGAAGCTTTCAAGGATTATCACCACGGCTTTGAGATTTCATTCTTACAAAAGATAAGCAAAGGACTGTATGCCAATTTTCCTGTAAAGTATGGAACCGTAGAAACTTTTGATGATCAGAAACTGGTAATCAATAAAGACAAACACAAACAAATCGTAAGTCTCGACGGCCAGCTTCAGTTTCATTTTCACAATGGCGGCAATAATATTGTTCCCTACCTCATGGCAGGTATTGGAGGCGTAATGGAATTTGATGGTGAATTCAATCTTCAGGTACCACTGGGAGCTGGTATCAATTAAAAAAAAAAAAAAAATGCCTATATCAACATTCAAAGTGAATACCGTTATTCATTTCTCGAGCATCGTAATAATTTGCAACATGGGATAGGCTTTATTTACCTGTTGGGTGGAAAAGCACAGGATTCCATGAAAACGGATATGAAGGAGATGGACAAAATGATGGAAGAAGAAAAATTACCTGTTGTTGAACCTGAAAAAGAAATGTCCAAAGACAGTGATGGTGATGGCATTGAGGATAAGCTGGACCTTTGTCCGGATCAAAAAGGCAAGGCCGACCTCAATGGCTGCCCCGACGAGGATGGCGATGGTGTGGCTGATTTTCAAGACAATTGCCCGGGTCTAAAGGGAAGCAAAGAAATGAAAGGATGTCCAGATAGCGATAGTGACGGAGTGGCAGACAACGATGATGAGTGCCCCAATTTGGCTGGTGCTGCATCTAATAGAGGTTGCCCATACAAATCAAATGACAAATCTAAAGACACAGATGGAGATGGTATTCCGGATACTTCTGACAAATGTCCCGATCAGGCAGGAAAAGCTGAAAATGGCGGCTGTCCTATGACCGACAGAGATATGGATGGAGTAGACGACAGCATGGACAAATGCCCGGATGTTAAGGGAAGTATGGCTGCTGGAGGCTGTCCAGATTCTGACAACGATGGTGTGGCCGACCCAGATGATAAATGCCCTAAATTGGCCGGTCCAGCTTCATTAATGGGTTGTCCTGATACGGATGGAGATGGCATCGCAGACATGGAGGATAAATGTCCCAATATGGCTGGCCCCAAGTCAATGAATGGGTGCCCAGACAGCGACGGTGATGGTTTGGATGACAGTGTAGATAAATGTCCAAAAGCAGCGGGTTTAAAGGTTTACGGTGGCTGTCCGGATACCGATGGTGATGGTCTGGATGACAGTATTGACAAATGTCCCAACACACCCGGAACAGTGGCTTCCAATGGTTGCCCTGATATCACAGTAGAAGATAGAAAGACTTTGGATGTTGCCATGAGGGCAGTGCAATTTGAAACAGGAAAAGCAACCCTCAAAGCTGAATCTTTTGTGATTTTGAGGCAAATTTCCAGCATTCTCAGCAGATATCCGGATTACAATTTGGTGATAGCAGGACATACTGATAATACGGGTAGTTCAATTGCCAATCAGGAATTGTCAGAAAAAAGAGCAAAAGCTTGTCACGACTACCTGATTTCACAAGGTGTTACGCCATCCAGGCTTTCATTTGTGGGCTATGGAGAGTCAAGACCAGTCTCTGATAATGCTACAGAAAATGGACGAAGCTTAAACAGAAGGGTAGAATTCAATATGAATCCAAAATAATTCAATTAAGAAATTGCATAAAAAAAGGGAACAAATGAAGTTTGTTCCCTTTTTTTATTTGGTTTCTTTTGGATCAGTTATCCTGAGCTTCTCTGATGATCTTTTTAGCCAAATCCAGAATGGTTGTATCGTCAATATGCACGATACCACCATGAGGGCCTGGTTGTACATGGTTTCCAACGGTCTTACCATCTTCAAATTTGGCGGCACCAAAGTAATTCCGCACGGTCTGTTCATCGATGTTTAGTTCTTTGGCAATACGACTCACACTACCGGTAGGAAGTTGGTGCTTAATTTGACGAAGTTCTTCGAAAGTAATATTCATGTTTCTTTAGAGTTAAAAAAGTGAAACAATAAGATTGGTTATGGATGCAATTTAAAATAAAACTATCTTATAAAAAATTTTTTCAAAGGAATTTAATCCTGAAAAAATGGTTATCGTCCAAAAATTATATGGTTAAATGATTTTTGTCATTTTGGCAAAAAAAAAGGCCTTTACAGGCCTTCTTTTTTGTTAGATACTATGAAAAATCATAGATTTAGCTCAATTTGGGTATCCTCAAAACCTGCCCTGGATAAATCAAATCCGGATCGGTAAGCATAGGCTTATTGGCCTCAAAAATGATGGGATACTTCATCATATCACCATAGTACTCTCTTGCAATTTTAGATAAAGAATCCCCTGACTTCACGACATAAAAATCAGATTCTGGTTCAGGTGTTACCACAGACATTCTGTCATCAACAGTTGCAATTCCTGTGTTATTGCCAAGCATCAATACAACCTTTTCTTTGTCGGCAACAGATTCAGCAGTGCCGTAAACTGTCACCACATCATCCTGCAAATCAATGCTTAAGTCGCTAATGCAAATGCCTGAGGCATTTACAACCGAGGTCAAAGCACTAATTTTTTGCTGACGAAGGGTTTCGGCTGCCGCAGCATCCAAAACAGCTTTTTCTTCATCATTTTTTTCAGCCTCCATACCAAATAGTTTGGCGCCTGCATTTTTCAAGAACGAAAATAATCCCATAATAAGTTGAAATTAGGTTTGATTAAATAATGTAAACAACAAAGATATTGAGGGAAAATTCAATTTTATGCCCTTTTTTTTAAATAAAATTTCTGCTGTTTGGTCAATTTAGTTAAATCATGGCTGCTATTTAGAATTTCTTAGCTAAAACAAGCCATTTAATTTGACTTTCTGTCTAAAAATCAATTATTTAGCAATTAATGAGGCTTGTAATATATATACACGCTAAGTTATTGGTGTTTTTTGGTTAAAAATTTTATCTTTGCAGCGTTTTTTCAAAAATTAGATGTAATAAAATGCAAGGAAAAGGATTATTGAAGGCTTTTTTGATTTTGATGTCAATTGTTTGCCTCATCCAGTTGTTTTACTTCTTACCAACGAGTAAGGTAGAGAGAAATGCAGATGACTATGCCACACAAGCCAGTGCCAGTCTCAATGGTTTTGAAAAAGATATGGCATTTAAGGCTGCCAGAGCCAAATACCTTGACTCTATGTCTACCGAGAAGATTTTTAATGTTCCGGTTATTGGTGTGGGTTACACATACAGCGATCTGAAACAAAGACAGCTCAACCTGGGTCTTGACCTCAAGGGGGGGATGAGTACGCTTCTTGAAGTAGACCTAAGTGAACTTTTAACTGCCCTGGCCGGTAGAAATGCCAAAGACTCAGAGTTTGTACAAGCCATAGCCAATGCAAAACTGGCGCAGCAAAACGACCAGAGTAACTTCATTTCGCTTTTTGTTAGTGAATACAAAAAGCTGGCAAAAGATAAGCCATTGGCTAGAATATTTGCGCAGAGTGAAAGCCTGGGCGGAAGCATCAATCTCGAAACTTCAGATAATGAGGTTGAAAGATTACTTCGTGAGAGAGCAGATCAAACCGTTGACCTCACTTTTAAAATGTTGAAAGAAAGGATTGACAGATTAGGTGTTGTTCAGCCCAACATTACCCTTGATAAAGCAAGAGATCTTATCCTTGTTGAAATGCCAGGTATCGACAACCCCGAAAGAGCAAGACAATTCCTTCAGAAAAATGCCCAGTTGGAGTTTTGGGAAACTTACCGTTTAACCGATTCTGGTATCATGGCTGCTTTGCAACAAGCAGATCAAAGGCTGAGTGGAGACACATCTGCAGTTGCAGCAGCAACCGTAGACACATCTTCATTGAAAACAGGAGGACCACTCTTGTCACTCCTCAAACTCAACAACCCGGGAAATCCTACTGCACCAATAACAGTTTTAGGTCTTGTTGACAAAAACAAGAAGGACGCTGTCATGGCCATGCTTATGCGTCCTGATGTGCAGGCTCTTTTCCCTAAAAATATCAGATTCATGTGGTCGTATAAGCCGCATGAAGATTTTACCACCAAAGTGCTTACCAATCAATATGAGCTTTATGCCATCAAAATGAATCCGGGCACAGACAAAGCTCCATTGGATGGTGAAGTAGTAACCGATGCTTCTTCTACTCAGGATCAGGTTACAGGTGAGCCGCAGGTTAGCCTTATCATGAATGCAGTAGGTGCAAAAAAATGGGCAGAACTTACTCAAAAAGCCTATGAAGGGAACGCTGAAGGTCAAAAGAGAGAAATTGCCATTGCCCTTGACAATGAAGTTGTAACCGCTCCAGGCGTAAACAATGGCCCTATCACAGGAGGTTCTTCTGTGATCAGCGGAAGTTTCAATGTGCAGGAGACTGTGGACCTTGCCAACATTCTGGAAGTAGGTAAATTGCCAGCAAAAACAAAAATTATCCAGGAATCCAACGTTGGACCTTCATTGGGTAAATCCAATATTTCCAAGTCACTCAATTCATTGGTGATTGGTTTTGCGCTGGTAATGTTGTTTATGTTGTTGTATTATTCAGGTGCGGGTATTGTTTCAATCCTTGCACTTTTTGCCAACATCATCTTTATTTTGGGATCATTGTCATCGTTTGGTACCGTATTGACATTGCCGGGTATTGCGGGTATCGTTCTTACCATCGGTATGGCAGTGGATGCCAACGTAATCATTTATGAAAGGATTAAGGAAGAGTTGAGATCTGGCAAATCAATGCTGGATTCTATTCAGGAAGGTTTTAGTCATTCCTATTCAGCCATCATCGATGCCAACGTTACCACCATCATTACAGCATTATTGTTGTCTTACTTTGGTATCGGTCCGATCAAAGGCTTTGGTGTGGTTTTGACCATCGGTGTGCTGTCATCTATGTTGACTGCCGTACTTTTGGCCAAATTGTTGATCGATGGCTGGGTTAAAGGAGGTAAAAGAAATATCAGTTTCTGGAACTCTACATCAAAAGATGCTTTGTCAACCCTTAATATCGACTGGGTTGGCAAACGTAAGATTGCCTACATCTTCTCCGGTACACTTATTGTTGCTGGCTTGGTGTCAATCTTTACCCGGGGTTTTGATCTGGGAGTAGATTTTCAGGGTGGTCACTCTTATACAGTGCAGTTCGATGCAAGTCAAAAGGTAACTGCAGATCAGCTGAGAGAGAAATTAACTGCCAACTTTGATGCCTCTCCGGTTGTGAAAGTGGTTGATACAGAAAACACCTTCAACATTACCACTTCATACATGATCAATGACAATTCAGAAGGCGTAGAAGAGGGAGTTGCAGGGAAATTGCACGAAGGTCTTACTGCCATCACAGGTAGCAAGATTTCATTTGATCAATTCAAAGCAGGAGATGCTGCAAACGATATGAAGCTGTTGAGCTCGTCAAAAGTGGGACCTACAGTGGCAGATGATATTAAAAAATCTTCCGTTTATGCAGGACTTTTTGCATTGGTTGCCATCTTTTTATATATCCTCTTTAGATTTAGCAAGTGGCAGTATTCGGCTGGAGCTGTTATAGCTCTATTCCATGATGCCTTGATTACCATAGGTTTGTTTTCTTTGCTCAAAGGATTAGTTCCTTTTTCACTAGAGATCGATCAGGCATTCATTGCAGCGATTCTGACAGTTATTGGTTATTCTATTAATGACACTGTAATTGTATTTGACCGTATTCGAGAGAATTTAGGACTAAATCCAAATAGATCAGAAAGCGATATAATTAACGAATCTATCAACAGAACCTTCTCGAGAACCACCTTCACTTCATTGACAACTTTATTTGTTGTTATTGGGTTGTTCTTATTTGGTGGAGCCAGCATCAAAGGTTTTGCTTTTGCTTTGTTGGTGGGTATTACCATTGGAACATATTCTTCCATTTTCATTGCCACACCGGTTATGATTGACCTGGGAGGGGCAACCAAAAAGTCTGCCGTTAAATAAACATAGATATAAGATGAATCAAAAGCCTCTGCCTGACAAGCAGGGGCTTTTTTTTTAATAAATCCATGCCTTTTTCGTTATCTTTGAATTGATAACAACCATGAGATTTACCAGCCAAATTTTATTTTGCTTTGCCATTTTGTTGCTTTCCTCCTGTGGTACAGCATCAAAAATCAAAGATGGTGAGACTGCCTACCAGATGAAGCAGTATGCCACCGCCATAGGTATGATTAAAAAGGAAATAGAATCGGTAGGCAAACCCGAAATAAAAGCCAATAAATATTTTTTACTTGGTCAATGTTATTCCAAATTGTTGGATTATCCCCATGCACTGGAGTGGTATACATTGGCTGAAAAAAACAACCATGGTCCAGAGGCAACTTTGAAAAAAGCCTATATACTTAAAAACCTCATGAAATACGAACAGGCCATTGCAGGGTTTGAGAGCTTAAAAAACATAACGAGCTTAAGCCAGGAGGCTAAAAAACAAATTGATATCTGCAAGTCTTTGGCTTTGCAAATGACACAAGGCTCAGATTTGGGGGTTTCATTGGAGAAAATGTGGAGCGACAGTTATTACTCAGACTACGGTGCTGTGCAATACGATGATGATTTTTTGGTAATCACCTCTGACAGAGAAGAATCTACAGGAGGTAAAAGATATAGCTGGACAGGCAATAAATATGCAGACCTATATTTGGTTGATAAAGAGACAAGAGAGGTTAAACGATTTGATTCCGTGATCAATTCAGAATCCAATGAGGGGACTCCAGCATTTACCCAAGATTATCAAACCATGATCTTCACGCGATGTGTAGCAGGTGAAAATGACAAACACGATTATTGTAAGCTTTGGTTAAGTCGCAGAAACGATGGCATTTGGTCAGACCCTGTGATTTTACCTCTTTGTTTGCCAAACACCAATTATGGGCAACCCTGTTTGATTGAAAACGACAGTGTTTTGATCTATTCAACATCTGCTGAAGGAGGCAAAGGAGGATTTGACCTCTGGTATGCAGAATGGGATGGTGCCAATTGGAGCAACCCCGAACCCCTTCCATCTGTGATCAATACTGCCTACGACGAATTCTTTCCCACCTCTGATGGTGATACGCTGTATTTTTCATCGAATCGCGACGACGGCTTTGGTGGACTTGACATATATAAGACCTTTTTGAGTAAGGAGGGTAGATGGTCGATACCCGAAAGGTTGGGCACTCCGTACAATTCAGGGGCAGATGACCTTTCTTTATTTATAGACCGCACGGCTCCTGTCAACAGAGGCACCCTGCAGCAGGGGTACTTCACATCCTCAAGGGGCAATGAAGGAAGAGATGAACTTTATGCTTATAAAATCTATCAAAAAACCAAGGATGAAACCGTCGAACAAATTGAAAAAAATCCGGCCCCGACGGTTTCAGAAATCGACATCTATCTTGCTCTTAAAATTGTCAGCCCTGTTTATGAAAACAACGATCCCAATAAAGCAAGGTTAAGTAAAATAGCTGTACCTTTTGCTCAGGTATTTATCAAAGAAGGCGGCATCAGAAAACAATTTAAGGCAGATAAAAATGGACTGGTGCTTACCAATCTGGTAAAAGACAAAGTTTATGAAATTGTAGCAGGCAAAGATTCATTTTTAACTTCTCGCACAGAATTGTCTACTCAAAACCTATTTGTTGAAGTAGGGGAATCCAGCCTTACCATAAACAAAGAGTTGGAACTGGAAAAGATTTACAAGGGAAAGGAAATAGTACTCAACAATATTTATTATGAATACGATAAGTGGGATATAACACCTGAAGCAAAGCCTGCATTGGATGCACTTGTACAGATATTGAAGACCAATCCCTCTATTCAAATCCAGTTAGGGTCACATACGGATTGCAGGGGTGAATTGACATACAACGAAGTGTTGTCACAAAAAAGAGCCCAGTCGGTGGTTGATTACCTGGTGAATAAAGGCATTGAAATCACCAGGCTCAGTGCCATTGGATATGGAGAGACCCAACCCAACATAGACTGTTTGTGTGAAAGTTGTTCGGAAGCTCAGCACCAGGCAAACAGACGAACCACCTTCAAAATACTTTAAGCCATGTCAGCTCCTCTTGCAGAAAGAATGAGACCGTTGGTTCTCAGTGATTACATAGGGCAGCAGCATTTGGTTGGCAAGGATGGGATCTTATCTCGTATCATCCAATCGGGAAGTACGCCCTCATTTATTTTGTGGGGTCCACCGGGTGTGGGCAAAACAACACTGGCCAATATTGTAGCCAATGAATTGAAACGACCTTTTTACGCCTTGTCTGCCATCAACAGCGGCGTCAAGGATATACGTGAAACCATAGAAAAAGCCTCACAATCCAATTTGTTTCAAAACAAAGCACCCATACTTTTCATTGATGAAATTCATCGTTTCTCCAAATCCCAGCAGGATAGTTTGTTGGGGGCAGTAGAGAAAGGTGTGGTCACATTGATAGGTGCCACTACCGAGAATCCCTCTTTTGAAGTGATCCCGGCCTTACTTTCCAGATGCCAGGTCTATACCTTGCACCACCTATCCAAAGATGATCTGGTTCAGATGGTCAGCAGGGCCATCGAAAAGGATGAATGGCTAAAATCTAAAGCATTGAAGATTGCTACCTATGACGCCATGTTGAGATTGAGTGGAGGCGATGGGCGAAAATTGTACAATATCCTCGAACTGGTAGCAGGCAACGCAGACCCTGGTGCAACCATAACCGATGAATGGGTGCAAACCGTAGTTCACCAGAATTTATCTGTGTATGATAAAGAAGGTGAAATGCATTACGATCTAATATCCGCGTTTATCAAGTCTATGCGCGGGTCGCATCCTGATGCTGCCATTTATTACATGGCCAGGATGATAGATGGGGGAGAGGATCCTCTTTTTATATGCCGGAGAATGATTATTCTGGCAGCTGAAGACATCGGACTTGCCAATCCAAATGCCTTATTGATGGCCAATGCTTGCTTCACTGCGGTTCACAATATTGGCATGCCTGAAGGTAGAATATTGATGGCACAGACGGCAATATATTTAAGTTGCAGTGCTAAGTCCAATTCTGCTTATATGGCCATCGAAAAAGCTCTTGGTGAAGTGAAAAGCAGATTGAATGTACCTATTCCACTGCATCTTAGAAATGCTCCAACCCAATTGATGAAAGAGCTGGGTTATGGCAAAGACTATCAATATGCGCACGATTTTTCGGGCAATTTTGTTGATATGAACTATTTGCCGGAAGAATTGGGAAACATCTCATTCTATACTCCCGGAGATAATCCGGCAGAAGAAAAAAATAAAATACTAATGTCGAGATTTAAAGGGAATAAGCTTTAAATATTGTAAAGTAAGACTTAGGGTTCATCATTGTCTCTTGTCCCTTTTGCAGGGTGTCCCATTTTATCACAGGGTACATATGACTTAGTAAATTTTCTCCAAGGGGTAGTCTTATAATGATCACCAGCAAAATAATGTATGATCATGTCAAAGTTTTCAGTATCCTGAAAGCCCTGGATGGTTTGAATGAGGTTGAGGTCCTCATCCAGAAATACAAGTGAAGGATAACTCAACTTACCTTGTAATAGAAATGCCGCCAGCTCATGATAACCACCCCTGAAAGTCTTAACAAAATTGTAGGTATTACTCTTAAATTCGATGGGAGCTTTATCCTCTGCATCAAACCGAATGGCATAATAGTTTTGATTGATGTATTTGGCCACGTGGTCCTGACCAAAGGTACTGGCTTCCATTTTTTTACACCACCCACACCATTCTGTATAAACATCTATAAAAAGCTTCCTTGGTGCTTTTTCATGTTTGCTAAGTGCCTCCTCCCAACTCATCCACCGGATTTTATTTTGGGCAGACAAAGACACTTGTGCGCCGGTTACCAACAACAGTCCAATGATCAATCTTAATGACATGTTCAACTTCACGGAAATTCAGTGTTACAAAAATAATATACATTAAGCGATATTTGCAAGGTATGGGTTACTTTTACCCCTACCTTTAAAAAAACTTTAACTTTTGGCCGTAAGAAAAGCATAATTAATTGTAAATGAAACGCTAATATTGCAAAATCGACGTTAATTTGAATGCAATTATACTTGACATAACGCATCCAGCAAATAAAATTACCATGAAG
>ERZ724513.1307-NODE-1307-length-12505-cov-8.635582_pt1 | contig 12505 bp, 12 predicted proteins | sample MGYA00376046_ERZ724513 | MGnify/ENA primary metagenome ERZ724513 (study PRJEB28724, sample SAMN07190883) | activated sludge metagenome | isolation source: activated sludge of sewage treatment plant in Hong Hong | place: Hong Kong | collected 2016-03-17 ... | reverse complement strand
ATGGCGCGCCAGATCGCCGACAAGCGGGAGTCCCGGCAGCGGGCCGCCCTGCTGGCCAAGACCACCCGGCGCAAGACCCTCGACCAGCTGTTCGAGCAGCTCGAGAAGGGCGAGACCCAGGAGCTCAAGCTCATCCTCAAGGGCGATTCGGCCGGTTCGGTCGAGGCTCTGGAAGATGCGCTGGCCGGTATCGACATCGGCGACGAGGTCAGCCTGCGGGTCATCGACCGCGGTGTCGGTGCGATCACCGAGACCAACGTGTCGCTGGCCGAGGCGTCCGATGCCGTCATCATCGGCTTCAACGTGCGGCCGCAGGGCAAGGCCACCCAGATGGCGGATTCGGCAGGCGTCGACATTCGCTACTACTCGGTGATCTACGCCGCGATCGACGACGTCGAGGCCGCGCTGAAGGGCATGCTGAAGCCGATCTTCGAAGAGAAGGTCAGCGGCCAGGCCGAGATCCGCGAGATCTTCCGCTCGTCGAAGTTCGGCACGATCGCGGGCTGCATGGTGATCGACGGCTCGATCAGGCGCAACAGCAAGGCGCGCCTGATCCGCGACGGTGTCGTGGTGACCGAAACCTCGATCGCGTCGCTGCGGCGCGAGAAGGACGACGTCACCGAGGTGCGCGAGGGCTACGAGTGCGGCATGACGCTGGCCAACTACTCCGACATCAAGGTCGACGACGTGATCGAGACCTTCGAGATGGTCGAGAAGGCGAGGGACTGAGATGGGTAACCCGCGCTACGTCAAGGTCGCTGAGCAGATCAAGGTGATCGTGGCGGAGCTGCTGGAGCGGCGGATCAAGGATCCGCGGCTCGGCTTCGTCACCATCACCGACGTGCGGCTCACCGGTGACGGTCGTGAGGGCACCGTGTTCTACACGGTGCTGGGCGACGAGCAGGCCCGCGACGACACCGCCGCGGCGTTGTCGTCGGCCAAGGGCCTGATCCGCTCGACGGTCGGCAAGCAGTTGGGCATGAAGTTCACCCCGACCATCGACTTCGTGCTCGACGCGGTTCCCGAAACTGCGGCGCAGATCACCGACGCGCTGGCTCGGGCCAAGGCTGCTGACGAGGCGGTGGCGGCGCAGGCCGCCACCGCGTCGTACGCGGGCGAGGCCGACCCGTACAAGCACCCCGACGAGGAGCCGTCGGAAGATTGAGTCCGACTGCTGGGCGAGCTTTGGCGAGACCTTGCGGACGCGAAACGTCCGCAACCGGGTTTAGCCTCGGCGCATGACCTACCGTGTCGAGGCATTGAGCGACGCCACGTTTCCCGCGTTCGAGGCGCTGGTGCGCAAGCACAACGGCATCTTCGGCGGCTGCTGGTGCCTGTGGTTTCACGAACAGGGCGGCACCGGTAGCCACGAAGGCAACTGCGCGGCCAAGAAGCGGCTGGTCGAACAGGGCATCGCCCACCACGCTCTGGTGATGAACGGTGACGCCGTCGTCGGCTGGTGCGAGTACGGCACCCCGGTCGAACTGCCGAACATCTACCACCGCAAGCAGTACGACGCCAGCGGCATCGAACCCACCGACTACCGCATCACCTGCTTCTTCGTCGATCGCGACCACCGCAAGCGCGGCGTCGCCGAACTGGCTCTCGGTGGCGCCCTGGACGCCATCGCGCACGCCGGCGGGGGCAGCGTCGAGGGTTATCCGCGGCACGATCTGGACACCAAGAAGATGTCGGCGTCGTTTCTGTTCAACGGCACCCTGCACATGTTCGAGCGGGCCGGCTTCGAGCGCGTCGCCGACCTGGCGAAGTTCCGCTGCATCGTGCGCCGAACGGTCGCTCAGGCCCACTAACCTGGCCCGATGCAGTCGGGAATTCTGGTCGTCGACAAACCGAGCGGCTGGACCTCGCACCAGGTGGTCGGCCGGTGCCGCCGGCTGCTCGGCACCCGCAAGGTGGGCCACGCGGGCACCCTCGATCCGATGGCCACCGGTGTTCTGGTGATCGGTGTGGGCCGCGGTACCCGGCTACTGGGCCACCTGGCGCTCACCACGAAGACCTACGAGGCCACCATCAGGTTGGGGCAGGCCACCAACACCGACGACGCCGACGGCGAGGTGACCCAGGCAACCGGGGCAGTCGCTGTGTCGGACGCCGCCATCGAAAGCGCCCTGGACGCCCTGCGCGGCGACATCGTGCAGGTTCCGTCCACGTTCTCGGCGATCAAGGTCGACGGCAAGCGCGCCTACGCGCTGGCCCGTGCCGGCGCCGACGTCGAACTGGCCGGCCGTCCGGTGACGGTGAGCCGGTTCGAGGTGCTGGCCCGCCGCGCTGCCCGGGCTGAGGTTGCGGTCACGGATCTGGACGTGGCGGTCGACTGCAGCTCGGGCACCTACATTCGGGCGCTGGCCCGCGACCTGGGGGCTTCCCTGGGCGTGGGTGGGCACCTGACCGCGCTGCGTCGCACCCGGGTGGGCGGCTTCGACCTGGCCGGCGCCCTGAGCCCCGACGAGCTGACCGCCGACCCCCCGCAAGCGCCCGCGCTGATGCCGCTGGGCGAGGTGGCGAGGCGGAGCTTCGCTGTCGTCGAACTCACCGACGACCAGGCGCGTGACGTCGGCTACGGACGACCGTTGTCGATCACCGTGCCCGACGACCCGACCGCGCTGCTGCATCAACACGATCTGCTGGCGTTGTACCGGCCAGACGGCGATCGCGCTGTGCCGGTGGCCGTGCTGGCCTAGCCCGGCGGTCTTTCGAGAACGTGCCACCGCTTTGGGGGTGACCTCTTGTCGCGAGGCGTCCGCTCTGGGCAGGCTGAGGCATTCATCGGACGGAGGTGCGCCGTGTCAGCAACCGAAACCACCGAAAGCCAAGGCGAACTCAAGCGGGTGATGGGGCCCGGGCTGCTGTTGCTGTTCATCGTCGGCGACATTCTGGGCACGGGCATCTATGCGCTGACCGGCGTGGTGGCCAAAGAGGTCGGGGGAGTGGTTTGGCTACCGTTTCTGATCGCGTTCGTCGTGGCCACGATCACGGCCTACAGCTACCTCGAGTTGGTCACCAAGTACCCACAGGCGGCCGGTGCCGCCCTCTACACGCACAAGGCGTTCGGCATTCACTTTCTGACCTTCGTGGTGGCCTTCACGGTGATGACCTCGGGCATCACGTCGGCCTCGACGGCGGCCCGCGCGTTCGCCGAGAACCTGCAGCGCGGCTTCGGCCTCGAAACCTCCGCGGTCTGGACGATCGTGATCGCGATCGGCTTCATGCTGCTGGTGGCACTGGTGAACATTCGCGGCGTCGGCGAGAGCGTCAAGGCCAACGTGGTGCTCACCTGCGTGGAGCTGTCGGGCCTGCTGCTGGTGATCTTCGTCGCCGTCTACGCCATGTCGCAGGGGCGGGCCGACTTCTCGCGCGTCACCGTGTTCGAGACCCCCGAAGACAAGAGCATCTTTCTCGCCGTCACCACCGCCACGTCATTGGCGTTCTTCGCCATGGTGGGGTTCGAAGACTCGGTGAACATGGCCGAAGAGACCCGTGAGCCCACCAAGATCTTTCCCACGATGATGCTCACCGGGTTGTCGATCACCGGCCTGATCTACGTGCTGGTGTCGATGTCGGCAGTGGCGTTGGTGCCGCCGGGAGAGTTGTCGAAAGAGGGTGCCACTCCGCTGCTGCTGGTGGTGCAGACCGGCGCGCCGAACCTGCCGATCGGTGCGATCTTTCCGTTCATCTCGATGTTCGCGGTGGCCAACTCGGCACTGATCAACATGCTCATGGCGTCGCGGCTGCTGTACGGCATGGCGCGCGAGGGCGTGCTGCCGCCGGTGTTCGGTCGGGTGCACCAGAGCCGGCGCACGCCCTGGGTGGCCATCATCTTCACCACCCTGCTGGCGGTCGGGCTGATCACCTTCGTCGGTCAGGTGTCACAGCTCGGCGGCACCACCGCCCTGCTGCTACTGGGTGTGTTCACGCTGGTCAACGTGGCCGTGCTCGTGCTGCGCAAAGACAAGGTCGAACACGATCACTTCACCGCGCCCAGCTGGCTGCCGGTGATCGGTGCCCTGAGTTGCGCCTACCTGGTCGGCCCGTGGACCGGACGCTCCACCGATCAGTATTGGATCGCCGCGGTGCTGATCGGCATCGGCGTGCTGCTCAGCGTGCTGATGTTTCTGTTCAACAAGTCGCAACACAAGCCGACCAGGTTCGAGCACCCCGATGACGATCTGGGCACAAGGCGGCCGCTCAACTGAGCCGATGCTTAGGCATGCCCTGCGCCGTGTAGCCGGGGTCGCTCACCACGACGTCGCCCAGCGCGTCGTCGATGGCCTGCAACACGTCCGCCGACAGTTCGACGCCGGAGGCCGCCGCGTTGGCCGTCACCTGCTCGGGGCGGGAGGCGCCGACGATCGCGCAGGCCACGTTGTCGTTGGCCAGCACCCAGGCCACCGCGAGCTGCGCCATGGTCAGGTCGAGATCGGACGCGATCGGCTTCAGGTTCTGCACCCGCGCCAGCAGATCGTCGTTCATGAACTGGCCGATCATGTTCGCGCCGCCCTTGTCGTCGGTGGCACGCGAACCCGCGGGCGGCGGCTCGCCCGGCAGGTACTTGCCGGTGAGAATGCCCTGCGCGACCGGCGACCAGACCACCTGCGAGATGCCCAGTTCCTTGCTGGTGGGCACCACCTCGGGTTCGATCACCCGCCACAGCATCGAGTACTGCGGCTGGTTCGAAATCAGCTGAACGCCCAGCTCCTTTGCCAGGGCATGGCCCTCGCGCAGCTGATCGGCGGTCCACTCGCTGACGCCGATGTAGAGCGCCTTGCCTTGCCGCACGACGTCGGCGAAGGCCTGCATGGTCTCTTCCAGCGGGGTCTCCACGTCGAAGCGGTGGGCCTGGTACACGTCCACGTAGTCGGTGCCGAGCCGACTCAGGGAGCCGTTGATCGACTCGAGAATGTGCTTGCGCGACAGGCCGGTGTCGTTGGGGCCCTTCGGGCCGGTCGGAAAGTAGACCTTGGTCATGATCTCGAGCGACTCGCGGCGCTCGCCGGCCAACGCCTCGCCGAGCACGCTCTCGGCTTTGGTGTTGGCGTAGACGTCGGCGGTGTCGAAGGTGGTGATGCCGGCATCGAGCGCGGCCCGCACGCAGGCCAGCGCGGCCTCGTTCTCGACCTGCGACCCGTGCGTGAGCCAGTTGCCGTACGTGATCTCGGAGATCTTCAACCCCGAGTTGCCCAAGTAGCGAAACTCCATGCACCCATCCAACCACTCCGTGGCGATGGGCCGTCCTCGCGAACCGACTAAGGTGATCCACCGTGAGCGAAACCGTGGTGGTCATCGGCAACTTCGATGGCGTGCACCCGGGTCACGTCGAAGTGCTTGCCGAGGCGCACGCCCGCCGGCCGGACCTGCCGCTGGTGGTGGTCACGTTCTGGCCGCACCCGATCAGCGTGCTGCGTCCTGCGCTCGGGCCGATGCTGCTCACCGGGCTGGACCAGCGCATCGAGTTGCTCCAGCAGGCCGGTGCCGACCGTGTGGAGGTGATCCACTTCACCCCCGAGTTCGCCACCCACACCCCCGCCGAGTTCGTCGACGAGGTGCTGCTGCCGCTGCATCCAGCGCTGATCGTGGTGGGCGAGAACTTCCGGTTCGGTCACCGGGCCGCCGGCAACGTCCAGACCCTGCGCGAGCTGGGGCAGGGACGCTTCGAGGTCGAGGGCCTGCGGCTGGTGCGGTTCGGCGACGAAGAGACCTGCTCGACGGTGATCCGACAGGCGCTGGCCGAGGGCGACGTCGCGCACGCCGCGAAGCACCTGGGCCGCCCGTTCCGGTTCAGCGGGCTGGTCGCGCACGGTGACCACCGCGGGCGCGAGCTCGGGTTCCCGACCGCCAACCTGCCGGTGCCGCAACTGCTCGCCTGTCCCGCCGACGGGGTCTACGCGGGCTGGCTGACCCGTCTGGACGGCCGCGGTGCGCACGGCGAACCACTGCCGTCCGGGGCCGAACCGGAGCCCTGGCCCGCGGCGGTTTCGGTGGGCACCAACCCCACCTTCGACGGCCTCGAGCGCAGGGTGGAGTCGTATGTGCTGGGCCGTACCGACCTGGAACTGTACGGGGCACCGATCGCGGTGGACTTCGTCGACCGGATCCGCGGTCAGGTGCGCTTCGAGGGCATCGATTCGCTGATCGTCCAGATGCGGGACGACGTGCGCCGCTGCCACGAGATTCTTGGGTCCTGAGGGGTCTTGCATCGACCCCGCTGGAAGCGCACAGTTGCTGTATGACGTGGCTGGTCGCCCTGGCCGTCGTGGGTGCGCTCATGGCGTCCACCGTCATGTTCTTTCGCCGCAAACCCGACCCGTCGCGCCGTGCGGACGCCTCGCGCTTCGATCGCTTCGCCCCGCTGCCGCCGCTGGAGCTGACCGAGCCGGACGCCCTCGAGCTCGCCGAACTCGGTCGCCGGGTCGAGCAGGACTTCGGGCTCGCCCCGGTGCAGATTCTGCTGCACCGGCTGGGCAACGTGACGCGCCGCAGCGTGCCGCTGCGCGCGGTGCGTCCGGGGCCCGCTCGGGGCTTGGCCCGCATCTGTTTCGCCGACGGCACCACCCTGCAGGTGCGGGGCCGCCAGGTCGGCGATCTGGGCTATCTGGCAGCCACCGCGATCACCCAGAAGGTATGGGTGTCGAACTATCACACCGAGCACAGCACCGTGGTGCTCGATCTCGACTGGAACCGTGGCCGGGTGAGCGTGCTGGCCGTTGGGCTCGATCAAGCCGACTGATCGCGGCCCCTACAGCCGCAGAAGGCGCAACGACTTGCGGTAGATGGCGTCCATCTCTTCGCGCGCGTGGGTGTTGCCCAGCCCGTCGACGTAGTTGTACGTGGTGAGCTTGTGGTCGCCGGTGGGGGTGTAGTCGAGGGAGATGTACATCGGAATGGCCGCCTCGTTCTGCGGATCGACCCTCAAGAAGATCTCGTCGAAACCCAGGTCGATGGCCTGGTCTTCGAGAAAGCGGGTCAGCGCCCGCGCCGCGCCGTGGCGCCGGAACTCGGGGTACACCCACAGGCTCTTGAGTTCGGGCTGCAGCAGGTTGTCGCTGCGGCAGTCGAGCACGCTGCTGCCGAGATAGTCGTCGCCGCGCACCGCGAGCGCGAACAGATAATCGCCGTCGACTTGTCGATCGAAGTGACCTTGGGCGTAGCGCGCATTCTGGTGCGGTTCTCGTCGGCTGAGGGCCGGCAGGTCGTCCTCTGTGCACAGCCGCACCTGAATGGGCTCCGTCATCGGTACCTCCGCTCGTCGAGGTGTTGCTCTCATCTGCTGGCCGTCGTCGGCCGCGAATCATCACTGTGCCACACGGGCTCAAGCCCAAGGCCGCCTGACTGCGCTCAGGCCGACCGGGGGTGGGCGCTCTCATGCTAGTCCTCCGAGCCCTCTCGGCTACACCCCTTGCAGGCGCGACACCGGCATTCGTCTAGACTGACCGGACGCTCGGTCACCCCCGGTTCGGCTGGTCAGCCCGAGTTTCCGCCCGTCATCGAAAGGCCACCCGTGTTCGTCAAGCCCGCCCTCGCCGCCGCCACCATCGCTCTGCTCGCCTTCGCCGGCTGTTCGTCGCCCGCGCCCTCTGCCGGGTCGCCGTCCGCCGGCCAGTCCGCGCCCGCCTCGGCCCCCGCGTCGGCCCCCGCTGCCGGCTCAGAGGTGAGCGTCGACGACTTTCTGGCCAAGGTCAGCGCCGGTATGGCGTCGATGAAGACCTACCACGTCGAGATGACGGTGAGCGGCGCGGGTGAGGGCAAGCTCACCACCACCGGCGACATCGACGCCGGCGTGACCCCGCCCAACCAGCACCTGACCATGACCATCGCCGGCAAGCCCGTCGAGATGATCGTCGTGGGCGGTGACTACTTCGTGAAGGGCATGATGGGTGACGGCTGGGTGAAGATGCCGGCCGGGGCCGCCAGTTCGATGAGCGGCTCCAGCGGCGATCAGATGAGCGTGCTCACCAACAACAAGGACGCGTTCGAGAAGATCGTGCTGGTCGGCAGCGAAGACGTGAGCGGCACCCCGGCCGACCACTACCGGGTCACCATGAACCTGGAGAAGATCGGTGGCTCTATGGCCAGCGCCAGCGCCGCCAAGACGATGACCTACGACGCGTGGCTCGACAGCGAGGGCCGCATGCTCAAGGCCGTCACCGAGATGGGCAAGATCACCACCGAGGCCACGATGAGCAAGTTCAACGAGCCGGTGACCATCAAGGCACCCACCGAATTCACCGAAATGCCCAGCTGAGACCTGCTCGGCGGCTCAGCCCAGTTCTTTGAGCTGGGCGATGACGTCGGCCACCGCCTGCTGCGCGCTGCCGTACAACATCGAGGTGTTGTCGGCGTAGAACAGGGCGTTCTCGATGCCCGAGTAGCCCGCGCCACGTCCGCGCTTGATCACGATGCAGTTGCGGGCCTTGTCGGCGTCCAGAATCGGCATGCCATAGATGGGGGACGACTTGTCGGTGCGGGCGACCGGGTTCACCACGTCGTTGGCGCCGATCACCAGGGCCACGTCGGTCTGCGGAAATTCGGCGTTGATCTCGTCGAGATCGAAGATCTTCTCGTACGGAACGCCGGCCTCGGCCAGCAGCACGTTCATGTGCCCGGGCATGCGCCCGGCCACCGGATGGATCGCGAACTTCACCTCGACGCCCTCGTCTTCGAGCAGCTTCGCCATTTCCCACACCTTGTGCTGTGCGCCGGCGACGGCCATGCCGTAGCCGGGAATGACGATCACCTTCTCGGAATAGCGCATCAGGGCGGCGGCGTCGGTGGCGCTCATCTCTTTCATGCGGCCCTCGATGGCCCCGCCGGCCTGCGCCTCGCCGGTGATCGGGGTGAACAGCACGTTCAGAATCGGCCGGTTCATGGCCTTGGCCATCAGTTGGGTGAGCAGGGTGCCGGACGCGCCCACGACGATGCCCGCGATGATCAGCGTCGGGTTGCCCAGCACGTAACCCTCGAAGCCGACCGCCAGGCCGGTGAACGCGTTGAGCAGCGAGATCACCACGGGCATGTCGGCGCCGCCGATCGGGCTGGTCAGCACCGCGCCCAGCACCAGCGCCAGCACGAAGAACAGCACGAGCAGCCAGGCGTTGGCGGTACCGGCGCCCACCGACGAGGTGACGATCCAGGCTCCGAGCCCGATCGCCGCCACGCCCAGGGCGATGTTCACCAGGTTCTGTGCGGGTAGCCGGAACGCCTTGTTCATGATGCCCTGCAGCTTCAGAAAGGCGATCACCGAACCGCTGAACGCCACCGAGCCGATCAGCGAGCCCAGCACGGCCAACGTGGCGACCACCGGGCCGTGTACCTCACCACGGGCGAACTCGACCGCGGCGATCAGCGCCGCCGCGCCGCCACCCATGCCGTTGTAGATGGCGACCATCTGCGGCATGTCGGTCATCTTGACCACCCGGCCGGCCCACCACGCCACACCGCCGCCCAGCACGATCGCCACCACGATCAGCGCCATGTTCTGCATGCCGGGCACCAGAAACGTGACCAGCGTGGCCAGCACCATGCCGACGCCCGCCCAGGTGATGCCGCGCCGGGCCTTCGCCGGCGACGACATGGCCTTCAGGCCGACGATGAACAGCACCGCCACCGCGAGGTAGACCCCGTCGACGATCCATTGCATCGCGCTCAGGCCCCCTGCTCGCCGGCGGGAAGTTTCTTCTTCGTCTTCGGCGCGAACATGGCCAGCATGCGTTCGGTGACCACGTAGCCGCCGGCGGCGTTGGCTGCGCCGAGCAGCACGGCCAGAAAGCCGAGCGCGATCTGCAGCGGGGTGGTGGCGTGGCCCAGCGCGTACATGGCGCCCACCAGCACCACGCCGTGAATGAAGTTCGACCCCGACATCAGCGGCGTGTGCAGAATCACCGGCACCCGCGAGATCACCTCGTAGCCGGTGAAGGCCGCCAGCATGAAGATGTAGAGGTACAACACGTCGGTCATCGCACGATTCTCCTAGTCAAACCGCTAGTCACAAGCCCAGCACCTGTTTCACCTGCGGGTGCACGGCAGCCCCGTCGAGGGTGAGTGCGGTGCCCGCGACCACCTCGTCGGAGGTGTCGATTCTGATCGCGCCGTCGACCACCATCGGGGTCACGAAGTTCAGCAGGTTCTTGGCGATCATCTCTGAGGCGTGCACCGGCATTCGGCTGGGCAGGTTCACCGGCCCCACCACATGGGCGGGGCCCACCCGCACCTCGCTGCCCGCCACGGTGCCGAACACGTTGCCGCCCTGTTCGGCGGCCATGTCGACCACCACGGCACCCGGGCGCATGGCGTTCACCATCATTTCGCTGACGATCTGCGGCGCCTGCTTGCCCGGAACGGCGGCGGTGGTGATCAGCACGTCGCACTGGGCGATCGCCTTGCCCAGTTTGGCCTCTTGCGCACCCTTCTCGGCCTCGGTGAGTTCACGGGCGTAGCCGCCCTCGCCGACCGCGCTGACGCCGGTGTCGACGAACTTGGCGCCCAGCGACTCGATCTGCTCGCGGGTCTCTGGACGCACGTCGTACCCCTCGACGATCGCACCCAGCCGCTTGGCGGTCGCGATGGCCTGCAGACCGGCCACGCCGGCGCCGATCACCAGCACCCGCGCCGGCCGCACGGTGCCGGCCGCGTAGGTGAGCATCGGAAAGAACTTGGGCGCCCGGGCAGCCGCGATCAACGCGCACTGGTAACCGGCCGCGGCGCCCTGCGACGACAGAATGTCCATCGACTGGGCGCGTGAGATGCGGGGGAGCAGCTCCATGGCGAACGCGTTCACCCCGCCCGCCGCCAGGGCGCGCACCCGGTCGGCGTCCGCGTAGGGGGCCAGGGTGCCGATCAGGGTTGTGCCGGGCCGCAGCGCCGCGATGGCCTCGGCCGTCGGCGGCCCGATCATCCACACCACGTCAGAGCCGGCCATCACCTCTTCTGTGGTGTCGACGAACGTGACCTCGCCCAGGTCGTGCTCGGTGATATGGGCCTTCGCGGTGGCGCCCCGCTGAATCAGCAGCGAGGCACCCAGCGCCCGCAGTTTGGTGGCCACATCGGGCACGATCGGGGTGCGCCGTTCGGCTGGATCGGCGCCGGCCGGAATGCCGAGCACGAAGCTCATGAACCCGCTCTCTCTTTCATGACTGACTGTCTCGTCCATCCAACCCCGCCGAGGCCGCCTTGTCAGGTGGACTGGCCGATTGGCAGGCGTGGACGAAGCGATGCGCGCGACCGATTAGGCTGCTGCGGTGGATTACCGCGTTGCTGACCTGAACCTGGCCGACTTCGGGCGCAAAGAGATCGCTCTGGCCGAACACGAGATGCCCGGCCTGATGGCCATGCGCGAGCGCTACGGCGACTCCAAGCCGCTGGCCGGTGCGCGCATCGCCGGGTCACTGCACATGACCGTGCAGACGGCGGTGCTGATCGAAACCCTCGTGGCGCTGGGTGCCGAGGTGCGCTGGGCGTCGTGCAACATCTTCTCGACCCAGGACCATGCGGCAGCAGCCGTCGTGGTCGGCCCCACCGGCACCCCCGACGACCCGCAGGGCGTGCCGGTGTTCGCCTGGAAGGGCGAGACGCTGGGCGAGTACTGGGCCTGCACCGAGCAGATCCTCGACTGGGGCGACCGCAAGCCCAACATGATTCTGGACGACGGCGGCGACGCCACGCTGCTGGTGCACAAGGGTGTCGAGTTCGCCAAGGCGGGTGTGGTGCCGGCCACCGCGGCGTCCGATTCGACCGAGTACGGCGTGGTGCTGCAACAGCTGCGCGACTCGAGCCTCGACTGGGTGGGCATCTCGAACTCGCTGCTGGGCGTCACCGAAGAGACCACCACCGGCGTGCACCGGCTGTACGAGATGGCCAAACAGGGGGCGCTGCTGTTCCCCGCCATCAACGTCAACGACTCGGTCACCAAGAGCAAGTTCGACAACAAGTACGGCATCAGGCACTCGCTGATCGACGGCATCAACCGCGGCACCGATGTGCTGATCGGCGGCAAGACCGCCGTGGTGTGCGGCTACGGCGACGTGGGCAAGGGTGCCGCCGAGGCTCTGGCCGGGCAGGGCGCGCGGGTGATCGTCACCGAGATCGACCCGATCTGCGCGCTGCAGGCGGCCATGGACGGCTACCAGGTCGCGGTGCTCGACGACGTGCTGAACGTGGCCGACATCGTGATCACCTGCACCGGCAACCGCGACGTGGTGACCGCCGACCAGATGGCGAAGATGAAGCACCTGGCGATCGTGGGCAACATCGGGCACTTCGACAACGAGATCGACATGGCCGGGCTGGAAGCGTACCCGGGCGTGCAGCGCACCGTGATCAAGCCGCAGGTCGACCGCTGGACCTTCGCCGACGGCCACTCGATTCTCGTGCTCAGCGAGGGCCGGCTGCTGAACCTCGGCAACGCCACCGGGCACCCGAGCTTCGTGATGAGCAACTCGTTCACCAACCAGGTGCTGGCCCAGATCGAGCTGTACACCAAGCCCGAGCAGTA
>ERZ724513.1305-NODE-1305-length-12519-cov-9.841463_pt1 | contig 12519 bp, 9 predicted proteins | sample MGYA00376046_ERZ724513 | MGnify/ENA primary metagenome ERZ724513 (study PRJEB28724, sample SAMN07190883) | activated sludge metagenome | isolation source: activated sludge of sewage treatment plant in Hong Hong | place: Hong Kong | collected 2016-03-17 ... | reverse complement strand
GGCGGCCAGCATGTTGTCGACGTTGAACGCGCCCACCAGCGCCGAGGACACCGGTAGCGGCTCGACCTGCCCGCGTAACCCCAGCGCCAGCCGCGTCGCCCCCGGCTCATAGGCGACGGCCGCGGCCCAGGCGTCCAGCGCGGTCCCGCCCGGCCGTTGGCCATAGGCGCGCACGTCCACCGGCCGCCCGGCCAGAAACGCGGCCAGCGGCGCGTAGGAAGCGTCGTCGCGGTTGAGAACGGCTGTGCGCGGGATGGCCACCTTCTGTGGATTAGACGAGGGCGCGTGCAAGGGGTCATCGAGCAGGGCGGCGAAGAGGCGGCGCTTGGCCGCGAAGTAGGCCTCGTAGCTGCCGTGGTAGTCGAGGTGCTCGTGGGTGATGTTGGTGACGACGGCCACATCGAAGGCGACGGCGGCGACGCGGCTCTGGGCCAGGGCGTGGGAGGTCGTCTCCAGGACAACGTGGGTCAGCCCGGCATCGACCATGCGCCGCAGATAGCGCTGGACGACGGGGGCCTCCGGCGTGGTGACGTGGACGGCCAGCGGCTCCTCCTCGTCGCCGATGATGGCGCGGATGGTGCTGAGCAACCCGGCCCGCAGGCCGGCGGCGCGCAGGATGGCGTGGAGGATGTTGGCCGTGGTGGTCTTGCCGTCGGTGCCGGTGATGCCGATCACCACCAGGTCGCGGCTGGGGAAGCCCTCCGTGGCGGCAGCCAGCCAGGCCTGGGCCTCGGCCGTGTCGGGCACGGCCAGGTAGGCGACGCCGGGCGGCACAGCCACGCCGGCCACTTCCGGCGGCTGTTGGGCCAGGATGACGCTTGCGCCACGGGCCAGGGCGTCGCCGATGTAGGGGTGGCCGTCGCTGCCGGTGCGGACGCGGGCGACGAAGGCCATGCCCGGCTCGACCTCGCCCGACTTCTCCGTGAAGCCGGTCAGCACCACGTCGGGGCCGTCGTAGGCGGGGGGCTGGGGGTGGTGGGTGCCGGCGACGGCGGCGCGCCAGGTGGAGAGGAGGGACGAAAGGGAGTGACGGGTGATCATCAACTACGAAAGGCCCGGCATGGTTTTGTCCAAGTCGTAATTGCCTGAGTTTGCTTCTACTAGCCTGGGCCAGTCAATCGCGCCGGTTTCATCACAGAATCTGTCTACGAACTGTTGGGTTAGTAAATTGACAAGGCCGTCGCGCGCCCTGATATAGGCATCGTTGTGATCCTTGGCACGATAGCCTACTGGCTCGATGATGTTGCGATAGAGGTCTCTGTCGCCGGAGATAAATGTCCAGAAGTTCTGGCCAACAATTTTAAGGTAGCCGTGCTTGGGGTTCCGCGCGGTCTTCACCTTGCCGTAGCAAATACCAAGCACCGCGTCGGCATTGACGCGCCCTTGCCTTAGACGAATGAGCGCCTTGCTAAGATGCTCGGCAAGCTTCTCTTGCTGGGAAGAGTTACCCCAGTTCGTCCCCGACTTTATGCTAATGACATAGTGGACACCGTCGCGCACTAGTTCCAGGTCAATGCCGGGGCTGGAGGACTTACGCCCATCTATCGCTTGCGCAGCCACAAAGATCGCCAGCCCCTCCAGAAAGTCGCCAAAGTCTTTTTCCTCAGAGGATGAAAGAAAGGCGGTGAGTGTCTGCTCTACCAGTTCAGATGCCCTGGTGATGTTCTTGGCACGGAAGAGATATGGGTTCTTGTTAATCAGATGGGATAGCTTGAGTTCCTGAACGCACCGCAGCCTGCGAGCATGGAACATGTCAATGTTCTCATTGACATAAGCTGCGATGTCGGCTGGGTCTATTTGGTTCATGACAAAATCACCAAAGTGTCTCCTGGTACGCAGCCACTTTATCCAACCGCTCCCTGGCCAGCTTAACGAACGCTTCCTGCGCATCGATGCCGATCCACTGCCGGCCGACTTGCTTGGCGGCCACGCACGTTGTGCCTGAACCGGCAAAAGGATCGAGGACGACATCGTCCTTCTCCGTCAGAAGCTTGATGAACCAGGCCGGCAGGGCGACGGGAAACGTGGCCGCGTGGCCGCGATTGTAACACTCTGTGGCCATGTGCAGGACGTTGTTGGGGTAGACCATCTCGCGCCCTACCCAGTTGGAGATGTTCTTGCCAAAGCCGCTGCCGACGCGGGAGTTGTCGCGCCGCTTGTCAGTGTCGCTCAGGTTCTTCAGGCGCGATTCGGCCCACTCGCCCACGGGGACCATAACGGCATCCTGGAACATCTTGAACTGCTTGCTCCGGGTGAAGTGCAGCAGACGTTCCCAGTTGTCCCGGAAGCGGTTGGGCCACTTGCCAGGATGGGAGTTCTTCTTGTGCCACATGTACTCTTCCGTCCACAGCCAGCCCTGCCGTCTCATGGCGAGGATGAGTTCCAGCACATAGGTGTGGCGCTCGCCATCGACAACACGTTCCTTGATGTTCAGGATGAAGGAGCCTGTCGGTTTGAGCACCCGCCGCATCTCCTCGGCGCGGGGCATGAACCATTCGACGTAGCGATCGGGGTGGATGCCGCCGTAGACGTTCTTGCGTTGGTCAGCGTAGGGCGGCGAGGTCACGATGAGATCGACCGTGGCGTCAGGAATCTCTCTGAGCACGTCCAGGCAGTCGCCAAGAAGGATCTGGTTTAGGTAGCTCATGGGATCTCTCAATTGCTCAGCCGAACGGCACAAGGTTTTTAGCACCTATTGCGGGGCGGCAAGGCCGAGCGCGGCATCCTCCGCGAACGGGCTGCCCCTCTCCGCCAACAGCGACAGCAGCCGCGGGTAGCCGGCGTAGACGCCGCGGTGGCTGGGCGGCAACAGGGCGGCGATCTGGCACATGATCTCGTCGGTCTGCTCTTGCAGCCAGGCGTCGCGGTTGGCGCGCGGCATGGGCGGCAGGAAGTAGGGCGCGCCCACGCGGATGGTGATGTCCAGCCGTTGGAAGCGCTTCAGACGCTGCTTAACGATGCGATCCTCCGTGCCGACGATGCCGATGGGGATGATGGGCAGGTTCGACTTGGCCGCCAGATAGGCCGCGCCGCGTTGGCCGGGCAGCAGCGACTCGGTCGGGCTGCGCGTGCCCTCCGGGGCCACGGCCAGCACCTCGCCCTGCTCCAGCCGCTTCAGCACCGCCCGCAGCGCGCCGAAGTCAGCGTCGAAGCGGTTGATCCAGATGCCGTCCACCTTGCGAGCGATGTAGCGCCAGATGGCGTACTTCTTGTACTTCTCGGCCAGGATAAGAACGATGTCATCCCGGTTGGCCAGGATGATGGCCAGGAAGGCTTCCAGCCGGCCGATGTGGTTGCCGGTGATAATGAAGCCGCCGGTCTGGTGGTCGATGCTCCCGATGATCTCAATCCGGGCGATGACGTGCAGGACAAAGCGGGCAATGGCCCGAACGAGGCGCAGGAACGTGTGCTTGCTCATGGGAGAAGTATTGTAGAGCAACGGCCGCGGGTGGCAAAGGAGAGGCGGAGTGAGCAGTGGGGGCATATGGTCATTGGTAGCCGGCCACTATTCCGGCTCCAGACGCCATGTGCCGGCGGCGGCAGCCAGGACGCGCGGGCGGGAGAAGAGGAGCGGGAAGTAGCGCCCTTCGCGCCATTCCGCCAGCCGGTCGCGGTAGTGGGGGCTGGCAGGATGGCCCGATTGGCCGCCGGGCAGCGCCGCCAGGCTCTCGTCCCACGCGCCGACGTCGACGATGAGCCGGCAACTGGCGATGATCGTCGCCGGATCGGGCGGGAAGTGGGGCGACAGGTCGCTCTGGTTGATGCTGTAACCGTCGCCGGGGGCCGAGATGGTCGTCGGTTTCCACAGGCGGCCGACGCCCGGCAGCCGCGTCATCTCGTGCTGGAAGGCGACGCGGTGGAGCTTGCCCCACGCCCAGTCGGCCGGGTCGGGGCCGACTTCGCGGCGCAGGACGGCCAGCGTCTCACGCAATGCCGGCAGCAGCCGCGGGCGCACATCGCCCACCCAGTCCGGCGGCGGTTCACAGCCGGCCAGCCCCGACGCGCCCTCCAACCAGCGCAGCGACAGCTCGTAGGCGATCTCGTAGAAGGGCATGAACGGAAAGCCGGTCTGCTCGCCGCGGGCCAGCAGCGTTTCCGCCCGCTGGGGGCCAACGGCCTGGGCCACGGCGGCGCGGGTGAAGTGAACCAGCCAGCCGAACTGGAGCGTCGCGGCGATACTGTCCTCGGCCATGTCGCCGTCCCAATCGGCCAGCCAGGCCAGTGCGTCGCGCAGATCGTCCTCAGCCGGGGTCGGGGCCGCAATCTGCGCCGCCGGCAGCGCCGCGGCCAGGAAGCGCCGCGCCAGCAGCGAGACGGTCTCGGTCTGGATGCGGCGGTGGTCGTCGAGGGTCAGCTTCGGCTGCTCGGCCAGCAACGCGCGGATGCGGCGGACGCGGTAGTCGGTCAGCCACTCGCCCGTCAGCCAGTGGGGGTAGCTGTCGCCGGCCATGCAGTTGTTGGCCGTAGCGATGAAGCCCTCCGACGGGTTGACATAACATGGCAACTCGTCGAAGGGGATGAAGCCATCCCAGGCGAAGTCATCGCTCCAACCGGGTACGGGCGTCAGCCCGTAGCCGTTGCGCCGCCGCGGCACAAGACCGGGCATCATATAAGCGATCGTGCCGGCCGTGTCGGCATAGACGACGTTCTGGCCGGGGAACGCCCAGTGGCGCAACCCCTCGCGGAAGCTGGCCCAGTCAGTAGCCCGGTTGATGGTCAGCGCGGCCCGCAAGTGGTTGCCCGTTCGGAAGAGCGTCCAGTCGTAGGCCAGGTCGGCATGGGCGCTGGGGACAGCGGCGCCGCCGGACAGCAGGTCGGAGAAGACCGGGCCGTGGCGCGTGGCGCGGACGGTGATGACCACGTCGCGCAGGCCGCGAACGTGGATGACCTCCTGAGTGACCTCGGCCGCCTGCCACACGCCGTTGACCTCGTAGTGCGTGGGGTTGTCGGGGTGGAAGCGCTCGATGTAGACATCCTGCACGTCGGGGAAGGCGTTGGTGATGCCCCAGGCGCAATGCTCGTTGTGGCCGATGACGACGCCGGGCACGCCGGGCAGGGTGAAGCCGGCAACGTGGTAATCGCCGCCGTAGAGGTGAATGGCGTACCAGATGGTCGGGAAGACGGGCGGCAGGTGGGGATCGTTGGCCAGTTGCGGCCGGCCGCTGGCGGTGCGCGCCCCGCTGACGACCCAGTTGTTGCTGCCCAGGCTTTGCCCCACGAGCGGCGCGCCGACCGGGCCGTGGGCGACCGTCTCGCGGAACGCGCTCAGCAGCCCCTCGGCCAGGCGGCGGCCGATGGCCTCGTCGGGGATGGTCGTCAGATAGTCAGGACGGTAAACGGGCGTCAGGTCGGCGGCGCGCTCCGGCCCCAACTCGTCGAGCAGCCAGGCGCGCAGTAGTTCCGACTCCCAGTTGCACGACAACCCCCAGGCCAGCACCGTGCCCCAGGCGCTGGTGGCCAGGGCGTCCCACGGCTCGGGGCGATAGGCCAGCAGGTGGAACTCGGCCGGCGGCGGCTGGGTGGCGATGAAGGCATTGACGCCGGCGCTGTAGGCGGCGATGACCGCGGCCGTCGTGGGGTCGCTCAGGTCGGCCTGAGCGCGGGCGGCGCGCGGCCAGCCCAGGTAGCGGGCGAACTTGTCGAAGGCGACGCCCAGCGGGCCGGTCACCTCGGCCAGCCGGCCCAGCCCCAACCGCCGGTTGAGGTCCATCTGGAACAGGCGATCTTGCGCCTGGACATAACCCTGGGCGAAGAAGAGGTCGTCGTTGTTGGCGGCGTAGATGTGAGCCACGCCCCACTCGTCGCGGATAACCTCCACCGGAGCGTGCAGGCCGTCGAGGACGGCGCGTCCGCTGGGCTTGGGCACGGGGCGGCGCATCAGGCGGCGCGTGGCCACGGTCAGGCCCAGCGCGCCGGCGGCGGCGACCACCGGCAGGGCCAACCACCGGTTGAGCGCCCCGCGATCAGACGGGTTCCTTGAAGTCATACAGGCCATCCTCCACCCGCCAGCGCCGGCCGCAGGCCGGGTTGGCGCAGACCAGCAGGCCGTCGCGCGGTTCGCCGAGGGAGAGATGGCAGGTCGGGCAGGCGAAGAAGCCGCCGCCGGGGGGCGACTGCGGCCGGACGAGACGGCTGCGAACGAAGACGCTGGGCGAGAGCTGCCACCAACGGCCGGTGCGCTGGGCGGCGCTGTCGAGGGCCACCAGCAGCCCGGTCGGGGCCAGGCTCTTGAGCGGGCCAAGGCGGAAGTGGGACACGGTCAGCATGTCGCCGGGCGCGAAGCCGGCGGCCACGAGCTGGGCGCGAATCCAGTCGGGATGAAAGTCGTAGTTGAGGGCGACGAACTCGACCGGTTCGGGGTCGAAGGGCGACCACGTCTGCCGGCGCAGCCAGTAGCGCAGCATCGCCTTGACGTTGTGCTTGCTGGCGAATTCGAGCACGTAGGCGGCATCGGCGCGGGCGACGCGGGCCAGCTCGTCGAACAGGGCCGGCGGGTCGGCGGCGTGGTGGAGCGTGCGCACCTGGACGAGCGTCTCGAACAGACCATCGACGAAGGGCAGGTTGTACCAGTTGCCGGCGACGTAGAGGAAGCGGGGATCGTCGCCCCAACGTTCGCGGGCCTCGCGCAAGAGGGAACGGGAGTAATCGAACAGGACGACGCGCCGGTAGCCGCTGTATTCGCCGGCCAGGCGGCCGAAGCCCGCGCCGATATCGAGCAGCGTGTCGCCGCCCGGCGGCATCAGCCGGCGCAGGGCGACGCGCTCGGCGCGATCCTCGTAGTCGCGCCCCTGATTCTGCCAGAAGCGGGCGCGGTAGTCGGAGCCTTCGTAGTCGCAGACGGGGATGGGATCAGACATCGCACATTGGGGCCGCCGGGAGTGCGCGGCGGCGCGATGGCGCATCGTAACACGTTTGCCGGGCGACGCCAAGAGCGGCTGATGTTTCCCGTGAAACAATCTCCCACTGCTTCACAGCCGTAGTCACTGTCGTGGCCACGGCTGTGACCACGACAGTGGCCGACGTTTCACGGGAAACATCGCTGCTTTTCCGTTGCCAGTCCGCCGGAATGGGCTTAGAATCGAACGCCAAAGGAAAAACAGCCAGCCGACGACGCCACACGCGTAACCTGCCGGGCCTTTCAGGAAAAATCACCAATGGCCAATGATGTCGCCATCTTTCTCGACCTCGACAACCTGGTAATTGGCGCGCGCGACGCCAATCTCAACTTTGACGTCAACCTCATCATCGACGACATCAAGCAGCGCACCGGCGGCCGGGTCGTCCTGCGTCGCGCCTACTCCGGCAACCTGCGCCAGGACCAGAAGTTGATGAAGGATATCGCCGCCGCCGGCTTCACCATGCAGTCGGCCGTGGCCCTCAACAACTTCGGCAAGAACCTCATCGACATGTACATGGTCGTCGATACGATGGACACCCTCGTCGATGGCCAGGAGTACAGCACCTACGTCCTCGTCACCGGCGACCGCGACTTCCTGCCGCTCATCCATGCCCTGCGCCGGCGCGGCAAGCACGTCATCGGCATCGGCCTGCGGCACACGACCAGCGAAAACCTGATGAGCCTGTGCGACGAGTACGTCTACTACGAAGACCTCCTGCCCGCGCCGCCGCTCAGCGACAACGAGGCCGAGGTGCTGCTGGCCAAGGCGGTCGATGGCCTTCTGGTGGGCGACGAGCGCGTGCGCGCCAGCGTCGTCAAGGAGCGCATGATCGAGTTAAGCGGCGGCCAGTTCGGCCGCTTCCAGTACACCGACACCTCCTTCAGCAAATTCCTCAGCCGCTACCCCGGCCGCATCGTCGTCGAGAAAGACGGCACGACGACCTACGTCCGCCGCGCGGCCCAGGCGGTTGCCCGGCCGGAGCTATTCCGCCGCTATCGCACGGCGCTGAAGAAGCAGAAGCTGCGCATCGTCCCGCCGCGGACGCGGTTGGTGATCCTCAAGGACATGATCGCCATCTTGCAGAAAGACGATGGCCTGGAGTGGCGCGATCTGGTGGATCGGTTGTCGGCGCTGCACCCCGGCGACGAAGAGGGCGAGGCCTCGCGCAACATGATCAACGCGCTCATCGTCGCTGCCCGGCGGGGGGGCGTCGTGCGCACGCTCAAGGGGCGGACGCTGGCCACCGCGCCGGTGCTGCTGGCGCTGGCGGGGGATCGCCTCTATCAGGAAAGCGTCATCCGCTGCGACATGGCCTATCTGGAGGCCATCCGCGCCCTGCCGGAGCCATTCGACCTGGACGAGGCCACGCTGGCGCTCTATGATCAGCTCAGCTACCGGGCCTACATCAAATTCGTCCTCGCCCGGTTGGAGGCCGGCGGCCTGAACGGCACGACCGGCGCGCCGCACACGTGATCGCCCGCCTCAGCCCGCCCCCAACCCGGTGATCTCGTCGCGGTGGCCGAAGCCGCGGCTGTTATCGACGAAGTAGAGCCGCTCCGGCCGCAGTTCATACCAGTTGACGCGGCGCAGGGCGATGACGATGGCGGCCACGGCGCGCTTCAGAAAAGGGTAGCGCTCCGTGAACAGGTCGATGGCCGCGTCTCGCTCCGCGCCGGCCAGTTGCCGCACCGTGCCCTCCAGTTGAATCCCCTGAATGGCCGGCCAATCGGCGTAGTCCTCCTGAATCGTGGCGGCGACGCGCGGGAAGGCGGCCATGTTCTGGGCGTGGCGCGTGTGCCCGGCGGAGAGGAAGACCAGCCGGAAGCCATCGGCGGCGTAGAAGACGGCCGCGGCCCACGGCCCATCCGGCCCTTGCGTGGCCAGCGTCATGACGTGATGCCCGGCCACGTAGGCCAATGCCCGCGCCCGCGCGTCGTCACTCATGCGCGGCGCGCCCGCCCTGCCAGCGGCGGAAGAGGTCTTCGGGCAAGGTCACGTCAACCAGGTCGAGCACACGGTTGACGGTCTGATTGATGATGTCGTCGAGCGTCTGCGGCCGGTGGTAGAAGGCAGGCATGGGCGGGACGATGTAGGCTCCCAGTTCGGCGGCCATGACCATCGCCCGCAGGTGGCCCAGGTGCAGCGGCGTCTCGCGCGGGCAGAGGACGAGCTTGCGCCGTTCCTTCAGGACGACGTCGGCGGCGCGGGTCAGCAGGTTGTCGCTGAACGAATAGGCGATGTTGGCCAGTGTCTTCATCGAGCAGGGCAGGACGATCATGCCGTCGGTGCGGAAGGAGCCGGAGGAGATGGCCGCGGCGATGTCCTTGAAGCGATAATCCACTGTGGCCAGGCCGCGCACCTCTTCGGGCGTGTAGTCGGTCTCCAGGGGGATGGTCGTGGCCGCGGCCGTGCTCATGACCAGATGCGACTCGATATCGGGCAAGGCCTGCAAGATCTCCAGCAGGCGAATGCCGTAGATAACTCCACTGGCCCCCGAAAGTCCCACGATAATGCGCTTCATGCCTCGCCTCTCCCGGTCGCCGCGCGGGGCGATCCGGGTATAATCAACACTCTTGCCGCCCGCGTGACGCAGTAGGGCAATTCTAGGTCATCGCCGGCAAAAGCCAAAATCACTATGGGTAAAGGTATGTCTATCATCGATCTGAGACCGGGCGTGGAGTTGTTGCGCGAGCCGTTCCTGCTGCACGACGTTGTCCGGCGGCAGGCCAAAGACGGCCGCCCTTTTCTGCTGGCCACGTTGCGCGACCGCAGCGGCCAGATCGCCGGCGTCTACTGGGACGTGCCTCTGGCCGTCGATGTCTGGGCGCGGCCGGGGCTGGCCGTAGCCGTCAGCGGCCGGGTCAACCTCTACAAGGATGCCTTGCAGGTCAACATCAGCGCCCTGGAGCGCGCCGGTGACGTCGACATGACCGCTTTCCTGCCCGCCAGCCAACGGCCGCTGGAGACCATGCGGGCGGAACTACGCGCGACTATCGAGGGCCTGGCCGAGCCGTGGCGGGAACTGCTGGCGCGGCTGCTGCTGGAGGGCGAGGTGGCCGAGCGCTTTGCCACAGCCCCGGCAGCGCGGGGGATGCACCACGCCTACATCGGCGGCCTGTTGGAGCACACGTTGAGCATGGCCGCCGTGGCCCGCTTGCTGGCCGGCCACTACCCTTATGTCAACTTGGACTTACTCCTCGCCGGCGTGCTATTGCACGATGCCGGCAAGGCCGACGCCTACGCCCTCGACGAGGGCTTCGACCACTCCGACGACGGCCGCCTCGTCGGCCACATCATTCGCGGGGCGCTGCTCATCGAGCGGGCGGCGGCCGAACTGGATTTCCCGGCCGGCATGCTTCAGGAGTTGCAACACCTCATCGCCTCGCACCACGGCACACAGGAGTGGGGTTCGCCCGTCGTGCCGCGGACGCTGGAGGCGGTGCTGCTGCACCAGATCGACCTGCTCGACAGCCGCGTCGGCGGCTACCTCGATCACGTGCGCAACGACCCCGGCGCCGGCCGCTGGACCAACCGGCGCAGCGAGATGTTCGGCACGGAGTTGCAACGGCCGCGCGGGATGTAGACGCCGGCGTGGGCCTAAAGGCTCTCGTAGACGACGAACAGCAGTTCGCCGTTGTCGTTGCGGAACTCCCGCGTCGTGCCGCCGGGCACTTGCTGCTGGACGAAGGGCAGCTCGTTGAGCCGTTCGGGCAGGAAGATGAACAGCGTCGGCCCGCGCACGGGCAGCGCCGCCGGCCCGGTCAGCGGTTCGATGACGTCCTGGGCCTGCTTCTCCGGAGCCAGGAAGGGGATGGTCGAGAGGCTGAAATAGCCCATGCGTGGAAAGCCGAAGAAGAACACGTCCTGGTTGGCCGGCTGTTTGTCGCGCAGGTAATAGCCGATCTCCGTGGCTACTTCCGTGTTCAGCCCGCCGAGGACATAGCCGCCGGTGTAGACGCGATTGAAGTAATAGTTGATATCGACGGCGGCCACCAGCGCCAGCAAGGCGAAGGTGGCGACGACGACGGCCGTCCGGTAGCGCGGATACTGCGCCCGCAGCCAGAGGGCGGCCTCCCCCAACGGCACGGCGACGAACAGGGCCACCAGGGGCATGGCCAGCACGTAGCGCTGGGAGGCGGGCGAGTCCTGGCTGAAGGCGTTGGAGGCCACGACGGCCAGCAGCGGCAACAACAGCAACAGATAACGCAGGTCGAAGTTGAGCAACGCCCAGAGGATGCCCAGCAGGAACAGCAGCGCTGCCCCGGCCAGCAGCAGCGGCGAGCCGGGATTGTAGAGCAGGCGCAATGGCTCGTGGGTGAAGCCCAGCACGCCGTTGATGGCGTTGTCGAGGATAATCTCGGCCGTCGTGCGCTCGCCGCGCGCCAGCTCGGCCTCCAGCCACGGGCCGAAGATGGTCACGCGGTTCATCGGGGCCTGGAATTCATCGGGCTTATCGACGAAGTACAGCCCTAACGGCAGGAAGACGACCAGAGCGATGACCGTCGCCAGCACGAGGCCGTGAAAGCGCTCGCGGAACAGCGGCCGTTGCCGCCAGAAAGCGACCGCCGCCCAGATGAGAAACAGGATCGGCAGCGGGCGGATGCTGACGTAGAAATACTGCCCCAACCCCAGCGCCAGCCCGCAGAGGATGAAGCCGAGCCGCCGGCCGGTCTTCCAACCGTACCACAGGCCCAGAATGGCCAACGTGCCGAACAGTCCATCCCAGACGTTGTTGAGGGCGATGCGGCTCATGTGGATGTGGAAGTGGGACGCGGCCAGGTAGAGCGCCGCCAGCAGCGCCGTCGTGCGGTTAAACATGGCCCGGCCGAGCCAGTAGAGGGCCACGACGGTCAGCGCCCCGGCCACGGCCGAGGTCAGCCGGACAGCCTCCACCGTCTGCCCGAACAGGGCGATGGCCGCGCTCTGCACGGTGAAGTAGAGCGCCGGGAAGGAGAACCAGCCCAGGCCAAACAGGTTGTTGGCCTTGCCGGTCAGCAATTCGACGGCGTACAGGCCGGCCGAGCCTTCGTCGCCGGAGTAGGTCGTCGGGTAGCGGCCGGTGGCGTAGGCGCGCAGGGCGAGGGCGAGGACGAACAGACCCACGGAGAGGACGATGTCCCAGCGATCGAGGCCTAACACGGGCCGGCGCGCCTCAGCCGGATGCTCGGCCCGGGGCGTCAGGCTGCCGGCCACGGCCAGGCCGACGGCCACCAGCCAGGCGAGGATGGCCACTGTGGCGCTATAGGCCAGCAGGCCATTGCCCGACGCCTGCCGCGTCAGCCAGGCGAAAGGCAGGGCCAGCAAGAGCAGCACGGCCTGCGCCGGCGTGATGCGCAGCAAATTCGCCAGCCGGACCAGCGGGCGGCCGAACCAGCCCGCCACTTGGCCGCGGGCGAGCGTCTGTAGGCCCAGCAGCGCGGCCAGCCCGCCGATGAGGGTCAGCAGGAAACCCGGCAACCGTTGGCCGGGCGGAACTACGCGCCCCGCCCAGAGACTCAACGCCAGCAAAAGCCCGCCACCGGCCAGCAACGCCCAGGCGACGCGCCGCAATGCCGCGCCTTCCGGCAGAGTGATGGCCGGCCGCGGCCGGGCCGACACGGCCACCGGCGCGCGCAGGCCG
>ERZ724513.1302-NODE-1302-length-12526-cov-5.310721_pt1 | contig 12526 bp, 10 predicted proteins | sample MGYA00376046_ERZ724513 | MGnify/ENA primary metagenome ERZ724513 (study PRJEB28724, sample SAMN07190883) | activated sludge metagenome | isolation source: activated sludge of sewage treatment plant in Hong Hong | place: Hong Kong | collected 2016-03-17 ... | reverse complement strand
AACGTCATTGGCGGCCCCGGCGCATTCGTCGCGGTCGCCCAGGACTTCGCCTCGTTCGGGCAGGCCATCCTCAACAAGCTCGTCGCCGAAATCGCGGATGCACCGACGACCAAGACCGCGTCGGGGTCTTTGCCGCGAGGCGCAGCGTCGAAACATTGATCGGCCGATCCGGGCGGCGTTTGGGAGGTTGTGAATCCGCTGTGCGTAAATTTGCGAAGCGGATCAACGCTCAAGCGGATAGTTTCGACAAGTTCTAACAAAGGAGTTTTGAACTACTCTAAGTTATTGAGATGTCTAATATGTTTGTCTTGACGCCGGCGCAAAAACGCCCCCTAGCTGTTGCCCTCGATGGCTGCCGCCGATGCGCAGCCGCCGGCCGCAACAGAGGTCAAGCTCTCATGCCGTCATGCTTCCGTCGAGTGTCCGGCGCGCGTCGAGCGCCCGCGCTGTTTGCCGTTGCCCTCATGCTCGTCGCTGCCGGGGTGGGCCGCGCAGCCGCGGATTCGAACGAGGTGAATGTCTACACCTATCGCGAAGCGAAACTGATGGCGCCGCTGTTCGAAGCCTTCACCAAGGCGACGGGGATCAAGGTCAACGTGATTTCGGCCAGCGCGGGCCTCGAGCAGCGGATCGCGGCCGAAGGCGCGAACAGCCCTGCAGACGTGCTGTTGACCGTCGACATCGGGCGCCTGAAGGAAGCGGTCGATCTCGGAATCGCGCAGCCGATCAAGTCGGAGCTGCTGGACAAGGTGGTGCCGCCGCAGTACCGCGACCCGGAGGGCCTGTGGTACGCGATCTCGGCCCGCGCCCGCGTCGTCTATGCCTCGCGCGACCGCGTCCCGCAGAACGAAATCACCTACGAGGAACTGGCCGATCCCAAGTGGAAGGGCAAGATCTGCATCCGGTCGGGCCAGCACATCTACAACAATGCCCTGTTTGCCGCCTACATTGCGCATCACGGCGAAGCAAAGGCGGAGGAGTGGCTCACCGGTCTCAAATCCAATCTCGCGCAGAAGCCGTCGGGCGGCGACCGCGAGGTGGCGCGCGACATCGCGGCGGGCAAGTGCGACATCGGTGTCGGCAACACCTATTACTGGGCGCTGATGCTCAATACCGACCCGGACAAGAAGCCATGGGCGGAAGCGACCAAGGTTATTCTGCCGACCTTCAAGGACGGCGGCACGCACATGAACATATCGGGGGTCGTGCTGCTGAAAAACGCGCCCGACAAGGCGAACGCCATGAAGCTTATCGAATGGCTGATGAGCGAACCGGCGCAGCAACTCTATGCGGACATGAACTACGAATATCCGGTGCGCGCGGCGACGGGGATCAATCCGACGATCGCCAGCTATGGCGAGTTGAACGCCGATTCCCTGCCCATCGCCAAGATCGCGGACAACAAGAAGAAGGCGGCGACCCTGGTCGACAAGGTCGGATTTGACAACTGAGCCGGCTTCCCTATGACACGCAGCGTCGACCAGCGCGAATTCCGTTCAGGTTGAATTGGCATTCGCTCCGGGTATCGTTCGCTGCTTTTGCGGCGAACCGGTTCCCGCGTCGCCGGAAAACGTTCTAACGACGCACCCGCTGCGGCTTCTTGGTCCTTTTCCGTCGCCGGGAAGGGACGAGGAGGAGGGAATTAACGCGAGTGGACTAGACAGTCGTCCCGATCGGTCGGCGGCGGCGCGATCCGATCGCTTCCGCGCGGGTGGCGACGGCGGCGAGCGACTCCCAGTTCCCGGCGTTCCCGCGGAAGATGCCGCACTTTGCGTGCGCGGCGCGCGCGCGGTGAATGGATGGCCTCCAGCGCATGTTATCGGCATCGGCCGGCCGGTTCATCCGGTCGCCATCACGGCGCTTGTTCTCGTCGCAGCGCTGCCCCTCGCGCCGATCGCCAGCCTTCTCCACATTGCCCTGCAGGGCGACGCGGAGATTTGGCGTCATCTCGCCGCCTATGTGCTACCGACCGCCCTTCGCCACACCGTGCTGCTCCTCGCGGGCGTCTCCGTGATCGCGGCGATCGTCGGGGTCGGCGCGGCTTGGATCGTCACGGCATATCAATTCCCGGGACGCGATCTGCTCGTCTGGCTGTTGCCGCTGCCGCTCGCCTTTCCGACCTACATCGTCGCATACGTCTACGTCGACGCGCTCGACGCACTCGGACCGGTGCAGCGTTTGCTCCGCAGCCTGACGGGCTGGCGATCGCCGGCCGATTACTGGTTTCCCGAGGTTCGCTCGCTCGGCGGCGCCGTCTTCGTGATCGGCATCGTTCTCTATCCCTACGTCTATCTCGCCGCGCGCACGATGTTTCAGACCCAGAGCGTGACGCTGATCGAGATCGCGCGCGGGCTCGGCGCCCGGCGCTGGCGGCTCGCCCGCGACGTCACCTTGCCGCTTGCGCGTCCCGCCATCGCAGCGGGGCTCGCCCTCGTGCTGATGGAAACGCTCAACGATATCGGTGCGAGCGAATATCTCGGCGTGAACACGTTGACGCTCTCCATATTCACCACCTGGCTCAATCGCGGCAGCCTCGCCGGTGCGGCGCAGATCGCCTGCGTGATGCTGGTCGTGGTGGCGGTCCTGGTCGCGCTCGAGCGGGCCGCGCGGCGCGGGAGGGAATACGCCGGGCTCGACCGCGATCCGCGCCTGCGCACCCGGCATCGTCTGCGCGGGCGAAAGGGCTACGCCGCCGCTGCGGCTTGTTTCACTCCGGTCGCGCTCGGGTTCGTCGTTCCGTTCCTTTTCCTCGCCAACCAGGTGATCAGACGCGAACTGCTGGTCGGCTTCGATCCCGCCCTGTTCGGCCACACGCTGACCACGATCGCGCTGTCGGCTTGCGCGACCGCGATCACGCTCGCCCTGGGCTTCGGCGTCGCCTTTGCCCACCGTTTCGTCCGCCGGCCGTTCGCTGCGGCGTGCGTGTCGATCGCGGGCCTCGGCTACGCGGTGCCCGGCACCGTGCTCGCGCTGGGCCTGCTCGCGCCGTTGATCGCATTCGACGAAATGGTCAATGCCGCCACGCAGGCCCTGGCCGGACAAAGGGTCGGCCTGCTGCTTGCAGGTTCGAGCGCTGCTCTCGTGATCGCCTATGTCGTGCGCTTCCTCGCGGTGGCCACCGGGTTTGCGCAGGCGGGCCTCGCCCGCATCACGCCCGACCTCGACGATGCGGCGTGCAACCTCGGTGCGCGGCCCGCAACGGTGCTGCGCACGGTCTATCTGCCGCTCACGCGGACGGCCGTGCTCAGCGCCGCGCTGCTCGTTTTCGTCGACTGTCTGAAAGAGCTTCCGGCGACGCTGCTGTTGCGCCCGCTCAACGTCGAAACGCTGTCGACCTACATCTATCAGTTCGCCACGCGCGGAAGCTTCGAGGATGGCGCGCTGGCCGCGCTGCTGATCGTGCTGGTCGGGTTGCTTCCCGTCATTCGCATGGTGCGGCTCGCCGACGATCTCGATCCCGCGCGGCCGGTGCCATGATCCCCGCTCGAGGAGACCCACGCGATGGAATACATCAATTCGCCGGCGGCGAAGGCCGTCAAGCTGCCGTTCAGCCAGGCCGTGCGGGTCGGCGATGTTCTCTATCTTTCGGGAGCGCTCGGCAACAAGCCGGGAACGCTCGAACTCGTGCCCGGCGGCATGGCGGCGGAAGCACGGCAGACCATGGAGAACATCGGCGCCGTCTTGCGGGAAAACGGCCTCTCGTTCCGCGATGTGTTCAAATGCACGGTGATGCTCGCCGACATGTCGAAATGGGCAGACTTCAATAAGGTCTATATTGGCTATTTCGAGCCCGACCGCCTGCCCGCCCGCTCGGCTTTCGGCGCAAACGGGCTGGCGCTCGGCGCCCAGGTCGAGGTCGAGTGCTGGGCTTATACAGGCAAGCGATGACGGACTGACGCTTGTTTCCGAAAAGCAGCCTCGCGGCGCCTCGGAGGCGGCGCGCCGGACCGGACGGCGATCCCTGTAATCGTCAGGTCAATCCTGCAGTTCCGCCACGTCCTTATAGAAGGCGAGCGCCTCCGGATTGGCGAGGGCTTCGGTGTTTTTCACCGGCCGCCCATGCACCACGTCGCGCACCGCGATCTCGGTGATCTTGCCCGAGCGCGTGCGCGGAATATCGGCGACCTGAACGATCTTCGCCGGCACATGGCGCGGGCTCGCGCCGGTGCGGATCTGCTTGCGGATGCGGTCCTTGAGCGTTGCGTCGAGGGTGACGCCTTCGCGCAGCCGCACGAACAGCACGACGCGCACGTCGTGCCTCCAGTCCTGGCCGATGCAGATCGCTTCGACCACTTCGGGAATCTGTTCGACCTGCGCATAGATTTCCGCGGTGCCGATACGCACGCCTGCGGGGTTCAGCGTCGCATCGGAGCGGCCGTGGATGATGATGCCGTCGTGCTGCGTCCATTCGGCGAAATCGCCATGCGCCCACACATTGGGGAATTTCTCAAAATAGGCCCCCCGGTACTTCCTGCCCTCGGGGTCGTTCCAGAACATGACCGGCATCGAGACGAACGGCTTGGTGCAGACGAGTTCGCCCTTTTTCCCGCGCACCGGCTGGCCGTCCTCGGAAAAGACGTCGACCGCCATGCCGAGGCCGGGACCCTGGATTTCCCCCTTCCACACCGGCCCGGTGGGATTGCCCAGGACGAAGCAGGAGATGATGTCGGTGCCGCCGGAAATCGAGGCGAGATGCACGTCGCCTTTGATCGCGCGATAGACATAGTCGAAGCTTTCGGGCGCGAGCGGCGAGCCGGTCGAGGTGATGAGCTTCAGCGCGGAAAGATCGTGCGTCTTCGCCGGAGCAAGGCCCGCTTTGGCGCAACCGTCGATGTATTTCGCCGACGTGCCGAACACGTTCATCCGCATGTCTTGGGCGAAATTCCACAGCACCGCCGGCGTCGGCGCGAAGGGCGAGCCATCATAAAGAAGAAGCGTTGCCTCGCTCGCGAGCGCCGAGGTAAGCCAATTCCACATCATCCAGCCGAGCGTCGTGAAATAGAAGACGCGCTCGCCGGCGCGAATGTCGCAATGGAGCTGATGCTCCTTGAGGAGCTGCAACAAGGTGCCGCCGGCGCCGTGCACGATGCATTTCGGCGCACCGGTGGTGCCCGAGGAATACAGGATATAGACGGGATGGTTGAACGGGAGGCGCGTATAGGCGATCGGCTGCGGCGCAAAGGGCTTGATGAAGGCATCGAGCGTGACCGCGCGCGGCAGCTCGCGCGCGACCGCTTCGGCCTCGCCGAGATAGGGCAGGATCACCACCGTCGCGGCCGAGGCGAGGTGCGCCACGATCGGCTTGAGCTTGTCGAGGTTGCGCACCGCCTTGCCGTTGTACCAATAGCCGTCGACGGTGATGAACACCTTCGGCTCGATTTGTCCGAAGCGGTCGATCACCCCGCGCTCGCCGAAATCGGGCGAGCAGGACGACCAGATCGCGCCCGTCGCGGTGGTCGCCAGCATCGCGGCGATCGCCTCCGGGATATTCGGCAGCATCGCGGCCACCCGGTCGCCGACGCCGACGCCGGCCGCCTTCAACGCCTGCTGAAAGCGCGAGGCCAGCGCCTGGAGCTGCGCCCAGGTGAACTCGCTGCTCGCCTTGTCCTCGCCCCTGAATATGAGCGCCGTGCCATCGTCGGCGCGGCGCAGGAGATTCTCGGCGAAGTTGAGCCTCGCGTCGGGAAAGAACTGGGCGCCCGGCATCTTGTCGGGGTCGGCCACCAGGCGCTCGCCCTTGTCGCCGATCACGCCGGTGAAGTCCCAGACGAGATCCCAAAACGCGGGCCGCTCGGCGATCGACCATGCATGGAGATCTTGATAGGTCTTCAGATCGGTTTTATGCCGCCGATTGACCTCCGCCATGAAGCTCATGACCCGGCTTGCGGCGACCCGCTCCGGCGATGGTGTCCACAATGGGGCTTCTGCCATAATGCCTCCCTCCAGCAATCGCCGCGCAATAGCATTTTGAACGATTTAGCACCACACGCGCTGCCTGCACCGGCGCGCTTTCCGGCCACGAAAGCGTCACAGAGGGCGCGCAAGTTCCGCGCCCTCAGTTCGAACATAAGATATTCTGGCGCCAGCTGAAACGGACCATAGCGTGAGCGCTCCCACCGGATTCAAACGGCTTGGAATCGCCGTCGGGGCCCTCCTCGGCGCGGCGCTGATTCTGCTGGTGGCCGTCTCCTACCTCGTATCGGCCGAGGCGGCGCGCGACGCCGTGACGGCGGAGATCAAGGCGGCGACCGGATTTGAGCCCACGGTGCGCGGCCCGGTTTCGCTGTCGCTGTTCCCTTCTCCGCAAGTATCGCTCCGCGATGTCGCGCTGGGGGAGGCGGGCGTTCGCGATTCGCCGCTGACGGTTGAGCGCATCGTTGCCCACGTTCGCTGGCTGCCGCTGCTGGCGGGGCGCTTCGAAATTGCCGATGTCGCCCTCGATCATCCGCGCATCACGCTCAGTATCGACCGGGAAGGCCGCTCCAATTGGTCTCCGCTTATCGATACGCTGGCGCGCACGGTTCGCACCGGCGGCGAAGCCGGCGCGAAGACCTTGTCGTTCTCGGAAATTCACATCGGCAACGGCGTCGTCCAGATCGAGGATGCCGCGCACGGCCGCACCGAGACGCTGGAAAAGGTCGAACTGTCGCTTGCCTGGCCCTTGATCGCCAAGCGTTTCGCGGCGACCGGGCACGTGTCCTGGCGCGACGAACCGCTCGACATCGGGCTTACCATCGCCGACTTGCCGGCCGCGCTCGCCGGCGACGTGTCCGGGCTCAAGCTGCGCGTTGCCGGGACGCAGGTGAAACTCGCTTTCGACGGGTCGATAAGCTACCTCCCGAGCGTCAAAGTCGACGGTACGATCGCCGCCGATACGGTTTCGCTGCGCAACGCCTTGCGTTGGGTGTCCGGCCATTCACTGCCGGGAAAAGGGTTTGGGCGCCTGTCGCTCAAAGCGCGCGCCGCTGCGGTCGGTGGGACGGTATCGCTGTCGAACCTCAACATCGAACTCGACGGCAACGTCGCCGAGGGCGTTCTCAGCTACAGCACACGCGGAAGGCGGGCTCTGCAAGGGACGCTCGCCGTCGATACGCTCAATCTCACGCCCTATACGTCGGCGGTGCACCTGCTCGCTTCCGGCGCCCGCGTGTGGGATCGCAAGCAGATCACGCTCGACTGGTTCGACGCGGTCGATCTCGACCTGCGCGTTTCGGCGGCGCGCGTTGTCGCGGGCCACAGCCGGCTCGGGCGCACGGCCGTAGCCGCAACCCTGCGCAATGACCAGTTGACCGTCACCGTCGGCGAATCGCAGGGCTTCAACGGCTTGATCAACGGCTCGGTGGCGATCGCCAAGACGAACACCGGCGCGCAGCTGCGCTCGCAGGTGCGGCTCACCAATGTCGATCTCGACACCAGTCTCACCGAATTGTTCGGCTTCCACCGCCTCGAAGGCAAGGGCGATCTATCGCTGGAACTCGACGCGGAAGGACGCAGCGTGTTCGCGCTCGCCCGCACGATGAACGGCACCGTGACCCTGGCTGCGAACCAGGGCGCGCTCACGGGCTTCGACGTCGAGCAGCTTCTCCGCCGGCTGGAACGGCGACCGCTCGCCGGCAGCGCCGATTTCCGCAGCGGCCGCACGGCTTTCGAACAGCTCGCGATCGCGTTGCGAATCTCCGATGGTACGGCGAACCTGGAGGAAGGGCGTTTTATCGGGGCCAATGTGCGCCTCGCCCTCAACGGCCGGGCCTCCATTCCGGCGCGCGAACTGGACCTCAGCGGCACCGCAAGCCTGCTGAAGGACAGCGCGGCGCCGCCCACGTTCGAACTGCCGTTCTTCGTGCAGGGAAGCTGGGACGATCCGATCATGCTGCCGGACACCCAGGCGTTGATCCGTCGTTCGGGCGCCGCCGCACCGCTGCTGGACGCGGTCATGGATCAGCGGGCGCGCGAGGGGGTGCGGTCGGCGATCGATCGATTGATGGGGGAGCGCACCACGCCGGCGGCGCGCAGCGATGCCGCAATACCGATTCCAAGCGAGCCGCCTCCGCCCTCCGAGCGCGACGTCTCCAACCAGACGCCGCCGTCGCGCTGAGCGATGGCCGCGCTCCCCGCGCCGAAACCGGTTCACCGTGAAAATGCGACCGCGCGGGATAGGAAAAACGCCTTCCGATCCGATTGGAACGGAAGGGGCTTAGGATCGCATTCTATATTATGATGCGCCCGGCGAATCAGCCGCACGATCCAGCGCGAGACCGCGGGCGCATGTTGCTAAGGCTTCTGCATACGCTGGTGAAGATCGCCATCGCCGCGCTGATCGTCGGAACGATCCTTGCTCATTTCGGCATCACCATCAGCGCGCTCGCCACGGAGCTTGGCGTTTCGTCCGAGCGGTTCGGCGAATTGCTGCACCAGGGAATTGCCTGGGCGCTGCCCAATCTGGTCCTCGGTCTCGTGGTGATCGTGCCGCTGTGGTTCCTTGTCTATATCCTTCGTCCGCGCGGGCAGGGCAGCGACTGAACGAGCCTGCGCGGCTTCGCTGCATTGTCTTTCCGATCAGTAGGCGGAGATTTGCTGCCGTCGCTCGGCGCGGCGGGTCAGGATCGATGCGGCGATGACGACCAGCGCGATCACAGCGACGAAAATCGTGCACACGGCGTTGATCTCCGGCTTCACCCCAAGGCGCACGTCGGAATAGATGCGGATGGGCAGCGTGGTGGCGCCCGGCCCGGTGGTGAAGCTCGCGATCACCAAGTCGTCCAGCGAAAGCGAAAAGGCGAGGAGGAACCCGGCCGCGATGGCCGGGGCGATGACCGGGACTGTCACGGTCAGAAACGTTCGCAGCGGCGGGCAGCCGAGATCCATCGCCGCTTCTTCCAGCGTGCGATCAAATCCGGCAAGGCGCGACTGCACCAGGACTGCGACGAAGCACAGCGTGAGCGTCGTATGCGCGATGGTGATCGTCAGAAAGCCGCGGTCGAGATTGATGGCGACGAAGAACAGCAGCAAAGAGAGACCGGTGATCACCTCCGGCATCACCAGCGGCGCATAGATCATCGCGACAAAAGGCAGGCGGCCGCGGAACCGGCCGAGCCGGGTCAACGCCAGCGCGGCGAGGGTGCCGAGCACGGTCGCGGCCGTCGCCGATGCGAACGCGATCAGCAGCGAATTGGTGGCCGCCTCCCGCAGGGCGCTGTCATCGAGCAGCGCGGCATACCAACGCAACGACCAGCCGCCCCAGATCGTGACCAGCCGCGAGGCGTTGAACGAGTAGATCACGAGGATCACGATCGGCAGGTAGAGGAAGGCGATGCCGAGGGCGACCGACACCAGGTTGAAGGCAGAAAACCGGCGCCCCACGCTCATCTCTCCTCGATCTGGCGCGATTGCACGTTCTCGTAAAATGCGATCGGGACGACCAGCAACACCAGCAGCACCACCGCGATCGCGGAGGCGACCGGCCAGTCGCGATTGGCGAAGAACTCGGTCCACAGGGTCTGGCCGATCATCAGCGTTTGCGAACTGCCGAGAAGATCGGGAATGACGAACTCGCCGATGATCGGGATGAAGCAGAGCAGCGCGCCCGCGGCGAGACCCGGCAGCACCAGCGGCAACGTCACGACAAAAAAGGTTTTCCAGCGCGGGCAGCCGAGATCGGCTGCGGCTTCCAGCAGCGTTTCATCGAGCTTCTGGAAGTTGGCGTAGAGCGGCAGCACCATGAAAGGCAGATAGGAATAGATGATGCCGATGTAGACGGCGGTATCGCTCGCCAGCCAGGCGACCGGCTCGTCGATGAGTCCGAGCGCACGCAGCGCGTCGTTGAGAAGGCCGTCGCGCTGCAGAATGTTGATCCAGGCATAGACGCGGATCAGGAACGACGTCCAAAACGGAAGAATAACCGCGACCAGGAGGATCGCCTGGGTGCGGGCCGGCGCCCGCGCCATGCCATAGGCGATCGGCAGCCCGATCACGACCAGCGCCAGGGTCGACAGTGCGGCGATCTGCAGGCTCTTGAGATAGGAGAACAGATAGATGTCGTCTTGCAGCAAGAGCCCATAGGTCGAAAATGAAAGTTGTCCGAGAAAGGCTTTAAGTCCCTCCCATCCTGCCGCGAGATCGAGCGTCGGCGTGTAGGGCGGCTGCGCGATCGCGGTCTGCGACAGGCTGATCTTCAGAACGATCAGAAAGGGAACCAGGAAAAACGCGATCAGCCAGAGATAGGGCAGGGCGGCAATCAGCCAGCGTCCCGACAGGCGGCTGCGGGCGGCGCGCGCTTTCATCGCTTTCTCATGCGGTCAGCAACACGGCCGCGTCCGGCGCGAAGGAAAGCCACACCCGGTCTTCCCAACCGATCGGGCGCTCGGCGAGCCTTGTGGCGTTGGTCACCGAAGCTTTCATCGTTGCGCCGTCGTCGAGCCGGACCTTGTAGATGGAGACGTCGCCGAGATAGCCGATGTCGACGACGCGGCCGGATATCGTGTTGAGCGTGTCGGCCGGCGGGGGGGCGAGCGCGAGCTTGAGTTTCTCCGGCCGTACGGCAAAGGCGGCCGGCGCGCCCGGTCGCGCTTGCGCGCCGTCGCCTGCCCGGAACCGCCGCCCTTGCGCGTCTTCGAGCACGACGCCGTTTGCGTTCGCCGCCAGCTTTCCCTCGATCAGGTTCACGTCGCCGACGAACTCGGCCACCCAGCGGGAGTTAGGCTGTTCATAAATCTGCTGGGGAGTGTCCACTTGCGCAATGTGGCCGCGATTCATGACCGCCATCCGGTGCGCGACCGTCATCGCCTCCTCCTGGTCGTGCGTGACGATCACGAAGGTCGTGCCGAGGCGCGACTGCAGCTCCATCAGCTCGAATTGCGTCTCTTCGCGTAGTTTTCGATCGAGCGCGGCGAGCGGTTCGTCGAGCAGCAGAACTTTCGGACGCTTCGCCAGCGAGCGGGCGAGCGCGACCCGCTGGCGCTCTCCGCCCGAGAGCTGATGCGGCTTGCGGTCGGCGAGCCCTTCGAGGCGGACGAGCTGCAGCATTTTGCCGACCTGCTCGGCGATCTCCGCTTTCGGCATCCGGTCCTGCTTGAGGCCGAACGCGATGTTGTTGAATACGCTGAGATGCGGAAACAGCGCATAGCTCTGGAACATCATGTTGACCGGCCGCCGGTAGGGCGGGACGCCGACGATGTCCTCGCCGGCGAGCAGAATGCGGCCTCGGTCGGGCGCCTCGAAACCCGCGAGCATGCGCAGCAGCGTCGTCTTGCCGCAACCGGACGGTCCGAGCAGGGCAAAAAACTCGCCTTCGTAGATGTCGAGGCTGAGATCCGCGATTGCGACCGTATTCGCATAGCGCTTGCTCACGGCGTCAAAGCGCACGATGGGCTTGGCGTTCGGATCGGCCCAGGGGGTAAAACCACGTCGCATGGGGAATTCCGCAATCGGGTCGCCGGCTGCTCCTTGTCGCGGATGGAGGGCATGCGGATCAATCGAAATCTTTCCAACCGGGACTAACCGTCGGCGCCGCGACCGTCCGGGCGCCTCCTTTCGCTTACCGCGCTTTCAGCCGCCATGAACTGGGCGAGCGCGTCGCGTTCGCTCGGGGAAAAGCTGGTCCCCAGCACGGAGCGCCGCCACAACACATCGTCGACGGTTTCCGCCCACTCCTCGCGCATCAGGTAGCGGATTTCGGCTGCGGTGAGATCAGCGCCGAACCGTTCGCCGAGATCGCCTGCCTGGGTCGCGCCGCGGAGTATTTGGGTGAGCCGGCTGCCATAGCTTGAAGCGAGGCGGCGCGCCTGCGAAGGCGACAGAAACGGCCAGCGCCGCTCGGCCTCCATTGCCAGGCCATCGAGCCCCTCCGGGGCGACGTCGCCGCCGGCAAGGGCAGTGCTTGCCGTCCATGACGGCGCACCGGCAAAAAAGCGCGCGATTTTTTCGAGCGCGGCCTGGGCGAGCCCGCGCGCCAGCAGGGCGGGGCCGTCGCAGACGGTCAGCAGCGGAGCGAGGCCGCGCGGCTTGTCGAGGTGGAGCAGGCGGTGGGGCGCGGGTGGCGCAAACCGGCATCCGGTCGCGGGAATAGCGCGGATGCGGGCAAAGGGCGTCACGTGATCGAGCTCAATAGCGCGCCGGAAATAGTGGTTGGCGAGCGCGCAAAGGGATGCGATGTCCGCCGCGGCGGGCGTGGGGGCGCTCGTGTCGCCCGCGGCGTCGTGTTCGGCAGGGCCGAGCAGCATGGATTCTTCGGCGAACGGCAGCGCGAGCACATAGCGGCGATGCAGCCGGTCGGGCAGCAGATAGCCGCCGTCATGATCGAATACCCGCTTGGCGACGATATAGCTTTCCTTCACCAGGCGGATCGCGAACGGCGGCTTGACGCCAAGCCGCGCCGCGGTGTCGTTCAAGGACGCGCCGGCGGCATTGACGAGCACGCGGACCTGGACGCTCTGGCGTCGCCCGCGGGCATTGAGCACCAGCGTCCAGTCTGCGCCCTCAGGAATCCCCTCATTTTAGATGGTTCCGTAGATGGCGTTGAACGCTCGCT
>ERZ724513.1300-NODE-1300-length-12534-cov-5.238160_pt1 | contig 12534 bp, 13 predicted proteins | sample MGYA00376046_ERZ724513 | MGnify/ENA primary metagenome ERZ724513 (study PRJEB28724, sample SAMN07190883) | activated sludge metagenome | isolation source: activated sludge of sewage treatment plant in Hong Hong | place: Hong Kong | collected 2016-03-17 ... | reverse complement strand
AGAGTGCAATCCTTTCCGGAGCTTACGAGGTCTCCGGACGCATTGCAAGCGAACTTGTGGTTTTTCTCCGCCTTCCCTGCGCTCGCTATTACAGAGATAAGGAAGCCGAGGCCACAGTCAAGTGGGCATCGTCCTCGTGAGATCGGCGCGGCGGTGGTCGATGAAGAGATGCAGTTTGCTGATTGCGAAAAAGAGCGGTGTCGTTGCGCCTGCGGTAAGGCCGGTGTTTCGAGCGGTACGGGCTACCACCTTGAGATGCCCCATCCGGCAGTGGATGAGCAGATCTGCACCGAGGTCTTCAATCAGGTCCACCCGTGCTTCCACCCCGATGGACGGGGCGTTGTCCTTAAGTGAAATGTCTTCCGGGCGGATTCCGAGCGTGAGCGTGGAGGGGGCTGGTTGTAGAGCCGGCAGGAGATGTGCCGGCAATGGAACTGTCAGGTCACCGCTTTGGAAGAGACGCGCAGTGCCGTGCGTCTTGAGGCGTCCTTCCCAGAGGTTCATCGGGGGTGTGCCGATGAAGGAGGCGACGAACGGATCGGCAGGAGCGGTGTAGGTCTGTTGGGGATCATCCGCCTGACGAATGCGTCCGCCTTCGATGACGACGATACGGTCGCCCAGGGTCATGGCCTCAACCTGATCGTGGGTGACATAGATCATCGTCGCTTGCAGGCGCTGCTGCAATTTTTTCAGCTCGATTCGCATCGACGTGCGTAGTTGGGCATCCAGGTTGGACAGCGGTTCATCGAACAAAAATAACTTGGGTTTGCGCACGATGGCGCGGCCCATGGCCACTCGTTGCCGTTGCCCTCCGGAGAGGTCTTTGGGTTTGCGATTCAGTAGAGGGTGAATCTCCAGAAGCTGGGCAGCGTCCTCGATACGCTCGTCGATCACGTGGCGCGGCACGCGGCGCATCTTGAGTGCAAAGGCGAGATTCTCGCGAACCGAGAGGTGGGGATACAGCGCATAATGCTGGAAGACCATCGCGATGTCGCGCTCCGCCGGCGGCAGGTGATCGACCTCCTTGCCGTCGATGAGCACGTGCCCTGCTGTTTGGGCGTCAAGCCCGGCGATGATTCGCAGGAGCGTCGATTTGCCGCAGCCCGACGGGCCGAGCAGAATCGTAAAGCTTCCGTTGGGAACCAACAGCGACATGTCGCGCAACACCTGTTGCTCGCGAAATGATTTAGAAACTGCGCGCAATTCCAACTCAGCCACGGAGACTCCTGCCAATCACAGTGCTCACAGAATGTTCAAAAAGGCTATCCAGCAAGGCCGCACGAAGCACGTCGACTGCGGCGTACCCTTGTGGTACGTCGCAGGGAGGCGTGCGAAGGAGAACGCCGCTGCAGCCCTTTTTCAACATTCTGCTAGCCTTTCACGGCCCCGGCGGAAAGTCCGCTCACAATCCATCGTTGGCACAACAACACCACGCCGATCAACGGCAGAGTGGCGACTACCGACGCTGCGGCCAATTCTCCCCAAGGCATGGTGAATTCTCCCTGGAAGAGGGCGATGCCGACGGGCAATGTCTGTTGCTCCGGCTGGGTCAGAATCAAGAGCGCAAAAAAGAATTCGTTCCAGGCATAAATCAGAATCAAAATTGCAGCCGTAAAAATCCCCGGCGTGGCCAGCGGCAGCGTAATCCGGAACAGGGTGCCCCAAGGCCCGCAGCCATCCACTCGCGCCGCATCCTCAAGCTCGGGCGGGAGTTCCTTGAAGAAGCTGGCCAAGATCCAGATCGCCAGCGGCAAGGTCAGCGCAACGTAAGGCAACACCACGCCCCAACGGTGGTTGAGTCCGCCTAGTGCATCGAGCAGCCGCCAGACCGGTCCGGCAATGGCCATTTGCGGGAACATCGATACGCAGAGCAGCACGGCCAGAATACCTTGTTTGCCTGGAATGGTAAGCCGGGCCAGCGCATACGCGGCCGGGATCGCGAGGAGAAGGGCCAGGAGCGTGGTAGAACCGGCCACCACGATGCTGTTCAGTACGTACTCGAACAGGTGATGGTCGAAGAGCGCGCTGCGATAGAAACCCAGACTGCCTGAGGGCCACCAGGCAGGTGGTGCTGCTTCGATTTCGGTTTGTGACTTGAACGAGGTGAGGACAAACCAGAGGAACGGCAACAGACTCAGCGCGACGGTAGCGAAGATGCCGACCGCAAGCAGGATTCGGCGTTTCATGAACGTCTGCGCTCCAGGAGATTCGATCCTATGGCGCGGAGGTACGTCAACGACAGCGCCAGGATCATCAGGAACACAGCCACGGAGATGGCAGACCCATACCCGATGCGGCCTTCCGTAAATAACGTTTGATAGCCATAAAACTGCAGCACCTGCGTGGCGTCGCCGGGGCCGCCTTGCGTCATCACAAACACCAGATCGAAGACACGAAACGCATCCATGGTGCGAAACAGGAGCGCGAGCAACAGCGCCGGTTTGAGGAGCGGCAGGGTGATGTGCCAGAACCGCTGCCACACTGTGGCGCCGTCGACGCGTGCGGCATCGTAGAGATCGTCAGGAATGACTTGCAGGCCGGCCAGAATCAGGAGCCCGGCGAAGCAGGAGGTTTTCCACACGTCGGCCAGGACGACGACGGCAAAGGCCACGCTTGGATAGGCCAGCCAGGGGATATAGTCGGTGACGCGGTCGCCGAACAGGAGCAGATTGGCGAATCCGTACTGGTCGTTGAAGATGTAGCGCCAGAGTTGCGAGGCAACGACTGTTGGAATCGCCCAGGGAATCAGGATCGCGCCGCGTACCAGGCCTCGTCCACGAAATCGTTCATGAATGACGAGGGCAATGATCAGGCCGCAGGCTAACTCGAGCAGGGTAGAAAGGACTACAAACCCGAGAGTCACGACGAACGCTTGATGCGCGACCGGGTCATGGAGCAGCGCCTGGTAATTCTCCAAGCCCACGAATGGACTGCCAAGTTGGGGAATGCCGACGAAGATGTGATGCAGGCTGAGCCAGAGCGAATCCGCGACGGGATATAACGCAAAGACCACTGTGACCAGGAGTGCCGGTGCCACCATCAACCAGGCGGCCAGGCCCTCTCGGCGTCGAAGTACGGCATGCGCACGCATCATGGCGCCGCTTTCGTCAATGCCAGAAGTCGATCGATGTGTGTATCAGTGACGGCAGCTTCTTGCGCGAGGTCGATGTCCTCCACCGCCAGGGCACGGCTGAAGTAGCGCTGCAAGAGATGTGAGATGGCGGGATACACCGGCGAACGCGGACGAGGCGTGGCCGCGTGGAGGACGCTACGCTGATTTCTGAGCTGCGGCGAATGGGCCAGGACCTCAGGGTCGGAGAAGAGCACTTCCCGGGACGGCGCGATGCCGGCTTCACGCGAGAATTTCTTTTGGACAGCCTGGCTGGAGAGAAATTCAATGAGAGCCCAGGCTTCGTCCGGATGTGGCGAATAGGCGCTGATGCCGTACAGCCAGCCACCGAGTGCGGCCGCCGTCCGTCCTGGCGAGAATCCCGGTAGAGGCGCCACGCCTACCTGTCCGGCAATGGTCGACCGCGTCCGGTTATTCGCGAGTTCCCAGGCATAGGGCCAATTCCGATGAAAGATCGCGTGTCCTTGCAGAAATAGGGACAGCGCTTCCGGTTCCTGATAGGTCAGGGCGGCACGGGACGTGAGCCGGCCGATGACTCGATCACGGACGAATTGCACGGCGGCCAGTGCGCGAGGCGACGAGAGGGTGGACCCGGTTCCATCCGGTCGCAACAGACTTCCGCCATGCCCCTCGACAAATTCCAGCATGTTACAGACCAAGCCTTCGTACTGCTTGAATTGCGCCGAGTAGCTTTGAAGCAGCGGGTTGCTCGCTCGTTCGCCCGCCAGGATGGTTTCTGCCTGCTGGATGAGTTCCGGCCAGGTCGTCGGTGCGGCAAATCCGTATTTTTCGAGAAGGTCCTGGCGATAGTAGAGCAGCCCGGCATCGATGCGGCTCGGGACACCGTAGTAATGGGTGTCATACCGGCCGACCTCGACGGCGGCAGGCAGAAAGTCTTGTCGCATGGAGGGGGAAAATTTATCGTCGAGCGGGCGGGCCCACCCGGCCTCTGCAAACTCCGGGACCCAGATCACGTCGATAAAAAAGACATCGACAGTGGCATCGCGGTTCTTCAACTTCTGCGTCAGGAGATCGTGATACGCCGTCGAGCTGTGCGGGGCCAGTTCGCGCACCACCGAGATCTGGGGATGTGCACGGGTGAAGTCTCCGAGCACCTCATCCCACACGCGTGCATGATCGGGTTTCCAGGAGACGAAGCGAAGCGTGACGCGGGGCTTGGGAGTGGTGGCGGTAGTCCCGGGCAGTGATTCCGCGCTCCCGAGGCTTGTACTGCCGGTGAGTACAATGAGCGTGAGCAGGACGATCCAGCGGGATACCGTGACGGCACACGACTGTGAAGGACGCTGGATGCGCTGACGTGAAGATATCCATCGCATCACTCTGTCAGGTTATACACAGTCCGGTGGGGTGATGCAAAACCACCAGGCCGCAAAGGGGTGCCTGTGCCCACTGCGGCAACCTGCACAATTTGGGGCTCTCAAGAAGTGTCACGCCTACACCGGCATGGGGCGTCACTGAGATGGCCGGGAAAAACCGTTGTGAAGACGAAGGCTTGCGAAGGTGCTCCTTCTGGCATGACCACTGCTATTGTTTGTAGAGGGGAAGTGGCCTTGCCGACGTTTCGACAGATCGCAGAGAGAGCAGTTCAATCAGAGGCCCGCCGATTCTCGCGGGCGCTGGTGTGAAGGAGGCAATATGAATGGCCTGCAAGTATCAGCGGTTTCGCCCAGGCGGGGTCGCCTGCTGCGGATGACTCTTGGTGGGTTACTGGGATGGGCCCTCATCCTGATTGCCATCACAGATGCCTGGGCTGTTCAAGCGAGTCCGGTCAGCCTCAGCTTTAGTGCCGTGCAGGGCGGGCCGAATCCGGCGAGCCAGGTCGTGACCATCTCCAAGAGCACATCGCGTCAGGTCGGATGGAAGGCCGTTGACGATGCTGCGTGGTTGAGTACGGCTCCTTCCTCAGGAAGCCTAACCAGTTCAGCGCAGGTCGTGGTGGCGGTCAATGTAAGTGGATTGGCTGCCGGTACCTATAGCGGCTCGATGAAGGTGACATTGAGTAAAGGGGGAAGTTTGTCCATCCCCGTCACCCTGACGGTCGCGTTGGCAACGTCCACAAAATCGACGACGACCGTCACGACGGCAACCCTTTCCTGGGCGCCCAATACGGATAGTGACCTCGCCGGGTACAAGGTGTATATGGGCACGACCTCCGGTCTGTACGGTACGCCGGTAGACGTCGGGAATGTGACCACCTATACCGCCGGCAACTTAACAACTGGAACCACGTATTACTTTTCCGTGACTGCGTATGACCAAAGCCGGAATGAAAGCCTCCACTCAGGCGAAGTGAGCAAGAGCATCTATTGATCTCGTGCTCCTTCCCGAGTTGCCATTACCGGCTAAGTACACGTCTTATTTCTTGCTCTGCACGGCCAATTCCCACCGGTATCCGTCGGGGTCCGAGAACCAGATCCCCATGCTCTTGGATCCCGGCGCCACGGGCCCGATTTCATCTCCCGGATCCTCGACCTGAACCTTCAGCTTTTTCAGATGGGCCAGGGCTTTTTTGAGTGCGGCCATCGTGGGTAGATGGAATGCCACATGGCCGACGGTTTTCGGCGATGGTTTTCCTTTGGAGAAGACGATCAGCACATTGGCGTTTCCAATTCCCACGCCGCCTTCATATTCAAACTGTTTGCTGAGCCCCGCTACCCGCATGAACCACTTGGCGCTTGCGCGCGGGTCACGAACCGCCAGCCCGAAATGCCATACTGCGCCGAGCGTAAATGGAACCTTCATATCCGTTTCCTCCTAACGGTGAAATGAGGCACATCCTACCATGGCGGCGGTGGGGCTTGGCGCTGCAAAACGCGCGGAGCCCGCCATCGCCTCCTTCTCATGGTTGAGCAGCCACCGTTTGCGGTTGAGTCCACCGCCGTAGCCCGTGAGGGAGCCGTCGGCGCCGATCACCCGGTGGCAGGGAACGACGATGCTGACGGGGTTCGCGCCATTGGCGAGCCCCACGGCGCGCACCGCCGTCGGTTGCCCGATGCGTCTCGCCAGGTCACCGTAACTCACCGTTTCTCCTGCGGGAATTTCGCGCAGCGCGTTCCAGACGCGTTTCTGAAACGGGGTGCCTGCCGTCGCGGTGAAGAGAGCGTCGATGGCGTGGAGATTGCCCTCGAAGTACGCCGACAGGGCCGCCGCATGGCACGTGGAATTGACGGCCGGTGTCAGGCGCACGCCCTGTGAACCATAGTGGCGCGTCAACAGTTTCCGCATGCGATCCTCGAAATCAACCCAATCGACCGCCCGCAACTGCCCCTGTTCGTCTGTCATTATCACTAAGGTTCCAATCGGCGTGATCAAGGTTTCTGTCAAAAGGTGTAGTTGTTGAGACATGATACATCTCCGTGCAGGTGGTGACAGGGCTATTGATCGGCGGTCCAGAGGTATTGTGCGGCGTAGGCGCGCCATGGTCGCCAGGCCTCCGTGCGCTCCAACAGATGAGAGGCACTGGTCTGTTCTCCTATCAGGCGCCTGGCGCTCCGTATCAGACCGAGGTCGGTGGCCGGGAAGGTGTCCGGTTCACGGAAGGCACGCAGGGCGATATAGTGTGCCGTCCACGTTCCGATTCCGGGAATCGCCCGGAGTTGCGCGAGACGCTCTTCGACTGATCCACCAGGCATGAATAGTTGTGGATAAGAGATTGCCGTTCGTGCAAGAGCGCTGATCGTTGCTCGCCGCGCGGCAGGCATGCCGAGCCGGCTCAAGTCGGCGGTCGCGAGACAGCGGGCCGTCGGAAACGTGCGCATAAGGCGCCTGTCCACTGCGTGTGGTAAGGGTTCTCCCCACAGCCCGACCAATGTTCCGCCCAGCCGCCGTGCGGCCGCGACCGTAACCTGTTGTCCCAGCACCGCGCGGACAGCCAGTTCAAAACCGTCCCAACAGCCAGGGGCGCGCAGTCCCGGTCGCGCGGCGATGAGGGGCGCCAGGGTCACATCCTTTGAGAGATGGGCTGCGATCGCCTCGATGTCGGCTGCCACGTCGAATTGATGCCGGATGCGCGCGACCATGGCCTGGAGGGCGCGGACCGATGGAAAATCTATCGTGGCCATCAGGCTGTGCTTGTCCGGTCTGTGCTCGATGGTGATAGTGCCTGTCAGCCCTTCATGGCGCACGCTACGGCGATAGATATTCTCTTCGACAACCTCCAGGCCTTCGATGGCGCGCGCCCGTAAGTATGCCAACATACAGTCCCAGTCGTACGGTGGCCGATAAGGAATCTGCAGCATGACAGGCGCAGTGGCGGCGAGGGTTACGCTCGTGGCCGTGGCGGCACGACGCAATTCACCCGGTGCTCGATGATAGAGGGAGCGGAACGCATGATTGAACCGGCGGACACTGCCGAATCCCCCCGCAAGGGCGACATCGGTCATCGAGAGTTTCGTCTCGTGGAGCAACTGCTTCGCAAACAGCAGGCGTCTGGACTGGGCCACCGCTACCGGCGCGACGCCCAGGTGTTGATCGAAGAGCCGGCGTAGCTGCCGTGCTCCCATACCGACGCGCATCGCGAGCGCCTCGACCGTGCCGTCCTCATGATCGAGAAATCCCTCGGCAATCAGCGCCAGCGCTCGGGAGACGGTGTTTGACGTGCCGCGCCACCCGGGCAGTTCGGGAACAATTTCCGGGCGACAACGCAGGCAGGCGCGGAAGCCGGCTGCTTGTGCCGCCGCACTGCCGGAAAAAAACCGACAGTGTTCCCGTTTTGGCGTGCGAGCCGGACAGATCGGCCGGCAATAGATCCCGGTCGAGATGACGCCGACGAAGAGGCGGCCGTCAAATCGGGCATCACGGGTCTGCAGCGCGCGGTAGCTGATATCGGGATCGAGCAGTTCCATGCCCACACTCTGCCATATTCAACGGAGAAATTCCGGCCGTTTTCGGACGTGACCATTCGATTGCGGAGGTCACAACAAAAATCGTGGGAGGCGCGTCGTCGGTTGGATGGTCAGGCGCGAGGTTGTGCGGCGGTTTTGGCCTTTGCCATCATCTTGCAGTAGGAGCAGGTGCCGGCGGTAGTGGGCTGGCCGCAGGTGTCGCAGGGCGCGAGCGTGCGTTGATCTTTCTCGGCCATGGATTCGGTCGCGGGGGCTGGTGCGGTTTGTTTGTCCAGAAACCCCCAGTAGAAACGCTGCTTCGTACCGGGGGATTCTGTTTCCAGCCGGTTGAGCACTTCCTTGTAGAGAATCATTTTCGAGCCCTTGGCCATGGGGCATTCTTCGACAATGTAGTCGATCCGGTTGACCACGGCATAGGCGGCGATTTCCCGTTCGGACAACCGGCAGAGGGGCTTGACCTTTTTCGCAAATCCTTCCACCGATGCCGGTAGGGTGGGGCTTTGCTTATCGAGATAGTCGTTCTGCCAGTGCAGGACATTCCCCAGCAGCCGTGCTGCTTCGTCGTCGAGGTTATGGCCGGTGGCCATCACGTCATACTCCTGCTCCACTGCCGCGCGATTGAATTGATAGCGCTTGATCGTTCCGCAGGTTGAGCAGGTCGGACGGTGAAGGATGGTCGCCAGTTCACGAATGCCGGCCCCCGCCTCTTGCTCGACGACATGCACCAGCAGTTTTGCGCCATGGGAGGCGGCTACCGTGTCGGCATAGTGCCGCACTTTCCGGTGAGATTCTTCCGAATAGGCCCCGATGCCGAGATTCACGTAGAGCGCGTCAGCCCGGTATCCGAGTGCGAGGAGAATATGCCAGAGGGCGAGACTGTCCTTGCCGCCGGAGACCGCGACGAGAATCCGGTCTTCAGGCGTAAACATCTTGAAGGCCTTAATGGCACGCGCCACCTGTTCGTGGACAAAGGTCGTAAAGCAGGCCTTGCAGAAGGCGGCATTGTGCCGCGGCAATCCGATTACCGCGCGTGTACTGGTCGGGCACTTCGTGCAATTCATGGTGTTCCAGGTGTTGGCAGTCAGTCGTCAGGTTTCAGCAAGAGGGAGAAGCCGGTCGACGATGGCTCGAGAGATGCCGGTCGATTACGGATCGTTGAGCTATGTCCCGCCGGAGATCACCGGCCGGATTTCAATCTGGTCGGCGTCGGCAAGCATTTCATCTTCCGTCACGAGTTCATCGCCCCGGATGACCAAATGCGCTTCCATGACCAGATTGAGTTCGCGCAGCAGTTCCTTGGTGCGCTTGGGCCCCTTAATTTCAACTTGTCTGTGAGGGTGACTCAACTGAACGAGCATGCGCGATGATACGGCTGATACGCGCGGGATTGCAATCGGATCATGATCCGTCGGAGTCAGGCGGAGAAGTGTGGTCGCGCGAGGCCGCCAGAAGCCCGCTTGCGGCTCATTCCTGACGCGCTAGAGGAGAGCATTACTTAATGTTCTGAATGATCTGGTAGATCAGCAATGCGACCACGCCAAGGAACAACATCGCGGAGGCCAAGGCCAGACGTTTATATTTCTGGTTGTTGACGTCCACTGCACTGAATGAGGAATTTTTCCAATCAAGATTTTGTTCGTTCACCATGTCCTCCTACCTCTACCGTCCCGGTATTCTTTGCCTCCCCATCCCGATCCTCGGGATGCATATATGCATTCACTGAGTACTGAAGCCGAAGGCCGTCCCGTTCCATCCGAGGCCCTAGGGATAGCACCAGGTTCCAGGTTTGTATACGCTCGCATGCCTGGGAATTGCAAGGAAAGCTACTAGATAAAATTCTGGTAACGACCGAGTTTTATCTAATCGCCCGAGCGAGTGTGAGACATCACTGACTGTGCCTACAAGAAATCGTCCGCTAGGGGGCGAGTTCCCGAAACCAGTGATACAGATCGGAATGCGCGATGGCCTCTTCGACGATCTCATGCCCCAGCGAGTTCCAGTGGTTGTCGGTTGCGAATTCGAGTGGACGGCGGTGTTGGGCAAAATGCTCGGCGAATCGGGGTTGCAGGTCGAGGACTTCAAACCCCTGTTGGCGGGCCTGCTCTACAAAATACTGTCGCATGATATCGAAATAGGACCCGGTGGCGAGCTGCCACGTGGTGGCGTTGTAGATATGCGGGCGCATACCGTCGACGGCGAAGAGGATCCGGTGTGGCGGCAGACCGGCTGCTTCGGTCACCCGCGTCAAGAACGTGTCGATCGCTCGTTGGGCATCGGCAATTCGCACGGGGTCGGCTTTGGACCCGGTGTTTCCGACAAATGCGAGGTGGTTCGATGGGCGGCCAAATGGCAGGTGTTGCCACTTCAGCACGAAGTTGAGGAGATCCGTGTTCAGCGTGACATAGCGCACCAGGGCGGACGCGCGAATGATGCGGCGCCACAGGGAGGGGTGATAGTCGATTCGTTGCAGCGCCAGGGTTCCATGCGCATCTTCCACAAAATACGAGTGCCCCGGTTCATTCTTGTATTTCAACAGACTCTCATCGAAATCATTGCCGATGATGACGAAGACCATTGCCTGGGGATGAAACTGCTTCGCCGCATAATCCGCATAGGCCAGGTAGTTGCTCAGAGCTGAGCTGGATGTGCCGAAGGAATAGACGCGTTCAGTTGAGGTGGAGCGGGTCATCAGTCGTCCGGCGACGCTCTCCCGAAACGGCACCATCAAGGCTTCGACATAACTGTCGCCGATCAGGGCCAGGAGCGGCGACGGCTGGTCGAGTAGATAATCCTGGTCGTTGACGAAGCCGAGGTTGTTGGTGCGGGCGACATTGACGATGGCGAAATTCCAGTCGGCAGACCAGACAAACGTCCGGTTCGGCTCCAGAGAACGGACGGGATGCTCGTGATCGACGACCTGGGGGCGCGCGCCCTCGTTGACCGGCAGGAACCGCAGCACCAGTTCCATGGTGAGTAGTGCCAGCAGAATCCCCAAGCCGATACTGATGAGCGGGAAACTGGCCCGTCTCATACCGGACGGGCACCAAGCTGGAGAGGAAGAGATGAAAACTCTTCAGCGGGCCCTGCGGAACGGGGGGCTAGCGGTATGCCTGCGATGAAGCCCAATTATAGAACGGCATCCCTGAGGCATTTCGCCGCCTCTTCCGGTGCCACCGGATTAATGTAGAAACCGGTGCCCCACTCGAATCCCGCCACCTGCGTAAGTTTTGGGATGATCTCGATGTGCCAGTGATAGAAATCTCCCGTCTTTTCATGGAGTGGCGAGCTGTGCAGGATGAAGTTATACGCCGGCCTGGCCAGGACGGCGTCCATGCGCCGGAGGGCTTCCCCGAGCATAGGGGCCAGAAATTCGAATTGGGTCCGTTGGCACTCCTCGAAGTAGCCGGCGTGGCGCTTCGGAAGAATCCACATTTCAAAGGGAAATCTCGGGGCATAGGGCGTGAGGCACAGGAATTCCGGATTCTCCAGGACCACGCGTGTGCCTTCCGAGGATTCCTGCCGCATGATATCGCAGTAGATGCAGCGTTCTTTTTGCTGGAAGTGCTGTTTGCAGCCATCGATCTCTTCGAGGACGCTGGTCGGCACGACCGGCAAGGCGATCAGTTGAGAATGGCTGTGTTCCAGCGTGGCACCGGCGGCGGCCCCATGGTTCTTGAAGATCAGGATGTATCGGAGCCGGAGATCCTTCTTCAGGTCAAGAATCCGGTCGCGATAGGCCCAGAGGACATCTTCCACCCGTTTCGCGGGGAGGTCGCCCAGGCTTTCTTTATGAGCGGGGGTTTCGATGATGACTTCGTGGGCGCCGATTCCATTCATGCGGTCATACAAGCCGAGGCCTTCCCGGCCCATGTCTCCTTCGACCTGCAGTGCCGGGAATTTATTGGGTATGACTCGCACGGTCCAGTTCGGGCCGTCCGGTTCAGAGGCATGGGGCCGGTACGCCAGGATCTCTCTGGGCGTCAGCCGTTCCTGTCCCGGGCAAAACGGACAGAGGGCGGCTGAGGGAAGCGGCGCCGACGGCATATGGACATCCTGAGGGCGTCCGCTCCGTTCAGTCGAAATAATCACCCAGCGGCCGACGATCGGGTCTCTTCTCAATTCGGGCATCTCAACTCCTGTGGTTCAAATCAATTGGGCGTGATGCTCATTGCGTAAAACGGGCATCGATCCGAGTGGTAGCGTGATCCGCGAGCCGCGCACCGTTCCGTTCAGACTCGCCACATCGTGGCTTCAAAGTCGTCGTCCGGCCGAGTAAAGGTGGCCGGGCTGTGATGAGGATACCGCGCGATTTCCATGCCGTGTTCCGACACGGTCAGCGTCAGCCGCAATTCTGCGCCGACCTCGATGTCCAGGTCTTTGAACGGAATGCCTAATTCGAGAATCTTTTGCCGGCAGATTGTGCTGTACGAACCTCTGTCGCGATAGGTGCCGGATTCGTCCGCCCGTGCGAGTTGAAAATGATCCGCCGCGCCGGCCTTCAAGGCGAAGGACAGGCTGTGTTGTTGGATGCCCGAACCC
>ERZ724513.1297-NODE-1297-length-12541-cov-8.244354_pt1 | contig 12541 bp, 9 predicted proteins | sample MGYA00376046_ERZ724513 | MGnify/ENA primary metagenome ERZ724513 (study PRJEB28724, sample SAMN07190883) | activated sludge metagenome | isolation source: activated sludge of sewage treatment plant in Hong Hong | place: Hong Kong | collected 2016-03-17 ... | reverse complement strand
ATTCGGGCTGGGAACATTGCCAAATCTGCTGCTGGCGGGCATTCTGCTGGCAAGGATCAATGAATTTGTCCGGCGCCCCCTGGTCCGCATCGCCTCGGGCCTGCTGGTACTGGGCTTCGGCATCTACGGACTGATCGGCCTGATGCGCCTGTTGCACTGGATCTAGGAGAACGCGATGACCATGAAAATCCTGCTGCCGGTTGACGGTTCCGACTGCTCGCTGCGTGCCGTCGGCCATCTCGTCGCGCATAGCGCCTGGTTTCGGGAGGTGCCCGAGGTTCATCTGCTGCACGTCCAGCCGCCGATCCCGATCGGTCATGCACTGGCCCATGTCAGTAAGGAAACCCTGCACAGCCACTACATGGAGGAGAGCCGCGAACACCTGCTTGGCGCGCAGCAGCGCCTCGATGCCGCCGGCCGCTTGCACACGACCCACATCCACGTGGGCCAGCCGGCCGAAGTGATCGCCAGACTGGCGAGCGAACTGGAGTGCGACCTGATCGTCATGGGCACCCACGGGCGCAGCGGCATTGCCGGACTGGTGATGGGGTCGGTGGCAAGCCGAGTCCTGCATCTGGCCGAATGCCCGGTGATGCTGGTGAAATGAACGCAGCGGCCGGCGGTGCCATGGAAGTCACGCCTGGCACCGGTACCATGGAGACAACCGCTGGCACCAGCCGCGTCGTCGAGTTCGCCATTGCCGGCATGACCTGCGCGGCCTGTTCGGCGCGCCTGGAAAAGGTTCTCAACCGGCAGCCGGGCATCCAGGCCAATGTCAATCTGGCGGCCGAGCGCGCGCGCGTGCGCCTCGCGGGAGAGGCCGACGAGGGCGCAGTGATCGCCGCAGTGGCGCGCGCCGGCTTCGCCGCCAGTTTGGTCGACAAGGACACGCGGGCGCGCGAAAAAGCCCGGCGGGCGGCGGATTACCAGCGGGAGATCCGCCGCTTCTGGATTGCCGTGGCCTTGACCCTGCCTCTGGTCGGGCAGATGTTCTTCATGTTCGGCGACGCGCATCACCATCCCGAACTGCCGCGCTGGCTGCAATTGGCGCTGGCGACGCCGGTCCAGTTCTGGATCGGCTGGCGTTTCTACGATGGTGCCTACAAGGCGCTGCGCGGCGGTGGCGCCAACATGGATGTGCTGGTGGCGCTGGGAACCAGCATGGCCTGGGGTTTCTCGGCGGCGGTGACGCTGCTCGGACTCGATCAGCACGTCTATTTCGAGGGCGGTGCGGCAGTCATCACCCTGGTCCTGCTCGGCAAGCTGCTTGAGGCGCGGGCCAAGGCGCGGACTTCGGAAGCGATCGAGTCGCTGATCCGACTGCAGCCGAAGACGGCGCGCATCGAGCGCGACGGCCAGTGGGTCGAAATTGCCGTCGATGCCCTGATGCCGGGCGATATCTTCATGGTCCGTCCGGGCGAGAGCGTGCCGGTCGACGGCGAAGTGGTGGACGGCGCTTCCAGCGTCAACGAAGCGATGCTGACCGGCGAGAGCATGCCGGTGGGCAAGGCGGCCGGCGACAAGGTCTTCGCCGCAACCGCCAACGGTCAGGGGGCGCTGCGCTGCCGGGCGACCGGCGTCGGCGAGCAGACGCTGCTGGCCGCGATCATCCGCCTGGTCGGCGAGGCACAGGGCTCGAAGGCGCCGGTGCAGCGGCTGGCCGACCAGATTTCGGCGGTCTTCGTGCCGGTCGTCTGCGTCATCGCGCTGGCGACTTTCGCCGGCTGGTGGCTGTACGCCGGCGATTTTGCCGAGGCGCTGGTCAATGCCGTTGCCGTGCTGGTCATCGCCTGCCCGTGTGCGCTCGGGCTGGCGACGCCGACGGCGATCATGGTCGGCACCGGGCAGGGCGCGCGGGCCGGGATTCTGGTCAAGAACGTCGAGGCGCTGGAACGGGCGGAAAAAATCGCCGTGCTGGCTCTCGACAAGACCGGCACGCTGACCCGTGGCGAGCCGCAGGTCACCGACATCGTGTCGCTGGCGCTCGATGCCGATCAGGCATTGCGCCTGGCGGCGGCGCTCGAGCAGGGTTCGGAGCATCCGCTGGCACGCGCGGTCCTGGCGCGGGCTGTTGCGGTCGACCTGTCAAAAGTGGCCAATTTCACCGCAACGCCGGGCCAGGGCGTGGCGGGCGAGGTCGATGGTCGTTCGTTGCGCCTGGGGGCGCCGGAATGGCTGGGGATGGCCAACGACCCGGCAGTGCTGCGCCTGCAGCAGGCGGGCAAGACCGTCGTCGTGCTCGAGGAAGCCGGCACGGCGCTGGCCCTGCTGGCGATCGCCGATGCCTTGCGCCCGACTTCACGCGTCGCCGTCGAACGCCTGCGCGCGCGCGGCATCCGCGTCGTCATGCTGACCGGCGACAACGCGGCGACGGCGGCGGCGATCGCCCACGAAGCGGGCATCGATGAATTCCGCGCCGGCATCCTGCCCGGCGCCAAGGCGGCGGCGGTGGCCGAACTGAAATCCGGCGGGCTGGTGGCGATGGTCGGCGACGGCATCAACGATGCCCCGGCGCTGGCGGCGGCCGATGTCAGCTTCGCCATCGGCGCCGGTTCCGATGCGGCGGTCGAGGCCGCCGACCTGACGCTGATCCGCAGCGACCTGTGCGGCGTCGACGACGCCATCGAGTTGTCGCGGGCGACGCTGGGCAAGATTCGCCAGAACCTCTTCTTTGCGTTTATTTATAATGTGCTGGGGATTCCGCTGGCGGCCTTCGGCATGCTCAACCCGGTCGTTGCCGGGGCGGCGATGGCCATGAGCTCGGTGTCGGTGGTCTCGAATTCCCTGTTGCTGAAGCGCTGGCGCCCGCAAGGCCGCTAGGCGCTCGAGGGGGTTGTCTGGAAGAAAACGAAAAACTGTCATTCTACGAGGCGCTGCTCGACAGCATCGCCCGAGTGGTCTATCGCCTGAATTTCGAGTCGGGCCGCTTCGAATACATTTCGACGGCAGCGACACTCCTGTTCGGGGCAGATATCGAGACCGTGCGCCAGGGGGGCATGGAATGGGTCGGCCGACACATGATGCCGGGCGACTACGAAGCGGTTCTGGCGCGGATCGCGGAAACGGCCGCGAGCCGCCCCGGGGAGCGGGTGTCGCTGGCCGTCAATTATCGTGTGGTCGATGCCGGGGGGCGGGTGCGGCATTGTCATGACTCGATGGTGATCGAGGCCGATGCCGCCGGCAGACCGCGCGTCGCATTGGGTGTCTCGATCGATGTCAGCAGGCGCATCGCGGCCGAAGTCGCCATGCGCGAAAAGGAGGCGCAGTTCCGGGCGACGATGGAAGCCGCGCAGGTCGGCATTTTCGTCCTGCAGGATGGCGTGTTCCGTTACGTCAATCCGTTCCTGGTCAATCTGATCGGCTACGCGGAGGACGAACTGGTCAACCGTCTGGGGCCGCAGGATCTGATCATTCCCGAGCAGCGCGCAATTGTCCTCGATCAGATGCAGCGACGCGCCGCCGGCGAGCAGGGCAAGCCCTACGAGTTGACGGGGCTGCGCAAGGACGGGACGACGGTGCCGGTCATGATCCTCGGCTCGCCGGCGACCTACGAGGGACAGCCGGCGTCGGTCGGTACCGTGCTCGACATTTCGGCGCAGAAGGAAGCCGAACAGCGGGCGCGCGAGCTGGCCGATTTCGATCCACTGACCGGGCTGCCGAACCGCCGGCTGCTGCGCGACCGCTGCAAGCAGCTTCTGGCGGCGGCCGAGCGCGACGGTTCGGAGATGGCGCTGATCTTCCTCGATCTTGATCATTTCAAGCGGGTCAACGACTCGCTTGGCCATAGTGTCGGCGACGAACTGCTTTGTGCCGTGGCCCAGCGCCTTTCGACCGCGTTGCGCAAGGTCGATACGCTGGCCCGCCTGGGCGGCGACGAATTCATCATCGCCTTGCCCGGCGTGCGTGCCGCCGGCGCCGCCGAGGTTGCATGCCGTCTGATCGATGTCTGTGCGGCCCCGTTCTCGCTGGGCGGGCACGAGTTGACCATCAGTCCGTCGCTGGGCATCAGTCTCTATCCTGTCGATGGTACGGACTTCGAAGCCTTGCTGCGCAATGCCGATGCCGCGATGTACAAGGCCAAGGATGCGGGGCGCAACGCCTTCCGCTTCTATTCGAGCGAGATGAACGTCGCGACGCTCAAGCATCTGCTGATGGAGAGCGGTCTGCGCCGCGGTCTCGGCGCCCGCGAATTTGTCCTGCATTATCAGCCGCTGGTGCACGAGACCGGCGGCATCATCGGCGTCGAGGCGCTGATCCGCTGGCAGAACCCGGAGACCGGGTTGGTGCCGCCGGACCAGTTCATCCACGTCGCCGAGGACATCGGGCTGATCAACCCCATCGGCGATTGGGTGCTGCGCGAAGCCTGCCGGCAGGTGCGTGCCTGGCAGGATGCCGGTTTGCCACAGCTGTTCGTGGCGGTCAATGTATCGCCGATCCAGTTCCGTCAGGCCGGCTTCGTTGACACGGTTGCCAGGGCACTCTCCGCGTCGGGACTGGACGCGCGCTACCTGGAACTGGAGTTGACCGAGCGTACCGTGATGAACGATGCCGAACAGAACCTCGGCACGCTGTCGGCGCTCAACGACATGGGGATCGAACTGGCGCTCGACGATTTCGGCACAGGCTATTCGTCACTCGCGTATCTCAAGCGCATTCCCGTTGGCAAGCTCAAGATCGACCGCTCGTTCGTCAGGGATCTGGAGGTCGACCCGGATGACCGCGCCATCGCCTCGACCATCCTCAGCATGGGCCGCAGCCTGCGCCTCAAGGTGCTGGCCGAGGGTGTCGAGACCGCCGAACAATACGAGATACTGCGCGGCATGGGCTGCGAAATGGTGCAGGGCTACTATTTCAGCCGCCCGCTGCCGCCGGAGCAGTTTGTCGCATTTCTCGAGCAGCAGGGTTTGATCGGCAGGAAAGGGTAGGGTATGGAATCGAGCGTCATCAAGGTCGGTGGCATGAGCTGCCAGGGTTGCGTCAGGAATATCACGGGTGTCCTCACCGCCCTGCCGGGGGTGGCGACGGCGGAAGTCTCGCTCGAAGCTGCCGAGGCGCGGGTATCCTTCGATCCGCAGATCGTTGCGCGCGGCGCGCTGGTCGCGGCGATCGAAGACGCGGGGTTCGATGCCGAGTGAGTTAAACTCGCTCCACAACATCAATACCAGAGAAGCGCCGTGCCGGAAGAAAAGATCAGACTGACCCAGCTAACTCACGGCGGTGGCGGCGGCTGCAAGGTTGCCCCGGATATCCTGCGCAAGATCCTCGGCGGCATCAAGCCGGGCATCATTCCACCGCAATTGCTGATCGGCAGGGAGAATGGCGACGATGCGGCGGTTTACCAGATCGGTGAACACCAGGCGATCGTCGCCACCACCGGCTTCTTCACGCCGATCGTAGACGACCCGTTCGATTTTGGCCGGGTGGCGGCGACCAATGCGATGTCGAACATCTACGCCATGGGCGCCACGCCGCTGTTCGCGCTGGCGCTGGTCGGGATGCCGGTCAGCGTGCTCCCGCTCGAAGCGATCGCCAGAATCCTCGAGGGCGGCGAGTCGGTCTGCCGGAAGGTTGGCATTCCGGTCGCCGGCGGGCATACGATTGATTCGCTCGAACCGATCTACGGGCTGGTCGTGATCGGGCTGGTGGATCCGGCCCGCCTCAAGCGTAATTCGGCGGCCCGGCCCGGTGATCGGCTGATCCTCGGCAAGCAACTCGGGATCGGCATCTACAGCACGGCACTGAAACGGGGCGACTTGAGCGCCAGCGATTACGAGGCCATGATCACCAGCGCCACCCAGCTCAACACCCCGGGAGCGGTTCTGGCGTGCCTCGACGGCGTCCATGCGGTCACCGACGTCGCCGGGTCCGGTCTGCTCGGCCACCTGATCGGGGTGTGCAGGCGCAGCGGGGTGGGAGCACACGTCCGTTTTGCGGCACTACCGTTGCTTGCGCAAGCGCTGGCGTTTGCCGAAGCCGGTTACGTGGGGGGCGCCTCGCGGCGCAACTGGGGAAGCTATGGCGAGGACGTGACGCTTGCCGAAGGCATCGGTGGCAAGGAGAGGGCGGTGCTGACCGATCCGCAGACATCGGGCGGGCTGCTGGTTTCGTGTTCGCCGGATACGGTCACCGAAGTGCTGTCGATGTTCCTGCAACAGGGCTTTTCGCACGTTTCGGTGATCGGCGAGGTCGTCGCGGGCGAGCCTGCCGTCGCGGTTTCCTGATCGGGGAGGGTTCGCCATGAGTATTTTCCGGGTTGCGCTGCGCTTTGTGATCCTCCTGCTGGCCGCGCTGGTTTCAGGCACGGTGGTGGCCAAAACCGAGGGAGCGTCGGAAGCGATGTTGACCATCGCCAATCGCGATATCACCACGTTGCGAATGACGATGCTGGGGGCCCCGCCAGAGCTTCGCGTCAAGCGCATCCACGAACGCCTGCGGCAAATGGACGAGCGCGAATTGTCCAAGCCGATTGCGCGTTCGCACCTGACCGTCGAAGGCCTGAAGGGTGTTGCCTACTCCATCGGCGAGCGGACCATTTTCGTTCTCTATGAAGCCGACCTCGACCCGGAAGAGAAGCTCAGCCTCGAAGATGCCTCGCAGCAGGTCGGCCAGCGTTTCGAAAAGGCCATCGCTGCCCTGATCGAACAGGGGCACGGTCCAGTCCTGGCCAAGGGGTTGCTCTTTTCCGTTTTGGCCACCGCGCTGATGCTGGCGCTGCTGTGGGCGATCCGGAAAGCCACGACTTACGTTCTCACCCACTTGGAGGCACGGGTCCTGGCGGCGAACGAGAACACCAAACTGCGCTGGGCCGCCCATGGCTGGCTGCTGGTCAAGCGGGTCGCACAGTTGCTCCTGTTGCTGCTCTGGGTATCGGTCGCCTACCTGTGGTTCACCTACGTGCTGGCCAACTTCCCGCTGACCCAGCCGCTGGCCGAGCGCCTGTCCGGCTTTCTAGTGAACATGCTGGAGGGATTCGGCGAAGGACTGGTCACTGCGGTACCCGGGCTGCTGTCGGTCGGCGTCATCCTGTTCATCACCAAGGCGGCCAACGATGTCGCCGGCAACGTCTTCGAGAATGTCTATCAGGGGCGCTCGCTGATTCCCGGGGTGCATCGGGATACGGCGCATGCCACGCGGCGGCTGCTCGGCGTCCTGATCTGGGCGGTCGGCATCGCCATCGCGTATCCCTACCTGCCGGTTGCCGACAGCGAAGCGTTCAAGGGCCTGTCGGTGATGTTCGGCTTCATGCTGACGCTGGGCTCGGCCGGTATCGTTACGCAATTGATGAGCGGACTGGTGCTGATCTATTCGCGGGCACTCAATGTTGGCGACTTCGTCAGCATCGGCGAGGTGACCGGCGTGGTCAAGGAAATGAGCGCCCTGTCGACCAAAGTCATCAACATGCGCAACGAGGAAGTGACGATTCCCAACGCGGTTCTGGTCAGCAATCCGATCAAGAACTTCACCGGGGCCGCCGGCGAGCGCGGTGCGCTGGTCTCGACGACGGTGACCATCGGCTACGACACGCCGTGGCGCCAGGTGCACGCGATGCTGATCAATGCCGCCGAGCGGACGCCGGGCTTGCGCGGGCAGCCCAAGCCCTTCGTCATGCAGAAGGCGCTGCAGGATTTCTACGTCGAATACGAACTCTACGCCTACGTCGATCGTCCGCTCGAGCGCATACAGATCCTTTCCGAACTGCACTCGCAGATCCAGGACCAGTTCAATGCCTACGGCGTCCAGATCATGTCGCCGCACTTTGTTCTGCAGCCCAGGAGCAACGTCGTGGTGAACAAGGACGACTGGTTCGCCGCGCCGGCGGAGCCGCCCGCTGCGGAGAAGTCCTAGTAGCCGTTCCAGCGGAATAGTACGGCCAGCGTGCCGGTGAGCGCTAGAATTAGCCCTTGTCCGATCAACTCACCCTGCAGATTCGAGGAGAACAAGCCAATGTCCGGCCATGGATTTCACGTACACGGTCCGCACGATCACGAAGTCGAACACGTTACCCAGCATGGCGGCGACAGTTTCACCGCGCGGCTGGCGGTGCTGACCGCCGTCCTGTCAACCATCGGCGCCATCTTCGGCTACATGGGCGGCCATTCGCAGAATGCAGCACTGCTCTACAAGAACGAGGCGGCGATCCAGAAGACGGCGGCTTCAAACCAGTGGAACTATTATCAGGCCAAGAGCAACAAGCAGAATCTGGCCGAACTGTCGATCACGCTGACCAGCGGCGAAGTGCAGGAAAGGTACCGGCAGGAAGTCGAGCGCTACAAGCAGGAAAAAACGGAAATCAGGACGGAAGCGGACAAACTGGAAGCGGTTGCCAGGGAAGCCGACAAGAAGAGCGAGGCCGAGATGCATGTCCATGAACGCTGGGCGCTCGCCACCACGCTGCTGCAGATCGCCATTGCGCTGTCGGCCATCACGTTGCTGACGCGCAAGCGCTGGCTGCTGGTCGGCGTCTTCGGTGCAACCGGCCTCGGCTTGCTGGCGGGTGTCATGGGTTTTCTGCACCTCTGAGTGCGCGTGCGCTCTACCCATTTTTTCCGGCGCGCCGCCGCCGGGGTGGTTTTGGCCCTTCTGGCGGCGTCGACCGCAACCGGCGAATCCTGCCGCATCGCCTACGACATGGGTTCGTCGGGAATCCGGGCGGGCGCTTCCGGCAGTGCCCTGACGACACAGGTGGGCATCGATTATCTCGACCCGCTGTGGGCGGGTCGCGGGCTCGAGGAAACGGTCGCACCGACGATTGCCGCATTGAACGATCTCCCGCGCGAGGCCGGCTTTCCCGCCGACTGCGCACGTGTCGGCGGCGGCTTCTCGGCCTGGCGGCTGGCCCTGGAGCAGGACGCGGAGCAACTGGCGGCCGTCCTTGCCCGCATTCACGCTGCCAGCGCGGTCGCCGTGCTGGTCATTCCGCAGTTGCAGGAGGGCGCCTACGGCTATACCGGCGCCCGCCAGTTGCTAGACGAGCGGCTGACCACCAGCCATGTGCTCGACATCGGCGGCGGCAGCCTGCAGATCGCCGGCGAGCGCAGCGCCTGGGGCGAGATGCTCGGCCAGAAGGCCTGGCATCGCCGGCTATGCCAGGAAATTCGCAATTCGGAATCGGCGCCCTGTGAACTGCAGCCGATGACCGGCGCCGAACTCGCCACGGCGCGCTCCCTGCTGGCGGAACTGCTCGGTGGCGTCGCGGCGGCGCTGCCGGGACCGGTGACCCTGACGGCGATCAGCCGTCCGGTGAGCCGTAGCGTTGCCCCGGCGGTTGCCCGTCTGGTGCCGGCGGGCGCCGGCGCCGATGTTCTGCAGCGTCCGGCCATCAGCGCGGCGATCGGCCGGATCGCCGGCTTGACGAGCAGCGAAACCATGGTCGCGACGGCCACTTCGCGTGACCATGTCGCTTATCTGCTGAGCACCATGCTGCTGGTCGAGGGTGTGTTGCTGGCGACCGGCAGCGAGTCGCTGCAGGTAGCCGAGATCGATTTGACTAATCTGCCCGGACTGCTCGCCGACGACCGGGCGTTCGCCTGGGGGCAGCGCTATGGCTGCTACCTGGCGCGGCTGCATACGCTGGGCCTCGGCGCCTACGCCAGCGATCCGGCGACATGCCCCTGATCGGAGGAGTGTCGGGCTGCGTCACATGTAGCGACGCGCCAGGTATTTTCGCATTTCCTCCAGCACGGCGAAGGCGAGGGCGAGAACGACCATCAATCCCCAGGCGGCCGGCGCGAACGCCTGGGTGGCAAAGATTTCGTTCCCCGGCGGCGTGTACACGATCGCCAGGATCAGCGCGAGTTCGGCGCCGAGGCCGAGCAGCAGAAGCGGATTCTGCGTCAGCGGAAAATCGATGGCGGCGACGCGGGGGTGACGGCAGAGAAAGACATTGACCATCTGGGCGACGACGATTGCCGCGAGGCAGGCGGTGGTCGCCTGCCGATACAGCGGATCAACGGTGGCGAGGAATTCGCCATATTGCCAGCCGCCGAGGTCGAGGACGAAGAAGAACACCGTGAGCGCCACCGCGGCTTGGAGCGGGCCGAGCCAGAGATAGGCGCGCGCCAGCAGCGGCCACGACAGCAGGCGTTCATGGGGGGGTCGCGGCGGCTGGCGCATCAGGCCGGGGTCGGGACGTTCGGCGCCCAGCGCCAGCGCCGGCAGCATGTCGGTGCCGAGATCGACGGCGAGAATCTGGATGATCGTCAGCGGCAGCGGAATCCTGAACAGTACGTAGGCCAGATAGGGAATCAGTTCGGGTATGTTCGACGTGAGGATATAGGTCAGGAACTTGCGGATGTTCTCGAAAACTGCCCGCCCTTCCTCGACGGCATTGACGATGCTGGCGAAATTGTCGTCGAGCAGGATCATGTCGGCCGCCGCCTTGGCCACGTCGGTTCCGGAAATCCCCATGGCGATGCCGATATGCGCGCTCTTCAAGGCTGGCGCATCGTTCACCCCGTCACCGGTGACGGCGACGATTTCGCCCTTGTTCCGCAGCGCATTGACCACCAGCATCTTCTGCTCGGCGGTGACCCGGGCGAACAGGATTTCCGGGCTGTCCAGGGCGATCTGCAGTTGCGCCGGACTCAGTTTGCGAACCGCGTCGCCGAGTAGCACGGTCGGCTGCGCGCTGCTGACCAGCCCGATTTCGCGGGCGATGGCGAGGGCGGTATGCGGATGGTCGCCGGTCACCATGATGACCTTGATGCCGGCCGAGCGGCAGCGCGCCATGGCCTCAGGCACCTCGGGCCGTGGCGGGTCGTGGAGGCCGATCAGGCCGGAAAACACCAGTTCCCGCTCTGCGGGGATGTCGTCCGGTGCCGGCTTGCGGTATGCGAAGGCCAGCACCCGCAGCCCTGAATCAGCCATCGCCTCCTGCGCCCCGGCGACCTGCTGCCGACCCTCGTCGTCGAGCGGGATTGCCCTGCCGTCATGGTCGACCAGCGTACACAACTGCAGAACGACTTCGGGCGCTCCCTTGCAATACAGCCAGCGCGCACCAGCGTCGTCGACGATGACCGACATGCGCCGCCGGTCGCTGTCGAACGCCAGTTCGCCGCGTCGCGGCGCGTCGCCGTGCTCGCCATGCCGCCCGGCGAAATCGCGCAGCGCCGCTTCCATCGGGTCGCCGAGCCAGACCTCGCTGCCGCCATGCTGTCCGCGCTTGAGATTGTGGCAATTCGCGGCGTTGCGCAGCAGATGGCCGGCGGCGAAGCCTGCGGGCGGCTGCCGTGCATCGAACGATTTCCCGGAGCAGAAAACCTGGCGCACGCTCATCCGGTTTTCGGTCAGGGTGCCGGTCTTGTCGCTACAGATAACAGTGGTGGCGCCCAGCGTCTCCACCGCCGGCAGATGGCGCACCAGCGCATTCCGCCGCGCCATGCGCTGCGTCGCCATGGCCAGCGACAGGGTGACGGTCGGCAGCAGGCCCTCGGGCACGTTGGCGACGATGATGCCGATAGCGAACATCAGGTTGGCCCAGAAGGGCAGGCCGATCAGGGCGCCGATCGCGAAAAACAGCAGACCCAGGGCGCTGGCGAAGATGGCGACCAGTCTGGAGAGGCGGGCGATTTCGATCTGCAGATGGGAAACGGTCTTTTCCGCCGTCTGGGTCAGGTGGGCAATCCTGCCGAACTCGGTTTTCATGCCGGTGGCAAAGACGATGGCGCGCCCCTCGCCGGAAACCAGTGAAGTGCCGGCCAGCAGCAGGTTCTTCGTGGCGAGCGGTGTCTCGCCTGCCTCGCTCTCCGGGTTGCGCGCCTTGGGCAGCGATTCGCCGGTAACGGTCGACATGTTGACCCGCACGTCGGTCCCGGCAATCAGCCGGCAATCGGCCGGGACGTTGTCGCCCTCGGCGAGCAGGATCACGTCGCCGGGAACCAGGGTTTCGGCGGGCAGCGTGAATAGCTTGCCGTCGCGCATGACCTTGACCGTCTGCGGCAGCAGTTTGCGCAGCGCGGCGATCGCCCGTTCGGCGCGATATTCCTGCCAGAAGGAAAACGAGCCGTTGATCACGATGACGGCGACGATGGCGGTCCCCAGCTGCCACATGCCCTCGCCCGGGCTGCGCGATTCGGCGAAGAAGGCCAGCCCGGCGGCGACCCATAGGATCAGCGCGAAGAAGTGCGTGAATTCGGCGAGAAACCGCCGCCACTCTGCCTCGTGCCCGATTTCGTCCAGGCGATTAGCGCCGTATTCCGCCAGGCGTCTTGCGGCCTCGCCCGCGCTCAGGCCCTGTTCGGATGTTCTCAGGCTGCGCAGTGCATCCGCGCTGGAAAGATTTGCGATGTGCATGGGGTGGGGCAGGGTCAATCCGGTTCCGCCGTCAGGTTACTCCAAAAAGCGGCGAGGCTTTGCCGGATCGGATGGCGGGCCGATAATGTGCGGATGGACGACCGCCGCAAGGACCTCCGCTTTCGCGCCCGCATTCAGTGCAACCTGATGATCGCGGCGACCGGCAAGCGCTATTCGGGCATTACCAGGAACATATCCCGCGGCGGGGCCGAATTCGAGGCGAGCGAATCGATGACGCGGGGCGTCCAGC
>ERZ724513.1296-NODE-1296-length-12547-cov-7.501281_pt1 | contig 12547 bp, 9 predicted proteins | sample MGYA00376046_ERZ724513 | MGnify/ENA primary metagenome ERZ724513 (study PRJEB28724, sample SAMN07190883) | activated sludge metagenome | isolation source: activated sludge of sewage treatment plant in Hong Hong | place: Hong Kong | collected 2016-03-17 ... | reverse complement strand
GCTGCTGGAATAGCCGGCGGATCAGACCGCTTGTGAAACAAGACAAGAATAGAACCCACCTCTCCCGCCGAGGAAATAAGCGGAAAAGCCTGGTGCATACCACAGGCAGTCCCATCACCTGATGTATTGCAGGATACGGTCAGCACTTCACCCGTCACAAAAACAGACTCAGCGGGGCATGTCCCGCAAGGATCTTGCTTTTGAACGAATGATTCATAGCATTTGGCCGGCTTGACTCCCGCTGGCGGCTTCCCGGACTTTCCCCAGGCCGCATCATTGGCATAGACCACATTAAGATCCCGGTCCATGACGGCAACGCGGTCGGTCAGGCCGTCAGCTAACTGTCTCAACGCTTCCAAACGAGCGGCAAGGATGGGATCGGCGAAAGGAGAAAGAGGTGTTGCTGGTGCATGAGATCCGGCCATCTCATCACTCCTTCTATCAGAGGGAATCAAGCAGGGGCCTTTCTTCACAGAGAAGGCCCTATATGTACTACGGCTTATGGGTCGAAGACAACCCTCCCCGGTTGGGGGCGACCAGCCGAAAGCGCCCGTCCGGCGCGGGTATTCAGTGAAACGACGGCTCCTCCGGAAGGGAGTCGGAACGGTGCAAAAGCCGCTTCACCGTAGCCTTTAATTCCGACAGCCTCACCGGCTTGTCGAAATAGGCCGTGGCGCCGCTTTTCATCGCTTCTTCTTTGGTCCGCGCATCCCCGAACGCCGTCATCACAATGATGGGACAGGCAGGGACGCAGTCTCTCAGTCGATGCACATAATCGAAGCCCCCAGAGGGCATTTTCAGATCCGTGACGATCAGATCCGGCGCGGCCCGCATCACAGCCTCCAACCCCTCAACCCCGTTGCTGGCTTCCCGCAATTGATACCCTTCCCCCCATAACTCATCGCACAGCAGGCTCCGCATGTCCTTATCGTCTTCCACCACCAGTAGCACGGCTGGGGTTGTCTCGTTCACGTTGAGGCTCCAGTACGCGACACTCATGACAAAGCAGCCATCGCAAAGTGTATGCCATGCGCATGTCGACCTGACACGGGCTAAGATCCTGTATTCATTGGAGCTTCTGCAGTGCAGGCATTTCCAAACAGGAGGGAAGCTTCCGTAGCGTTGGTGAGAAAGACCCCACATTCTCCGATAGGTTGCCCCGAAGCGCTACAGCGACGACCGTTATGCTTGCGGTTCCGCTCTGGGAATCGAGTTGAAAACGAGAGGGGCTACGATTTGCGGCTCGGCTCGACATGAATCGGCAAGCGGATGGTGAACTGCGTGCCTGCTCCTGGCTGGCTTTCCACCTGTATGGTTCCGCTATGCTCTTCGATAATGCCTCTGACCACCGTCAAACCCAAGCCGGTCCCCTTTCCAAACTCCTTGGTCGTGAAGAAGGGATCGAAGATTTTTGCGATCACCTCCTGCGGCATTCCGTGTCCGGTATCGGCAACCGTGAGTGTGACCATACCGCGATCCGGCATAGGCGCCAACATGACGCGCAACGTTCCCCCCTCCGGCATGGCGTGGATGGCATTCATGACCAGATTGATCAGCACCTGGCTCATCTGATCGGCGTCCGCATGGACGCACGGACAATCGTCGGCAAATGAGGTTTCCACCGTAATGTGACTGTGAGACAAGCGTTCCTGGAAAATTTCCAGATTATCTTCGATGGTCTGACGGAGGTCGAGCGCACGATGTTCGACCGGCCGCCGCCGCGCAAAAGCGAGAAGCTGGTTCATCACGCGGGTGATCCGTTCGACTTGGCTGATGATCGTTTGTAGTCCCTTTTTGACCGACTCCTCCTTGCTCCGCTCCATGAGATATTCGGCCCGACCGAGAATGACGTTCATCGGGGTTCCGATCTCGTGCGCCATGCCGGATGCGACGGTCCCGAGTTCGGCCACACGCTCGGTCCGCCGAAGCTGCGCTTGCAGCCGTTTTCGTTCAGTAATGTCGCTGGCGATGCCATCGATCCGCACGGGATGACCGGTTTCATCCTTGATGATGCGACCGCGATCATGCACCCACCGCACCTCACCGTCCCGCCTCAGGATCCGGTACTCGACATCGTACTCGCCGATAGCCTGAAGGTCCCGCAAGGCTTGTTCAGCCAATGCACGGTCCTCGGCATGCACGACCTCCATCCATAAGGACGGCCTGGCGACAAATTCTTCCGCCGCCCTTCCATAGATCTGCCCCACGGAGGGACTCACATAGTGCAACGTCGTCAAATCCAACGAAGATGACCAAATCACATCCTCCATGGATTCCAGTAAACTTTGAAGCCGTTCCTCGCTTTCCTTCAGTCGTTGCTGCCCCACGTTGCGCATTGTCGTGTCCCGCAACACCACCAGGATGCCCGCTCCGTCCTCATCCCTAAACTGCGCCGCTCGGACGGCCACATCCACCATCGCTCCGTCCAGGCGCAGGATCCGTTCCTCCGCCTCCGGTACTGCGCCACCCCCTGCGAGCAGATGCCGGAAACGCTCCGCGACCGGCTTGTGATAATCGCGGTGAATCAAGTCATAGATCCATTTCCCCTGAAGGTCCTCCGCCCGGGTGGCGCCGAACAAGCGTAGCCCCTGCTCGTTGGCGAAGAACACCCGATTATCACGGACGACGAGGACTGCGTCAGGCAAGACCCCGAGAAGCCGCCGATACCGTTCCTCGCTTTGGCGCAGCAGTTGCTCGGCCTTTTTCCATTCGGTGACATCGCGCGTCACCCCTAACACCGCCGTGATGCTTCCGTCAGGTGCTCGAAGGGGCACCACATGGGTGTCCAACCAGCGCGGCGTGCCCTGGAGGCCGACGATCCGGAATTCCAAACGTCCCGCCTCTCCCTCCCCGGCTTTACGGACAATGTCCCGAAAGACGCTTCGCGATTCAACGGCGACCAGATGACAGATGTCTTTGCCGACGATCTCCGCATTGCTGGCTGCCTCAATCATGGCCAGTCCCGCAGCATTCATGGTTCGCACCGTGCCATCAAGGGCTAGCACCTTCACGCACTCCGGCTCCGTTTCGATGATGGCTCGCAGGAGGGCTTCGCGTTCCGCCAATTCCTGCTCCAGCCGTTTCCGTACCGTAATGTCGCGAAGAATGACCGTGTAGTACCGCGTCCCCGCCACGCCGATTTGAGAAATGGCCGCCTCGATGGGAAACTCTTCGCCGGTGGAGCGAATCCCCATGATCACCCCCAATGCTCCCATTTGGCGCGTGGTGATGCCCGACCGGCCGAATTCGCGGATATGCTCCGCATGCGCGCTGCGAAACCGCTCGGGAATCAGGCGGTCCAACCGCCGGCCCAGCATGTCTTGCGCGCTCCACTGAAACATGTCCTCCGCCGCCTGGTTGAACAGGACGATCTTCTGGCTTTCATCGACCGTGATGATGGCATCCATGGCCGATTGCACAATTCCCTCGAAGCGAAGTTTGTCGCGATGCAGTTCCGCTTCGGCCCGACGCTGTCCGGCCACTGCTCCTTCCACGGCCGCTTCTGCATGGGCGATCGCCCCCACAGTCTCGGTTGGTGTCGACTCCTTGTGCGCCGGCTCAGGCATAGTTGGCGGAACCGTCGGCACGGAATGATTCCGACGGTTCGCGAACAGGAAGCTGATGGCTGCCATGAACCCGATGCCCAAGAACCGATTTACCCAAAAGGAAACCGGCAGAACGCCCGTGGGTGACGCGACCCCGCCAATCACCACTAACAACGAGACCAATCCCGCGCCATAGAGGGACGCGCCTGGTCGGGAGTTTGCCGCCGTCAGCGCCAGGGGAATCGCATACAGCAACCAGACCGTATATTCGGCCGACACAGATAGATCCAGGAGAAATATTCCGAGGGTCAAGAGCGCAGGACCGACATATTCAAGAAGCAGGGATTTTTGCGACAAAGGGTGCACGGCGATGGCTCCCCGCACGACGGTGAGACCTAGAATCTACGCGTCTGAGTGTGGTTTGCCCTCGATCTCGGCGAGCTTGCGGTAGAGGGTCTTGCGATCGATACCCAGCACATGCGCGGCCTGGTATTTATTGCCGCCCGTCTTCTCCAGGATTTTCACGATATATTCTTTCTCCACTTCATGGAGCGGCAAGGTTCGCTCAGCCGCTTCGTCGAGAATCCGGCGATCTCCACGCGCGCCCTGGACCTGAATGGGCAAGTCTTCCGCGCCGATCATGTCACCATGGCTCAATGTCACCGCGCGCTCGATGACATTCTCCAGTTCCCGGACATTGCCCGGCCAGGCGTAGTCGGCCAGCATAGCAAGAGCCGGCTCGCTGAGCCCCTTGACCTGCCTTCCGCGAGCGGCGGCGCACTTCTTCAGAAACGCATCGACCAGGATCGGAATATCTTCCCGCCGTTCCCGCAACGGCGGCAGTCGCAACTCGATGACATTCAGCCGGTAATAAAAATCTTCACGGAATCGCTTGTTCTTCACTTCATCGACGAGGTTCAAGTTGGTCGCCGCAATAATCCGGACATCGACAGGAATGGACTTGGTCGCGCCGACACGCCGGATTTCCCGCTCCTGAATCGCACGCAGTAACTTCGCCTGCAACATGAGCGGCAACTCGCTGATTTCATCGAGGAACAGCGTGCCCTTCTGCGCTTCCTCGAATAATCCGCGCTTATCCATCTTGGCATCGGTGAACGAGCCTCGCATATGGCCGAACAATTCGCTTTCCAGGAGCTGTTCCGGAATCGCCGCGCAATTGACCGGCACAAACGGCGCATCCCGCCGGTCGCTGTTGTAGTGAATCGCCTTGGCCACCAACTCCTTCCCGGTGCCGCTCTCTCCGGTGATCAGCACGTTCGTGGGACTGTCGGCCACCCGTCGAATCAAATCGAAGACGGCCTGCATCGGTTTGCTCTTGCCGAGGATCTGATGGAAGCTGTACTCCTTGTGCACTTCCTTCCGCAGACGACTCACCTCGCGCCGAAGCGATGCTTCACGAACCGCGCGCTCTACCACACGAACCAACTCTTCGGTCTTCACCGGCTTGGTGAGATAGTCGCTCGCCCCATGGCGCATCGCGTCCACCGCGGTCTCCACCGTTCCGAAGGCCGTCATCAAGATCACTCCGATATCAGGATACCGCTGTTTGATTTCCGCGAGCAGTTCCGTGCCCTGCATGCCTTTCATGCGCAGATCGGTGAGCACGACGGCGTAATCTTCCTCGCTCAATTCCTTGAGCGCCTCATCGCCGCCGCCGACGCCCGTGCATTGATGCCCGCGCCCCTGCAGCACATCGCAGAGGAGACTCCGCATGTCGGCGTCGTCATCTACCACCAATACCGCGCCCCATTCCTCGGTCATACCTCGTCCCTCACTCGCATGTGCTCGCAACACCAGCCTCCCGGATATCTGCGGGCACAGACTAATAGCCACAATCCTATGCGGTCAAGGGGCGTCCTGCCGCAGGCTCCTCCAGCAACCTGTTGCAAAATGCCCCACCATCGATGACGAGCCGGCGGCCCTCAGCAGCGCCAGTTCCGACTCATCACATTTTTCAGCCAGAAACGAAACGGCACTTCTCTTGCGTCTTCCCCAAGAGAAACGGAAGGGAACACATGACCTCAGATCATTCGGACGTCGATCCTCCACGAGCCGCCCATCCCACGCCCGTCATCGTGAACGCGGTTCCCGTAGTGCAAGGTCAAGGCCATGGTCGTGCCCCGGCGAGCATCAGCCAACAGACGCTTCCCCGCCACCGCCGTCGGGCGCCGATTGTCATTGGGATGGTAGGCGTCCTCACCCTTCTGGCTGCTGCGCTCTGGCACTGGTGGTCCAATGATCCGGTTAATGGTCACTACAAAACCGTGACGATCGATCGCGGGCCGATCACCGCACTCGTCACCGCAACGGGAGCCGTCAATCCGGTTATCTCCGTGCAGGTCGGCAGCCAGGTCTCAGGAAAGATCGCCAAACTCTATGCCGACTTTAACTCGGTCGTGCGCGAGGGCCAGATCCTCGCGTCCATTGATCAAAAACCTTATCAAGCCAAGGTGAGCCAGGCTAAGGCCGCGCTCAAAAGCGCGCAGGCCGGTCTCGCCAAAGCACGGAACATGCTCGTGCAAAAAACGTTGGAACTGAATCGCATGGCCGCGCTGAGGAAGAAGCAGTTCGTCGCCCAAGCGGACCTGGATCTGGCGCGTACCAATGCGCGCGACGCCGAGGCGCAGGTGGATGTGTCTGACGCGCAGGTCGACCAGGCCAAAGCCACGCTGGCCTCAGCCGAATTGGACCTGGGCTATACCACCATTTTCTCGCCGGTGAACGGCACCGTCGTTTCTCGCAACGTGGAGGAAGGACAGACCGTCGTGGCCAGTTTCCAAACGCCCACCCTGTTTGTCCTCGCCCAGGACCTGACCCGCATGCAGGTCATTGCCAACGTCAGCGAATCCGATATCGGCGGAGTCGCCGAAGGCAAATCGGCAGACTTTCGTGTGGACGCCTATCCCAGGGAATTCTTTCACGGCATCGTGACGCAGGTCAGGAACGCGCCGATCAGCATTCAAAATGTCGTGACCTACGATGTGATCATCTCGGTCGAGAACCCCGAACTCAAACTGAAACCCGGGATGACCGCCAACATCTCGATCGTCACGGCCCGCAATGACGATGCGCTCCGCGCGCCTAACGCGGCGCTGCGATTCCGCATGCCGGGTGTGCCGGTTGATCGTAAAACTCCTCAACTATGGATACTGGACGCGGCGGGGCGCGTGCGATCGGTGCCGGTCACCCTCGGCATTGCGGATTCATTGTATACAGACATCACGTCGAGCGATGTCCACGAAGGGGAGAGCGCCATAGTGGGCCTCGCAACCGCCGAAGATACCGCTCAGGAGAAATTGCCGCCGGGATTTGAGTTCGGGCCGAAGATGCGGTGACACATTCCTCATGAGTTTTCTTTGGTTGACGATTCAGTCCGCCCTCCGCGTGCTCCGGCGCAATCCCCTCCGCGCAGGCCTGACCATGCTCGGCATCATCATCGGAGTCGGCGCCGTCGTCGGCATGGTGAGTCTCGGCCAGGGCGCCACCGCCTCGGTGCAACGCGAAATCGCCAGCCTCGGCACGAACGTGCTGATCATCATCCCCGGCGCTACCACGACAGGCGGAGTGCGCGGCGGACTCGGCAGCGTCTCGACACTGACAGTCGACGACGCCCGGGACATTGAAAAACGCGTCGGCGACATCGGCCTCGTCACCTATGCCTCACGTTCGGTGTTGCAGGCCATTCACGAGCACAAGAACTGGAACACGATTGCCATCGGCACGACGACCGCCTTTACCGACCTTCGCAATTGGCCGGTGGCCAATGGCAGTTTTTTCACGCAGGCCGATGAAGACGCCGCCGCCAAGGTGGTGGTCTTGGGGAAAACAGTCGCGGATAACTTGTTCGAGCGTGGTGAAGAGATCATCGGCGCGCAGATCCGGATCAAGAACGTCCCGTTGCGCGTGATTGGCGTCCTCTCGTCAAAGGGGCAATCCCTCTCAGGGCAGGACCAGGACGACATCGTCATCCTCCCGTTCACCACCGCGGAACGAAAGGTTCTGGGCACCAAGTTCCTGGGAACGGTCGGCATCATCATGGTCGCCACCCAACATCGCTACAGCGTTCCGACAGCGGTGGAGGAAATTACCGAACTACTGCGCGTGAGACATCGGATTCATCCCGCGGAGGAAAACGACTTCACCATCCGCACGATGGAAGACGTGGCTAAAACGGTGGCCGGAGCGAGCCGCACCATGATGATGATGCTCCTGAGCATCGCCTCCATCTCGCTGGTGGTCGGCGGCATCGGGATCATGAATATCCTGCTCGTATCGGTGACGGAGCGCACGAAGGAGATCGGCATTCGCATGGCGGTCGGAGCCAAACGCGCGCACATTCTGCTGCAATTTCTGGTCGAAGCGATCATCCTCACTGCGATCGGTGGTGTAGCCGGTGTTGTCTTCGGCATCCTCGGAGCGCGTCTCCTGACACACCTGATCGGCTGGCCCACCATCATTTCTTCCCAATCCATAGCGGTCGCATTCCTGTTCTCACTGGCCGTCGGCATCTTTTTCGGCCTCTATCCGGCCAACAAGGCCTCGAGGATGAATCCGATCGAAGCGCTGCACTATGAATAGGGGCAGCTCACAACGAGATGGCAGACTGTTCGACACGGTTGTAGGCTGGGCCGTCTGGGACAAAGGAAGAGCCGGAGATTTTTTAACGTCCTGACACTTGTTGTTCGGCGTGGTAGGAACTACGAACCAGCGGGCCAGATTCAACGTGGCGGAAGCCGAGGGCAAGGCCTTCTTCCTTCAACGCAGCGAATTCGTCGGGATGGTAAAAGCGCGCGACGGCGAGATGCTCTTTGGTCGGTTGGAGATATTGGCCAATGGTCATGATGTCGCACTCCACTGAACGGAGGTCACGCATGACCTCGCGGGCTTCGTCCGTCGATTCGCCCATGCCGACGATCAATCCCGACTTGGTCGTCATCCCCATCTGTTTGGCTCGTCCCAGCAACTCGATTGATCGCTGATATTTGCCTTGGGGCCGAATCGATGGGAACAGCCGTCTCACGGTTTCAATATTGTGGTTCAGGATATCCGGCCGTTCAGCCGCCACCGCCGCCAGCGCCGCCTCATTGCCTTCGAAGTCGGGAATGAGGACCTCAATCGTGCAACTGGGTATCAACCGCCGGATATGGCGGATCGTCTCCGCAAAGACCGATGCCCCGCCATCCTCAAGTTCGTCGCGATTGACCGAGGTGATGACGGCATGGCGCAAATTGAGCGCGTGAATCGCTTCTGCCACGCGCAGCGGTTCCTCGTGATCGACGGCATGCGGCCGCCCGGTGGCCACAGAGCAGTAGTGGCAGCGTCGCGTGCAGATGTCGCCGAGAATGAGAAATGTCGCGGTCCGCGCGTTCCAACATTCCCACACATTCGGGCAGCGCGCCTCTTCGCAGATGGTGTGCAGCTTGAGCCGATCCATGGTGTTGCGAATATCATGATAGTCCGGACCGGTTTGCAGCCGGACTTTGAACCAAGGGGGCAGGCGGCGGGATTGCGACCGTGACGGCTCCTGCGGCTCAGCGGTGTGGCGCGAATCGATTTGAATGAAGCTCATGGCGTCACCACCGGCGTGAGCAATTCCTCCGGATGCTCCAGCACTCGCTTAAACTCTTTGAGGAACTGCGCGCCCATCAGTCCGTCCAACGCACGGTGATCACACGAGAGCGTGACCTTCATCCGCCGTCCGGCGACCACCGCTCCCCTGGACACGACCGGCACATCGCGGATCGCGCCCACCGCGATGGAAGCCGCCTGCGGCGGCATGAGCAGCGCGATAAACTGATCCACGTCGAACATGCCCAGATTGGAGATGGCAAAGGTCGCCCCCGTGTATTCCTGCGGCGACAATCGCTTGTGCCTGGCTCGCTCGATCAACTGCTTCGTCTCTACAGAAATTTCGGCCAACGTCTTCCCCCCGCAATTTCTCACGACCGGCGTGATCAGGCCATCGTCCATACCGACCGCCACGCCGATATCGATCTGGGTATACCGCCGGATGGCCTCACCCGTAAACGAGACGTTGATCTCCGGATGCCGCTTGAGCGCCAATGCCGCAGCCTTGATGAGCACGTCGGTGATCGACGGATGGGGCTGACGGCTCTGTTTAAACTCGTCGCGCACCCGTTCGGCCTGTTCCATATCGATGTCGACCGTGAGATAAAAATGCGGAACCGGAGCCTTGCTTTGCACCGTTGATCTGGCAATGGCCTTGCGCATCTGACTCAGCGGCTGATCTGTCCCGGCAGGCAAGGCTTGCGCGACCGAGGCAGATGCAGCGGTCACATCGTCTTCGACAATGCGGCCACCCGGACCGGTGCCGGTGAGGGTCGAGAGCTCAACACCCCGTTCAGCCGCCAGAGCTTTCGCACGCGGAGAGGCCAGCACCCGTTCTCCTCGAGGGCGACCTGACGACACAGATGCGGCGGCGTCTGTGGAGGGTGCGGACTTTGGTCCAGTACCGGTCGATGCTGCAGCCGTCACGCCGTCGGACAAAGCCGAGGCAATGTCTTCATCAGCTTCCGCAATGACGGCGATCAGCTTGCCCGATTGCACGGTTTCGCCATCCTGCACCAGGACTTTCCGCAGGACACCGGGAGCAAAGGCTTCCAGATCCATGACGGCCTTGTCGGTTTCAATCTCGGCGATCACTTCGCCCGCGTGCACCGGATCACCCTCATGTTTTTTCCAGGCGAGCAGAACGCCTTCCTCCATGGTGTCGGTCAGCTTCGGCATGACGACGCGGCTAGCCATGTATTCTCCTCCACGAAGCGGACGGTCTTGGACGACCGGCCTGTCTCCTTCGGCAACCATGCCTCATGCGGCACCACATAGTGATTTGACGGCTGCGATGACTCGCGCCACGTCCGGAATGGCGGCATCCTCCAACGGCCGGCTGTAAGGGATCGGCACGTCCTCTCCGGTGACTCGAACAATCGGCGCATCCAAATAATCGAACGCCGCGCTGTAGATGCTCTCAGCAATTTGCGCCCCGAGTCCGCAGAACCGCCACCCTTCCTCCACGATCACCAGCCGCCCTGTCTTGGTGACCGAGGTGACGATGGTCTCAAGGTCGAGGGGCTTGAGCGTACGGGGATCGATGACCTCCACATCGAGACCTTCACGGCGTAACTGTTCGGCTGCTTCCAATGCCACCAGCAACATTTTTGAATAGGCCACGATGGTCACATCGGCGCCTTCTCGCTTCACCTCAGCCTGGCCGAGCGGGATGGTGTACTCCCCATCGCCGACCTCACCCTTTGTACCATAGAGCAATTGTGCCTCAATGAAGATCACCGGGTTGTGATCGCGAATCGCGCTCTTCAGCAAACCCTTCGCATCGTGCGGCGTGGCCGGAGCGATCACCTTCAAGCCCGGCACGTGACAGAACCACGCCTCTAAACTCTGTGAGTGCTGCGCTCCCAACTGATGCGCCGCGCTGCCCGGCCCGCGAATCACCAGCGGCACCGAGAGCTGACCGCCGGACATATACCGAATCTTGGCCGCGTTATTCACGATCTGATCTAGCGCGACAATGCCGAAATTCATCGTCATCAGCTCGACGATCGGATGGAGACCCGCCATGGCCGCGCCGATTGCCAGCCCGGTAAACCCGGCCTCGGTAATGGGTGTATCCACCACCCGCTGCGGCCCGAATTCCTCCACGAATCCCTTGGTGACCTTAAAGGCGCCTTGGTAATACCCGACTTCTTCGCCGATCAAAAAGATACGCGAGTCCCGCCGCATCTCTTCCCGCATGGCCTGATTGAGGGCTTCCCGGTAAGACAGCAGCATGGATTAGTCTTCCACCAATATATCGGCATGCAGGCTCGCAGGATCCGGGAACGGGCTGTCGTCCGCAAATTTCACCGCAGCCGCCACCACGTCAGCGATATCCCGCTCGAGTTGCTTGAAGTCGGCCTCGCTACATTGCGCCTGACTCACCATGGTCTCTTTCAAGACGACCAGCGGATCGCGCTTGCGATATTTTTCCACTTCCTCTTTGCTCCGGTAGTGGCCATGGGACGGATCGGCCATCGAGTGCCCCATGAACCGATACGTCATGGCTTCAATGAAATACGGTCCCTGCCCTGCTCGAACCTGATCCACCACCTTGCACATCAAACCACGCACGGCCAACACATCCATGCCATCGACGCGCTCAGCCGTAATCCCATAGGAACGCGCGGCTTCCGCCACATTCTCATACAAGGCCACGGCCCGTTGCACCGGCGTGCCCATGCCATATCGATTGTTCTCACAAATGAAAATCACTGGCAGTTTCCATAGGGCCGCGAGATTAAACGCTTCATGCGCCTGGCCGCTCGGCACCGCACCTTCCCCGAAGAAACAGACTGTCACCAGGTCCTGCTTCTGGTACTTCGAGGCAAAGGCCAACCCCGCCGCCAGCGGAATATGGCCGCCCACGATGGCGTAACCGCCCATAAAACGCTTCGGGAGATCCACCAAATGCATCGACCCCCCCTTGCCCTGACACAATCCGGTTGCCTTGCCGAACAGTTCGGCCATCACCTTGCCCGGATCAGACCCACGCGCCAGACAGTGTCCGTGGTCGCGATAGGCACTGATGACATAATCGTCCGGTCTGAGCGCAGCGATGGCACCGACAGCAATCGCCTCTTCTCCGATGTAGAGATGCAGAAATCCGGCAATCTTGGCGAGTGCATACATCTCCGCCGACTTTTCTTCAAACCGACGGATGAGCAACATCTGGCGATAGAGGGAAAACAGATCGGCCCTGTCCATGTCCGTCATTATGCATGCCGGCGACAAGACGACTCAACCGTGATGTTCGGTTGTCAGCACCATCGCACGAATGAAAGAACAACACTGAGAAGGGAGGGGGCGCGCAAGTGACCGGTACGGGTCTGCAGACCCGCACCGGAAGCTGAGGATTATTTCACCTGCGAAAAGTCGGCATCGAACTGCATGGTCTGACCATCCTGCAA
>ERZ724513.1285-NODE-1285-length-12598-cov-8.719445_pt1 | contig 12598 bp, 12 predicted proteins | sample MGYA00376046_ERZ724513 | MGnify/ENA primary metagenome ERZ724513 (study PRJEB28724, sample SAMN07190883) | activated sludge metagenome | isolation source: activated sludge of sewage treatment plant in Hong Hong | place: Hong Kong | collected 2016-03-17 ... | reverse complement strand
CGGCCCATCGTCGAGGTGATGTTGATGATGCTGCCGCCGCCGGAGTGCTCCAGCATCAGCGGCACCGCCGCGCAGGTCAGCGCGTGCGCCGTCGCGACGTTGAAGGCGAACGCGTCGCGCAGGTCCTTCGTCGAGGTGTTCAGCAGCGGGCCGGGCATGGTGCCGCCGACGTTGTTGACGACGACGTCGAGCCTGCCGAATTCCGCGACGGCTGCCGCGGCGAGCTCCGCGGTGGCCTCGGGATGGGCAAGGTCGCCGGCGACGACGTGGGCGCGCCGCCCGGTGTCGCGGATCTGCGCGGCGACCGCGTCGAGGTCGGTTCGGGTGCGGGCGGCGATGACGACGTCGGCGCCCACTTCGGCGAAGGCCAGTGCGATGGCGGCGCCCAGGCCGCGGCCCGCGCCGGTCACGACGGCCACCTGGTTGTCGAGTCGGAATCTGTCGAGGATCATCGCGGTCACCGTAACAAGGCGAGGACCCGTGGTTGAACCGATCCGTATCCCCATTCGTAACCCCGGTATGGACAGTGAGAAGACGAACGCACCCGCGGTCACCGCCGCGGCCGTGACGTTCCCTCCGCATCGCCACAGCCAGGACGAGGTTGTCGCCGCGTTGGCCGACTTCGCCGGGGAGGACTTCCTGCGCTTCGCGGCCTCCAGCGGGGTCGGGTTCCGGCAGCTGGCGTTGCCGATGGACCGATATCCCACCCTGAACGGGTTCACCGAGGCCAACGCCGCCTACCTCGAGGTCGCATCCGAATTGGGCGCCGACGCAATCCGGTCCGCACTGGCGACCGCGGGACTGGCGCCCGAGGACGTCGACATCATCTTCGCCACCACGGTGACCGGCGTGGTGGTGCCCACCGTCGACGCTCGGCTGGCCGTGGAGCTGGGCATGCGCCCCGACGTCAAACGGGTGCCGCTGTTCGGGCTGGGTTGTGTGGCCGGGGCCGCCGGCGTGGCGCGGATGAACGACTACCTGCGCGCCTACCCGGATCAGGTGGCCGTCCTGCTGGCCGTCGAACTGTGCTCACTGACGATTCAGCGCGACGATCGTTCGATGGCAAACCTGGTGGCGTCCAGCCTGTTTGGCGACGGCGTCGCGGCCGTGGTAGCCGTCGGCGCGCAGCGGGTGCCAGCCGGTCGCGGCCGTCCCCGGATCCTGGCCTCGCGCAGTCGGCTCTACCCGGACAGCACCGACATGATGGGCTGGCAGATCGGGACGGACGGCTTCCGCATCGTGTTGTCCGCCGATGTACCCACCGTCGCCGACAAGTACCTCGGCGAGGATGTCCGGCTGTTCCTCGCCGAGTTCGGGCTGAGCACCGAGGACATCTCCACCTGGGTGTGCCATCCGGGCGGACCGAAGGTGATCGAAGCCGTCGAGGGCGTGCTGGACCTCCCCGACGATGCGTTGGAGAGGACCCGGAAGTCGTTGTGGGAGAACGGGAACATGTCCTCGGTGTCGGTGCTCGACGTGCTGTCGGCCAATCTCGCGTCGGCGCCCCCCGCCGGTGAGCTGGGCATGATGATCGCCATGGGCCCCGGGTTCTGCTCCGAACTCGTCCTGCTCGGCTGGTAGGCGCGTGTACTACCTGTTGATCCTGGCGGTCGGCGTCGAACGCCTCGCCGAGTTGGTGGTCTCCAAGCGCAACGCGCGGTGGGCCACGGAGCACGGCGGTCGAGAATCCGGCGCCGGCCACTATCCGGTCATGGTGGCGATCCACCTCGGTCTGCTGCTCGGTTGCGTCCTGGAAGTCCGGTTGCTCGACCGCCCGTTCATTCCCTGGCTCGGCTGGCCGATGCTGGCACTCGTCGTTGCGGCCCAAGGGCTCCGGTGGTGGTGCATCGCGACGCTCGGGCACCGGTGGAACACCCGGGTGATCGTGCTGCCCGATGCGCCGTTGGTACGCGCCGGGCCGTACCGACGGCTGCGTCATCCCAACTATCTGGCCGTCGTCGTCGAGGGCTTCGCGTTGCCGCTGGTGCACACCGCCTGGCTGACGGCGCTGTGCTTCACCGTTGCCAACGGGTGGCTGCTGGCGGTGCGGATCCGGGTCGAAAACCGCGCGCTCGGTTATGCCGATGCCCGGGTATGACGCCGACGTCCTGATCGCCGGCGGCGGTCCGGCCGGCCTCGCCGCGGCGATACACGCACGGGCACAAGGGCTTTCGGTGATCATCGCCGAACCCCGCGATTCGCCCATCGACAAGGCGTGCGGCGAGGGGCTGATGCCCGGCGGTCTGGCCGAGTTGGCCGCGCTCGGCGTGGATCCGGTCGGGGTGCCATTCCACGGGATCGCCTACGACGACGGCCGACATCGCGCCGAGGCCCGGTTCCGCCGCGGTCCCGGTCGCGGTGTCCGGCGCACGATTCTGCACGCCGCACTCGCGCAGCAGGCCAAACAGGCCGATGCCGAATGGATTTCGACGAAGGTCGGCACCGTTCGACAGGATCCCGGCGGAGTCCGGGCGGCCAGTGTGCGGGCCCGCTACCTGATCGGGGCCGACGGGCTGCATTCGGCGGTGCGACGCAGCGCCGGCGTTCCGGTCACCGTCGGCGCACCGCGGCGGGTCGGGCTGCGCCGGCACTACCGGGTGGCGCCGTGGTCGGAGTTCGTCGAGGTGCACTGGTCTCCGATGGGGGAGGCGTATGTGACGCCGGTCGAGCCGGATCTCGTCGGTGTCGCCATCCTCAGCAGGCACCGGCACGACCTGTCGTGGTTTCCGTGGCTGCAACACAGACTCGCCGGCGTCTCGGCCGGACCGGAGCGGGGCTGCGGCCCGCTGCGCCAGGTGGTGTCGCGGCGGGTCTGCGGACGCGTGCTGCTGGTCGGCGACGCCGCCGGCTACGAGGATGCGCTGACCGGCGAGGGGATCAGCCTGGCGGTCCGGCAGGCGCGGGCGGCGATCGGGGCGATCGTCGCCGACCGTCCCGAAGACTACGAGGCGGACTGGCGGCGCATCACCCGCCGCTACCGATTGATGACGCGAGGTCTGGTGCTGGCCACCGGGCCCGCTGTGGCCCGGCGGTCGCTGGTGCCGGCCTGTGCCGCCGTGCCGTCGGTCTTTCGCCGCGCGGTAGACATGCTGGCCGGCTGACCCACTTTTCCGGATCTGTTCAGCGGTGGCTGCGAGGCCCACTCGACATTTGTGTCCGTCAGCGCAGAACAGATCGAAGTTGGCGCTGCGCTACTTCTTGGCGGCCGCCTTCTTCGCCGGCGCCTTCTTGGCCGGTCTTTTCTTCGCCGGTGCGGCGCCGTCGGGCTTGTCGGCGGCATCCGAGCCGCCCTGGCGCTTCTTCACGCTGGCTTCCAGCTTGGCCAGCAGGTCGGAGACGTCGTCGGTCTCGTCGAGCTGGGTGGGCTTCTCCTCCACGGTGAACGCCTCGCCGCCCTCGAGCTTGGCCGCGACGAGTTCCTTGAGCTCATCCTGGTAGTCGTCGTGGAACTCGTCGGGATTGAAATCCTGGGACATCGACTCGACCACCTGGCCGGCCATCTTGAGCTCGGCCGGTTTGATGTCGACCTTCGTGTCGAGCACCGGGAAGTCGGGATCGCGGATCTCGTCGGGCCACAGCAGAGTGGTGACCACCATGACCTCGCGCTTGCTGAAGTCCTTGACGCGCAACGCCGCCAACCGGGTCTTGTTGCGCAACGTGAAATGCACGATGGCGATCCGGTCGGTGTCGGCAAGCGTCTTGGCAAGGAGCACATACGATTTGGTCGACTTACCCTCGGGCTCGAGGAAGTAACTCTTGTCGTACATGATCGGATCGATGTCGGCCGCCGGCACGAACTCGAGCACCTCGATCTCACGACTGCGCTCCTCGGGCAGCGTGGCGATGTCCTCGTCGGTGATCACGACGCTGCGGCCGTCGTCGGCCTCGTAGGCGCGGGCGATGTCGCTGTAGTCGACCACCTCACCGCATTCGTCGCAGACGCGCTTGTAGCGGATTCGCCCGTTGTCCTTGGCGTGCACCTGGTGAAACTTGAGGTCATGGTCCTCGGTCGCGCTGTACACCTTGACCGGAACGTTCACCAGCCCGAACGCGATCGAGCCTTTCCAAATCGAGCGCATATGCCCAGTATGGCCCAACGGCCAGGATCACTGACCGGTTACCGGATCCAGACCGGGCGTCAGGCCCAACGGGACATCGGGATTGGCGCCCGGCGCGTCGCCGTTGAACGGGTCGTACCCAGTGGCCCGGCAGTTCGAATTCGCCGGGGTCTGGTCGCCGGTGCACCAGGGAACCCAGTCGCGTGGATCGGCCGCGGCCGGCGCCGCGCAGACGACGGAGCAGGTGACCGCCAGTCCGGCCCCTGCGGCCACCAACCGGTTGCGCCACGCACTCGGCATGGTTCAACGGTAGCAAGGTATAGCGTTGTCGGGGATGGATTCGCCTGCTCCGAAGGTCACGCTGACCAATGCCGACAAGGTGCTGTACCCCGAGACAGGCACCACCAAGGCCGATGTCTTCGACTACTACACCGCGATCGCCGAGGTGATGGTTCCGCACATCGCCGGCCGGCCCGCAACCCGCAAGCGCTGGCCCAACGGTGTGGACCGGCCGTCGTTTTTCGAAAAGCAGCTGGCGTCGTCGGCGCCGGACTGGTTGGGCCGGGGCGCCGTCGTGCACAAGTCGGGAACGACGACCTACCCGGTGATCGACAGCGTCGCCGGGCTGGCGTGGATCGCGCAACAGGCGTCGCTGGAAGTCCATGTGCCGCAATGGCGATTCGTCTCCGGCGTACCCGGCCCCGCTACCCGGCTGGTGTTCGATCTGGACCCCGGGGCGGGTGTCAGCATGAGCCAGCTCTGCGAAGTGGCCTGTGCGGTACGCGATCTGATGGACGACGTCGGTCTGGCGACGTTTCCGTTGACCAGCGGCAGCAAGGGCCTGCACCTCTACGCCCGGTTCGCCACCCCAGTCAGTTCGCGGGGCGCGTCCACCCTGGCCAAACGCATTGCCCAGCAACTGGAACAGGCGATGCCCGACCTCGTCACCTCGACGATGACCAAGAGTCTGCGGCACGGCCGGATCCTGTTGGACTGGAGTCAGAACAGCGCCGCCAAGACCACGATCGCGCCCTACTCGTTGCGTGGCCGCGCGCAGCCGACCGTTGCCGCTCCGCGCAGCTGGGCCGAGATCGAGGCCGCTCGAGAGGGCTCCGCCATGTCCCAGTTGCGCTACGACGAGGTGCTCGACCGGGTGGCCCGCGACGGCGACCTGCTCGACGGGCTCGACGATCCGGTGGAACTTCCCGACCGGCTCACCGTGTACCGCGGCAAACGGGACGCCGCCAAGACGCCCGAACCGGTTACTGCTATCAAACCCGTTGCGGGGAACAATGATACGTTCGTCATCCAGGAGCATCACGCACGCCGGCTGCATTACGACTTTCGGCTGGAGCGCGACGGCGTGCTGGTGTCGTGGGCGGTGCCGAAGAACCTGCCGTCCACACCGTCGGTGAACCATCTGGCCGTGCACACCGAGGACCACCCCCTCGAGTACGGGAGTTTCGAGGGCACGATCCCGGCCGGCGAGTACGGCGGCGGCGAGGTCCGGATCTGGGATGCCGGCTCCTACGACACCGAGAAGTGGCTTGCCGACGAGGTCATCGTGACGTTGCACGGCGAGAAGATCTCCGGCCGCTACGCCCTGATCCGCACCGACGGCAAGAACTGGCTGGCGCACCGCACCAAGGAACAACCCGCGTCGCTCCCGCGCGACATCGCGCCGATGCTCGCGACGCACGGGTCGGTGGCCAAGCTGAAAGCGGCGCAGTGGGCGTTCGAGGGCAAGTGGGACGGCTACCGGTTGCTGTTCGAATCCGAGCACGGCGCTTTGCGGTTGCGCTCCCGCAGTGGCCGGGACATGACCGCCGAGTTCCCGCAGTTGCCGACGGTGGCCGGGGACCTCGCCGAGCACCGGTTGATCCTGGACGGGGAGGTCGTCGCCCTCGATGAGTCCGGTGTTCCCAGCTTCGAGGAGATGCAGAACCGGGCCCGTGCGACTCGCGTGGAGTACTGGGCATTCGACCTGCTGTTCCTCGACGGGCGGTCACTGTTGAACGTCAAGTACCGGGATCGGCGAAAGCTGCTGGAGGTCCTGGCCGAAGGGACGAATCTGGTTGTCCCCGAACAGATCAGCGGCGACGGCGAAGCGGCCCTGGAGTACTCTCGGCAGCGCGGCTGGGAAGGCGTGGTGGCCAAGCGCTGGGATTCGACGTATCAGCCGGGCGTGCGGTCGTCGGCGTGGATCAAGGACAAGAACTGGCACACCCAGGAAATCGTGATCGGCGGCTGGCGACGGGGAGAGGGCGGGCGTTCCAGCGGCGTCGGCGCTCTGCTGATGGGGATTCCCGGGGACGGTGGCCTGGACTTCGTCGGCCGGGTCGGAACCGGCTTCACCGAGAAGGAACTGACGAAGCTCAAGGGCACGCTGGCGCCGCTCGAGACCTCCGAATCACCCTTCAACAAACGGCTTTCGCGGCTTGACGCCAAGAACGTGACGTTCGTGCGGCCGGAGTTGGTGGGCGAGGTCCGCTACGGCGAGTGGACCGGTGACGGGCACCTGCGCCATCCGAGCTGGCGCGGTCTGCGGCCGGACAAGGCGCCGGCCGACGTGGTGCGGGAGAATTGACCCCCTTTTGCATCTGTTCAGTACCCCCTCTGCATCTGTTCAGCGTCGGCTGCGACATTGTGCGAGTGGATCTCGCAGTAGCCGCTGAACAGATGCAGTAGCCGCTGAACAGATGGTTGTTAGCGGCCCGACAGGATCGGTCGCAGCGCGTCGAGCACCGAGGCGTCCTCGATCGTCGACGGCACCGGCTCGTCACGCCCGGCCGCGATACCGCGCAACGTCTTGCGCAGGATCTTGCCGGACCGCGTCTTGGGCAGCGCGGGAACCACATCCACCAGACGGAAGGCGGCGACGGCGCCGATCTCGTTGCGCACCAGGTCGATCAGCTCCTCGGCCAGGCCGTCGGCCGACGCGCCGGCCTTGAGCACCACCAGACCGCGCGGCGCCTGTCCCTTGATCTCGTCCGGGACCCCGATCACCGCACACTCCGCGACGGACGGATGAGTGGCCAGCACCTCCTCGATGGCGCCGGTGGAAAGGCGGTGGCCCGCAACGTTGATCACGTCGTCGATGCGTCCCATCACGAACAGGTAGCCGTCGTCGTCCATCCGGCCGCCGTCACCGGTCAGGTAGTAGCCGGGGTGTTCGGTCAGATACGAAGCCTCGTACCGGGCGTCGGCGCCCCATAGCGTCGGCAAGGTGCCCGGCGGCAGCGGCAGCGAGATGCAGATCGCACCCTCTTCGCCCGGCTCGCAGCGGTAGCCGTCGTCGTGCAGGATGTGCACGTCGTAACCCGGCATCGGCACCGTCGGTGAGCCGGCTTTGATCGGAAGCGGTTGCAGCCCCATCGGATTGGCGGCGATCGCCCACCCGGTCTCGGTCTGCCACCAGTGGTCGATCACCGGGACCCCGAGCTTCTCGCCGGCCCAATGGTAGGTGTCGGGATCGAGTCGCTCGCCGGCGACGAACAGATACGCGAGCTCGGAAAGGTCATAGCGCTGCAGGTGTTCGGCCTCCGGGTCCTCCTTGCGGATCACCCGGATCGCCGTCGGCGCCGTGAACAACGCCTTGACGTTGTGTTCGCTGATCACCCGCCAGAACGCGCCCGGATCCGGGGTGCCCACCGGCTTGCCCTCGTAGAGCACCGTGGTGGCACCCAGCAGCAGCGGCGCGTACACGATGTACGAATGGCCGACCACCCAGCCGACATCCGAAGCGGCCCAGAACACGTCGCCCGGCGCGATGTCGTAGACGTTGCGCATCGTCCACAGCAGCGCCACCGCATGCCCACCGTTGTCCCGGACGATGCCCTTGGGTTTGCCGGTGGTGCCGGACGTGTACAGCACGTACAGCGGATCGGTGGCCGCCACCGGAACCGGGTCGACGGGCTCCGCCGAGGCCATCGCCTCATCCCAGTCCACGTCGCGGCCGCGGACCACATCGCAACGATGCCGATCACGTTGCACCACAACGCAATGCGCCGGCGGATGAGCGGCCATCGCGATGGCGTCCTCGATCATCGGCATGTATTCCACGATGCGGGTCGGCTCGATCCCGCACGATGCCGTCACCACCACGGCGGGCCGGACGTCGTCGATCCGCACGGCCAGTTCGTGCGGGGCGAAACCGCCGAACACCACCGAGTGCACGGCGCCCAGGCGCGCGCAGGCCAGCATCGTGATGACCGCCTCGGGGATCATCGGCATGTAGACGACCACCCGGTCGCCCTTGCCCACCCCGAGACCGCGCAGGACGCCGGCGAACCGGGCGGTCTCGTCGAGCAGTTCGGCGTAAGTATACACCCGCTTGGTGTCGGTCACCGGCGAGTCGTAGATCAGCGCGGGCTGGTCGGCCCGTCCCTCGGCGACATGGCGGTCCAGCGCGTTGGCGCAGGTGTTCAACTCGGCGTCGGGAAACCAGCGGTAGAACGGCGGGTTGGTGTCGTCCAGGATCCGCTCCGGCTCCCGCGTCCAGGTCACCGCCTTGGCGGCCTCGGCCCAGAAGCCGGCCGGGTCCGTGGTGCTCTGGTCGAACACCTCTTTGTATGCGCCCATGTCGGCACCGTACAACCTCGCTCGCCTATCGTCGGCGCCATGACTGGCGTCGTTCATATCGAACCCCTGAGTGGCCCGAAAGATGCGGCGAACGGCATCGCGGTGATCACGTTGGACCGCCCCGACAAGCTCAACGCCATCGACGGCGCGCTGATGGACGGGGTGGACGCGGCGCTCGACGAGCTGGAGTCGGGGCGGTACCGGGCCGCGATCCTGACCGGTGCGGGCCGCGGATTCTGCGCGGGGGCCGACCTCAGCGGCACCGGGCAGGGCTGGACAGCCACGGCCAAGACACCTCTGAAGACGACCTACGACGCCCAGGTCCGGCTGGCCGATCAGCTGACCCGGCTCTATGAGGTGCCGGTGCCGGTGATCGCGGCGGTCAACGGGGTGGCGGTCGGCGGCGGGCTGGCCTACGCGCTGCACTGCGATATCCGAATCGCCTCGCGCGCGGCCCGGTTCGGCTCGGTGTTCATCAAGGCCGGCTTCTCGTCGATGGACATGGGCACCAGCTACCTGCTGCCCAGGATCGTCGGGGCCGGGATCGCGCGCGAACTGATGCTGACCGGCCGGATCATCGACGCCGACGAGGCGTACCGCATCGGCCTGGCCAACGAGCTCGTCGACCTCGAGGACCTGATGGACGCCGCGGCGCGCAAGGCGCAGGAGATCGCCACCAACAACGCCTACGGGGTGTGGCAGACCAAGACCGGCCTGAACACCGCGCTGGACGCGCCGAGTCTGCGGCACGCCAAGGAGATCGAGAACCGCACTCAGGTGTTGAGCACCTTCACCGGCAATTCGGCCGAAGCCGCGCGGGCGCACCGGGAGAAGCGGGCGCCGATCTGGAACGAGCTGTAGCCCCCATGCGTTGAGTGAGGAATCTGGCAGAGGTCCACTCGGAAAACGTCTGTCTGATTCCTCACTCAACGCATGGCCGGGCCGAGCCCTCAGACCTTGCTCATCACCTTGTCGGCGTACTTCTCCAGGTTGCGGATCTTGTCCTGCAACGGCTGGGTGTCCGGGCCGATGATGTACGGCAGCCGGAAACCGACCATCACGTCGGTGACGCCCTTGTCCTCGAGTCGCTTGATGCCGTCGGGGGTGTAGGCGTCCATGGAGATGACGTGCACCTGAAAGTCGCCGGTGCGGCCCTCGGCTTCCCGGTATCCCTTCAGCTTCGCCAGCAGCTCGTCGAGCTCCTCGGCGGAGCCGCCGCCGTGCATCCAGCCGTCGTTGCGCGCCGCCCGGCGCAGCGCGGCGTCGGCGTGACCGCCGATCAGGATCGGGATCGGCTTGCTGGGCGCCGGCGACATCTTCGTCTTCGCGATGTCGTAGAACTCGCCGTGGAACTCGAAGTACTCGCCGGTGGTCAGCCCGCGGATGATCTCGATGCACTCGTCCATGCGCTTACCGCGCCGGGCGAACGGCACGCCCATCAGGTCGTAGTCCTCGGGCCACGGGCTGGTGCCGACGCCGAGGCCGAGCCGGTTGTCGAACAACGCGGCCAGCGAGCCGGCCTGCTTGGCCACCAGGGCCGGCGGGCGGATCGGGAGTTTGAGCACGAAGAAGTTCACGTGCAGCGTGGTGGTCACCGCGAACAGCGCGGAGGCCAGCACGAAGGCCTCGATCATCTCCTTGCCCTCGAGGAACTCGCGGTCGCCGTCCGGGGTGTACGGATACTTCGCATCCGACTCGTGCGGATAGGCGACGCTGTCGGCGATGGTCATCGCGTGGTAGCCCGCGCTTTCGGCCGCCTGCGCCAGGGGCATGTAGAACGACGGGTCGGTCATGGACTCCGCGTAGGTGAACCGCATGGCGGCAAGGCTAGAACACCGTCAGATGCGGCGGGGCAACTGACATATCCTGCTTCCGAGGAGGACGATCCCGATGCGCCGAGAACCCGGCCGGTTGGAGGGCGCCGTCATCGACGTGCTGGCGACCGGCGGCGCGATGACGGTGGCGCAGGTGCGGGTGGTCCTCGGCGACAGGTTGGCGCACACCACGGTAATGACCGCTTTGGGCCGGCTGGCCGACAAGGGGTTGGTGACGCGCACCCGGCGGGGGCGCGGTTACGTCTATTCGCTGGTCGCCCCGGTCGACGAACTGCCGGCCCTGCGCGCGGCGGTCCGGATGCGGCGGGAACTCGACAGCCATCAGGCGCGCGCGCAGGTGCTGGCGAACTTCGTGGCCGGCCTCGGTCCCGACGATGAGGCGCTGCTGCTGGAACTGCTGGCCGGCTCTGACGACGGTGCCGGGCGCTGATCGTGAATGTGATTGTCGCACTGGCCATGTCGTGGTGCGTCGCCGCGTTGCTGGTGCCGGTGGTGCCGCGCCTCGACCGGCTGTTCGCCCCGGCGGTGCTGGTGCGGGTGCTGAGCGCGGGCGCGCTCGTGCTGACGGTGGCGACCACGTCGTCGGCCGTCGCCGCCGCCGCCTGTCTGCTGTTCGTCGGGGGCGGTGCCGTCGGGTGGATGGCGGCGGTGCTGATCGTCTGCCTGCTCGCCGTGAGCGGGGTGCGCGCGGGCCGGCACGGAGTGCGGGTGCGGGCCAGCATGCGTGCGGCCGGATTGTTCCGCGACAGCGCCCTGCGCGACGGTGATGTCCTGATCGTCGAGGACGAAGTGCCGGACGCCTTCGCGGTACCCGGGCGCCGGCCCGTAGTGGTCGTGACGGCCGGTCTGCGGAAGTCCTTGCCCGCGGCGGAGTTTCGCGCCGTCGTCCGGCACGAGCGGGCGCACCTACGGGCCCGCCACTACGTCCACGTCCAGCTGGTCGAGCTGGCCGCGCTGCTGAATCCGCTGCTGTCGGGCTGGCCGGCGGCGGTGCGTTTCGCGACCGAACGCCACGCCGACGAGTGTGCCGCCGCGGTCGACCGGCCGGCGACGGCACGGGCATTGGCCCGCGCGGCGATGCTCTGCAGCGGCTCGCACCAGCAGTCGGCGCTGTCGATCGTCGGGGGGCGTCGTGATGTGGTTCGCCGGGTTCAGGCGCTGCGGCATCCGCGGCCGGCCCGGCAGCGCCGGTGGGCGGTTGCCGTCGCGGTGGTGGTGATGCTGGCGCTGCTGACGAACGCGGTGACGACCGCGGATCTCATCCAGGACCGGATCGCCCCGGAGCCCCGCGAGGCACCGTCAGTTGTCGTCGGATGACTGTTCGGTCACGGCATCGGACCATGCCGACTGCGCGCCGGAGTCACCGATCCGGTACACCTGCACCATGGTGGCGACCGAGGCGACGACGATCAGCACCGAAGCGATGATGGCGACGGTGCGGCCGACGGCACGGTCACGCGCGTCGCGCACGTGCATGAACGCCAGCAGCAGGGCCGCGACGAGCAACGCCAGCGAGAAGAACAGCATCGAGTCACCGAGGTCGGCGTGCCGCTCGACAGCCGCCGAGTTCTCCGAGTGATGCTGGAGCCATTCCCCGGCCTCCGTCGTCAGCGGCGTCAGGATGGTCGTCACCGCGGCCAGCGCGACGACCAGCCACACCAGGCGTCGCCGCGCGGCGGGCCATGCCACGCAGAGCAGGGCCAGCAACGCCGTCAACGGTGCCAACACGACGATGAAGTGCACGAGCAGTACGTGCGCGGGCAGTCCGTTGATGGTCGACACCGGTGTCCTCTCCAAGATGGGGCACGACGAACAGCGAAGGGGATACTACAACGGGTGTAGTAGAGAGCTCAGGGAGACTATCAGGGGTGACGGCAATCCTCGAGCGGGCGTCTCGGCCGGCGCTGCTGACCGTGACGTCCGTCGCGCTCGCCGCCGGCGGTGTCGCGTGGCTAACCGGCGCCCACGACGCCGCGGCAATCTGCTGGGCGGCCGGCACGGTGGCCGCGATCGTGCCCGCCGCCGCGTGGGTAATCGCGGCGTTGCGCCGCGGCCGCATCGGCGTCGACGTCATAGCGCTGCTGGCGCTCGTCGGCGCATTGGCCGTCGGCGAGTACCTGGCCG
>ERZ724513.1281-NODE-1281-length-12617-cov-7.321286_pt1 | contig 12617 bp, 16 predicted proteins | sample MGYA00376046_ERZ724513 | MGnify/ENA primary metagenome ERZ724513 (study PRJEB28724, sample SAMN07190883) | activated sludge metagenome | isolation source: activated sludge of sewage treatment plant in Hong Hong | place: Hong Kong | collected 2016-03-17 ... | reverse complement strand
CGGAATCAAACGCAAGGGCTTCAAACTCGAAACCCACGAAGTAACCCTCCACGGCCAATGCCAGAACTGCCACTAGACAGAGCCGCTCCCATCCATTAGTTGGTTCGAGTGGGAGTGGCGGGTGGAGCTGGGAGCGCCGGCGAAGACCGGCGCGACTGCAGTTAAGCCCCTATTCCCACTCGATGGTGCCCGGCGGTTTGCTCGTGATGTCGTAGGCGACTCGGTTCACGCCGGTGCACTCGTTGATGATGCGGTTGGAGACCTTTTCGAGGACGTCGTAGGGGATCCGGGCCCAGTCGGCGGTCATCGCGTCCTTCGAGGTGACGGCGCGAATGATCACCGGGTAGGCGTAGGTGCGGCCATCGCCCTGGACCCCGACCGAACGGATCACCGGCAGCACACAGAAGAACTGCCAGAGGTCGCGGTACATGTTGGCCCCGCCAACCTCCTCATGCAGAATGTGGTCGGCCTGGCGAAGGATGTCGAGGCGCTCCTTGTTGACCTCGCCGCCGACGATCCGGATGCCGAGCCCCGGCCCCGGGAAGGGCTGGCGCCAGACCATCCGGTCCGGGAGTTCGAGCTCGGTACCGACCGCCCGGACCTCGTCCTTGAACAGCATGCGCAGCGGTTCGACCAAATCGAACTGAAGGTCCTCGGGCAGGCCGCCGACGTTGTGGTGGGACTTGATCGTCGCCGCGTGGTCGGAGCCTCCGGACTCGATCACGTCCGAGTAGAGAGTGCCCTGGACCAGGAAGTCGGCGCCTTCGATCTTCGAGGCTTCTTCCTCGAACACCCGGATGAACTCCTCGCCGATGATCTTGCGCTTGGTCTCGGGATCGGTCACCCCGGCCAGCTTGGTCAGAAACCGTTCCTCCGCGTCGACGTGGATCAGCGGAATCCCGAAGTGCTGGAAGTCCTCGACCACCTGCTCGGCCTCGTTCATCCGCATCAGGCCATGGTCAACGAAGACGCAAGTGAGCCGGTCACCGATCGCTTCGTGGACCAGCTTCGCGGCAACCGAGGAATCGACGCCGCCGGAAAGGCCGCAGATTGCCTTGCCCTCACCGACCTGTTCGCGGATCGCCGCCACCTGCTCGGTCACGACCGAGGCGGCGCTCCACTGTTCCTCGCAGCCGGCCACCTCGCGCAAAAAGCGCTTCAGCACCTCGGTGCCATAGGGCGTGTGGACGACCTCGGGGTGGAACTGGATCCCGTAGAGCTTCTTTTCCGCCGACTCGAGCGCAGCAACCGGTGAACCCGGAGTCGAGGCGATCGGCGTGAAGCCTTCCGGCGCCTCGAAGACCGAATCGCGGTGGCTCATCCAGCAGGTCTGCTCCGAAGGCAGCCCGCCGAGCAGGACGCCGCCGTCACCGGTCACGGTCAGCTCGGTCCGGCCGAACTCGCCCGATTCGGCGCCTTCGACCTTGCCGCCGAGGGCCTTCGCCATCGCCTGCATTCCGTAACAGATGCCGAGCACCGGGATGCCGAGCTCGGTCAGCTTCTCCGGAAACTCCGGCGCGCCCGGGTCATAGACCGAGGCCGGACCGCCCGAGAGCACCAGGCCCTTCGGGTTGCGCGACTCGATCTGCTCGATCGTCGTGCTGGCCGGCAGCAGCTCGGCAAAGACGCCGCATTCGCGGATGCGGCGGGCGATGAGCTGGGAGTACTGGCCCCCGAAGTCGAGGACCAGTACTTCCTCCGTTGTGGCGGCTGTCATCGGCGGACGAGGAACCCGGTCTCGGTCACTCAGTCGTCAGCAACCACGACACCCGCCGAAACGGCGGCGCGCCCGTTGGAGCCCATGCCGACCGCCTGCTCGGTCTGGAGCTTCTTGCCTTCGGTCATCAGCGCCGGCGCGATCATCATCTCGGCCCGCTGGAACGAGCGGATGTCCTCGTAGCCGGTGGTCGCCATCGAGGTCCGGAGGGCACCCATCAGGTTGAAGGTGCCGTCGTTCTCGTGGGCCGGGCCGAGCAGGATCTCCTCCATCGTGCCGTCCTGGACGGTGGTAACGCGGGTACCGCGCGGCAGCGACGAGTGGAAGGTCGCCATGCCCCAGTGGTAGCCACGGCCGGGAGCTTCCTTGGCTCGTGCCAGCGGCGAACCGATCATCACGGCGTCGGCCCCGCAGGCGATCGCCTTCGAGATGTCGCCACCGGTCCGCATGCCGCCGTCACCGATCACGTTGACGTACTCGCCGGTCTCCAGCATGTGCTGCGAACGGGCTGCCGCCACGTCGGCGATCGCGGTCGCCTGCGGCACACCGATGCCGAGCACGCCGCGGGTGGTGCAGGCGGCGCCCGGGCCGACGCCGACCAGCACGCCAACCGCGCCGGTCCTCATCAGGTGCAGGCCGGTCGAGTACGAGGCGCAGCCACCGACCACGGTCGGGACCGGCACCTCGGCAATGAACTCCTTCAGGTTGAGCGGCTCGACCGTGGTCGAGACGTGCTCGGCGGAGATCACCGTGCCCTGGATGACCAGGATGTCAAGCCCCGCCTCGAGCGCGGCTTCGTAGTTCTCCTGAACCGACTGCGGGGTGAAGGATCCGCAGACCACGGCGCCCTCGGCCTTGATCTCGGCGACCCGCCGGGCGATCAGTTCCTTCTTGACCGGAGTCTCGTAGATCTCCTGCATCAGGGCGGTCGCCTCGTCCTTGGACGAGTTCGCGATCAGCTCGAGCTTTTCCTCGGCGTCTTCGAAGCGGGTCCAGATGCCCTCGAGGTTGAGCACACCGAGACCACCCAGCTTGTGGACGAGAACTGCGGTTTCCGGGCTGACGACACCATCCATGGCGGAAGCGACCAGGGGCAGGTCGAACCGGTACGGGCCGAGGGTCCAGCTGATGTCAATGTCATCAGGATCCCGCGTCCGTCGAGAAGGAACGATGGCAACATCGTCGAATCCGTAAGCGCGTCGGCCTTTCTTGCCACGGCCGATCTCAATTTCCAATTAGGTCCTCCAGGGCTCTGAGGGTGAAGAGGGGCAGACTACGCGCCCCTGCGGACGTTTGATCAGAGACTACGCCTCTCCACCCTTCGGCGTTTTCCGTTGTTCCGCAAAGCGGGAGGTCTTTGGCGGCCCGGCACCTGCACGAGCGAAGCCCCCACACAAAAGGATGGAGGCTTCGCCTGGAGGGTGTGAATTCCGGCTTCCGATCCCGAACCCACGATTACTGCCACATGACCGGGGAGGAGAAGCCCCGTATCGCAGGATTCAATCTAGAACCGGCCGCCCGGACGATCGATCGACCGGGGTACAGGAAACCGCGCCGGCTGCTGTCCCCCGGTCCCACCGCCCCTCCGCACCCGGAAGCCGGGGGGCGGACCGGGCGCTCTTCAAACTTCGGCCGGCAGCTGGAGCTGACGGACCTCGACGTTGCCGAGCAGGCTTTCGGCCCGGCCGCGGTCGATCCGCCCGGCTCCGAGATGCTGGGTTGACTCGGCTCCACAGGCGACCCCGTAGGCCAGGCACTCCTCCGGGCTGCCGCCGTCATAGCGGGCGGCGATGTAACCGGCCACGAACGCGTCACCGGACCCGACCGTGGAAATGGGCTCGAGCGGTTCGATCACGGCTTCGAGCATCCGCTGGTCGGCGCCTTCCCCGACGATCGCGACGCAACCTTCCGGCAGGGTGATCGCCGCTTCGGCCGGTCCCATTTCAACCAGCTCGGAAAGCACCCCGAACATTTCCGCCCGGGACTCGAACTCGTGACCGACCAGCTCCTCGGCCTCCAGCTTGTTCGGAGTGATCATGTCCGGGCCGACCTTCATGCCCGCCGACATCGCTTCACCCTCGGAGTCGAGCAGCACCGGCAGGCCGGCCTGCTTCAGCGCCTCGACCAGACGCGCGTAGAACTCGACGTCAATCCCGGGGGGCAGGCTGCCGGCCAGCACGCAAAGCTTGGCGCCACCGGCCAGGTAATCAAGCCGTTCGATGAAGGCGTCGAGTTCTTCCGGGCTGACCCTGGGGCCCCGTTCGTTTACCTCGGTCTGTTCACCGGTGGTCGGATCGACCAGGGCCAGATTGAAGCGGGTCTCCTCGGCGATGCGGATGAAATCGGTGAGCAGGCCTTCCTCGCCGAGCTGCTTCAGCACCCGGTCCCCGTTGCCGCCACCGACCAGTCCGGTCGCGATGACCGGCCGGCCGAGCAGCCCGAGGGCGCGGGCCACGTTGATGCCCTTGCCGCCGGGCACGGTGCGGGTTTCAACCGAACGATGCCGGTGACCGAGCCGCAGATTGGGTACGGCGACCGTGCGGTCGATCGCCGCGTTCAGGGTTACGGAGATGATCATCGTCTCGTCCTGAGCACTCTTTGAAGCCTCTTCCTCGCTTTTCGCTCCCGGCGCCTGCGCACCAGCAACAACGAGGCAATTATGGCGAAGAGGGCCAGCAGGAGCAGCCCGGCGATCCACAAAGGGTTGCCGAGCAGCTTGTCGATCAGACCCGGCTTTTCAACCGTTCGTCCGGCGAACAGCGGAACCGTGGCGAAGGGTTGCCCGTTCAGCCGGACCGTCGCCAGGCCCATCTTCCGGCCGGCGAGGATCGGGCCTTCGACTTCATCCGGCAAGGTGGTGACGACGGTCAGCCGTTCCCCCTTGCGGACACCGATCCGGACCCGGCGTTTCGAGAAGACCGGCAGATCCTGATCCTCGTAACGGACCGGCACCGCCCGGACCGGGCTGTCGACCTTGATCGGCACCCGCTTGTCGTAGAGGGAAAAGCCCCAGTCGAGCAGGCGAACGGTTTCGCCGTTCCTGGCCGTCTCGCTCGGGGTTCCGATTACCGCACCGATCAGTTCCGTCGCCTTCTTCCGGCCGTCGGAGGCGAGCGTGTAACCGGTACCCAGGGTGTGGCCGGTTTTGATCCCCCGGGCCCAGACGTTGTCGCGCAGGAAGCTGTCGGTCGTCTCGATCGTCAGCGGCGGCCGGTAGCTGGTCAGCTTCGCCACCCTGGAGCCGGCGATCTTCCGCAAGCGCGGCATTCCCATGACCACCCGGCCCAGCTTCGCCAGGTCGTCGGCCGAGGTGTAATGGCTCGGACCGTCGAGGCCGACCGGATTGTCGTAGTGGGTGTCATCGAGCCCGAGCCGGAGAGCGGTGCGGTTCATCAGCTTGACGAACTTCGCCTCCGACCCGGACACGGTCTTGGCCAGGGTCACGGCGGCGTCGTTGCCGCTCAGCATGAAGAGCCCGTAGAGCAGGTCCCTCACCGACACCACCTGGCCGGGCTCGAGCCCCATCAGCGACTCGGCCGGATCGGGGTCGTACTTGCCGGCCGTCACCTTCTCGCGGAGCGGGAGCTTCCTGACCGCGAGGTAGCCGGTCATCATCTTGGTGGTCGAAGCCATGCCCAGATGGCGATCGACGGCGTGGCCGGCGAGCGGCTCGCCGGTCCGGGCGTCGATCACGATCCAGGCCTTGGCGTCAAGCTTCGGACCCCGCTCCGGGGCCCCGGCAGCGTGGGCGAAACCCGCCCCGACCAGCCAGAGGGTCAGGCTCAGGATCGCGACTGCCGGCCAGTTTCGTCGGCTCAACGCAGCTTGAGTTCCTGGCCGACCTGCAGGGCCTGCGGGTCCAGGTCGGGATTCAGCTGCTTCAGCCTGGCCACCGGGATGCCCGTCTTGCGGGAGATCGTCGTGAGGGTGTCGCCTTCCTCGACCTCGTAGGTCTTCGCCTTCGTCTTCGGCTTGACCTTCTGCTGCTGCCTGGCCGGATTGGCCTTCTTGCCGGTGCCGTCGTCATCGCTGCCCGTCACTCCGGAGATCACGACGAAGATGATCAGGATGGTGCCGAGCAGCGCCAGAGCGGCGAGGATCCGGGCGATATACGAGTTCTTCTTCTTTTCTTCCATGATGGACCGGAGATGACTGGGACAGGCCAGAGAGATTCGGGCCGGAAAGTTACAGATACGGCGGATCGAAGCGCCTGAACCGGCGGGCGCCGGGCGCGATCACCCGGAGACGGACCAGACCGCTTTCCGCAGCTCCTCGGCGGCCGCGGCCGGATCATCGGCACCGGCGATCGAACGCGAGGCGGCGATCATCGCTCCCGCCTTGCCCGGAGCGAATGCCGCTCCGAGGTCTTCCGGCCGGCCACCCTGGGCGCCGACGCCGGGGATCAGGAACATCGCGCGGGGCATGAGTTCACGCAGCCGGGCAATGTGTTCGGGTGCGGTCGCCCCGACCACCGCGCCCATTCCGGTCAGGCCGCTTTCGGAGCCGGCCAGGCGATCCCCGAACTCGTCAACGATCCGGGCGAGGTGTTCGTGGACCGGCCCTTCCGCAGTCTGCAGGTCTTCCACGTCGGCCGCTCCCGGGTTGCTGGTCCGGACCAGCGCAAACACTCCCGCGCCCGCGCCTTCGGCCGCATCCACCATCGGTTCGAGGGCATCACGGCCAAGCAGGGGGTTGGCGGTGAAGGCGTCGGCGCCAAGGCCTTCAACCTCGCCGAAAGGGGTCTGGATGGTCCCGACCATCGCCTGTCCGTAGGCTTTGGCGGAAACCGGGACATCACCGCGTTTTCCGTCAGCGACGACCAGAAGACCTGCCTCGCGGGCGGCGGCGACGACTTCCTCCAGGGCCTTCCAGCCGGGCCAGCCGAGCCGCTCGAAGCAGGCCAGCTGGGGCTTGACCGCGATACAGGAAGGACCCGCCAGCTCGATGATCCGGCGGCAGTGGGCTGAAACGGCGGCCCCGGCGGCCTCTGCCGCGGAACCGTCACTCCAGTCGGTGATCGAGTCACCGAGCCCGGCCGGATCGGGATCCAGGCCGAGGCAGATCTGGCTGCGGCGCTCTTCCACGAGCGCCGCAGCCCGATCAATGAAGAGGCTCAGCCCTTGACCTGCTTCTTCAGAGCGGATCCGGCCGAGAAGCGCGGAACCTTGCCACCGGCGATGGTGATGCGCTCACCGGTGCGGGGGTTCACGCCCTGGCGGGCGCTGCGCTCGGCGACGTGGAACTTGCCGAAGCCGGTGAAGTTGACCTCGCCACCCGCGGTCAGGGTGTCGGTAATCGCGTCCAGGACGGCGTCGACGGCGTCAGCCGCGGCCTTCTTGCTTCCGATGCGCTCGTCACCGGCGACCTTCTCAAGAAACTCTGCTTTGGTCACGTCAGTAATCCTCCTCGGTTTAGGGAATGGCAGAACCGTAACACCGCATTCGGACGCCGTTTCTGCCACCTTTGGCGCCGGGGCGGCGATGCATAAATCAGCCGAGTTCGATAAGGCGGCGCGCGGCGGCGGCGATCCGGTCGGACTCCGGGGTGCCCGAAGGCAGATCTGCCTCGGCTCCGCTCTGGAAGCGGATTCGCACGAATTCTCGCCGGTGATGCCGGCGCCGACGCATGAAGGCAGCCGCCTCGTCGGTGTAGGAACTGACTTTGTCGAGCACCACGCGATGAGGCTTAAGCATCGGATGACCCCCCGTTTTCGGCTTCAGAAGCGGGATTCACGCCGTTCGACCGGATCGCGTCCCGCAATGCCATCCGCATGTCGTAGGCGGTCAGTGAAGCCAGGACGAAGCGGCCGGTAACCGCGACCAGGGAGAGCCCCGATTCGCTTACCGCGAAGACCTCTCCTTCCGTACCGGCGATGTGGGCGGAGTCGAATTTCTCCTCGCCGGAACCGTCCTCGAGCGCCTCCAGCAGGGCCGAACTCTCCGTTGCCCAGGCCGAAGAACCGGATGTGGTGGCAACCGGATTTCGCTTCGAATCGAATATTCCCGCCGCGATCAGCTCCGGCTCGAGTTCGGCCAGGTTCTCGAGCACCCGGGCAGCGGCCGCCTCGAGTCCCCTGGTGCCGGGCACGGTCTCGCCCGAATCGTCGCTCTTGCCGTTCGCATCCGCCACGATGTAGGAACATACCGTCCATGTCCCTTGGTCAGGCTTCCTGGATCATTGTCGTGGTGATCTGCGCGATCGCCACCGCGATCACCGCGATCGCAGGTTACGCCGGTTACGCGGCAACTATCGCCGCGGTCGGAGTGGCCGCCTCGGTCAATCTCCTCCCCCACCACAGCGGCCACTCAACCGAGAACTGACTCCGGGCTCAATAGCCCCTTCCCGGGGCAGGTGCCTATCGGAGTTGTCCATATAGACAACTCCGATACCCGCCTCAGGATCTGATGCCCATGTGCTCCGCCAGCAGCCGGGCGGCGGCTCCGCGGTGGCTGATCGCATTCTTTTCTTCCGGGCTCAGCTCGGCCATGGTTCTTTCGTCACCCGCACCGGTCGCCTCGGGGATGAAGGCCGGGTCGTATCCGAAGCCGCCGTCGCCGCGGGGTTCCTGGGTCAACCGGCCCTCGCAGGTGCCGCGAAAGAGATGCTCGCCGGAATCGTCGATCAGGGCGATCACACACACATAGCGGGCCGTGTCGGTCCCGCCGGCTTCACCCGAGCCGGCTTCGTCCAGGTCCTTCAGCACCTTGGCCAGGTTCTCGCCGTCGCTTGCCCCCTCTCCGGCGTACCGGGCCGAATACACGCCGGGCCGGCCTTCCAGTGCGTCGACCTCAAGGCCGGAATCGTCAGCGATCACGACCTCGCCGATGGCTTCGCGGGCCGAGCGGGCCTTGATCAGCGCGTTCTCTTCGAAGGTGGTGCCGGTCTCTTCCGGTGATTCGACTTCATCCGGGAGGGCGCGAAGGCCGGTTCCGGGCAGGATCTCCCCCAGTTCGCGGACCTTGTGATCGTTGCGGCTGGCGAGGATCAAGGGGCGGGACCTACTCGCCGACCGCGGCCATCTGGAAATCGCGGAGCTGGTTGATCCCGGCCTCGGCCAGGGCCAGCATCTCGTCCAGCGAGGCGCGGGAAAGCGGCGTGCGCTCGGCCGTGGCCTGGACTTCGACCAGACCGCCGTCACCGGTCATCACCACGTTGGCGTCAACCTCGGCGGTCGAATCCTCCGGATAATCGAGGTCGCAGAGCGGCTGGCCGTCGACCATGCCGACACTGACCGCAGCCACCGAGGTGGTCAGTGGAATCCGCTCGATTTCACCCCGCTCAAGCAGGCTGCCGAGCGCCAGACGCAGGGCGACCCAGCCCCCCGTGATCGAGGCGCAGCGGGTGCCGCCATCGGCCTCGAGCACATCGCAATCGACATAGACGCTGCGTTCCCCGAGCGCTTCGAAGTCAATCCCAACCCGGAGCGAGCGACCGATCAGCCGCTGGATCTCCACCCCGCGTCCATCCTGCTTGCCCTTGCTGATGTCGCGCTGTTTGCGGTCGCCGGTCGAGGCTGGGAGCATCGCGTACTCGGAGGTGACCCAGCCCCGCCCGCGGCCCTCCATCCACTTCGGCACCCGGTCCTGAACCGAGGCGGTACAGATGACCCGCGTGCCGCCGCAGGAGATCAGGGCCGACCCGTCGGCACTGCCGACGAAGCCTGCTTCGATGGTCACCGGACGGAGATCTGCGGCCGACCGGCCGCCGCTGCGGGAAAGGGTTTCGCTCATTGTCTGAGTCTTCCAGACCAGCTAGCGTCCCGGCGGTGAACGGCACCAGCGACTGGAGGTGGCCCGATTTCGGTGAACCGGAACTGGTCGAACGCCTGCTGATGGAGCAGGAGGAATTCTTCGACCTCTGGGTCAGCCTGGCCGGACAGATGCCGGCCCGCCCGTACAGCGACGAGGCATTTGAATTCGCCACCGGCTATCCGTGGCCGCGACCCGACAGCTCCTTCGTGCTGGCCGAGGGTGAAGGCCGGCTCCTGGCCGATCTGGGTGAGGACCGGCGTTCGGCGCTGCTCGAGGAGTTCACCGGGCCCGCCTCCGGCCGCAGCCCGATGCTGGCGATCGGCTCGAATGCCTCACCGGAGGGACTCTGGCGCAAGTTCGCCCACTTCCCCGACCCGGCCGATCGCACCCTGCTGGCGGTGAGCGGGCACCTTCACGATTTCGATGTCGGCGCGGCGGCTGAACTGGCGCTCTACGGCGCGATGCCGGCCACGATCTTTCCCAGCCCGGCTGCCCGGGTCCGCACCACCGCGCTCTGGTTGACCGCGACCCAGTTGACCCAGCTTGCCTGGGCCGAGGTCCCGTACTGGATCGGCCGGCTCGAAACCCGTTTCGAGGCCGAGGCTCCGGTGGCGGGTATCGGCTTCACCGGATTCGACCAAAGCCTCGTCTTCGTCAACCGCTTCGGCACCTTCGCTCCCGACGGCCGGCCGCTGGCCCTGGCTGCGGTCGGGGCCGAGCAGCGCACCGCCGCCGCCATGACCCAGGTTGAACTTCTGGCCCGGCTGGCCGAGGTCGCCTTCGGACCGGGAATGACGCCGGAAGACCTGGTCCGCGGAGCCTGCGAAAACCTGGGCGAGGTCGGCCCCAGGGTCACCAAGGCCCTGCGATCAAACTCGATCCCCTTCGAGTCGGACCGCTGGACCCCCTTCCCGGGCTGATCCGACCGTGAGATCCGTCTTTTTCGTCATAACGAAGAAAAAGACGGATCTCACTGAATCGGAACGCCGCAGTGAACGGGTTCGAGCGGCTAGCGGAATGAGATCTTGTCGACTGCCGACTGGATCTTGTCCACGATCAGCTCGGCCAGCTCGGTGCCCTGGCGACCGCTGAAGCCCTTCATCGCCGCGACCATGCCGAGCATGAGCAGCGAAACGAGCAGAATCAGGCCGACGTACTCGACCGTCCCCTGACCCGACTTTTCGACCGCCGCCCGCCGAGCCAGCTCGCTCTTCGAAACCGCCAGCGCATGTGCACTTCCCATCGCCTTGTAGATCATTTGGTTCCTCCTCCGTCGAGAGTTTGTTTCTGCCTCTGATCGTGCGGAATAAGGTGTGACGGAACAAGTCGAGAGCGCAACAATTGAGTGACGGAAGACTCACGAAAGCGCACGCCTCGACCGGAGGCACGGCTGGGCGAACGAGTCCGGGAGGGGCTGCCGCGGGTGGACCGGCAGCGGATCGGTGTCTGAAAGCCGCGGGTCCGCTGGATAACCTGCCCGGATGCGGGTTCTCGTGGTCATGAATTTCGGTGCCGATCCGGCCGCGCCCCAGCGCGGGCGCTGGGTGATCGACCAGGTCGAGGCGCTCCGCGAGGGTGGACTTGAGGTCGACCTGTTCAGCTTCCGCCCCGGCGTGGACCAGTACCTGCCGGCAACGCGCAAGATCCGCCAAGTCTTGAAGGAGGAGGAGTATGACCTGGTCCACGCCCACTACGGATTGGCCGGCTGGTGCGCACAACTGGCCGGGGCCGCGCCGTTGGTGGTGACCTTCCACGGCACCGATGTGCGACATCGGATCGTCGGGCCGATGTCCAGGCTTTTGACCCGAAGGATCGCCTTGGTCGCAGGCGCCTCGAAAGCCCTGTTCGAGGAAGAGGCGGGACGGCCCGGGCTGCCGCTGTCAGAAGGCCGGAGCGCCGTTCTGCCATGCGGGGCAGACCTCTGCCGCTTCAGCCGTGTCGACCGGAAAGTCGCCCGCCGAATTCTTGGGCTTGACCCGGATGAGCCGTTCCTGTTCTTTCCCGCCGACCCGGAGAGACCGGAAAAGAGATTCGATCGGGCCAAGCAACTCGCCGATGCCGCGGATGCCAAGCTGGTCTGCGGTGGTGGGATCGAGCCCGACCGCATGCCACTCTGGATGAACGCTGCCAACGCGGTCCTTGTCACCTCGAACTATGAAGGTTTTGGACTGGCCTGCCTTGAAGCAATGGCCTGTGACGTGCCGGTACTCTCGACCCCGGTCGGGATCGCACCGCATGCCCTGCGCGGACTCGACCGGAACCTCTGCGCGGATTTCCAGCCGGAGCTTTGGTCCGAATTTGCTTCAAAGCTGGTTTCCGAGGCGGATCCAAGGACCGATGGCCGGCCCCGGGCGGAGGCTCTTTCTGCCCGGAGGATGGCCGACCGGGTAGTCATGGCCTACCGTGATCTGCTCGCCGGAGGGGCCGACAAGGCACTTTCGAATTCTGCAAATTCCGGAGGCGCGCGCGTTTCCGGTGTCGACTTAGGTAATGATGGGGTGAGCTGATGAGGAAGGGTGCCCTCAAGAAGAAGCAGAGGCAGCTCGAGGAGCTTCACATCGATCGCCGCGAGGCGCTCGGGGAGCTGGTCCTCGGGATGTACGTCCAGAACAACTGGGACGACGACCTGCTGGCTCGCGGCTCGGCCGAAGTAGCCGAAGTCGAGACCGAGCTGAACGAGCTGATCGCCGGCAATGAGCCCGAGGGGCAGTCGGCAACCGAAAAAGACTTCCCTGTCACCGGGGAACACCGTCTGCCGACCGGGGAACACGATTACCCGGCCACCGGCGAATACACCGCCGAGCATGAGGTTCCCGAGAGCGGCGAATTCACGGCCGAGCAGGCGCTTCCCGCCTCGGCCGAGCACGACTATCCGGCCACCGGCGAGTACACGGCGGAGCATTCGCTGCCGGAATCAGCCGAGTTCACCGCCGAACATGACCTTCCGGCCGCCGATCCCGGTGAAAAGAAACTGAGCCGGGCCGAGAAGAAGGCAGCCAGGAAGGAGAAGAAGGAACGCGAGCGGCAGGAGAAGGAAGCCGCGAATGCCGCCGAATCCGACTCGACGACCGAGCAGCCCGTGGCGCCGGCAGCCAAAGATCCCGCTCCCGCGGCCCCCACCCCTTCCGCGACGGCCCCGACGCCGTCCG
>ERZ724513.1276-NODE-1276-length-12648-cov-7.936076_pt1 | contig 12648 bp, 13 predicted proteins | sample MGYA00376046_ERZ724513 | MGnify/ENA primary metagenome ERZ724513 (study PRJEB28724, sample SAMN07190883) | activated sludge metagenome | isolation source: activated sludge of sewage treatment plant in Hong Hong | place: Hong Kong | collected 2016-03-17 ... | reverse complement strand
CGGACGGCCCGGCCAGCACGACCAGATAGCCGTCGGGGTCGCGCAGCCAGATCTCATGCTGGCCGGCGTTGGGGTTCATGTGCGGTTCGGTCTGCACCGTCGCGCCACAGGTGCGAATGCGTGCGACCGCCGCTTCGAAGTCGCTCACCTCGAACCACAGCGCCACTCCGTTGCCCATGGCAGTCGATGGATCGGCCAGGTAGCCGTGGTGGTCGGCGACGTCGGCGCGGTGCAACTGCAGAATCAGTTCGCCGTCGACGACGATCTGCTCGTACTCGTCACCGCCGTGGCCGCTTCACTCCGCCCAGCACTGCGCAGTACCAGGCGCTCGACGCCGGCACGTCCGTGACGCACACGAGGGTCTGATTCCAGATCATTCACTCATCCTGGCATCGGCCCATGCCGTCGGGCACGACCCAGGTCAGGCCGTCCAGCGCGGGTCACGGCCCAGCTTGGCCAACAGGCGTTCGACAGCGTCGGCGTCCGCGGGCGCGTCCTTGGCCGGCTGGCACACGCCTTCGCTGTAGAGCGACTCGCCCCACCCCTCGGCGCCCTGAAGCAGCACCTCGGCCTCGGCGTCGCTGATCGGGCTGGGCTGGCCGGTGGCGCGGGCCAGGTCCCACGCGTGCACGGCCAAGTCCCAGCCGTAGAAGTTCGCCAAGGTGTCGCCGATCGTGCTGGGGCCGAAGTAGCCGTCGAAACTGCGCTCGGCCACCTCGGGCGTCAGTACGGTGAGAACCTGGTCACGATGCTGCTGCCACGCCTGCGACGGGTCGGCCGCTTCGACCGCGGCCAGGGGCAGACCGTGCCGGTTGAGAAAGTCCTGCTCGGTCTCGATCACGTGGTGGACGATGTCGCCCGCCGTCCACTGCTCACATGGGCTGGGAGCGTCCCAGCGCCCCTGCGCTGCGGACACCACGGACGAAAAGCGGTCGGCGCGGGTACGAAAGATGTCGATGGTCTCAGTCATGCTGCGAGGGTAGATTCGGCTCTGTCGGTGCGGCTTGTGATAATCCGACAGTGACCAAATCGCCACCGGCCACCGACCCCGTCGACGGTGCCCACCTGACCGCGGCGTCGAGGCCGTCGCCGCCGATCTACCGCTACGCACCGGCGGCCCCGCTGGCCGACCTGATCGGGCGGTACTGGCTTCCGGTGTGGTCGGTGCCCGAGCCGTCCACCCAGCGCACTCTGCAGCACCCGGCCTGCCTGATCGTGATCAGCAACACCTACGCACGCTGTTACGGGGTCGCGCGCGGTCTTTCGCAGGTCACGCTGACCGGTGACGGCTGGGCGGTCGGCGTGATGCTGCGTCCCGCCGGCGGACGAGTGGTGTTCGACCGAACCGGCGACGAGCTCGTCGACGCCACCTTCGACCTCGCCGACCTGACGACTCTGGACGGGTCGACGCTCACCGCCGCGGTGCACGCCGCGATGAGCGACGCGCCCCATGCCGAGGCCAGTCATCGTGCCGCCATCGCCGCCTACGAAGCCGCGCTCGCCTCTTTCGTGCCCGTCGACGACCAGGGCCTGCTGCTCAACGCCGTGATCGACTGGCTGCGCGACCACGCCGAGGTCACCCGGGTGGCCGAGGTTGCCGACGCCTTCGGCATCGGCGAACGTGCCCTGCAGCGGCTGGTCACCGCGCGGCTGGGGCTGAGCCCCAAGTGGCTGATTCAGCGCCGCCGGTTGCACGACGCCGTGGCCGAGTTGAAGGCCGGTGCGCGCTCCCTGGCCGACGTGGCCGCCGAGTTGGGGTACGCCGATCAGGCGCACTTCACCAACGACTTCCGCACCGTCACCGGCGTCACGCCCGGCGAGTACCGCGCCGACCAGCCGTCCGACGGCGAAGCGTCCAAAGCCGAAGCGGGTGAATCGGGCGCCGCCGGGTAAGCTTGCCCACCGTCATGACGATCACCGCACAACCGCGCACCTATCAGGTGGTCACCTATGGGTGCCAGATGAACAACCACGACTCCGAGCGGATCGCTGGTCTGCTCGAAGACGCCGGTTACGCCCCCCACGCCGAGGGCGAGCAAGCCGATCTGGTCGTGTTCAACACCTGCGCGGTCAGAGAGAACGCCGACAACCGGCTCTACGGCAACCTCGGGCACCTGGCGCCGGTGAAGGCATCGCACCCGGGCATGCAGATAGCGGTCGGCGGCTGCATGGCGCAGAAGGACCGCGACACCATCACGAACCGCGCCCCCTGGGTCGACGTGGTGTTCGGCACCCACAACATCGGCAAGCTGCCGATTCTGCTCGAGCGGGCACGCATCGAGCAGGAGGCGCAGGTCGAGATCGTCGAGGCATTGGAGGCCTTTCCGTCCACGCTGCCAGCCCGGCGCGAGTCGCCCTACTCGGCGTGGGTGTCGATCAGCGTGGGCTGCAACAACACCTGCACGTTCTGCATCGTGCCGCAGTTGCGCGGCAAAGAGACCGATCGCCGTCCGGGTGACGTGCTGGCCGAGATTCAGGCCCTGGTGGACGACGGGGTGCAAGAGATCACCCTGCTGGGCCAGAACGTGAACACCTACGGTGTCGAGTTCGGCGACCGGCTCGCGTTCGGCAAGCTGCTGCGCGCGTGCGGCACGATCGACGGCCTCGAGCGCGTCCGGTTCACCTCGCCGCACCCGGCCGCCTTCACCGACGACGTCATCGCCGCCATGGCCGAAACGCCCAACGTGATGCCCAGCCTGCACATGCCGCTGCAATCGGGCTCTGACAAGGTGCTCAAGGCGATGCGCCGGTCGTACCGATCGGAGCGCTACCTCGGCATCATCGAACGGGTGCGCGCCGCCATGCCGCACGCCGCGATCACCACCGACATCATCGTCGGCTTTCCGGGCGAAACCGAAGCCGACTTCGCCGAAACCCTACGGGTGGCCGAGGCGTCACGGTTCGCGGCGGCATTCACCTTTCAGTACTCGATCAGGCCAGGTACGCCCGCGGCGACCATGCCCGGCCAGGTGCCCAAGCAGGTCGTGCAAGAGCGTTACGAGCGGCTCGTCGAGCTGGTCGGCGACCTGGCGTGGCGCGAGAACAAGTCGCTGGTCGGCACCGAGGTCGAGGTCATGTTCGCCGCCGGCGAGGGCAGAAAGGACGCCGCCACCGCCCGGGTGTCGGGCCGTGCCCGCGACAACCGGCTGGTGCACGTGAGTGTGCCCGAGGGGGCAGAGCGTCCGCGCCCGGGTGATCTGGGCGTGGCCGAGATCACCTACGCCGCCCCGCATCATCTGGTGGCCGACGGGGGAGTGAGGGGTCTGCGGCGCACCCGCGGCGGTGACGCCTGGGATGCCCGCAACACCCCGCAGAAGCGTCTGGTCGGCCTCGGCCTGCCCACGCGCGCCGCAGCCGCGGCTGGTTGACCGGCGGGGCCGGTGCCGCCACCATCGGCCGCTAGCCTGACGTGGTCGAGAGGAGCCACCCATGATGACCTTGATGAACCTTGTGTACGCGTTGCCCATTGTGATCCCGTTGGTGATCGCCGGAGCCGTGGTGCATGGACGGGTGATGGGCACGGCCCGCACGCTGATGTGGAGTGGTATCGCGGCGGTGTGTCTGACCCGGTTGGCGGGAATGTTCCTGCCAGCGCTCGTCACCGGTGGGTCGATGGTGGCGTACGGGGTCGCCAACCTGATTCTGAACGTGCTGGCCACGGTGGGCATCGTGCTGCTGGTGGTCGCCGTCGGGGTGGCCGCGCGGGCAGTCCCGGGCGGCGGTGCGTACCCGGGTCCGCAGAGTTGGCAGCAGTCCGGTAGCGAAACAACGGGCTTTCCGACCCTCGGCGCAAGCCAGCCGAATCAGTACCCACAGCACAGTGGGTATGGCCACTCGCAGCCGTCGAACCCGCAGGCGCCGCAGCAGACCGACTGGACGAACCCGGGCGGTTACGGCCACCGGCCCTGACAATCTCGCATCGGTTCAGGCACGGTTCCCTCGACGCATGAGGCCGGTGCCGGGCCGCCGAGAAGTCGACGCCCAGACCTCCGTGCCGTCCGTCAGGCGCCGGTGACCTCGGCGAACGCTTCGGCGATCACGTCCAGGCCCTCGTGCAAGAGGTCGTCGCTGATGCTGAGTGGCGGCAGAAAGCGGAACACGTTGCCGAACGACCCGGCGGTCAGCACCACCAGTCCGCGGGCGTGACACGCTCGGGCGACCGCGCCGGTCAGCGCGGGGTCCGGTTCTTTGGTGCCGGGTCGCACCAGTTCGACCGCCATCATGGCACCACGACCGCGAAGGTCGCCGATGGCCGGGTAGCGCTGGGCCAGCTCGCCCAAGCGGTCGCGGAAGATCCGCTCGATCTGCCGCGCGCGCCCCGGCAGGTCGTTGGTCTGCATCTCTTCGATGGCGCCCAGCGCGGCCGCGCAGGCCACCGGATTGCCGCCGTAGGTGCCGCCGAGGCCGCCGGGGTGCACGGCGTCCATCAGTTCGGCGCGGCCGGTGACTGCGGCCAGCGGCAACCCGCCGGCGATGCCCTTGGCAGTGGTGATCAGGTCGGGCACTACGCCTTCGTGGTCGCAGGCGAACCAGTCACCGGTGCGGCAGAAGCCGCTTTGAATCTCGTCGGCGATGAACACAGCGCCGTTGTCGCGGCACCACTGCGCAAGCCGTGGCAGAAAGCCGTCCGGTGGCACGATGAAGCCACCCTCGCCCTGAATCGGTTCGATGATCACCGCCGCCACCTGGTTCTCGCCCACCTGCACGTGCACCAGCGATTCGAACTGAGCGAACGCCTCGTCCGTGACGTGCTCGGCATCGCCAGGCCAGCGGTAGGGGTAGGCCATCGGCACGCGGTAGATGTCGGACGCGAAGGGCCCGAACCCATGCTTGTAGGGCATGTCTTTGGCGGTGAGCGCCATGGTCAGGTTGGTGCGGCCGTGGTAGGCGTGGTCGAAGCACACCACGGCGGTGCGTCCGGTGGCCACGCGCGCGATCTTGATGGCGTTCTCGACCGCCTCGGCGCCCGAGTTGAACAGGGCCGACTTCTTGGCGTGATCGCCCGGGGTGAGTTCGGCGAGCTTTTCGGCCACCTCGACGTAGCCCTCGTAGGGGGTGACCATGAAGCAGGTGTGGGTGAACTTCTGCACTGCCTCGTGCACGCGTCGCACGACAGCCGGCGCAGCGTTGCCGACCGTTGTCACGGCGATGCCCGAGCCGAAGTCGATCAAGTGGTTGCCGTCGGCGTCGACCAGAATGCCGCCGCCGGCTTCGACGATGTAGGCCGGCAGGGTGGTCGCGACGCCGTGGGCGACGCTGGCCTGCTTACGGCTCGCCAACTCGAGTGAACGCGGCCCCGGTACGGCGGTGACCAGGCGGCGACGCTGCTCAATGGGCATGACGAACTCCTCGCGGTTGAGCGGATGGTTCAATCGTGCTGCCGCCGCTGCCATGCTGTCGAATACTCGTCAGCTAACCAAATCATGCTTGGCGAGCATAGAGTGGGGCGCTCTGAACCGGAATGGGGACGGTTCTTTGATACAGATCGAGAACCGTCCCCTGAGCCAGAAGTAGAACCGTCCCCGTTCCGGCTCAAAGTGAAGGAGGCATCGCATGGAGTTGCGCACGATCGGGTACTTCGTGGCCGTGGCAGACGCCGGCTCGGTCAGCGCTGCGACCCGGCTCACCCACATCACTCAGCCGTCCCTCTCGCGGCAACTGCGACAGCTCGAACGTGAACTCGGGCTCGAGCTCTTCACCCGACAGGACGGACGGCTGACGCTCACCCCCGCGGGGCGCCAGTTTCTGCCCGTCGCCCGCGATCTGTTGAGCCGAGCGGACGCCACCCGTGCCGCCGCCGCGCGCATTCGTGCCGGCAGCCTGCCCACCGTCACTGTCGCAGCGCCCGCCGTCACCCTGAACGACATCGTGGCGCCCTTCTTCGCCACTTTCGGCCCCGACGACCCGATGCCCCGAGTGCTGCCCCTGGACGCATCCGACGAGTACGGCGCGCTCGACCGGGGTGCAGACCTGGTGATCGGCACCCGTCCACCGTCGGGCACGACAGCTCGGACGCCGTTGGCGAGCTTTCCGGTCAACGCCTACGTGCGGGCTGATCACGACTGGGCGGGTCGTCGTGAGGTGACGCTGGCCGAGCTGGTCGAGCACGACCTGCTGGTGCCCACCCCCGAGAGTCACGCGCGGCGAGCCTTCGACGCGGCGGTGGAAACGGCAGGGCTGCCGGTGCGGCTCACGGAGTTCAGCTCGTCACAGGTGGCACAGGCCGTCGCGGCCGCCGGGCGGGGCATCGCCGTGGTGTCGGACGACCCGCGCTACGACCTCGTCCGCCTGCTCGTCACCACCGGTTCGGGCGACGTGCTACGCATCGGTCTGCACGCCGCCTGGTCGCCGCATCACCACGGCGCCGCCCACCTGGCAGTGCTCGTTCAGCGGCTGCGCCGCTTCGTTCGCGACCGCTACGACCAGCCGCGGTAGGGGACCGATCGCGAGCCGCCGCTCTGGTTGAGGTTGGGGAAACCCCTAGCCGAAGTGGCCAAAGGAGGTCTCGACAAGATCGACCGGCGACGATCGGCGGCCTCAGCCCTCGAAGCCGTGGTAGTGCATCACGTGCTTGATGCGCGTGTAGTCCTCCAGGCTGTACAGGCTCAGGTCCTTGCCGTAGCCCGAATGCTTGAACCCGCCGTGCGGCATCTCGGCCACCAGCGGAATGTGGGTGTTCACCCACACGCAGCCGAAGTCGAGCCGCATCGACAGCCGCGCGGCGGTACCCACGTTGGTCGTCCACACCGACGACGCCAGCCCGTACTCGGTGTCGTTGGCCATCGCCACGGCTTCGTTCTCGTCGCCGAACTTCTGCACGGTGATCACCGGGCCGAACACCTCGGTGCGAATCAGCTCGTCACTTTGCTGCAGGTCGGCCACCACGGTGGGCTCGTAGAAGAACCCGTCGCCGGCCACCTGACGCCCACCGGTCACCACGTTGGCGTGGCTGGGTGCACGCTCGACCAGCCCCGAAATGTGCGCCAGTTGGCGGGGGTTGTTGATCGGGCCGTAGAGAATGTCTTCGTCGTCGGGGTTCCAGCCGGTGCGGGTCGCGGCCGCCGCCTTGGCCAGTTCGGCCACGAACTCGTCGTAGACGCCCGCCTGGCACAGCACCCGGGTGGCCGCTGTGCAGTCCTGCCCGGCGTTGAACAGCCCCGCCACCGAGATGCCCTCGATCGCCGCGGCCAGGTCGACGTCGTCGAACACCACCACGGGGGCCTTGCCGCCGAGTTCGAGGTGCGCGACCTTGAGGTCGGCGGCCGCGGCCGTGGCCACTGCCATGCCGGCCCGCGTCGAACCGGTGATCGACACCATGCGCGGAATGGGGTGCGCCGTCAGCGCCGCGCCGGTCTCGCGGTCGCCGCACACCAGGTTGACCACGCCCGCGGGCAGAATGTCCTGCAGCTTCTCGGCCAGCCACACCGAGCTCGCCGGGGTGGTGTCGGACGGCTTCAGCACCACCGTGTTGCCCGCCGCCAAGGCCGGGGCGAGTTTCCAGATCGCCATCATCATCGGGTAGTTCCACGGCGTCACCTGGCCCACCGGTCCGATCGGCTCGCGCCTGATCGATGAGGTGAAGCCCTTCATGTACTCGCCCTGGGCCCGTCCGTCGAGCACCCGGGCCGCACCGGCGAAGAACCGCACCTGATCGACCATCGGGCCGATCTCTTCTGACGCGGTCAGGTTGCGGGGCTTGCCGGTGTTCTCGATCTCGATGTCGACCAGTTCATCGGCGTTGCCCTCGATCACGTCGGCGAGGGCGAGCAAGGCCGCCTGTCGTTCGCTCGGCGTGCTCCAGCGCCACGACTCGAAAGCATCGGCCGCGGCGGTGAAGGCCGCGTCGACGTCGGCCTCACCCGACTTGGGGGAAGTGGCGTACACCTGCCCGGTGCTCGGGTTCACGATGTCGAGGGTCTCGCCCGAAGCCGACGGACGTGCCTGCCCGTCGATGATGTTGTGCAGAACCTTGAGGTCGGTCACCGGATTCCTCTCGACGGTGGGTGAATGCGGCCGGCCCGCGCGGACGTGGCCGGGCACCGTTCAGACACAAGGCTGGCCCGGCCGCTTCATGCGGTCAAAGACCTTCATAGCATGCCGATCATGCTCGACAGGCATTGTTGTCGGGGCACCCCTGCGGCATCAAGTCGACGTGGCTGCCTTTGTGACACCCAACTGCCTGCACGCAGGCAGCAACGTGCTCCAAAGGCAGTGACGTTGGCTGATCGGACGCTGCGGGGCCGCCCAGCGTGCGGACGCGAAGACGGGGCCGGGCTCACTGAGCCCGGCCCCGTCGATAGATAGCTGATTCGTTCGACGATCAATCGATCAGCTCTTCAGAGCCTCCTGGTCGCCCGCGAAGGCGTTGAGTTGATCCTTCAGGAAGTCCTGTACCTGATCGACCTGGCCCGCGTACTTTCCGTCCGTCTTCGAGTCGATGAAGTCACCACCTTTGTCGATGGCGCCCTCGATCTGATCGTCATGGCCGGAAACCGCGCCCTTGATCTGGTCGACGAAGTCCATTTGGCCCCCTTTCTCTCCAACGTCCGGTTCACGCCCGGTTCGTTCACATTCTTACTCCCTTCGCGCCCGCTAGCCAAGGGTCTGCGGTCGTGCGGCACAATGAGCGGGTGTCGACCCCCCTGCTCGTGCTCAACGGGCCCACGGCCAGCGGCAAGAGCACCTTGGCGGTTCGGTTGGCGCAGGAACTGACGGCAGCAGGTCGTCCGGCCGAAATCGTCAACGCCGACTCGATGCTGGTGTACCGGGGCATGAACATCGGTACCGCGAAACCCACCATGGCCGAGCGCGGCGGTGTGGTGCACCACCTGATCGACGTTCTCGAGGTCGACCAGGTAGCCAGCGTCGCGACCTTTCAGCAGTTGGCCAGGGCCGCCATCGCCGACTGCCGGCATCGTGGCGTGATTCCGCTGCTGGTCGGTGGCTCGGCACTGTACGTGCACGCGATCGTCGACGACTTCGAGTTCCCCGGCACCGACCCTGCCGTGCGCGCCCGACTCGAAGCCGAACTGGACGCCTTGGGCGCCGAGCAGCTCTATCGGCGGCTCGTCGAGCGAGCCCCTGAGGCCGCGGCCGACATACTGCCGGGCAACGCACGGCGCATCGTCCGGGCGCTGGAGGTGCTCGAACTCACCGGGTCGTGGCGGGCGCGGCTGCCCGAGTGGAACTACGCGATCGCCGACGTTCAGCAGTGGGGGCTCGAACTGCCGCGCGAACAACTCGACCAGCGCATCGAGGCTCGGGTTCAGCGCATGTGGGCCGACGGCCTGGTCGCCGAGGTGCGAGGGTTGGCCGAACGTGGCCTGCGCCAGGGACGGACGGCCTCACGCGCCCTGGGTTACCGCCAGGTGCTCGCGCTGCTCGACGGCGAACTCACCGAAGCCGAAGCCATCGAGCAGACCATCAGCGGCACCCGACGATTCGCCCGCAAGCAACTCGGCTGGTTTCGCCGCGACCCACGCATTCGCTGGCTGCCCGCCACCGAACCCGGGCTCGCCGAACACCTGGCCATGACCCTGCCGGTTTGACCGGCGCCGCCGCCGTGGGATGCAATTCGGCAATGCTCGCCTTTGCCAAGGGTCACGGCACGCTGAACGACTTCGTCTGCTTCAGCGACCCCGACGGACGGCTCGAGCTCACCGATGAGCAGTTGCGCTTTCTGTGCGACCGGCGGGCCGGCATCGGCGGTGACGGTACGCTGCGGGCCGTCCGGGCAGCGCACGTGCCCGGGTATCAGCAGCACGGCGACCTGTGGTTCATGGACTACCGCAACGCCGACGCCTCGATCGCCGAGATGTGCGGCAACGGGCTACGGGTGTTTCTGGCCTACCTGCTCGACCAAGGCCTGATCGACGCGAGGCCCATCGACATCGTCACCCGGGCCGGGGTGCTGCATGGCGAGTTTCTGCCCGATGGCCGGATTCGGGTGACCATGGGGGTGCCGACCATCGCTGCCGAGCACGTGCCGGTCACCGCCGGCGGGCGTGAGTTCTCGGCGGCCGTGGTCGACGTCGGCAACCCGCACGCAGCGGTCGTGCTGGCCCCGGGCGAGCTCGCCGGCATCGATCTCGAACGCGAGCCGGGCTACCCGTCCGACACCTACCCGAACCGGGCCAACGTCGAGTTCATCGAGTTCGTCGGCCCCCAGCACGTGCGCATGCGGGTGTGGGAACGCGGCGTGGGTGAGACCTTCTCGTGCGGCACCGGCACGGTGGCCGCCGCGTTGGCGGCGGCCGCCTCGGTGGGTGAACGGACGGGCACGTGGCGGGTCGACCCGCCCGGCGGCACCCTGCAGGTCGACCTCACGCCCGAACAGGCCTACCTCACCGGCCCCGCCGTCATCGTGGCGCATGGCAAGGTGGCGGTGTGACCGATCTGAGCTACGACGACGCCGACGACCCCGAGGTCGTCGACTACGACGGCGACCAACTCGACCTGGCCGAGCGGCTCTCGCTGCGCCGGGTGGCCGGCATGTCGACCCAGTTGGCCGACATCACCGAGGTCGAGTACCGCGACCTGCAACTCGAGCGCGTGGTGCTGGTCAGCGTGTGGACGCAGGGCACCCAGGCCGACGTCGACAACGCCTTGGCCGAACTCAAGCTGTTGGCCGAAACGGCCGGCTCAGACGTGCTCGAGGCATTGGTGCAGCGTCGCAGCCACCCAGACCCGGCCACCTTCATCGGCCGCGGCAAGGTCGACGAGCTGCGCGAGGTGGTGATCGCCACCGGCGCCGACACGGTGATCTGCGACGGCGAACTCGAACCCGCGCAACTGCGCAACCTCGAAGACCGGGTGCGGGTCAAGGTGATCGATCGCACCGCGCTGATTCTCGACATCTTCGCCCAACACGCCAAGAGCGCCGAGGGCAAGGCGCAGGTCGAACTGGCCCAGTTGCAGTACCTGCGGCAGCGGCTGCGGGGTTGGGGTGGCAACCTGTCGCGGCAGGCCGGTGGACGAGCGGCGGGCGGCGCCGGCATCGGTGGTCGCGGCCCTGGTGAAACCAAGATCGAAACCGATCGCCGTCGCATTCGCATTCGCATTCAGATGCTGCGTAAGCGGCTGCGTGAGATGGACGAGGTCCGCGCCACCAAGCGTCAGGAGCGGCAACGCAACGACGTGCCGTCCGTGGCCATCGTGGGGTACACCAACGCCGGCAAGTCGTCACTGCTCAACCGGCTGACCGGCGCCGGCGTGCTGGTCGAGGACGCCCTGTTCGCCACCCTCGACCCCACCACCCGGCGTTCGGAGAGCTCCGACGGGCGCATCTACACCCTCACCGACACGGTCGGCTTCGTGCGCCACCTGCCCCACGACCTGGTCGAGGCGTTTCGCTCGACACTGGAAGAATCGGTGCTGGCCGACCTGCTGCTGCACGTGGTCGACGGCTCCGACCCCGACCCCGAGGGCCAGATTCGCGCCGTGCGCACCGTGCTGGGCGAGATCGGCGCCTCAGACGTCGCCGAACAGCTGGTGATCAACAAGATCGACCGCGCCGACGCCGCCGCGCTGACCGCGCTGCGCAGCCAGTACCCCGATGCGGTCTTCGTGTCGGCGCGCACCGGCGCCGGCCTGCCCGAACTCAAGGAGCGGGTCGAGCAGCGGTTGCCCCGGCCGTCGGTCGCGGTGCGGGCGCTGGTGCCCTACGACCGCGGCGACCTGGTGAACAAGATCCACCAGTTCGGCGAGTTCGTGTCACAGGAGCACACCCCCGACGGCACCCTGCTCGACGTGCGCGTCAACCCCGACCTGGCCGCCGAACTGGCCGCGTTTGTGGTCGCTGACTAGCTGATTCGTTCTCAGCGCGAGCGCCCGGGTGAACCGTTCGCTCGACCGGTGCGCTGTGGGTTCGGGTTCTACCGCCTGTGCTCACCCCCGCTGGGTTGGTCTGCGGGCCCGCTTCTGTATGCTTCCCCCAGTCGTCGCGAAACATCCTGCTGAATGAACATGGGCTTCTTCGGAATCCAGTTCAGCTTCGGCATCACTCAGACCGCGATGAGCCGGCTGTTCAGCGCCATGGGCGCCACGGCCCACGACCCGCCGATTCTCACCGATCATGGGCTTGAATGATCAGACCCGTCATCGGGCCGGCCAGGGGCGTCGCGATGGCTCGCACCAACGAGCTGACCCCGCCGGCTTGGGAGCTCGAAGAGATCGCCAACAGCAAGGGCGGCCCGGGTGCGGTGTTCCGTGACCTCGGTGACGCCGTCAAGACCATGCCCGCCGCCACGCACAAGCTGGGCATCGTCTTCGTCTTCCAGTGGTACGCGATGTTCATCTACTGGCAGTTCGTATCGCTGAGCGTGGGCGAGTCGGTGTTCGGCGTCACCCCCGACCAGAAGGAAGCCTTTCAGCAGGCCGCCGGCTGGTCGGGCCGATGAACGCCAGCTACAACGCGGTCACCATGATCGTGGCCCTGATCATGCTGCCGATCGTGGTGAAGCTGGGTGGACGCATCGTGCACGCCGCGTCGCTCAAGGCCACCAACGCCATGCTGCTGGCGGGCGCGCTGTTCCTGGTTGCGGCCGTGGCCATGCTGTGGGTGAAGGCCCCGAGCCAGACCGACGACAGCGAGATCGTGCCGCTGGGTGGCTCCGGAGACCACGCCTCGCAGGTTTACGACCGTGTGGT
>ERZ724513.1271-NODE-1271-length-12682-cov-4.931654_pt1 | contig 12682 bp, 13 predicted proteins | sample MGYA00376046_ERZ724513 | MGnify/ENA primary metagenome ERZ724513 (study PRJEB28724, sample SAMN07190883) | activated sludge metagenome | isolation source: activated sludge of sewage treatment plant in Hong Hong | place: Hong Kong | collected 2016-03-17 ... | reverse complement strand
CTCGATGCTGTCGCCCCAGTCGACGTAGCGGATGGTCACCGGCAGGTCCGTCGATCTGGGCATCATCGTCGTGGTTGCGCTGGCCGCCGCGGCCGTGGCCAGCCTCCTGCTCACCGTTCAGCTGCCGGTGCTGTTCGGGCTCGGCTTCGCCAGGTCGCGGTGGATCGTGGTGATTCCGCTGATCATCTGCGGTGCACCGGTGGTCCTGGCCCAGCTTCCGGGAATGGGCGCCCGGCTCACCGGTCTGTGGCCGGGGGCCCTCACCCCTGAATGGGTGCTCGCGGTCAGTGCCTGCCTGGCCGCGGTGATCATCGCCTTGTGGATCGCCTCCGCTGGCGTCTCGCTGCGGCTGTACGCCAGGCGCCAGTTCTGATTCGCCACCCCGGGCGTCAGCCGGGATGAGCGGCGCCAGCGCGCGGAGAGCGAGCGCAGGCCCGCTACCGGGCGCCGGGATGCCCCCACTGTCGCCACGCTTCGTAGACCGCGACGGCGGTGGCGCTGGCGAGATTGAGGGAACGCATTCCTGCGCGCATCGGGATCCGGACCCGCTCGGTGACGCGGGGATCATCCAGCACCTCGGGCGCGAGCCCGTGGTCCTCCGGGCCGAACAGCAACACATCTCCGGGCTGGTAGTCGATGTCGGTGTAGGCGGTCTCGGCATGGGCGGTGAAGGCGAACACCCTGGCCGGCAGCAGGGCGGCGTAGGCGGCGTCAAGGGAGTCGTGGACGAACGTGGCTGCGTCGTCGCGATAGTCCAGACCCGCCCGGCGCAGCTTGGTGTCGTCCATGTCGAAGCCGAGGGGACGAGCCAGGTGCAGCTCGGCGCCGGTGATCGCGGCCAGGCGCATGGTGGAGCCGGTGTTGTTGGGGATCTGCGGGGTGCAGAACAGGATGCGCAGCGGGCGGGTCACGCCGGCCATCCTTTCACCGCCCCGGAGAGCTGGTTGTCAGAGGCCGCGGCTAGCCTGAGCAGCATCGCCGGCGAGGAGGGGGCGAACCATGACGGAATCAGCCTTGTCGACCTTCCTGGCGGCGGTGCGTCCGGATGCGGCGGCGACCGTGATCGCTGTGGACCAGGCTGTTCAGCGGGTCGCGCAACTCGACACCGCGATCAAGTGGGGCAAGCTCACCTATGCGGCAAACGGTGATTTCCACCACTGGATCTGCGCCACGTCGGTGAGCAAGAGGCTGGTCAGCCTCACCTTCCATTTCGGCGGGTTGTTGCCCGATCCGCCGGCGGCTTTTCGGGAGGGGTCCAGCACGTTCCTGCGGATGCTGGACTTCACGACCCCGGACTCGGTTGACACAGAGGTGCTCGCCCGGACGGTAAGCGCTGCCCTGGCCGGGCTGGACTACTTCACAGCCAACTGGAAGGCGATCTCGGCCGGCGAGCGTCCGCCGCGCTGAGGTAACTCAGGGCCACGCCAGAGCCAGCTGACTGGTGAACGCCCGGGGGATGTCGTCGATCGGATCGGTGAAGGACAACTCCCGAGCCACCAGCTGAAGGGGGTTGGAGAAGTCGTCGCCGGCGACGTCCAGGACGTCCGGGTAGAGCGGATCGCCCAGGATCGGCAGGCCCAACCCGGCCAGCTGCACCCGTAGCTGGTGGGTCTTCCCGGTGCGCGGGATGAGCCGGTAGCGGGCGTGGCGGCCACGAACCTCGACGAGCTCGATCAGGGTTTCGGCGTTCGGCTCGCCCTCGACGAGCAGCGCCTGCAGGCTGCCCCGCGGCTTCTCGATGCGACTGACCGCAGTGCGCGGGAAGGACAGGCTCGGGTCGTGCGGCGCCAGCGCCTCGTAGGTCTTGTGCACTCCTCGGGTGCGGAACAGTTCGGCGTACGGGCCGCGCCAGACCCGTTGGGTGGTGAAGACCACCACCCCGGCGGTCAGTCGGTCGAGGCGATGGACCGGCGCCAGTTCCGGCAGGCCGAGGGTTTCCCGCAGCCGCACCAGCGCGGTCTGGCGCACGTGCACCCCGCGCGGCGTGGTGGCGAGGAAGTGCGGCTTGTCGACCACCACCAGCCGGGCATCGGCGTGCAGCACCGTGGCCTCGAACGGCACCGGGGGCTCAGGGGCCAGCTCGCGGTGGAACCAGACCATCGTGTGCGGACGGTAGGCCTCCGCGCCGGTCCACGGACGTTCGGCCTGATCGACGAACGCGCCCGCGACCAGCATCTCCTCCACCGGGGCACCGTCCGCCAGCCGGTCGCGCAGGAAGTCCCGCATCGTTGCCCAGCGGGGGGCGTCCGGCAGGTTGTCCGGGGTGCGCACCCAGGCAGCGTCCAGCCCGTGCCGTTGCGGCAGTGGTGAGCGAGGCATCAGCCCGCCTGTCGCGGCCAGGAGTTCACACCCCGAAGCGTAGGGACAATCCAGCCGGGGCGCCGCCGGCTCAGCGGGGCGTCAGGTGGACACCGGCGAGCATGCAGCGCACCGAGCCTCCCGCGAGTTCGATCGTCGGGATCGACAGGGGCAGCAGTTGCGCGGAAGCCTCGATCACGGCGCGCTGCTCCGGGGTGAGTGCTGCGGCGGCTCGCGCGGACAGGGCCAGGACGCGTCCGTCCCGTCCGGTCAACTCGATGGCGTTGCCGGCGAAGTCTCCGACCTGCCCGAAGTCGAGGTCGAGGACGGTGCGGCCGCTGTCGGCCAGCCGCTCGGCCACCTCGGCCCTGCGGGCGTCATCGCTGATCGCGGCCAGGCAGACCAGGGCGTACTCTGTGGCGATCGCCATCAGCACGTTGGTGTGGTAGATCGGCCTTCCGTGCGCGTCCGCCGTCGGGAAGGCCATTGGCTCGTAGCCGAAGGCCGTGCAGAAGCGTTCCAGGATGACCGGGTCGGCCCGGTGCGAGCTGGCCACGTACGCGACCCGTTCGAGGTGGTCGAACACCATTGCACCGGTGCCCTCGAGGAACAGGTTGTCGTACTCGAGCCCCGAGTAGTCGATCACCTCCTGCACCCGGTAGGTGCTCTTCAGCAGCTCGATCACGTCGCTGCGACGCTCGCGGCGGCGGCTCGGCGCGTACATCGGGTAGATCGCGATCCGGCCGCCGGCATGCGTCGAGAACCAGTTGTTCGGGAACACGGAGTCGGGGGTGTCGAACTGCCCGAAGTCGTCGAACACGTGCACGCGGACGCCGGTCGCGACGAGGGCGTCGACGCAACCGTCGAATTCCTCCCTCGCGGCGCTCGCGATCAGGTCCACCGAGTGCTCCAGCGGACTTGCCTGGAACGCGTTGTCGAGCCCCGTCTCGGCATTCACCGAGAAGCGGTGGGGACGCACCATCACGACGGCCGTGGGAGCCTGGACGTTGCGATAGTTCACCCGGGTTCCTCCTCGCCGTTCAGCATAGGGTTTCGGAACCGACGAATTGGGGCAGCATGGCTGGGTGAACCGAAACGTCTCCTGCCGCCTCGAGCTGAGCCTGTCCGGGCCGGCCGAGCTCGTCTTCTGCGTGGCCGTCGCCGCGAACGTGCCGCTGCGCAGCGAGTCGATCAGCATCGAGGTGAACGGCCGTCCGGAGCCACCGACCGAGCTGCGGGACGAGCACGGCACCCGGCTGCACCAGGTACACGCCGACGCAGGCACGGTGGTCCTCGAATACGCCGCGGTCACCCGAGGGCAGGCTGACCCCGCACCGGTCGCCGAGCTCGACAGACTGCACTACCTGCGGCAGAGCCGCTACTGCGAGGCGGACAGCCTGGCGCCGACCGCCGCTGCCGAGTTCGCGGGACTGGAGGGGCCGTCGCTGCTGGTCGCCGTGGGGGAGTGGGTGAATCAGCGGATCGCCTACGTGAGCGGGTCCAGTAGTGGCACCGACAGCGCACTGGACACGTTGCTGGCGCGTCAGGGCGTCTGTCGGGACTTCGCCCACCTGTCGATCGCCCTGCTGCGTGCGCTCGGCGTCCCGGCGCGGCTGGCCGCGGTCTACGCTCCGGGGCTCAGCCCGATGGAGTTCCACGCCGTCTGCGAGGCGCTGGTCGACGGGGCGTGGTGGGTGGTGGACGCCACCGGCCGCGCGCCGCGCCAGAGCCTGCTGCGCGTCGCCACCGGCAGGGACGCCGCCGACACGGCGTTCCTGACCAGTTTCGGCGCCTCCGTCGAGCTCACAGCGATCGAGGTGTCCGCGGTCGCAGAGGACTTCGCCGTCGATGACCAGTCCACACTGACCCAGCTGCGCTGACCTCCCCGGGCCGGGTGTCCGGTGGGACGCCGCGACTCGGGTAACCTTGCCGGGCGATGTTGGTGGTGCGAGATCTCGAGGTGCGGGCGGGAGCCCGCCTTCTGCTGTCCCCGGCGTCGTTCCAGGTGGCTGCGGGTGACAAGATCGGCCTGGTCGGGCGCAACGGCGCCGGCAAGACCACCCTCACCCGCATCCTCGCCGGGGAGTCGTTGCCTGCCGCGGGAACGGTGAGCCGGTCCGGTCAGATCGGCTACCTGCCGCAGGATCCCCGCACGGGTGACCTCGACCAGCTCGCCAGGGACCGGATCCTGTCCGCCCGTGGGCTCGACCAGATCCTGCGCCGGCTGAACACCTATTCGCTGGCGATGGCGAGCGAGGCGGGCGAGGCGCAGGAGAAGGCGATGTCGTCCTATGCGCGCGCGGAGGCAGAGCTCGCCGCCGCGGGTGGCTACGCCGCGGAGTCGGAGGCGGCCCGGATCGCGGCGAACCTCGGACTGCCCGACCGCGTCCTCGGCCAGGAGTTGCGGACGCTCTCCGGCGGCCAGCGGCGTCGGGTGGAGCTCGCCCGGATCCTGTTCTCCGGCGCGGACAACCTGCTCCTGGACGAGCCGACCAACCACCTCGACGCCGACTCGATCGTCTGGCTGCGGGGCTTCCTGCAGTCCTACCCGGGTGGGCTGATGGTCATCTCCCACGACGTGGGGCTGCTCGATGCGACGGTCACCAAGGTCTTCCACCTCGACGCCAACCGCGCCGAGCTGGACATCTACGCGATGGACTGGAAGCGCTACCTGCTGCAGCGCGAGACCGACGAGAAGCGCCGCAAGCGTGAGCGCGCCAACGCCGAACGCAAGGCCGATGCGCTGATGGCGCAGGCGGACAAGATGCGTGCGAAGGCGACCAAGGCCGTCGCGGCCCAGAACATGGCCCGGCGGGCGGAGAAGCTGCTCAGCGGGCTGGAGGAGCAGCGGGCGCAGGACAAGGTCGCCAAGATCCGGTTCCCGAAGCCCGCCTCCTGTGGCAAGGTGCCGCTGACGGCGTCCGAGCTGAGCAAGTCGTACGGGTCGCTGGAGGTGTTCACCGACGTGGACCTGGCGATCGACCGGGGTGCGAACGTGGTGGTGCTGGGCCTGAACGGCGCAGGAAAGACCACGCTGCTGCGCATCCTGGCGGGCATCGAGCAGCCGGACACCGGCGAGGTCGTCGCCGGGCACGGCCTTCGGCTGGGGTACTACGCACAGGAGCACGAGACACTCGACGTCTCCGCGACCGTACTCGAGAACATGATGACCGCTTCACCGGACATGACCGAGACGGACGTGCGCAAGATCCTCGGCTCGTTCCTGTTCACCGGGGACGACGTGGACAAGCCTGCTCGCGTGCTGTCCGGTGGGGAGAAGACCAGGCTTGCGCTGGCGATGCTGGTGGTGTCCGCGGCCAACGTGCTGCTGCTGGACGAGCCGACGAACAACCTCGACCCGGCCTCCCGCGCCGAGGTGCTGGGCGCGATCCGCACCTATGCCGGCGCGGTCATTCTGGTCACGCATGACGAGGGCGCGGTGGAAGCGTTGCAGCCGGACCGCGTCCTGTTGCTGCCCGACGGCGTGGAGGACCTGTGGAACCCGGACTACGCCGATCTGGTCAGTCTGGCCTGAGTGCATCGTCCGGTGAGCCGGGCGCCGCACGAGCTGCGTTCCCGGTCTCGACCCGGCCGGCCGAGCTGACTACCCTCACTGGTGGGTGGCCGCGCTGGCATCGTGAAACCCACCGAAGGAGCAGTCAAGGAATGACGTCTGTCGGCGGCAGCCATCTGCAGCCCCTGCTCGATCGCGCAGTGATCGCGTTGCGTGCGCCCACCCAGGTGTGGAGCGATGCCGGCGGGGACATGGGCGAGCATGCCATCGAGGGTGTCTACCACGGCGACGTGCGGCATGTCGGCCGGCTGCGACTGAGCTGCCCGGACTCGCCGATCGAGTGGATCTCGACCGGCGAAAGGAGTGCCGATGCGGTCACCTTCATCGGGCTGCTGCGCGGGATCGATGACGCCGGTTCTGATCCGCGGGTGCGGTTGATCCGTGAACGGGTCGTCGCGGCAGGGCGGCTGACCGAGAGCCTGCTGGTGGCCAACCGGACTGCGGAAACCGTCGCCACCAGCCTGGAGGTGCGGCTGCATCCGGAGTTCGGCTCGATGCAGGACGTCAAGGCGGGCCTCAGCCCTGCCGTCCCGCTCGACCTGGCGGTCGTCGAGGATGCGGTGGTTGCCTCCCGCGGGACGGCCCGCACCGTCGTCCGGGCGCCGGGAGCCGAGCTGAACGTCGAGAGTGACCGGGTCGTTCTCCGCTGGCCGGTCGTGGTGGCGGCGGGTGGGGAAGTGCGGCTGCGCTGGAGCCTCGACCTTGTCGACGACGGACTGGTCGTCCAGGCGCCGACGGTCCCGGCGCCGTGGACGATCGGCGGTCGGCTCGATGCCCTGGTTGCCGACGCCGCCGCGTTCGACCCCCGCGGTGGCCGCTGGCTGCGCACGGCGTTGGGCGATCTCGACGCCCTCCGGCTCTGCCTGCCCGAGCACCCCGACGACCAGTTCTACGCAGCCGGCGCGCCGTGGTTCCTTACCTTGTTCGGCCGCGACTCGCTGTGGGCCGCCCGTCTGCTGCTGCCGGTGGACCTCTCGATCGCGGCATCGACGCTGCGGGTGCTGGCCCGCCTGCAGGGCAGGCTCGACGACCCTGCGGCAGCCCAGCAACCGGGCAAGATCCTGCACGAGCTGCGATCGACCGCTCTGACCCTTCCCGGCGAGGGTGTCGAGTTGCCGCCGCTGTACTACGGCACCGTGGACGCCACCCCGCTGTGGGTCTGCCTGTTGGTGGACACCTGGCGGGCCGGGCTCGACGAGGACCAGGTGCGCGCGCTCCTGCCCCACCTGGACGCGGCGCTGCGCTGGATCATCGAGTTCGGGGACGCCGATGGCGACGGCTTTCTCGACTACCAGGACCAGACCGGCCATGGCCTGGCCAACCAGGGCTGGAAGGACTCCGGCGACTCGATCCAGTGGCGCGACGGACGGATCGCCGAGGGCCCGATCGCGCTGTGCGAGGTGCAGGCATACGCCTACGAGGCGGCCACCGGGGCAGCCGACCTGCTGGACGCCCTTGGTGCCGGCGAGGCCGGGATCAGGCCGGAGGAGTTGCGGCAGTGGGCAGCTGATTTGCGCACGCGGTTCCGCAGGACCTACTGGGTGGAGACGGTCGAGGGCCGCTATCCGGCGATCGCGCTGGACCGGCACAAGCTTCCGGTGGATTCGCTGACCAGCAACATCGGCCACCTGATCGGGACCGGTCTGCTCGACCCCGATGAAGAGACCGGCCTCGCCTCGCTGCTGCTGGGCTCCGTGCTGAGCTCCGGCTACGGCATCCGCACGCTGTCGACGGGGGCGAACGGTTACTGGCCGCTGTCCTACCACGGCGGCAGCGTGTGGACCCACGACAACGCCATCGCGATCTTCGGGCTCTCCCGGGCCGGGCTGCACCAGCCGGCTCGTCGGGTGGCCGGGCAACTGCTGGCGGCGGCGGAGGCTTTCGGATGGCGCGTCCCCGAGCTGCACGGGGGTGATGCCGACGACCAGGTGCCGCGTCCGACGCCCTACCCTGCGGCCTGCCGCCCGCAAGCCTGGGCGGCTGCCGCTGCCGTGACCGCAGCCAGAGCTCTCGGAGTGCCCCGGTGAGGAGGCCTATCGCGAGCGGCGCCCGCGTGAGCGTCCGCGCTGCGACGGGGCCGGCCTCGGAGTCCTGGCCTGCTTCTTCGGCGCCGCGTCGGCGCGCTCGCGGGCGGTGCGGGAACTGTTCGCCGTCCGTCCGCGGACGATGCCGATGAACTCCGCGATCAGGTCGTTGGGGTTGTCGACCCGCCAGGCCAGTCCGACGGTCGTCGGCTCGGCGTCGCGGATCGGACGGTAGGTCAGATCGCGGCGGCTCTGCGAGCGCGCAACCGACAGCGGCACCAGCAGCACGGCTTCGCCGGCGGCGACCAGGTCGATCGCGTGCGGGTTCACTTCGGTGAGGCAGTTCTCGTCGGCCAACTCGTCGAGGCCCACGTCCTCAACGGCCGCGACAGCGTGATCCTTGGCGACCCAGGCGACCGGTACCTCGTCATAGAGCCGGATCAGGTGCAGCTCGTCGGTCTCGAGCGGCAGCCGGGCGAAGCACAGATCCGCCTCGCCCGAGTCCAGCACGCTGCGCTGCCCGGCCTGGCTGACCTCCTGTACTTCCAGCGGCACCCGGGGGAAGCGCTCCTGCCAGATGGTCCGCCACTTGGTGAGGGTCACGCCGGGCACGAAAGCCACCCGAAGGACGGGCCTGGCCGGCTGCTCACTGGTCATCCCCGCAGGCTAGCCGCTGTCGGCCAGCTACGCTTCACCGGTGAGCCAGACGATGAAGCCCCAGACCGCCGCCGCCAAGCTCGGCATCTACCTGCCCGCGGCTCCTGAGGAGTTCCGTACCTCACCGATCACGCGCGATGAGCTCGAAGCCCTGCGCAGCGATCCGCCGGCGTGGTTGGTGGAGCTGCGACGCAACGGCCCCTTCCCGCGCGACGTGGTGGCGCAGAAGCTCGGCGTCTCCCGATCGGGGCTCGTGCGCGGCGGTGTCACCGAAGCGCTGACCGCAGACCAGGTCGGCGAGCTGATCGCCGATCCGCCGGCATGGCTGGTCCGCGAGCGCGAGACCTACCGCGACGTGGTCGCGGAGAAGCAGCGACTCAAGGACGAAGGGCGCGACTGACCGCAGCCCTCAGGCAACGACGTGCAGCGTGGTGCGCTGCTGCCCGCCGTCGATCTCGACCGTCGCACCGACCGGCACCTGCCGCCCGCGGCGGGTCTCGACGTCACCGTCGACCCGCACGGCACCGGCGGCCAGCAGGGCCTTGGCCTCGCCGCCGTCGCTGACCACGCTGGCGAACTTCAGCAGCTGGCCGAGCCGGATGACGTCCCCACCGATCGCGATCTCCACTGCTCCAGTGTGGACCACCGGCGTCGCCGGCGTCCGTGAACTACAGCAGCTCGGATGCCCTGGTCAGGACGTCGCGCAGCATCCCGGTGACTTCGGCGAACTCGGGCTCGCCGATCGTCAACGGGGGAGCGAGCTGGACCACCGGGTCGCCGCGATCGTCGGCGCGGCAGTACAGGCCGGCGTCGAACAGCGCCTTTGAGAGGAAGCCGCGCAGCAGCCGCTCCGACTCGGCCTCGTCGAAGGTCTCCCTGGTCTCCTTGTCCTTGACCAGCTCGATGCCGTAGAAGTAGCCGGCGCCGCGGACGTCGCCGACGATCGGCAGGTCTCGCAGGGTGTCCAGCTGCGCCCGGAACGCGGGCGCGAGGTTCTTCACCCGGTCGTTCAGACCCTCGGCCTCCATCAGGTCGAGATTCGCCATCGCCACCGCGGCCGAGACCGGGTGGCCACCGAAGGTGTAGCCGTGGGCGAAGGAGGTGGTGCCGTGCCGGAACGGCTCGAAGAGCCGGTCGGAGGCGATCATGGCGCCGATCGGGGAGTAGCCGCTGCTCATCCCCTTCGCGCAGGTGATGATGTCGGGCACGTAGTCGAAGTCGTCGCAGGCGAACATCGAGCCGATCCGGCCGAAGGCGCAGATCGTCTCGTCCGAGACCAGCAGCACGTCGTACTCGTCACAGATCTGCCGGACCCGCTCGAAATACCCCGGCGGCGGCGGGAAGCAGCCGCCCGAGTTCTGGACGGGCTCGAGGAACACCGCGGCGACGGTGTCGGGTCCCTCGAACTCGATCACCTCCGCGATCCGGTCCGCCGCCCACTGGCCGAAGGCGTACTCGTCGTCGCGCAGGTGTTCCGGTGCGCGGTAGAACCCGGTGTTCGGAACCTTCAGCGCCCCGGGAACCAGCGGCTCGAACGGCGCCTTCGCCGAAGGGATGCCGGTGATCGACAGCGCGCCGTGCGGCGTGCCGTGGTACGCGATCGACCGCGAGATCACCTTGGTCTTGCCCGGCTTGCCGGTGAGCTTGAAGTACTGCTTGGCGAGCTTCCATGCCGACTCCACGGCCTCGCCGCCGCCGGTGGTGAAGAACACCCGGTTCAGGTCGGCGGGGGCGTAACCGGCCAGCCGCTCGGCGAGTTCGATGCCCGTCGGGTGGGCGTAGCTCCACAGCGGGAAGAACGCCAGCTTCGCGGCCTGCTCGGCTGCCGCCTCGGCCAACTCGGTGCGTCCGTGCCCGACCTGGACGGTGAACAGCCCGGCGAGCCCGTCGAAGTACTCCCGTCCATGGTCGTCCCAGATCCGGTGACCCTTGCCGCGCACGATCACCGGTACCTTCGCGCCGAGCCCGCCGTCCGCGGTCGGCTCGTACACGGAGTGTCGGGTGAAGTGCCCCCACAGGTGGTCGCGCGCCGCTTCGGTGAGCGGAGTGCCGGTTCGGGTGGTCTGCTGGCTCATCGGGTGCCCCAGTCGTAGTGCTGCTTGTTGAGTTTCAGGTAAACGAAGGTCTCGGTGTCGGTCACACCGGGGATGGTGCGGATCCGGGTCATCAGCAGGTCGAGCAGCTCCGCATCGCCCTCGCAGACCACCTCGACCAGCAGGTCGAAACTCCCGGCCGTGGTCACCACGTAGTCGATCTCCGGGATCTCGCAGAGCTGGGCGGCGATCGGGCTGACGTCGCCGTGGGACCGGATGCCGATCATGGCCTGGCGGGTGAAGCCCACCACGAGTGGGTCGGTCACCGCGACGATCTGCATCACGCCCGACTCGATCAGGCGCTGCACGCGTTGACGGACTGCCCCCTCCGACAGTCCGACCTCGCCGGCGATGCTCACGAACGGCCTGCGACCATCGGTCTGCAGCAGCTCGATGATCCGCTTCCCGACGTCGTCCAGAACCGGCGCGGGCCGCTCGAGCGTGGCAGTCGACGTACGTGTTCTCGCCATGGCCCCAGATCTTGCCCTGCGATAGTCGGAGTTGGCAAACTCTGACACCACGATATTCGTGGTAATCGGGTCGAAACAATTGCGGATTAGGCTGCGCATCGTCGAAGATGCTCAACCAGTACCGCGGATCGGAGGGACGGATGACAGACGCCAGGCGGTTGCAGAACTTCATTGGCGGCGGCTACGTCGACGCCGCCACCGGCTCCTTCACCGACGTGATCGATCCCGCGACGGCGGCGGTGATCGCCCGGGCGCCGGTGTCGGCGGCATCCGACGTGGACGCCGCGTACGCCGCCGCGGATGCGGCGTTCCGGACCAGCTGGGGACGCACGACCCCCGGCGAGCGGCAAGCCGCGCTGCTGAAGCTCGCGGACGCGATCGAGGCAAGGGCTGACGAGATCGTCGCCCTGGAGGCCAGCCAGACCGGAAAGCCGCTCAGCCTGACCGCTTCGGAGGAGATCCCGCCGATGGTCGACCAGCTCCGGTTCTTCGCCGGAGCGGCGCGGGTGCTCGAAGGACGCGCCGCCGCGGAGTACATGACCGGGCACACCTCCTGGATCCGGCGCGAACCGATCGGTGTCGTGGGCCAGGTCACGCCCTGGAACTACCCGGTGATGATGGCGGTGTGGAAGATCGCCCCCGCCCTTGCCGCCGGGAACACCGTCGTGCTGAAGCCGGCAGAGACGACCCCGCTGACCACGCTGCTGCTGGCCGAACTGGCCGCCGAGTTCCTGCCGCCCGGCGCGCTGAACGTGGTCACGGGCGACCGGGACACCGGCCGGCTCGTCGTCGAGCACCCGACTCCCGCCCTGGTGGCCATCACGGGATCGGTGCGGGCCGGGGCGGAAGTCGCGGGTAGTGCCGCGAGGTCGCTCAAGCGCGTCCATCTCGAACTCGGAGGCAAGGCGCCCTGCATCGTCTTCGACGACGCGGACATCGAAGCGGCCGTAGAGGGCCTCGGCGTCGCGGGCTTCTTCAACGCCGGTCAGGACTGCACGGCCGCGACCCGCGTTCTCGTGCACGAACGAATCCACGATGACTTCGCCGCAGCGCTGGCCGAGTTCGCCGCAGGCACCGTGGTGGGCCCGCCCGACGAGCCGGACGCGCTGTTCGGCCCGGTGAACAATGCCGCTCAGCTCGGCCGGATCTCCGGATTCATCGACCGGCTGCCCGATCACGCGAGCCTTGTGACCGGGGGAGAGCGCCTCGGAGCCCTCGGGGATGGGTACTTCTACGCCCCGACGGTGGTGTCCGGGCTCCGTCAGGACGACGAGGCGATCCAGTCCGAGATCTTCGGTCCGGTGATCACCGTCCAGTCGTTCAGCGACGAGGGCCAGGCCATCCGCTGGGCGAACGACGTGGAGTACGGGCTCGCGTCCAGCGTCTGGACGAAGGACTTCGGTCGCGCCATGCGGGCGAGCAAGGAGCTCGACTTCGGCTGCGTCTGGATCAACACCCACATCCCGCTGGTCGCAGAGATGCCGCACGGCGGCTTCAAGCGCAGCGGCTATGGCAAGGACCTGTCCATGTACGGGTTCGAGGACTACACCCGGATCAAGCACGTGA
>ERZ724513.1270-NODE-1270-length-12682-cov-7.958106_pt1 | contig 12682 bp, 11 predicted proteins | sample MGYA00376046_ERZ724513 | MGnify/ENA primary metagenome ERZ724513 (study PRJEB28724, sample SAMN07190883) | activated sludge metagenome | isolation source: activated sludge of sewage treatment plant in Hong Hong | place: Hong Kong | collected 2016-03-17 ... | reverse complement strand
CGTCGCGCGGGCCGCCGCGGCCACCCCCATCCCGGCCGACAGGCAGGTGGCGAAGACGTCCAAGGCGGATGCCGCGGCGAACGGATCGCCGACATCGACGCGGTTCCGGCCGGACGCCAGGCCGACCAAGGGCGGACCGCTCCAGCGCCGGAGGCGCGCGGTGGCCGTGCGCCCGCAGAGCATCACCGCCAGCGCCAGGACGAGCGCCGCCGCGCTCACCGGCCGACCCCGTCGATGATGCGATCGGACCACAGCATCCCGGCGGCGAGCAGCAGCACGCCGGCCACCAGACACCACCCGCCCGCGCCGCCGCGGACGAGGAACGACACGGGATCCGCCCCGACCGCCTGGCCCAGCGCCAGCCCCGCCACCGGTAGGGCAGCCAGAATGCCGGCCGACGCTCGCGCACCGGCCAGCGCCGACTGCACCTGTTGCCGAAAGCGTTGTCGCTCAACAATATCCGTCTGCGCGCCGCGCATCACCGCGGCGATCGGCATTCCGTGTTCGGCAGCCAGCCGCCAGGCCACCGCCAGCCGGTTCCATTCGGCACCGAGATGCGACCCGGGCGTGGCGGCGACCAGACCGGATACCACGTCGGCACCCAGCCTGGCCCGCGCGGCCACCCCGCACAGCACCCCGGCCACCGGCCCCGTGGACTCCCGTGCGGCGACGTCGAAGGCGGCGACCGGATGAGCGCCGATGCGCAACTCACCGACGAGCACCTCCAGCGCGCCGATCAGGATTCCCGCTTCGTCGGACATCAGCCGGCGCCGCCGGCTTCGCCGACGGCGTACCCACGCGGTGGCCGTTGCGGCCCCGGCCGACAGCAGCGTCGTCACCGGCAGCAGCGCACCTGTCAGCACCGCGACACCCACTGCCGACGCCAGGACGGCGCCGGGGCGCGCGACGGCTCGGTGCGTCCCGGACAGCCGCCGGCCGGGGATCGGCATCACGAGCAGGGCTGCCGCCAACAGCGTTGCGGCCAGGGCTGTTTCGGTCATGGACGGCGCGGTTCCAGCAGTTCCCGTAAGACGGCCATACCCTCGCCGAACCCCCGGTCGGCGTGCCAGGCGGGCAGGGTTCGGCAGGTGTCGCCCCGCCGGTCGAGCACCGCCACCTCCGACAGCCTCCGGCGCCCGTCCCGGTCGCGGCTCACGTGCAGGAGCACTCGCACCGCCGCCGCCAACTGGGCATGCAAGGCCGCCCGATCCAGCCCGCCCAGAACGCCCAGCGCCTCGAGTCGCGCGGGCACTTCCGCGGAACTGTTGGCGTGCACCGTCCCCGCCCCACCGTCGTGTCCGGTGTTCAGCGCCGACAGCAGGTCGACCACCTCGGCGCCCCGGACCTCGCCGACGACGATGCGATCGGGACGCATCCGCAGGGCCTGCCGCACCAGCTGCCGGACCGTGATCTCACCGGCGCCTTCGATATTCGGTCCGCGGGCAACGAGATTCACCACATGTGGGTGGGCGGGCGCGAGTTCGGCTGCGTCCTCGACGCAGACAATCCGCTCGTCGCCTGAGACGGCACCGAGCAGCGCGGCGAGAAGGGTCGTCTTACCGGCGCCGGTTCCACCGGACACCAGGAACGCCAGCCGGGCGGCCAGGACGTCCCGCAGCACGCCGGCGATCGCGGGGTCGACGCCGCCGGTCCTGCACAGCGTGTCCAGATCCTGGCTGGCAGGACGGAGGACCCGCAACGAAATCGCCGTTCCCCCAGCGGAAATCGGCGGTAGCACGGCATGCAACCGGACCGTGCAGTCGGGCGGACCGACCTCGGTGAGCAGCCCGTCGACCCACGGAGCGGCGTCGTCGAGCCGACGGCCGGCGGCCAGCGCCAGCCGTTGAGCCAGCCGGCGTACCGCGGCCTCGTCGGGAAAACCGATACCGCCCGGCCGCAGGCCGGAACCGTCGTCGATCCATACCTGCGCCGGACCGGTAACCAGGACATCTGTGGTCCCGGGGGCCGTCAGCAGCGGTTCGAGGATGCCGGCCCCGGTCAGTTCGGTTTGCAGCATTCGGAGATTGGCCAGCACGTCGCTGTCGCCGAGGACGCCGCCGGATTCGGCACGGATGGCCCTGGCCACGGTGTTCGGCCGCAGCGGGCCGGATTCGGCGGCCAGCCGTTCCCGGACGCGGTCGATCAGCGGGGCGTTCACGCGGCCCGACCGCTGTCCGCGGGACGTCCGCCGACCAGCACGTCGAGAACCCGCTGCGCGGCGCGGCCCAGCGGAGACCGGGCTCCGAGCCGCAGTCCGCCGTGTTCGAGTCGTTCGGCCAGCATCGGTTCGGGGCGCATCGCGGCCAGCAGGGGCAGCCCGACGACACCCGCGAATTCGGCTGAGCCCAGGCCACCCGGTGCGGGACCACGCACCACCAGGCCGACGTTGGGATTCAGCGCGTCGAGCGCCGGGACACGCGCAGCCGTCGCGGCGCACGACCGGATGTCGCAGGGGGCCACGACGACCACGAGGTCCGCGACCTCCAGCGCCGTTCGGGCCGCGTCGGTGTGCGCGTTCGACAGGTCGCACACCACGGTCACACCGGCAAGTCGGGCCGCCTCGACGAACGCCTCGACGGCCGCGGGCTGGATGTCGTACGCCCTTCGCGATCCGGACAGGACGCTGACTTCCCGCTGTCGGGGCAGCGCCTGTCGCACGGTTGGCCAGCTAAGCCTACCCTCGGAAACCTGGATATCAGGCCAGCGCAACCCCTCGGCGCTTTCCGCACCCAGCAACAGGTCGATGCCGCCACCGTACGGGTCCAGATCCATCAGCAGGGTGTCCGAAAAACGAAGCGCCATAGCGGCCGCGAACGACGAGCACCCCGCGCCGCCACGGCCGCCGACGACCGCCGCGACCCGCCCGCCGGAGCCGTCGGAGCCGGTGCGATCGGCGGGCCTCGACAGTGCCCGGACGAGTTGATCGGCTTGACCGGGAAGGGCCAGCACCGCCTCGGCTCCCACGGCGATCGACGCCGACAGCACGGCGTTGTCGATGGATCGCCCGTCCGGCTCGCCGGGCACCACGACGAAAACGGCTGATCTACGGGTCAGCGGTGTCGCGGCAAGGCGGACGGCGGAGGGTTCGTCGACGACGACGGCACCGGCGGCCGTCCAGACGCGCGGGCCGGGCCGGCTGCCGGGATCCAGGTGTACCGGCGTCGTTCCGACGGCGGCGGTGATGCGGTCGATCTCCTCGCGCAGTGCCGTGTCGGACAGCAGGGTCAAGACACCGGAAGTCGTCGTCATGGCCCCACAGTGCGGGGTCGGCAATCGCTCGCGCCAGCGGCCGACAACGGATTGTGGACGGCGGTGAAACTGTGGATTTCGGACGTCTCAGCAAAGTCGTCCGGCGACGGAGAGAACGGCCGGCAAAACTTGGTCCGGATATGAGACGACCCCCGCCAGGGGGGGAGGAGGCGAGGGTCGTCGTGTATCAGCCCCGGGGGGTCGGGCTGATACACACCCGACATAAGCCGAGTAATGCCCACTATACACACGACCCACGGGCTGGCCGCAAGTGAGCGGAATCAACACACCGAACTGTGACCATCAAAGTTTGCAGTCTCAGACAGGTGGCTTTAGCTGCCAATTTGAACACAACCCCGGTTTGTGTCACTCCGCCCCCTATCCTGGCAACGTGACCGACCCGGCACCGGACCCGAACCGTCACCGCGAACGGCCGCGGAGCGCGGCCGCAGACCGGGCGCCGCGCACCGCGGCGTTCTTCGATCTCGACAAAACCGTCATCGCGAAGTCCAGCGCGCTGGCTTTCAGCAAACCTTTCCTGGACCAGGGTCTGCTCAATCGACGGACCGTGTTGAGGTCCAGCTATGCCCAATTGATGTTCTTGATGTCGGGCGCGGACCACGAGCAGATGGACCGGATGCGGGCCTACGTGACGAGCATGTGCACCGGCTGGGACGTGGAGCAGGTGAAGGCGATCGTCGGCGAGACCCTGCACGAGATCGTCGACCCGCTGGTGTTCGCCGAGGCAGCCGAACTGATCGCCGATCACAGGTTGTGCGGCCGCGACATCGTCATCGTGTCGGCGTCGGGTGACGAAGTCGTGGCGCCGATCGCGCGGGCTCTGGGCGCCACCCACGCGATGGCCACGCGGATGGTCGTGGCGGACGGCCGGTACACCGGCGAGATCGCGTTCTACTGCTACGGCGAGGGCAAGGCTCAGGCCATCCGGGAATTGGCCACCCGGGAGGGCTACGCACTCGAGCACTGCTTCGCCTACTCGGACTCGAGCACCGATCTGCCGATGCTCGAAGCGGTCGGGCACCCGACCGCGGTCAATCCCGACCGGACACTGCGCCGTGAAGCCGCGGCGCGGAACTGGCCCGTGCTCACCTTCACCAGACCGGTCTCGATCCGCGATCGGCTGCCGGCCCCCTCGCGGGCCGCGGTCGCCACCACGGCGGCGATCGGAGTCAGTGCGCTCGCCGCGGGCGCGGTGACGTATTCGGTGTTGCAGCGCTTGATGTCTCGGTGAACTCTGAGCACTTTCGCCACACCCGTAACGATCCGGCTTCAGAGCTTGCTGTGACCGGGGTCACGTAGTACAAAGGAGGGCACGGTAGCCGGCAAGGCCTAGATCGACTCGGAAGAGAAGGGGCGATCTCCCGCACCCGGCAACCCAGCACGGTTCACGGCACCCACGCGCAGCCACAGCCGCGATAATGGCAGAAGTGTTGTGGGCCTGCGTAATTGCGAAAAAGCGGACGGCAACAGGTCCTTCCGCCTGTCGGCCCTTTGGGTGGGGCTGCAGTCGTAACGCGTCGCAAGAGCGCCGAGGCCATCCCACGCAACCCACCGTTGCACGCATGGTAACCGGGGTCCGTGCTAGCGGGCGGCGAGCCGAGTCATTCGGAGCGCCGCCCGCTTCATCTCATTTGTCGGCCCGGCCGGTGGCCTGGTCCTTCGAGTCGGCGATGGCCATCGCCTCCCGCGCCCCCTCCTGCAGTGCGCGGCACGAGAACACCAACCAGTGCGTCAAGCCGGCTTCGCTCCCGGAAGCGAAGGCCCGCACGGCATCCCGGTAATCGGCCGCACGACGCATCCAGAAGACCTCAGGCACGCCGAGACCATGGGGATCGAGTCCGGTGGCGATGCTCACCAGCCGTCCAACGCCGCGGGCCACGACGCCGTCGGCGCTGCCGAACGCGGACAGCGCCAACAATTCGCCGTGGGCCACCGCGGCCAGGATCGGAGCCGGGACCGCCGAGCCGCCGGTGACCATTCGCGACATCAGATCCAGCCGCGCGGAGATCTCCGGGTTCAGCCGTGGACGTCCCAACGCGTCCTCGGCGACGAGGTCGGCGGCGGCGAGACTGTGCAACCGGGCCAGGGCCTGCAGCGGCGCCCGCTGCCACACCCCGACGATCGTGGTCGCCCCGCCTTCGAGCGCCTGGGCCACCCGCAGCGAGCCCGCGAACACCGGGTCGTCGACCGAATTCTCGTCGAGGTGCAGCGCTCCGCCGTCGAGCACCGCGGACGCCCGGGCAGCCCGCAGCGCCGCCTCCGCCGCGGTCACCGGCCAGCCGCGCAGATTCGCCCGGTGCCGGTGGGCCCGACCAAGGGCATCGCGCGCGTGTTCGGCCGCTTCGGCCACCCCCGGCAGATCCAGCAGCGGGGCCAATGGATCAGCGTTCACGGCGGCTCACCCTACCCGGGCGGCGTCCATCCGACGGCGGGCACAACCGTTCGGCCCACGGTGCCCGACCGTTCGGCGCACACCACCCGCCGTCGGCGGCCGGCGGTGTGAGTTGCCAAGCTCGATGTCACGTCGAGTGACTACGCTCACAGACATGTCCGAGACGCACACCGAAGTTCAGTCGAGCTATCCGCCCTCGGCGGAGTTCGCCGCGACCGCCAACGCGACACAGGACCTGTACGACGCGGCCGAGGCCGACCGGCTGGCGTTCTGGGCCGAGCAGGCGAACCGGCTGACCTGGGACACGCCGTTCACCGAGGTGCTCGACTGGTCGGACGCCCCGGTCGCGAAGTGGTTCGTCGGCGGCAAGCTCAACGTCGCCTACAACTGCGTGGACCGGCACGTCGAGGCCGGCAACGGGGCGCGGGTCGCCATCCACTGGGAGGGCGAGCCGGTCGGCGACGCCCGGGACGTCACCTACGCCGAACTCAAGGACGAGGTGTGCCGGGCCGCCAACACGCTGACCGAACTCGGCCTGGTCGCCGGCGACCGCGTCGCCATCTACATGCCGATGGTGCCCGAGGCGATCGTCGCGATGCTGGCTTGTGCCCGGCTGGGCGTCATGCACTCCGTGGTGTTCGCCGGCTTCTCCGCTTCGGCGCTGCGAGCGCGCATCGACGACGCGGCCGCCAAGATGGTGATCACCACCGACGGCCAGTTCCGGCGCGGCAGCGCCGCGCCGCTGAAGGCCGGCGTCGACGAGGCACTGGCCGGGCTCGGCGAGGACAGCCCCGTCGAACACGTTCTGGTGGTGCGCCGCACCGGTATGGACACCCCGATGACCGAGGGCCGTGACCTCTGGTGGCACGACACGGTGGACAAGGCCTCCACCGAGCACACGCCAGAGGCGTTCGACGCCGAGCAGCCGCTGTTCCTGCTCTACACCTCCGGCACCACCGGCAAGCCCAAGGGGATCATGCACACCTCGGGCGGCTACCTGACCCAGGCGTCGTACACCCACTACAACGTGTTCGACGTCAAACCGGAAACCGACATCTACTGGTGCACGGCCGACATCGGGTGGGTCACCGGGCACACCTACATCACCTACGGGCCGCTGTCCAACGGCGTCACCCAGGTGGTCTACGAAGGCACCCCCGCGTCTCCGGATGAGCACCGGCACTTCCAGGTGATCGAAAAGTACGGCGTCACAATCTATTACACGGCTCCGACGGTCGTGCGGACCTTCATGAAGTGGGGCCGCGAGCTCGCCTTCGGCCACGACCTGTCCAGTGTGCGGCTGCTGGGTTCGGTCGGCGAGCCGATCAACCCGGAAGCCTGGCGCTGGTACCGGATGACTTTCGGCCACGACACCGCGCCGATCGTCGACACCTGGTGGCAGACCGAAACCGGCGCGGCGATGATCTCGCCGCTGCCCGGTGTGACGAACTGCAAGCCCGGCTCGGCGATGCGCCCGCTGCCGGGCATCTCGGCCAAGATCGTCGACGACGACGGCAACGAACTCGAACCCGCTCCCGACCACGGCGAGCACGTGACGGGCTATCTGGTCCTCGACAAGCCGTGGCCGGCCATGCTGCGCGGCATCTGGGGCGACCCCGAGCGGTACCGGGAGACGTACTGGTCGCGCTTCGCCGAGCAGGGTTGGTACTTCGCCGGCGACGGCGCCCGCTACGGAAGCGACGGCGAGGTATGGGTGCTCGGCCGCATCGACGACGTGATGAACGTGTCCGGGCACCGCATCTCGACCGCCGAGGTCGAGTCGGCGCTCGTCGGGCACGCCGGCGTCGCGGAGGCCGCCGTCGTGGGCGCGACCGATGAGCACACCGGTCAGGCGATCTGCGCGTTCGTCATCCTCAAGGCGCACGCCGCCGAGATGTCGAGGGAGCAGATGATCGACGAGTTGCGCGCCGAGGTGGCGCGGGAGATCTCGCCGATCGCCAAGCCGCGGGAGATCCACGTGGTTCCCGAGCTGCCCAAGACCCGCTCCGGCAAGATCATGCGGCGGTTGCTGCGCGACGTGGCCGAAGGCCGCGAACTGGGCGACACCTCGACGCTGCTCGATCCGAAGGTGTTCGAGGCGATCCGCGCCAGCAAGTAGCGCACCCCCGATCTGGGCGCTCCCCGATCTGGGCGCTCCCCCGATCTGGTCAGCGGTGGCTGCGAGGTCTACTCGCACATCGTGTCGGTCACCGCTGAACAGAATGTGACGGTGTCAGCCGACCGGCACGAAGCCGGAGCCGGGACGGCCCTTGGCCGCGATGTCGGCCAACTGCGTGTTGATCGACATCGTGACGGCCGGGGTATGCAGCGGGATGTACTTGACGATGCAGGTCGGCAGGTCCTCGGTGAACGCCCCGTGCAGCATGCCGACCAGTTTGTTGTTGACGGTCACCGGCGCACCCGAGTCGCCCGGCTGACCGCACACCTGATTGACGATGGTGCCCGGATCCTTTCCCGGCCCCCAGGTGACGCCGCACGAATAGCCGGTGGTGCGGCCCAGCTTGCAGGCGATGTCGCCGAACTTGGGGTCGGGGCCGAGGCCGTCGATGATGAACCCGTTGACGTTGTTCGTCGGCGTCACCCGGGCCGGATCGAACTTGATGACCGCGTAGTCCAGTCCGTCGTTGCCGGCCACCATCTCACCGACCGGCCCGGCGTCCTTGGCGGCCTCGGCCGCCACCTTGGCTCCGGGCCCGCCGCAGTGCGCGGACGTGAAGCCGATGAGCTCGCCCCGGTTGTCGGTGCCGATGGCCGTCAGCGTGCAGTACGTGTCGCGGTCGACGACGATGCCCGACCCGCCGCCGAGGGGTATCGGGTCGGCCGCGGCCGGCCCCGTGGCCGCCAGGGACAGCACGACCAGGCCGGTGACCACGACGCTCGGCGCCCACCACCGGTGCCGACTGCTCAAGGTGCTCTCCCAGCGCCGTATTCGCGAACGGTCAAACCGACGGCCCGCGGCACCAGTCTAACTTCCACCACATCTGCCCCATCCGCAACATGCCGCGGGTCGGATCCCACTCGACCCACTCCATGCTCGGGAGCCGACCGGGCATGGCACGATGAACCCTTAGCCCCAGACCGACGAGTTCCAGCCCATCGGGGAGGATCGCTAGCCGTGAGCAATGGTGACCGCACCAACGGTGTTCCCAGCACCGTTACGTCGATTCCCCTGGTCGACCCGCACGCGCTGTCCGCCGATCCGTCGATCGGTGAACTGGTCAAGGACGCAACCGCCCAGGTGTCCACGCTGGTGCGCGCCGAGGTGGAACTCGCCCGCGCGGAGATCACCCGCGACGTCAAGAAGGGCATGACCGGCAGCATCTTCTTCATCCTCGCCGGGGTGGTGCTGCTGTACTCCACCTTCTTTTTCTTCTTCTTCGTCGCCGAGCTGCTGGACACCTGGATCTGGCGGTGGTTGGCGTTCCTGGTCGTATTCGTCGGCATGCTGCTGGGCGCCGCGGTGCTCGGGTTGCTGGGGTGGCGCAAGGTCCGCCGGATCCGCGGCCCCCAGCAGACCATCGAGACCGTCAAGGAAACCCGCGCGGCCTTCACCGGCGGCCACGACAGGTCGCCGGCGAAGAACCCCGTCCCGGCCGCGCCGGCGCCCCCCGGCGCGCAGCTCGAGACCGACCCATCCGGGTGGTGACGGCCGGGTGACAGCCGGGCCGGACCCGTCGGTCACCCGCATCGCCGGGCCGTGGCGGCATCTGGACGTTCACGCCAACGGCATTCGCTTCCACGTCGTGGAGGCGCAGCCGGCCGCCGGCACGCAGGCCGACCGCGAGCCGGCCACCACCCGCCCGCTGGTGATCCTGCTGCACGGCTTCGGTTCGTTCTGGTGGTCCTGGCGGCATCAGCTTCGCGCGCTGACCGGCGTGCGCGCGGTCGCCGTCGACCTGCGCGGCTACGGCGGCAGCGACAAACCGCCGCGGGGGTATGACGGCTGGACCCTGGCCGGCGACACCGCCGGACTGATCCGCGCGCTGGGTCACTCGTCGGCGACCCTGATCGGCCACGCCGACGGCGGCCTGGTCTGCTGGGCCACCTCGGTGCTGCACCCGAGGCTGGTGCGCTCGATCGCGTTGGTCAGTTCGCCGCATCCGGCCGCATTGCGCCGCTGCGCGCTGACGCGCCGCGACCAGGGCCGCGCGCTGCTGCCGATGCTGATGTCCTACCAACTCCCGTTCTGGCCGGAGCGTCACCTCGCCCGGCACGACGCCGAAGCGCTGGAGACGCTGATCCGTACCCGGGCATCGGCGAAATGGGTTGCCTCGGAGGATTTCTCGGAGAGCATCGGCTACTACCGCGAGGCCTTCCGGATTCCCGGCGTGGCACACTGCGCGCTGGAGTACCAGCGCTGGGCGGTGCGCAGTCAGCTGCGCGGCGAAGGATACCGCTTCATGCGGTCGATGACCCGGCCGCTCGGCGTGCCGGTTCTGCACATGCGCGGTGACACCGACCCGTACGTGCTCGCCGCCTCCGTCGAACGAACACGCCGATACGCACCCCACGGCCGCTTCGTATCACTCTCCGGCGCCGGGCATTTCGGCCACGAGGAAGTGCCCGATCAGGTCAACGGTCACCTCGGACGGTTCCTCAACCAGGTCTACGCGCCCTAGGCCGGCAGGCAGGACCCCGTCGCCACCGGCTCGGTGTTGTTCACCTGGGCCAGCTGCCGGGACACCTCATTGGCGGTGAGCACGAAGCCGGTGTCGTTGTCGTCGACGGCCGCGCCGAACACCACGCCGAGCACCTGACCGCTGCGGTTGACCAGCGGGCCGCCCGAATTTCCCTGTCGCACCGTACCTTTGATGGTGTACACCTCGCGGGTGACCGTGGTGCTGCGATAGATGTCGGGACCGTTGAGCTTGATCGTCTCGCGCACCCGCGCCGGCGTCGCGACGAAGTCGCCACCACCCGGGAAGCCGAGCACCAGCGCGTCCGTCCCGGTGACCGCCGACTTCTCCGCGAACTGCAGTGGTATGGCGGGCAGATCGGGCACCTCGAGGATGGAGAGGTCTTCGTTCGGGTCGTAGGAGACCACCAGGGCGTCGTAGACCTGTCCGTCGGATTCGACGGTGACACTGGCCGATCCGGCCACGACGTGCGCGTTGGACATCACCCGGTTGGGCGCCACCACGAATCCGCTTCCCTCGAGCACCTTCTCGCACCCGGTTGCCACGCCGCGCACCTTCACGACGCTGGGGCGCAGGGCGGTGACCACGGCACTGGAGGCCAGCGACGCGTCCGGGTCGTCGACGTTCGCGGTCGGATTCGGCCCGATCTGCAGACCCGAGGAGTCCAACAGTCCGGACAGCCGGTTGCGGACCACGTCCCGGATCCACGGCGGCGCCACCCGGTCCACCTGTTCGAGGACCTTCGAATCACGTACCGCGGCAACCAAACTCGGTTGGGTCGACGACTTCAGCGGGGTGGCCATCAGCCAGGCGGCCAGCAGCACCACCGCCACCTGGAGCACCACGCCCACCAGTGAGTCGACGAATCTGGCGCCACCGTGGCGGATGGCGCCGCGCATCGCGCCCCCCACCACCGAACCGGCGATCACCCCGATCACCACCAACGCCAGGATCATGAACAAGGTGGCGAACGTCTTGGCCCGCGTACCGTCGATGTGCGTGACGACGTGCGGCGCCAGCAGCACGCCGGCCGCGGCGCCCAGGACGACGCCGATGAACGACATCAGGGAACCGAGCGCGCCCGAGCGCCATCCCGACACGGCGGCGAGGAAGGCGACCACCACGATCCCGATGTCCAGTCCCTGCGACGGTGTCATCGTGCTCCTTCGCCCACCAGGGCCATCGCGTCGTCCAGTTCGAGCACCTTGCGGTCGTCCCAGGGCTGCGCCCAGCCTGCCACGTCGAGCATCGCCGAGATGACCTGGCCGGTGAAGCCCCACACCAACATGTGGTTGAGCAGGAACGCCGGCCCGGCATAGCGGCGGGTGTTGGCACTGCGATACACCATCAGCCGGTTCTCGGGATTGACGAAGGCGCGCACCGGAACTCGCGCCACCATGGCGGTTTCCGCCTCGTCGACGACGCTGACCGGACCGGGATCGTGTGAGTAGGCGAGCACCGGAACCACATGAAATCCGGACGGGGGGATGAACATTCGCTCCAGCGTGGCAAGGGGATGCAGGCGCGTGACGTCGATGCCGGTCTCCTCGGTGGCCTCGCGCAGCGCGGTCCCGACGGGGCCGTCGTCGCCCGGATCGCTGGCTCCGCCCGGAAAGGCGGCCTGCCCCGCGTGATGCCGCAACGAGGCCGCCCGGACGGTGACGAGCAGGTCCGCGTCGGCGGGCAGGGCACCGGCCGGCGCGTCGACGGCCCCGGAGAAGAGCACCAGCACCGCCGCGTCGCGGCGTGAACCCAGGGCACCGGCCGCAACATTGGCCGCGGTGATGCTCGCGAGGACCTCGGCCGGGACCCGCCGGCGGTACGCCCCGCGGACGTCGGCGACGTTGTCGACCAGTGGGCGCAACCAGTCCGGTCCGGCTGGCATTCCCGGGGGGGCTGGCGGATTGGCTGCATTCACCGCCGCACACCTTTCGCCGTGGGATCGGGGCCCATCACTGCTGCACGTCTCGTACCGCGGCGGCGATCTCGTCGGCGTCGACGAAGGCACGCGGCAGGATTCCGGCTACGGTACCGTCCGCGCGCAGTACCACCGTCGCGGGCATGACATTGGGTACGTGCAGGGCAGCCGCGATCCGGCGGTCGGCGTCCTGGAAGGTGGGCAGGCGCACGCCGAGTTCGGCGAGGCGCTGCAGACCGGCCCCCTCGTTGGGGTCCTGGTGCACGGTCACGACGGTGACCGCCGGGCCGCTGCGCCGTTGGAATTCGGCCATCGCCGGCAACTCCTTGGCGCACGGGCCGCACCAGTAGGCCCACAGGTTGACCACGACGGGTCCGCCCGCCAGCGAGCGCGCCACGTCGACGTCGGCGCCGTCGGCCGCGCACTCGACGGTGACGTCGCGCA
>ERZ724513.1267-NODE-1267-length-12712-cov-4.673303_pt1 | contig 12712 bp, 16 predicted proteins | sample MGYA00376046_ERZ724513 | MGnify/ENA primary metagenome ERZ724513 (study PRJEB28724, sample SAMN07190883) | activated sludge metagenome | isolation source: activated sludge of sewage treatment plant in Hong Hong | place: Hong Kong | collected 2016-03-17 ... | reverse complement strand
GGGCGGTGCGTCCGGCCAGGGCGCCGTCGTCGAGCCCGACTTCTGCTGCTGCGGCCAGGCCGTTTGCGATTGCGATTGCGTTTGCGTCTGCTGCTGCTGCGGCCACGGCGCCTGCGCTTGCGCCGGTTTGGCGGTCTCCGCCGTTGCCGGCTTCTCCTGTTCCACCGGCTTCTTCGGCGCCTCCGCCGCGCGCGGCCGCGGCTTGCGCGCCGGCTTATTTTCGGCCGGCGTCTCCGCCGACTTGGTCTGCGCCGGCGCCTGGCCCTCTTGCGCCGCCGGATCGTTCGCCTCCTCCGGCTGTTTCGACGCCGGCAGATATTCCTGCGGAACGCCCTGAGTCACGCCCGGCACCCCTTCCGGAAAGACCGCCTTGCGATCGCCCGGCAACCGCTTCTTGGTGTCGAACAATCCGGTCATGGTGTCGGTGAAGCGATCGACCGAATCGCACGCGGCAAGGCTGAGGCCCGCCGACATGGCCAGCGAAACGAACACAAGGCGAGCACAGACGCGCATCTTTCCTCTCATGAGCTCTTGCCGTTCTCGCTTGTCAGCGCCATCAGGACGTCGATGCGGGCGCGCAAGCCGGAGGGCGCATCGGGATCGGCGAGCGCCGCCTCGGCCCAGCGGCGTGCTGCCGCCATGTCGCCGCCGCGCCAAGCCGAGAGCGCCAGCAGCTCGCGCGCCGAATGGCGAAACGGGCCCTTCGGCTGGGCGAGCGGCTCGAGACGGCGGCTGATGTCGGCGTAAGGGGCCTTGTCGACCAGGACGAAGCCCGCGCGAACCGTCGCAAGATCGCGCAGGAGCTGCGGGTTGCTCGAATTGGCGGCGACCTCGTCGAATATCGCGACCGCGGCCGCGCTGTCGCTCGCGGCGGCGACTTCGGCTTCGCGCAGGCGCGCCAGCGTGCGGTAGGCGGGGGTTCCCGATGCGGAAAGCGCGGCGAATGCGGCCTTCGCCTCCGCCGGCTTGTTCGCCTGCGCCAGCAGCGCCGCCGCACTGTAGGCGGCCCCTGATTCGGCCGCCTTGCGCGCCTCGTACCACTGATAGCCGCGCCAGGCCCCCACTCCGGCGATCACCAGCACGGCCGCGGCGACCATGAACAGGCCGTAGCGGTCCCACAGCTTTTTCAGCTGTTCCCGCCGGACTTCCTCGTCGACTTCACGAAAAATATCGGCCACGCGTCCACACCCGCCTTTCCGCCACCAGCGACGTCCATGATCCTATATTCGCTAACCTAACGGTATGGCGCGGACATGGCAAAGCACCGGCGAATCTTACCGATAACGCCTTTCGATCACGTCGTTTTCTTCTTCATGGCATAGACGTGGGCGGAGCCTGGAAAGGTTCGCGCGCGCACTTCGGTCGCATAGGCCTCGACCGCGGCGTCGATCGACGGGCCGAGGTCGGTGAAACGCTTGACGAATTTCGGCACGCGCGGCGACAACCCCAGCATGTCCTCGAGCACCAGCACCTGGCCGTCGCAGGCGGGGCTGGCGCCGATGCCGATGGTGGGAATCGCGATTTCACCGGTGATCCGCGCGGCGAGCGGCTCGGCGACCGCCTCGAGGACGACCGCGAAAGCCCCTGCATCGGCGACCGCGCGGGCGTCGGCCTCGATGCGCTCCCAGTCGGCGGGATCGCGGCCCTGCGCCTTGAAGCCGCCGATCGCGTTGATCGACTGCGGCGTCAGCCCCACATGGCCCATCACCGGAATGCCGCGCTCGACCAGAAAGGCGATCGTTTCCGACATGCGCTGGCCGCCCTCGACTTTGATCGCGCCGCAGCCGGTCTCCTTCATCACCCGCGCCGCCGACAGAAACGCCTGCTCCTTGGAGGCCTCGTAGGACCCAAAGGGCATGTCGATGACGACAAGCGCCCGGCGCGAGCCGCGCATCACCGCATGGCCCTGCAGGATCATCATGTCGAGCGTGACCGGGATGGTCGTCTCGAATCCGTGCATGACCATGCCGAGGGAGTCGCCGACGAGGATCACGTCGCAATGGCGATCGACGATGCGTGCGGTATGCGCATGATACGACGTGAGCATCACGATCGGCAGGCCGCCCTTGCGGGAACGGATGTCGGGGGCGGTGAGCCGCTTTTCTTCGGTATAGGTCGACATGCTCAGGTCCCCAGCGCGGGCGTGCCGAAAGCCGGGACGCCGATGACGAGCGGGTGAAACACCAGCCCGAGCGCAAGATAGAAGATGGTCCCGACAACGATCGCGATGATGTCGTTGCGTCTGCCGCCTATTGGAATCGGCGGGCCGCCGGGATCGGTGCGCGATTTGAGCGAAATGCGATCATAGACCGCCCAGCCGAGCAGCGCGCCGAACAGAATGATCGAACCGAGGTCGCCGTTCGAAATGAGGTGCGCCGCGGCCCACAGCTTCACGCCCACGATCATCGGATGCTTGAGCGTGCGCTTGATGTTTCCGGGAATGTAGGCGGCGGTCACGCAGATGATCGCCGGCCACATGAGCAGCACCGTGACATGGCGCGTCCATGACGGCGGATCCCAGACCGCGATCCATTCGGTCTCGCGGTAGAGCGCGTAGCCCCAGCCGATCAATACGACGCCGGCCGTAGCGACGATCGCGAACAGGGCCTTGTAGGCCCCCTCGCCGATCCGCTCGATCAAGGCATCGCGCTGCGCGCGCATGGTGACGAAGACATGCGCGCCGATGAAAAGAACAAGTCCTAGAATCAGAATGAAAAAGCCCATTGAAACACCCCGGCGGGTTTTGCAGTGCGGCGCGCCGTTTAGATGCGATATCGGACCTGTGAAAGCAAGGCGCGGCCGGCCCGTTTTTTCGGTTGGCTCAGCCCCCCGTCCGCGCCCGACGACGGGAACCTCCCGCACCGCCGGTCGTTGGCCTAGAAGCGTTTTCCGGCGAAATTGGCGACCTGTACGTCCACAAGATCGACGGCTGGCGACAATCGGAGGAATTGCCGTTCGGTTCGAACGGCGTTTGCACGAGGGAGCTGACGCGATGAAAACGAATATGATCACCGCGCACGACGACGGCCTTGACCCGCACCCGAGCGGAGGGCGCGACGACGCACACCACCGCCCTGACAACGCGGCCCTCGGATCGAAGCCGGGTATTTCGTTATGGGCCTGGCTTGCGAGCATCTTCGCATCGATGTTCATCATCGCCATCTCCTACGGCTTCGCCAATCAAGCAAAGCAGACGGCGTTCGATCGCAATGCGCCCGGGCCAATCGCCAATTCACTGACCAGCGGGCCGAGCACGGGTTCAAGCGGGACTGCGGGATTCAGCGGCTCCGAAACCACCGGCGCCAGGACGGCCGGCGGACGTTCGACGCAATTTCCTCCCTTCTAGGCGCACACGCCGGACGGCGCTTACGCGGCGCGCCAGTTCACCAGAAAAACGCCGACGACACAGACGGCCATGCCGATCAGGGCAAGCATGCCGAGGTGCTCGCCCAGCAACGCCCACGCCATCAGCGCGGTGGCCGCCGGCGTCAGATAGAACAGGCTGGTGACGCGGGTGGCCGCCGTGCGGCGGATCAGAAAATACAAGAGCCACACCGCACCGAGCGACAGGACCAGCACGAGCCAGGCGAGCGCGCCGATCAGCTCGATCGTCCACTCGATCCTTTGGTTCTCGAACAGAAGCGATCCCACCGCGAAGAGCACGCCGGCCGATGAATACTGAATGATGAGCGCGGCGCGCCAGTCGATCCCGCCGCCGAACCGTTTCTGATAGAGCGTTCCCACCGTGATCGCGATCAGCGCGCACAGCGCGGCCGTCCAACCGATTGCGGTCGCCTCGCCCGCGACCGTCTTGTCGGCGACGACGAGATAGACGCCGCCGATGCCGAGCGCGAGGCCAAGCCATTGGCGGGCGACCACCCGTTCACCGAGATAGCGGTTGGCGATGGTCGAGGTCAGCACGGGCTGCAGGCTGACGACGAGCGCCGACAATCCCGCCGGCAATCGGCGATCAATCGAAATGAACACCCCGCCGAGATAAAGGCCGTGCACCAGAAGGCCGGCGATGATGCTGTGCTTGAAGCCGGCCAGATCCGGCCAGGTCGGCCGGGTGATGAAAGCGAGGATCGCCAGCAGAAAAACCACCGCGCCCATGCGGAGCGTAAGAAATGTCAGCGGCTCGACATAGGGCATGCCGAATTTTGCGCCGACAAAACCCGAGGCCCACAGGACCACGAACAATGCCGGAGCCGCATAAATCGCAAGGTTTTCCCGCTTGTGCGGCATCGAGCGTTTCCCCAAAGCCTGCATGTTCAGTTGGTTGCCGCCATCCGGCAAGTCCATCGCGCGGCCTATGCGTGGTTCTACATAAGAATTCGCACGTAGAAATTTTGCATGCAGAATCAACGTGGTTAACGAATTTCAAATAATGCCCTGTCAAACTTTCGCCCAGTCTGCGGCCCAGGTAGGCGGCGGGGAAAATAAATGGGGGGTGTTGCAGCGATGCTTCGCTTGGCTTGTTTCCTTCTTGCGTTCGCCATCACGACTCCTGCGCTTGCCGATCTGCGCATCACGCGCGATTTCGGCGGCTACGTCGAAGAATACAAGGCCAAGTACCAGCGCATTCGCGAAACCGGCGAGCGCGTGATCATCGACGGAATTTGCAATTCCGCCTGCACGCTCGTGCTCGGCATCGTGCCGCTGCAACGCATCTGCGCAACGCCGCGCGCAAGCCTCGGCTTCCACCAGGCCTATTTCGACAAGCGGTGGACTGCCGGCGTGAAAGTGACCAGCATCGCCGGCACGGCCGAATTGATGTCGGTGTATCCGAACCCGGTCAAGGAATGGCTCGCCCGCCAGGGCGGCCTCACTCCCGAGATGAAGAAGCTCAGGAACGGCTCCGATCTGTGGATGATCGTCAATCCGTGCCCGGATTGGTTCTAGAACATTTTCAGGCGAAGTGGAAACCGGTTGTTCGCCGCAGAAAATGCGACAACACAAAGAGAAATAGAGCGAAGCCCGATTCAATCAAAACGGGATTCGCTCTAGAAAAGTTTGCGGTCCATCAGACTGCGGGCTGCCCCTGCGCGCCGCGGACCTCGCGACCTGACGCTTCGCTCCGCACGCCGAATTCATCGAGGGCGCGCCATCCGCGCCCTTTTTTGATGGTCCAAGCCGCCTGGAGCGAATTCCGACCTTTCCCCGCAGGCGGCGCGAACAAGGTCAGAGCCACGGCCGCTCCGTCTTGGCCTTCTCCTCGTAGTCCTTGATTTTCGGCCGCTTCTCCAGCGTCAGCCCGATATCGTCGAGCCCGTGCAGGAGACAATGCTTGCGGTGCGGATCGACCTCGAAGCGGATCGTGCCGCCGTCCGGTCCGCGAATTTCCTGCCGCTCGAGATCGACGGTGAGCGTCGCGTTCGCGCCGCGCTCGGCGTCGTCGAACAGCTTCTCCAACTCCTCGGGCGACACCTTGATCGGGAGAATGCCGTTCTTGAAACAGTTGTTGTAGAAGATGTCGCCGAACGAGGTGGAGATCACCGCGCGGATGCCGAAGTCGAGCAGCGCCCAGGGCGCGTGCTCGCGCGAAGAGCCGCAGCCGAAATTGTCGCCCGCAACCAGAATGACCGCCTTGCGATAGGCCGGCTTGTTCAGCACGAAATCCGGCTGCTCGCTGCCGTCATCGCGATAGCGCTTTTCGGCGAACAACCCCTTGGCGAGGCCCGTGCGCTTGATGGTCTTCAGGTATTGCTTGGGAATGATCATGTCGGTGTCGACATTGATCATCTTGAGCGGCGCGGCGACGCCTTCGATCTTGGTGAATTTCTCCATGGCTTTCCTTGCACCGATCTACGCTTTTACCCCGCGCCACTGATGACGGCTCGGCCGCCGGCGGTCAAGCGCGGGCGTCGGCCGTCTGGTCGGCTTCGAACGTCGCCTCGCGCAAGAGTTCGCAAACCTGAATGCGATACGACGCGAAGTACATCGCCCGCGCTTGCTTCTGCGCCGCGATGTGCTCGGGATGCTGCCGCCAGGCGCGCACGGCCTCCTCCGACTCGAACTCCACCACGGTGACGCGCTCGCCGTCCGCGGCGATGAAATCCTTGTCCGAAATGTAACCGGGCATCGCCTCGGCGATTTCCTTCATGCGGCTCGCCATCGCGACATACGCGTCGTGCACCCCCGGTTTCAGGCGAGAGCGGAAGACTGTGACAATCATGAGCTTACCCGGTCTGAAAGCCGCCACGGCGCGGGGCTGCTCGCTCATACATAGGCGATGAGGCGACCGAGGGAGGCAACCGACAGCCAGAGCATGAGCGAAAGGCCCGCCGTCAACTGCACCGTCCGGGACTTCTCGCCGGATCGGTGCAGCGCCCAATCGTTCACCGCAATGTTGACGAGCGCAAGCGCGATCGCGGCAAGCTTCAGCAGAAAGGCCCAGTTTCGCCCGATCGACACCGCTTCCGGGGCAAACAGCAGCGCGCCCGTCGCCGCGATCACCACGAGCGCTCCAATCGCGACCGGGCGCAAACGCGCAATCACCAGGGGCGCCGGCGTCCCGCGGATCACCCGCATCAGCCGCAGATCCATCGCCGCGACCGCGGCAAAGAATATCATGACCGCCACCACGTGCGCGACGTTGGCGAACGGATAAAGCAGCGACGACTCGCGAATATAGGCGGCATAGGCCGAAGCCTGGATCGCCTGCAACAGTTCCAGCAAGATCGCCACTCAGCGCAGTTCGAATCGCCGTCCGTCGACTTCGATCCACTCCGCCCGTATCTCGGCTGCCCCATCGCGGCGCGGGAAGCCGTACACCTTGACCGTCTTGCCCTTGGCGACGACGTCGGCGGTGGCGCCCCGCGCCCGCATGCGCGATGGCGGCGCAAGCACCACATGCCACTGGCGGCCGTCATGGCGGACCATCAGCATCCCGTGCGGATTGCCGAGATCGACGTCCTCGATGACCGCTTCGACCGTCATCGGCTTTTCGGCGTAGGCATTCCAACCATGGTGCGCCAACGCCGTCGGCGGCTCGAGCAGCAACAGAGCGGCAAGCAGAAACGCCGCGGCGAGCGGGCGGAATGCAGGCATGAGACGCGCTCCATTCGTTAGCGTGGCGGGACGTCGGCACAGCCCGTTGGAATATGAGCGCTTGCTTGGAAAAATGGAAGATTACCAACCCACGCCGGCAACGGTCGGCGCGCGCCATGCCCCTGGGCGACCAGGAGTTTCAACCGCAGCGCGTTCTGATCCAGTCGCCGATCAGGCGGATGGTCGCGTCGGACTCTGGAAACGCGCCGGCCCAGATGGGAAAGACATGCTGCATTCCGGCCGCAACGAACAGGGTTGCGTCCGTTCCGGCGATGCCCGCCGCGCGCACCGCCCGCACCGAGTCATCGATCAACCGTTCCTCTCCGCCCACGATGCACAGGAGCGGCGGGAGAGCGGAAAAGTCGGCGAACACCGGCGAGGCCAGCGGATTGCGCGGGTCGGCGCCCGCAAGGTACATGCCTGCGAGTTCGAACAGGCCGTCCCGGCTGCAGCAGATGTCCGTGTGCGCGCGGCTTTCCATCGTCTCCCCGCTGCACGTCATATCGCCCCACAGCGATATCGTGACCACGCCGCCCGGCCGCGCGAGACCGCGGTCGCGCAAGGCGAGCGCGGTCGCCAGCGCAAGTCCGCCGCCTGCCGAATCCCCTGCGAGCACCACGCGCGAGGGCTCCGCGCCCTGCGCGAGCAGCCATTGATAGGCCGCAACGGCATCGTCGATCCCCGCCGGAAACGGATGCTCGGGGGCGAGCCGGTAGGTCGGCACCAGCGCCCGCGCCTGCGCTGCGCGTGCGATATGCCCCGCCGTCTTGCGCCGGGATATCGGCGCGCCGAGCACGTAGCCTCCGCCGTAGAAATAGAGAATGGCCGCGCCCGGCCGCGCCGCCGGCGGCTCCGCCCACAGGCCGTTGATCGCAGGCGCCGGCGCGAAGGCGACCCCGGCCGGCTCGCTCGACAGCACTTCGGCGTATTCGTCGCCCTGCCGCCGCTGCTCGACCGAAGGATTCGCGTCCTTCGGCTGGTCGCGCATCGCCGCCCAGAAGCGCTTCGCTTCCTCGCTCGCCATCCCCCGTTGCCCCCTCAGTTCCCGTCGTCCTCATCCGATTGCGCCTCGATCCCCTCCATGTCTTCGTCGGAGAGGCCGAAATGGTGTCCGATCTCGTGCACCAGGACGTGCGCGATGACGGCGCCGAGCGTCTCGTCGTGCTCGGCCCAATAGTCGAGGATCGGCCGGCGGTACAGCCAGATCATGTTCGGCATCTGGACAGCCGCGCTCTCGGAGCGGAACGGCAGGCCGACGCCCTGGAAAAATCCGAGCAGGTCGAACTCGCTCTCGATCCCCAACAGGTCGAGCACTTCGTCGGTGGGGAAGTCGTCGACCTGGATCACCAGGCCCTCGCACATGGCGCGGAACTTGGCCGGCAGCCGCCGGTAAATCTCGGCGGCGACCACTTCCATTTCGTCCAACGAAGGCGCTTTCAGCGGACGCCAGGCGAGCGGATCGGCGGGGGGCGTGTTCGGCATGACGATGATTTAGGGAACCTGCGGGCCGCGGCCAAGCGCCGGCTGCAATGCCTCGCAAATGGAACGGAGGCTCGCGCTTGCATCGGTTTGCGCAACGGCTGCCGGGCAGGCCCGCGACCCGAGGTCCGCGCGCAGCGCGACGCGAAGGTCCGCATTGACGCAACGGCCCCGATAAGCGACCGTGCCGGAGGGCCGGCAGGAGGGCACGCGATGCGATTTGCGACATGGGGATGGGCGATTGCGCTGGCGATCGGAACAGTCGGCATGCCGGCCTTTGGGACGGCCCAGGCTCAGTCGCAGCCGGACGATTACCGGGCGGTGCGGCCTCGCGCGCCCGCGCGGATCACCGTGACCCCCTCGCGCCGGCTCGTGCGCGAGTGCGTCGGCTGGTACGCGATCGAGCATCGTCTCGCCGGCACCGTGGTCACGCCGCAGAAGAGCTGCCACTGGGCCTATCGCTGATTGGAGCATTGTGCGGCGGAGAATGCCCCCGGACGTGATGCAGGGGGGAACCGGCTCGCCGCAGAGAAGGCGACCACCCAAGGAAGACAACAGCGAATTCCGATTCGATCGGACCAGGAATCGCTTGGCCCTGCCCGGCGCGCGCCGGACAGGGCCAAGAGGCGTAGGGGTTTCCGGCACGCCCGATTTGGCGCGCCGGAAGTGATTACTGCTGCTGCTGCGGCGGCAGATTGGCCGCCTTGCCGCTCGGCGGGAACGCCGGATTGGTCTGTGTGCCGCGCAAGAGATCGATCGCCATGTTGAGCGCCTTGTCGTCCTTGGCTTCCGGCGGAACATAGGACTGCGATCCGCCCTGCTCCTCGCCATCGGCCTTGAGATGGCCGCGCAGCGACGACTCGCCCCGCATCTCCGACGAGCGCGCCTTGACCTCGTCCGGGACCTCCTGGAGGGTTTCGATGTCGGGCACGATGCCCTTTGCCTGGATCGAACGGCCCGCCGGCGTGTAGTAGCGCGCCGTGGTGAGCCGCAATGCGCCATTACCGGATCCCAGCGGAATGATGGTCTGCACCGAGCCCTTACCGAAGGTGCGCGTGCCGACCAGCGTCGCCCGCTTGTGGTCCTGCAGCGCGCCGGCGACGATCTCGGACGCCGACGCCGAGCCGCCGTTGATCAGCACGATGACCGGCTTGCCCTTGGTCAGATCGCCGGGCCGCGCGTTGAACCGCTGCGTCTCCTCCGGATCGCGGCCGCGGGTCGAGACGATCTCGCCACGGTCGAGGAAGGTATCGGAGACGGAAATCGCCTGATCGAGCAGGCCGCCCGGATTGTTGCGCAGATCGATGACATAGCCGCGCAGCTTGTCCGCCGGAATTTGCGAAGCGATGTCGCTCAGCGCCTTTTTCAGGCCATCGGTGGTCTGCTCGTTGAACTGCGTGATGCGGATGTAGCCGACGTCGTTGCCTTCGATGCGCGAGCGCACCGACCGCACGCGAATGACGTCGCGCGTGATCGCCACGTCGATCGGCTTGTCGGCGCCCTTGCGCATGATGCGCAGCTTGATCTTGGTGTTGACGGGGCCGCGCATCTTCTCGACCGCCTGATTGAGGGTCATGCCCTGCACGGCTTCGTCGTCGAGATGCGTGATCAGGTCGTTGGCGCGGATGCCGGCCTTCGCCGCCGGCGTATCGTCGATCGGCGCCACAACCTTGACGAGCCCATCCTCCATCGTGACCTCGATGCCGAGGCCGCCGAACTCGCCGCGCGTCTGCACCTGCATGTCGCGGAAGCTCTTCGGATCCATGTAGCTCGAGTGCGGGTCGAGCCCGTTGAGCATCCCATTGATCGCCGCTTCGACCAGTTTGGAATCGTCGGGCTTTTCGACGTAGTGCGAGCGGACCCGCTCGAAAATGTCGCCGAACAGGTTGAGCTGCCGATAGGTGGCATCGGCGGGCGCAGACTTGGCAAGAGCGCCCGTCAACATGGCGGGCGGCTGGATGGCGATCACGGTGACCGCGGCGCCGGCCAAGGCTCCGAGGAGCATCAAAGAAGTCTTACGCATCATCCGCGGACCTTCTCGCTGTTGTTAGTCGCCCACCAGGGTGAGGGATCGACGGGCAACCCGTCTTTCCGGAACTCGATATATAGAACCGGCCGAGAACCGCCAGTTCCAAAGCCCGCCAGCCGCTCCTCGCCGCTGCCCATCACGCCAACCGGCTCACCGGTCAGCACGAACTGACCGAGGTCGACCGATATTTTATCCATGCCCGCCAGCAGGACATGATAGCCGCCGCCCGCATTGAGGATCAAGAGTTGGCCATAGGAGCGGTACGGCGCGGCATAGACGACCCACCCGTCGCACGGCGCGGTGACCTGCGCAGCGGGGCGAGCCGTTATCGACATCCCCTTGTAAGTGCCGCCGAAACTGTCGGAGGCGCCGAACTCGCGCGTGCGCGTGCCGTTGACCGGCAGAGGTAACATGCCCTTGGCGGACGCGAACGCCATCGCCGGCGACAGCCGGCCCGGATCCTTCAGTGCGGCAAGATTCGAGCGCCCGTCAGGCTGGCGCACCTCTTCGCCGGTGCGTGCGGCGCGCTCGGAGGAATCGAGATTGGCTTCGAGCCGCGCGATCAAATCCTTGAGATTATCGACCTGAAGCGACAGTTGCATGGCGCGGCGGCGGGACGCCGACAGCTCGGTTTCCACCTCGGCGAGCCGTCGCTGACGCTCTTCGATGAGCAGGCTCATTCGCGTCCGCTGCTCGGAGAGGGTGGCAAGATCGGTCGCGCGCCGCGTGCGTTCGGCCGCCGCCTCGCTACGGACGCGGACGAGGTCGGCGAGATCGGCGGCCAGCACATCGGCCTCTTTTCGCAATTCGGGCAGCACGGCGCCCAGGAGAATCGCGGTGCGCAGCGACTGCAGCACATCTTCCGGCCGCACCAGCAGCGCCGGCGGCGGATTGCGGCCGATCCGCTGGAGCGCGGCCAGAATCTGCGCGATGACTTCGCGGCGCCCTTCGAGCGAGCCGTTGATCCCCCGCTCGGTATTGTCGAGCAGGTCGAGCCGGCTTTCGATCGCCGTGATGTCCTGCTCGGCGGTGCGGATGCGCGCGGCGGTCTCGATCATGGTCTGATTGAGCTTGCGGCGGTCTTCGCCGAGGCGGTCGATCTCGCTCCGCAGCTTCTTTTCCGTTTCGGTGGCGCGCTTTTGCTCCGCGCGGACCGATTCGAGTTCCTTGTCGCGCTCCTTGAGCACATCGAGCTGCGACGCGCCCTGCTGCGCGTTCGGCCGCTCGGCCTGCGCATGCGCGCCGCCCGCCGGGCCAAGCGCAAGCGCACAGGCCAAGGCAAGCGCCGTCGGCGCGACGAGGGGGCAAGAGGAGCGCTTCATTCGCAATGAGTTGCCGGCTCTCCGTCAAACCCCAGGTCCCTAACCGCGGATTGGGGCAGCTTCACGTCGGCGGCGCACGCGTGCGGCGGCCGCGCGTTCATGCAAGACCGATCAGCATGAGGCCGCCGGTTCTAAACCGGGCGCGTTAACCATCCCCTACCAGTCGCCTTTCAAGCGCGGTGATAGGGATGGCCCGCCAGGATCGTGGCGGCCCGGTAGAGCTGCTCCAGCAGCATGATGCGGACGAGCTGATGCGGCCAGGTCGCCGCGCCGAACGACAGCGTGAAATCGGCGCGCCGCTTGACCTCCTCGCCGAGCCCATCCGGGCCGCCGATCACGAAGACCACCGCGTCGCGCCCCGAATCCCGCCACGCGCGAATCTCCCCGGCGATCGCCGCGCTGTCGAGGCTTTCGCCCCGCGAATCAAGCACGACGGTGATGGCCCCATCGGGGATCACATTGGCGAGCGCGATCGCTTCTTCCAACTGCCGGCGGCCGACCTCCTGCGCGCGGCTGTCCTTGATTTCGAGGACTTCGATGTCGGTCAGGCCGATGCCGCGTCCCGTCTTCTGCAGGAGGTCGAGATAGCGATCCGCGAGCTCGCGTTCCGCTCCATTCTTGAGACGCCCGACTGCCGAGAGAAGTAATCGCATTTTCACCTTGCTCGCGCGCTGATCGCGACCCCTGCCCGGACATCGCCGACCGCCCCCGGCGCGCAGGCCTGAATAAAAAAGTCCTGTGATAATGGGATATTGGCGGCCAAACCGCAACGCCGCCCTGCTCGCGAACCCGCGCCAGAGGCCGGCACGCCGGAACCATGTCCCGCAGATCT